>Ga0334722_10002045_pt1 | contig 23477 bp, 21 predicted proteins | sample C3_bottom_MG_FD_207210 | JGI IMG/M metagenome (GOLD analysis project Ga0334722, IMG submission 207210) | Sediment microbial communities from Yellowstone Lake, YNP, Wyoming, USA - C3_bottom | ecosystem: Environmental > Aquatic > Freshwater > Lake > Sediment | place: USA: Wyoming | collected... | reverse complement strand
CCGTCTACGAACCGGGCTCGGTCATGAAGATGTTCGTCGCCGCGGCCGCCTATGAAGCCGACGTGGTGACCCCTCAGACCCCCGTCAACGACAGCGGCAGCCTGCGCATCGGCCGCTGGACGATCTGGGACAGCGACAAGCGCGCCATGGGCCGGATGGCCTTCGAGGACGGCATCGCCTACTCGCGCAACATCGTCGCCGCGCGCGTGGCGCGCATGCTGGGCCCCGACGTTCGCTCGGCTGCGGCGGCGCTCTACGACACCTGGACGCGGCTGGGCATCGGCCGCACCACCGGCGTGGACACGTCGGGCGAGCTGCCCGGCCTCGTGGTCGACCCGGCCGTCAAGCGGTGGGCGGAGATCGACCTGGCCAACCGGAGCTTCGGCCAGGGCGTGGCCGTGACGCAGCTGCAGCTGGCCACGTCCTTCTCGACCATGGTCAACGGTGGCTACCGCGTGACCCCGCACCTCGTGGACGGGATCGGCGGAGAGCGCCTCGAGCGGCCGCCGGCCGAGCCGGTCATCGACGCCCAGCTGTCGGTCGAGCTGACCGCCCTCCTGACGCACGTCGTGACTCGCGTCCCGTGGTACGCGGAGGGCACGCTCATCCCCGGCTACGCCGTCGGCGGCAAGACCGGCACGGCCCAGATCTGGGATGGCGAGCGCCAGGACTGGGTGCCCCTGACCTACAACTTCAGCTTCGTCGGCTTCGTCGGGCAGGACGGGCCGGATGCGGTCATCGCCGTGCGCATCGGCCAGGCCCGGCCGAAGGTCATCCGGCAGGGCGAGCTCGAGCTCAGCATCACGTCCTACCAGCTCTTCCGCCGCATCGCGCTCGACACGATCGACGTCCTGGGCATCCCGCCCGCCGAGGCGGCGCGCCGCGACGACCTGGGTCGGTGAGGCGGCCGTGCGAGAATGGCTCACGATCGTGAATGACGCGCCGAGCCCGCCGCCCATCGCGCCGGGGGTGCCGGCGCTCGATGCGCGCGAGCTGGCCGCGGCGACGGGCGGGACGCTCCTGCGAACGTCTGTCCGACCGATCCGCGGCGCGGCCGTGGACTCGCGACGGGTCGGTCCGGGCAACGTCTTCTTCGCGCTCCCCGGCGAGCGCACGGACGGCCATCGCTTCCTCGCCCAGGCCGCCGCGGCGGGTGCTGCCGCGCTCGTCGTCAGCGAGCCGCTCGATGCAGCCGGGCTGGCCGCCCTGGGCGACGTGACCGTGGTGCAGGTGACGGCCGGGCTGGCCGCCCTGCACGCGCTGGCCGCCGCGTGGCGTGCGCGCTTCTCGCCGCTCGTCGTAGGCGTCACGGGCTCCTACGCCAAGACGTCCACGAAGGAGGCGATCGCCTTGGTCCTTGCCGCGGACCGCACGACGCTCAAGAGCGAGGGCAATGAGAACAATGAGATCGGTCTCCCGCTCACCGTGCTGCGCCTGGGCCCCGAGCACGAGGCGGTGGTGCTCGAGATGGGCATGTACGTCGAGGGCGACATCGCGGCCCTGGCCACGCTCGCCCGCCCCCGCATCGGGGTGGTCACGGCGGTGAGCGGCATCCACCTCGAGCGTGCCGGCTCGCTGGCGATCATCGAGTCGGAGAAGGGCCGGCTGGTCGAGGCCCTGCCCCTCGACGGCATGGCGATCCTCAACGCCGATGACCCCGCCGTGCGGCGCATGGCCGCCCGCACCAGCGCCGCGGTGACGACGTACGGTTTCGCGGAGGACGCGGACGTGGCCGCCGAGGCCGTCGAGTCGCTGGGCGGGGAGGGGATGCGCTTCGTCCTCCGCACCCCCGGCCGTCGCACCACCGTGCAGACGCCGGCACTGGGGCGGCTCGCCGTCCACAACGCGCTGGCCGCGGCGGCGGTCGGGCTGGCCGTGGGCATGACCCCCGAGGCCATCGCCGTGGCGCTCAGCCGGGGCTTCAGCGCGCCGCACCGGACGACGCTGCTCGAAGCGGGACCGTGGCGCGTCCTCGACGACAGCTACAACGCCGGGCCGGAGACGATGGCCGCCGCGCTCGACCTGCTGGCCACCCTGCCCGGCCGGCGCGTCGCCGTCCTGGGCGAGATGCTCGAGCTGGGCCGGGCCTCGAAGGCGGCCCATCGTGCCGTCGGCGCACAGGCCGCCGGGGTGGCGACGCTGCTCGTCGCCGTCGGTCGGGGTGGCCGGGACATCGCCGTCGGGGCGCGGACGGCCGGCCTCGCGCCGGCAGCGACCTTCGAGACGGCAGATGCCGACGCGGCGCTCGAGACGCTCCTCCCGCTCCTGGCGGCCGGCGACGTCGTGCTCGTCAAGGGCTCGCGGGGCGTCGCCCTCGACCGGCTCGTGGATCGTCTCGTGGCCATCGGTCGCTCCGGGCACGGTGCTCGCGCGTGAACGTCCTCGCCGTGCAGGGCATCCTGCTGGCCTTCACCCTCGTCGTCCTGCTCATGCGCCCGTACCTGGGCGTGCTGCGCCGGCTCGGCTTTGGCAAGCGCATCCGCATCGAGGGTCCGGAGGCGCACTACACCAAGGAGGGCACGCCCACGATGGGCGGCCTCCTCATCATCGCCGTGGTCATCGGCCTGGCCCTGGCCCTCGACCTCGTCGACGCCTCGACCTTCGCGCCCCTCGCGGCGCTGGGCCTCGTCGGCCTCCTGGGCGCCGCGGATGACTACCTCAACGCCAAGACCGGCGACGGCATCCGCGGTCGCCAGAAGATGCTCTGGCTGACCGTGGTGGCCATCTTCGCCGCGCAGCAGATCCAGCGCACCTACGCCATCGACGCGGTCGCCGTGCCCTTCGTCGGCGCGGTGCAGATCGAGCCGTTCGCCTACGTCGCCTTCGCGGCCTTCGCCATCATCGCCGCGAGCAACGGCGTGAACATCACCGACGGGCTGGACGGGCTGGCCGGCGGCACGCTCATCTTCGCCTTCGTGGCCTACCTCATCATCGCCGCCCTTAACGTGCCCCTCGCGCAGCCGAACCTGGCCGTCCTGTGCGCGCTGATCATCGGCGCCCTCCTCGGCTTCCTCTGGTTCAACGTGCACCCCGCGCAGATCTTCATGGGCGACTCGGGGTCGCTCGCCCTGGGGGCCACGCTGGCCGTCACGGCGCTCATCGCGGGCCAGATCCTCATCCTGCCCCTGATCGGCATCATCTTCGTGGCCGAGACGGCCTCGGTCATCCTGCAGATCACCTTCTACCGCATCACCGGCGGTCGCCGCCTGTTCCGCATGAGCCCGATGCACCATCACTTCGAGCTGGGCGGCTGGGACGAGGAGAAGATCACCATGCGCTTCTGGATCGTCGGCCTGCTGGCGGCGATGCTCGGCGTGGTGCTCTTCCTGGCCACCGTGGACCGGCTGGCATGAGCGCCGCCGGTTCGATGGTCGAGCCGCTCGATGCGGCCGCGCTCACCCTCGACGCCTTCCGCGACCGCCCCGTCGCCGTCCTCGGGCTCGCGCGCAGCGGCATCGCCCTGGCCCGCTTCCTGGCCGACAGGGGCGCTCGCGTCACCGTCTACGACGTGCGTCCCGCCGCCGACCTGGGCGAGGCGATCGCCGCCCTCGGCGGCCGTGACGTTCGACTTCTCCTCGGGCCGGAGCAGGACCCCGTCGCCGCCCTGCGCGACGAGGCGCTGATCGCGACCTCGCCCAGCGTGAGCAGCCGCTACCCGACGACCGAGCCGCGCCTGCGTGCGGCGCTCCGCGCCGTGGAGGCCGAGGGCCGCGTGCCGGTGATCAGCGAGGCGGACCTCTTCCTCCGCCTCTGCCCCGCGCCGACCGTGGGCGTCACGGGCACCAAGGGCAAGACGACGACGGCCTCGCTGGCCGCGGCGATCCTGGCCGCGGGCGCTGCGCCGGTCGTGTTGGGTGGCAACATCGGCACCCCGCTGGTGGAGCGCCTGCCCGACCTGACCCCGCAGCACCGCGTCGTGCTCGAGCTCTCGGACCTGCAGCTGCCCACGCTCTCGCGGGGCACCACGGTCGCCGTCTACACCCACGTCACGCAGGACCACCTGGACCGCCACGGCAGCGTGCAGGCCTACCGCGCCGCGAAGCGCCGCCTGGCCGAGCTGGTGGACCCCGACGGTGCCCTCGTCCTCGATGCCGGGGATCCCGTGAGCGCGGCGTACGTGGGGCTCGGCAGCGCGCCCGTGACGCTCTACCGGCGCGACCTGCCGCTGCCCGGCGGGGTCGGCGTGGTGGGTGAGTGGATCGTGGCGGCGGGTGTGCAGCGCCTGACCCTGGCCGGCGGCGGGCCGGCCGCGACCGGTCCGCGTGGCCGGATCATGCCGCTCGAGGAGGTGCCCCTCCCGGGTGAGCACAATGTCGGCAACGTGCTGGCCGCCGTGACCGTGGGTCTGCTCTTCGGCATCGCGCCCGACGGCATCCGCCGGGCCGTGGCGGCCTTCGAGGGGGTCGAGCACCGCCTGGAGCTGGTGGCCGAATCGGACGGCGTGCGCTACGTGAACGATTCCCAGGGCACGCAGCCGGATGCGGTCATCGCCGCCCTGCGCAGCTACCCCGCGCCCCTCGTGCTCATCGCGGGCGGACGCACCAAGGGCGTGCCCATCGACGAGCTGGCCAGGGTGGCTGTGCGGCGGGCCAGTGCCGTCGTGCTCATCGGCGAGAGCGCGCCCGAGTTCGCCGCGGTCTTCGCCGCCGCTGGCCACCCACGGCTCGAACGGGCGCCCAGCCTGGAGGCGGCGGTCGAGCGGGCCGACGCGATCGCGCGCTCGGAGCTGGCCTCGGCACCGGCGGGCAGCACCGCCACCGTGCTGCTCAGCCCCGCCGCGGCCAGCTTCGACATGTTCACCGACTACGCCGCTCGCGGCCGCACCTTCAAGGCGGCCGTCCACGCCCTCATCGCCGGGAGGAGCCGATCGTGAGGAACCCGCCCATCGCCGTGCCCGCGCCCGGCGCACGCGGCCGCGCCGCTCGGGGCCGCGTCGAGGAGGCCCCGCGCGTCGCCGGCCGGCCGGGCGCCCGCGACCGCTCGCGCACGGTGGCGCTGGAGCGCGAGCGCCACGCCCCCGACTACGCCATCCTCGTGGCCGTCGTCGCGCTGACCGCGATCGGCATCCTGATGGTCTACTCGAGCTCCGGCATCCGCGCGTACGTGACCCAGGACGACAGTTTCGCGGACGTCGGGCCGCAGCTCGTCTGGGCCATCCTGGGCATCGGGGCCATGGTCGCGGCGATGCACATCGACTATCGCTTCTGGCGCCTCGTGTCGCTGCCGCTGTTCGTCGGCGCCCTGGCGCTGCTGGCGCTGGTGCTCGTGCCCAGCGTGGGCACCGTGGTGGGCGGCTCGGCGCGCTGGTTGAAGCTCGGGCCGCTGCCGGCCGTCCACCCGGCGGAGTTCGCCAAGCTCGCCCTGGTCGTCTACCTGGCCCACTGGATGGCCAGCCGGGGCGTGCGCATCTCGAGCGTCCTGCACGGCACGCTGCCCTTCCTGCTCATCGCCGGGCCGGTCGTCGCGCTCGTCCTCAGGGAACCCGACCTGGGCACGACCGGCGTGCTGGCCATGACCGCCTTCGTCCTCTTCTTCGTCGCCGGCGCCAACCTCTGGCAGTTCCTGCTGCTCGTCCCGGCCGGCGTCGCGGCGGTCGTCTACGTCATCTCCAGCCACCCCTACCAGCTGCAGCGGGTGATGACCTTCCTCGACCCCTGGAGCGATCCGCGCGGAACGGGCTTCCACACCATCCAGGGCTTGCTCGCCCTGGCCCTCGGGGGCATCGTCGGCGAGGGGCTCGGTCAGAGCCGCGCGGCCGGCGGGCTGTACCTGCCGAACGCCTCGAACGACTTCATCTTCGCGGTCATCGGCGAGGAGTTCGGGTTGATCGGCGGCCTGCTGGTGGTCGGCCTCTTCCTCGTCTTCGCCTATCAGGGCATCCGCGTGGCGCTGAGCGCGCCCGACACGTTCGGGGGCCTGCTGGCCACCGGCATCACGTCCTGGCTGACGCTGCAGGCCTTCGTGAACATCGGCGTGGTCGTCAACCTGCTGCCGATCACCGGCATCACGCTGCCCTTCGTGAGCGACGGCGGCTCCTCTCTGATCGTCAGTTTCGCGGCGGTCGGTATCCTCCTCTCCATCTCCCGCGAGACCCAAGCCCGAGGCACCTGGAACGATGCGGATCCTCATCGCCGGCGGTGGTTCCGGCGGGCACATCCTGCCGGCGCTGGCGGTCGTACGGTCCCTGCGCGAGCGGCGAAGGGACGTTGACCCGCTCTGGGTCGGCGGCCATCGCGGCCTGGAGACCACGCTCGTGCCCGGCGCGCGCATCCCGCTCACCCGCCTCTGGCTGCGCTCCCTGCGCACCGTCGATCGCTCCTTGAGCGCGTTCCTCGACCCGCTGCGCCTGGCCGGCTCGATCCCCCAGGCGCTGCTCCTCCTTGCCCGCTGGCGGCCCCAGGCGGTCTTCACCACCGGCGGCTACGTCGCCATCCCGGTGCTGCTGGCGGCCCGGCTGATGCGGGTGCCGACGCTGCTGTGGGAGGGCAACCTGGTGCCCGGTCGCAGCGTGCGCGCCACGGCCGGCCTCGCCTCGGCCATCACGGTCAGCTTCGAGGCCACCGGCCGCGCCCTGCCGGGACCCTGCTACGTGACCGGCACGCCGACGCGGCCGCTGGCCGGCCTCGACGGCGCGGCCGCCCGCGCGGCCGCCCGGGAGCGGCTGGCGATCGAGTCGAGCGAACGCGTCGTCCTCGTCTTCGGCGGCTCGCAGGCCGTGCGCCGTTTCGACGATGCCGTGGACGCCGCACTGCCCGTGCTCGTCGGGCGGGCCATGCTGATCCAGGTCACCGGCGAGGCGGGCTATGGTGCCGCCCTGCGTCGCCGCGAGGCGCTGCCCGAGGACCGTCGCGGGCGCTACCGGCCCTACGCCTTCCTGCGCGAGGAGATGGCCGATGCCCTGGCCGCCGCCGACCTCGTCGTCGGGCGCGCCGGCTCGTCCACCCTGGCCGAGGTGACCGCGCTGGGCCTGCCCATGGTGGTCGTGCCCTACCCCCACGCGGGGGGCCACCAGCGGGCGAATGCGCGCACGCTCGGCGAGGCGGGAGCCGCCATCGTGATCGAGGACGCGGACTTCGACGGCGACGCGCTCCTCGCGGCGGCGTCCCTGCTGGACGATCCGGCGCGCCTGGCCGCGATGAGCGCCGCCAGCCGCAGCCTGGGCCGGCCGGGCGCCGCGGACGCGAACGCGGAGCTGCTGCTCGCCCTGGCCGAGCGGCGCCCGCTGCCCGGCGATGAGGCCATCGCGGCGATCGCGCGGGGCGCCGCGTGACCGCGGCCGGCTCCGCGGTGCGGCGGCTCTCGCCCGACGAGGCGGCGTCGCTGGGTACGGAGATCCAGCGCCGGATCGGCGTGAAGACGTCGCGCAACGAGCCGCTGGCACGCTTCACGACGATGCGCGTGGGCGGTCCGGCCGATCTCTTCGCCGAGGTGCGCAACCTCTTCGAGCTGCGCGCACTGGTGCGTTTCGCGCGCGCCCGCGAACTGCCCATCTTCATCCTCGGCCGTGGCTCCGACCTCGTCATCAGCGACGCCGGCATGGGCGGGCTGGTGGTCATGAACCGGGCACAACAGGTGCGCATCGAGGGCGCCGACCTGGTGGCCGATTCGGGTCTCCAGCTGGCGCGGGCGGCCACCGTGGCCAAGGAGGCCGGGCTCTCCGGCCTCGAGTTCGGCCTGGCCATCCCGGGCACCGTCGGCGGCGCCGTCTGGGCGAATGCCGGGGCGCACGATTCGGACGTGCGCGCGATCCTCGTCGAGGCCGGGGTCCTGGGGGCGGACGGGTCCGAGTCGACCCTCGGGCCGGACGCGCTCGGGCTGGCCTACCGCGATTCGGTCCTCAAGGCCGCGCCGGAGGGCGCGCCGCTCGTCGTCACCTGGACGCGCTTCCGCCTGACGCCAGCCGACCCGGCGGTCGTCGCGGCGCGGCTCGACGAGATCCGGCGCTGGCGGCAGGCGCACCAGCCGCTCGGCCAGCCCAGCGCCGGCAGCGTCTTCCGCAATCCGTCTGAGGGGCCCTCCGCAGGCGCCATCATCGACGGTCTCGGGCTGAAGGGTCGTCGCGTGGGTGGCGCGGTCGTCTCCGCGAAGCACGCCAACTTCATCGTCAACGACCGCGCGGGAACGGCCGCCGACGTGCGCCACCTGGCCGAGGAGGTGCGCGCCATCGTCCGCCGCGAGACCGGCCTGGAGCTCCGCTTCGAGGTCGTCTTCGCCGGCGACTGGAGCGGCTGGCGGGAGGCGACGGCATGACGGCGCCCGAGGTCCGGCTCGATCGCTCGCAGCCGGTCGTCGTGCTCCTGGGCGGCCCGTCGGCGGAACACGACGTCTCGCTCGTCTCGGGTCGCGCCATCGCGGCCGCGCTGGCCGGGCGGGGCAACCCGGTCGAGGCCTGGCTGATCGACCTCGGCGGCGCCTGGTGGCGGCTGCCCGACGCAGCCCGCGACCCGGAGCTGCCGGCGACTGCGTACGACGCCCCCGCGACCCTCGGCGCGGAGGGGCCGCTCGGTGCCGCCGGAGCGCTCGAGCGACTGGCCGCGCGCGACCCCGCGCCGGTCGTCTGGATCGCGCTCCACGGGCCGTTCGGGGAGGACGGCACGGTCCAGGCGCTGTGCGAGTCGGCCGGTCTCAGCTACACGGGCTCCGGCATCGCCGCCTCGGCGCTGGGCATGGACAAGGTCCTCTTCAAGCGGCTGGCACGCGCGCTGGAGATGCCCGTCGTGCCCTTCGAGGCGCTGTCGCGGACCGACCACGACGCCGATCCCGCGGCCGCCCTGCGCCGCCTCGAGGCCTTCGCGGCACGCCTGCCGGACCGGCGGCTCATGGTCAAGCCGGCCCGCCTCGGCTCGAGCGTGGGCATGACCATCGTCCACCGGCCCGACGAGCCGCCCGACCTCGAGCGCGCCGTGGCGGATGCGTTCCGCTGGGATGACCTCCTGCTCGCCGAGGCCTACCTGACGGCGCCGCGCGAGCTCGAGGTGAGCGTGCTGGGCAACGGCACGCGGACGGTCGCCTACGGTCCCGGCGAGGTCTTCCCTGGCCGCGAGTTCTACGACTACGCGGCGAAGTACGCGCCAGGCGTCTCGCGCACGACCCATCTCCCGGAGATCGGCGAGGGGTTGCGCGAGGCCGTGCGCGAGCTCGCCCGGGCCGCCTTCGCGGCCATCGGCGCCAGCGGGTTCGCGCGCGTCGACTTCCTCGTCCACGGCGGCCGGGTCTACGTCTCGGAGATCAACACCATCCCGGGCTTCACGCCGATCAGCCTCTTCCCCGTCCTCTGTCGCGAGGGCGGCTACGACTTCGCCGCACTCGCGGCCCGGATCGTCGAGCTGGCGCTCGAGCGCTTCGACGCGCGTCCTCACCGGCGCCTCTTGCGGGCCGACCTGCCGTGAGCATGCCCCTGCGCCGCGTCTCCCTGCGCCGCGGTGGGGTCCCCTCGCGCCCCTCGATCCTGCGGGCCTCGGCCGGACCGGCCGCCAGCCGCGTGCTCGCCGCCGTGGCGCTGCTGACGGCCGCGGCCGCGCTGTACGGGGTCTCCGCGTCCCCGGCCTTCGCGCTCGCACCGGGCGGCATCGAGGTGCGCGGCGCGACGCTGGCAGGGGAGGCGGCCGTCCGGCGGGCACTTGGCCTGGACGGCACCCTGCGCCCGAACCTGTTCGTGCTCGACACGGCCCGTCTGGCCGTCGCGCTCCGCACCCTGCCCACGGTCGATGGGGAGCGGCCGGAGACCGTGTCGGTCCGCGTCGCGTTGCCCGACCGGCTCATCGTCGAGATCCGCGAGCGGAAGCCCCTCCTCATCTGGCAGGTCGGCGAGCGCCGCCTCCTCGTCGACGTGGAGGGCGTCGTGCTGGCGTCGCTGCCGTCGGAGGTCACGAGCGCACTGCCGGTCCTCGATGACCGGCGGCGGGATTCGGCCGCGCTGGCCGTGGGGGAGCGGCTCGATCCCGTCGACATCGCCGTCGGGCGCCGCCTCGGCGCCGTGACGCCGGCGTTGCTGGGGAGCCGTGCGCCGCGGCTGGTCATGCGCGTATCCGACGACGACGGCTTCATGCTGCTGGCCGGGTCCGGCCTGTGGCGGGCGGTCTTCGGCATCTACACGCCCAGCCTGCGCGGCCCGGAGCTGGTCGCCGCGCAGGTCCAATGCCTGGCCAGCCTGCTGGCCGGAGCCGAGGACGCGATCGCGGTCGCCTACCTCTACCCCGAGGGTGGCCGCTGCGGCACCTTCGCTCCGAAGAAGAGCGCACCGTGATCGCCCGCGTGTTCGGTTGCCGCGGGATGCCGGGGTCGGGTAGCCTTGCCGGGACCGGACGGGAGGAGGTGGAGAGGACGTGTGGATACCCCTGGCGGGACTGCTCCTCGGCATCCTGCTGGGCCTCGTCCTCCAGGTCAGCGTCAGCTTCGAGTTCGCCCGGTACACGGCGGTGGGCATCATCGCCGCCCTGGACTCGGTCCTCGGAGCCATCAGGGCCGAGCTCGACGGGACCTTCAGCGAGCGGATCTTCCTCAGCGGCTTCATCACCAACGCGCTCGTGGCCGTGCTGCTCACCTTCGTCGGTGACCGACTGGGCCTCGACCTCTACCTCGTGGCGCTCATCCGCTTCGGGTTCGGGATATTCCAGAACGTGGCGCTCATCCGGCGCCACTTCCTATAGACGCTAGATCGAGAAGGGACAGACAGGACGTGGAGAGGGAAGCGGTCCTCGTCGCCATCGATGTCGGGACGAGCAAGGTCGTGGCGCTCATCGGCGAGGTGGCGCGAGATGGCGCGCTCACCATCATCGGCAAAGGCGCGCCGGTCTCGTCCGGCCTCAAGAAGGGCGTGGTCATCAATATCGACCAGACCGTCTCCTCGATCACCTCGGCGGTCGAGCAGGCGGAGCGCCTCTCCGGCTACAAGCTGGAGTCGGCGTTCGTGGGCGTCGGCGGCAACCACGTCGAGTCGCAGAACTCCCGTGGCGCCGTGGCGGTGAGCGGGCCGCGCAAGGAGGTCAGTCGGGAGGACGTGGCGCGGGCCACCGAGGTCGCCCGGGCGGTGACCATCCCCAGCAACCGCGAGGTGCTGCACGTCCTCCCGCGCGGCTACATCGTGGACGGCCAGGAAGGCGTCAAGGACCCCATCGGCATGAGCGCCATCCGCCTCGAGGTGGAGACGCACATCGTCCACGCCGCGGCGACGGCGGTGCAGAACCTGTCCAAGTGCGTCCAGCAGGCCGGGGTGCGCATCGACGAGCTGGTCGCCGCGCCCCTGGCGGCGGCGGAGGCGGTCCTCTCCGACACGGAACGTGACCTGGGCGTCGCCGTGGCCGACATCGGCGCCGGCACGACCGACCTCGCCCTCTTCCTCGATGGCTCGCCGTTCCACACGGCCGTCCTGCCGCTGGGCGGCAACAACGTCACGAACGACGTCGCCATCGGGCTCAAGACGAGCCTCCAGGTGGCCGAGGACCTGAAGGTCCGCCACGGCACGTGCGACCTGCGCTCGGTCGAGCCCGAGGAGCTCATCAACGTCGAGTCGCTCGGCGACGAGCGCGGCCGCACCGTCCAGCGGGCAGAGGTCTGCGCGATCATCGACGCGCGCATGCGGGAGCTGTTCGAGAAGCTCGGCGAGGAGATCGCGGCCGCCGGCCACGGCGGCATCCTGCCCGCGGGGCTGGTCCTCACCGGCGGCGCGTCGCAGCTGGCCGGCATCGCCGAACTCGGGCGGGACGTGCTCCAGATGCCCGTTCGGGTGGCCTCTCCGGCCGGCGTGGGCGGACTCGTGGACCACCTCCTCACGCCGGCCTTCGCGACCTCGATCGGGCTGCTCATGTGGGGTGCCCGGGCGGTCACCGAGAGCGATGGCGGCCGCTACGAGTCGGCGCCCGCGGGTGGCGTGCTGGGGCGTCTGCGCGAGTGGGTGCGCAGCCTGTTCCCCTGAACCGCCGTCGGGCCTCGGGGCGGTGCCCCGACGCACCATGGCCCCGGAGAACGACACGCGCATCCGCCGGCGAGCGGTCTATACTCCCCGGAAGTCCGAGCCGTCCGAGGGGCAAGGCGCACGTGACGGCGCCCGGCTCGACCGCCATCAAGACTGACACACCCGGATGAGCCAGCCGGAGGAGAAGGCGATGCCGCTGCGGTCCGATTCGGAGAACTTCGCGCTGATCCGCGTCATCGGGATCGGGGGCGGCGGCAGCAACGCTGTCAACCGGATGATCCGGGCCGAGATGATGGGCGTCGAGTTCATCGCCTGCAACACCGACGCCCAGGCGCTCCTGCAGAGCGACGCGCCGCACAAGATCCGCATCGGCGACAAGATCACCCGCGGCCTCGGCGCCGGGGGCGACCCGGGCATCGGGCAGCGCGCGGCGGAGGAGGACTCGGAGAAGATCTACGAGGCCCTCAAGGACTCGGACCTGGTCTTCATCACCGCCGGCATGGGCGGGGGCACCGGGTCGGGCGCGGCACCGGTCATCGCGGAGGTTGCCCGCGACGTCGGGGCGCTGACCATCGGCGTGGTCACGAAGCCGTTCGGCTTCGAGGGCGCCAAGCGTCGCCTCACTGCCGAGAAGTCGTGCGAGACGCTGCGCGACAAGGTCGACACGCTGATCACCATCCCCAACGACCGGCTCAAGGACGTCGTCGCGAAGAACACCTCGATCGTGGATGCGTTCCGTGTGGTGGACGACGTGCTGCGCCAGGGCGTGCAGGGCATCAGCGATCTCATCACGGTCCCGGGGCTCATCAACCTCGACTTCGCCGACGTGCGCACGGTCATGAAGAACGCCGGCTCGGCGCTCATGGGCATCGGCCGGGCCAACGGCGAGAACCGGGCCGCGGAGGCCGCCCGCCAGGCGATCGCCAGCCCGCTGCTCGAGATCAGCATCACCGGCGCCCAGGGCGTCCTCTTCAACGTGACCGGCGGCCCCGGCCTCGGCCTCTTCGAGGTCAACGAGGCGGCCGAGATCATCAAGGAGACCGCCGACCCGGAGGCGAACATCATCTTCGGCACGGTGATCGACGAGCGCATGGGCGACGACGTCATGATCACCGTCATCGCTACCGGCTTCGACACGGGTCGCAAGCGCGAGTTCCAGCGCTCCGACGTGCCCTACTCGGTCGCCTCCGGCCTCGCCGCCGGCCGCGACAACCGCGACTTCCTCAAGGAGCTCGAGGCCGAGCGGGCGGCCTCGGTCGGCTCGCCGGTCATGGAGACGGCCGAGCGCGGCGAACCGGTCCGCCGTCGCCCGACCTATGAGACCGAGGACCTCGACATCCCGGCGTTCCTCCGCCGCAAGTCCTGATCGAGTCGGGCCTGCCGGCGGGTCCGCCCGACCCGGCCGAGGTCGCCGCCCGGCGCGCCGCACTGGCGTCGGTCCGGAGGCGGATCCACGCCGCCGCCGGTCGTGTCGGCCGGGACCCGGCCGAGGTGCTCCTCGTCGCCGTCTCCAAGACGGTGCCCGCGGATCGGTTGCGCGCGGGCGTCGCGGCCGGCCTCACGACCCTGGGTGAGAATCGCGTCCAGGAGGCGGCCGAGAAGGCGCCCTTCGTGCCCGGCGCCGCGTGGCACCTCGTGGGGCATCTCCAGGGCAACAAGGCCCGGGCCGCGCTGGCGCTCTTCGACGTCGTCGAATCGCTCGACTCGCTGGACCTGGCGCGGCGGCTCGATCGCCTCGTCGCCGACGGCGGCGCCGCGCCGCGCCGCCCTCCCGACGCTCGGCTGCCGGTCCTGCTCCAGGTGAACGTCGATGCCGACCCGGCCAAGGCCGGCTTCTCGCCCGAGGCGCTGACGGCCGCCCTGCCGGAGCTGCTGGCCCTGCCGCACCTGCGCGTCGAGGGCCTGATGACGGTCGGCCGGCTGGTGGCGGACCCGGCCGACGCGCGCCCGACCTTCGTCGCTCTGCGCCGGCTCTCGGAGCGCCTGCGCGCCGCCGAGCCGGGGCTCGGAGCGGCCCTCTCGATGGGCATGAGCGACGACTTCGAGGTGGCCGTCGAGGAGGGCGCCACGATCGTGCGCGTGGGCCGTCTCCTGTTCGGTCCGCGGCCGGGGTCGGGCTGACGGCGCCGGGTGCTGGCCGCGGCGCTGGGGCCGGCCTGACCGGCCCGCACGGGCCTATACTCGCCTGCCGTGGGCTTCGTCGCCGTCTTCCTGCGCTTCCTCCTGCTCGCCCTGTACGTGGTGCTCCTGGGCCGCGTGCTGTACAGCTGGATCAACCCGCGTTTCGAGGGCCCGCTGGGGCGGTTCCTGTTCGACGTGACCGAGCCCATCCTCCGTCCCATCCGGCGCGCCCTGCCGCATGGCGGTGCGATCGACTGGTCGCCGCTCATCGCCTTCCTGGTGCTGAGCGTGGTTGCCGGCCTGGTCGGCCTGCGCTGAGGGCCGGGCGATCGGCGGCGTCCGTTTCCACGTCCGCGTCACGCCGCGGGGCGGTGCCGATCGGATCGACGGCGTGGGCCCGGGCGGGGAGCTCCGTGTTCGCGTCCGGGCCGCGCCGGCCGACGGCGAGGCCAACGTCGCCCTTCGTCGCATCCTGGCCGCCAGCCTCGGGATCCCGCCCGGCGCGGTGACGCTCGAGGCAGGCGCCTCCGCGCGGACGAAGCGCCTGCGCGTGGCCGGCCGGACCGCCGGCGAGCTGGCCGCCCGCTGGCCCGGGCTGGTCGCCGTTGACGCCCCGGACCCACGGGCCGGATAATCAGCGCCTCGCGGCGGCGCCCGCGAACCACGGGGGCGATTGGCTCAGTCGGTTAGAGCGCACGGTTCACATCCGTGAGGTCACTGGTTCGAATCCAGTATCGCCCACCACTCCTTCCCGCCCGGGTCAGCCCTCCGCGGCCAGCCGTCGCAGGACGGCGGGCAGGATGCCGCCCTGGCGGTAGTACTCGACCTCGATGGGTCCGTCGAGACGCGCGACGGCGCGCATGGACCGCTCGACGCCGTCCGGGTCGGTGACGCGGATGGTCACCTCCTGGCGCGGCTGCAGACCGCCGGCCAGGCCCAGCACGTCGTAGCGCTCGCGGCCGGTCAGGCCGTGCGATGCGGCGCTCTCGCCGGGCAGGAACTGCAGGGGCAGGACGCCCATGCCCACGAGGTTCGAGCGGTGGATGCGCTCGTAACTCTCCGCGAGCACGGCACGGATCCCGAGCAGGGCGGCGCCCTTGGCCGCCCAGTCGCGCGACGAGCCGCTGCCGTACTCCCGGCCCGCGAGCACCAGGAGCGGGACGCCCTCCGCCGCGTAGCGCATCGCGGCGTCGTAGATGAACATCGCCTCGCCCGAAGGCTGGTGCGTCGTGTACGGGCCCTCCTGCGCCGCCATGGCGTTGCGCAGGCGGATGTTGCCGAAGGTGCCGCGCATCATCACCTCGTGGTGACCGCGCCGTGCGCCGTAGGAGTTGAACTCCACGGGCGTGACGCCGCGCGCCTGGAGCCACTGGCCGGCCGGGCTCCAGGGCGGGATCGAGCCCGCCGGTGAGATGTGGTCGGTGGTCACCGAGTCGCCCAGCAGGGCCAGGGCCCGGGCGCCGGCGATGTCGGCTGCCGGAGCGGGCTCGGGGCCGAGATCGCGGAAGAACGGCGGGTTGGCGATGTACGTGGAGGCGGGATCCCAGGCATAGCGGTCGCCGGCCGGCACGGGCAGGGCGCGCCAGCGCTCGTCGCCCTCGAAGACGGCGGCGTAGATCTCGCGGAACAACTCGGGCGTGATCGCCTCGCCGATCGTGGCCCGGACCTCGTCGGGCGACGGCCAGATGTCGGCCAGCATCACCGGCCGGCCGTCGCCCGCGACGCCCAGCGGTTCGCGGGTCAGGTCGATGTCCACCCGCCCGGCGAGGGCGAAGGCGACCACGAGCGGCGGGCTGGCGAGGTAGCTGGCGCGGACGAAGGGATGGATGCGGCCCTCGAAGTTGCGGTTGCCCGAGAGCACGGCAGCGACCACGAGGTCGTGCGCCTCGACGGCCCGTGCGATCGGCTCGTCGAGGGGGCCGGAGTTGCCGATGCAGGTGGTGCAGCCGTAGCCGACCAGTCCGAAGCCGAGCGCCTCCAGGGGCGCCATGAGCCCGGCCCGCTCGAGGTAGCGGGTCACCACCTTCGAGCCGGGCGCGAGGCTCGTCTTCACGGTCGGTGCCACGCGCAGGCCGCGGGCCACGGCGTTGCGGGCCAGCAGCCCGGCGCCGACCATCACCGTGGGGTTGGAGGTGTTCGTGCAGCTGGTGATGGCGGCGATGGCGACCGAACCGCTGCGCACCGCTGCCGGCCCGCCTTCGTCCTCCATCCGTGCGGCATCGGCTTCGTCGGGGGAGGGCAGGGCACCGGGGAAGGCGGCCTCGAACGACCGCCGGACAGCCTCAAGGGGCACGCGGTCCTGCGGGCGGCGGGGTCCGGCCAGGCTGGGCCGGACAGTGGTCAGGTCGAGCTCCAGCACCTCGTCGAACCCGGGGCCCGGGCCCGGGTCTCGCCACAGCCCCTGTTCCTTCGCATACGCCTCGACGAGCGCGACCTGCCCGCCCTCGCGCCCGGTCAGGCGCAGGTAGGCGAGCGTCTCGTCGTCGATCGGGAAGAGCGCCGCGGTGGCCCCGAACTCGGGCGCCATGTTGGCGATGGTGGCGCGATCGGCCAGGGCCAGGCCGGCCAGGCCGTCGCCGGCGAACTCGACGAAGGCGCCCACCACGCCGTGGGCGCGCAGCATCTCGGTGACCACGAGAACGAGGTCCGTGGCCGTCGAGCCCAGCGGAAGCTCGCCCTGGAGGCGCACGCCGACGACCTTCGGCATGGGCTGGTAGAGCGGCTGCCCGAGCAGGACCGCCTCGGCCTCGATGCCGCCGACGCCGTAGCCCAGGACGCCCAGCCCGTTGACCATCGTCGTGTGCGAGTCCGTCCCCACGAGCGTGTCGGGGTACGCGACGGTCTCCCCGGCCGCATCCGCGCGGGCCGTCACCACCGTGGCGAGATACTCGAGGTTGACCTGGTGGACGATGCCCGTCCCGGGTGGCACGACGCGCAGGTCGCTGAAGGCGGTCTGCGCCCAGCGCAGGAGCTGGTAGCGCTCGCCGTTGCGCTCGTACTCGCGGGCCACGTTGAAGGCGAAGGCGTCGCCGGTCCCGTAGCGATCGACCTGGACGGAGTGGTCGATGACGAGGTCGGCCGGGACGAGCGGGTTGATGCGCGCCGGGTCCCCGCCGAGGGCGGCCATCGCGTCGCGCATGGCGGCCAGGTCGACCACGGCGGGCACGCCGGTGAAGTCCTGGAGGATCACGCGCGCCGGCAGGAAGGGCAGCTCGGCGTCGATGCCGGCGCCGGGCCGCCAGGCGGCCAGCGCCCGCGCGTCGGCCTCGGCGACGACGCCGTCGCCGGCGTTGCGCAGCAGGTTCTCGAGCAGGACCTTGACCGTCAGCGGGAGGCGGCCGATGTCGGCGACACCGGCGCGGTCGAGCCGGTACAGGGTGAGGGATCGCTCGCCGACGGCGAAGCGCGAACGAGCGCCGAAGGGGTCGTTGCCGGTGCCCAGGGGTCGGGTCATCGAGGTCGGGCCTCCACATCCCCGGTCGTGTGCGGACCGGGCCGGGTCGGCGCCTGACGGGTGCGCCCGCCTCGGGTCGAGCGTGCTCTGGTGCTCGTCGCAGTATACCCCCGACCTTCGACCGTACCCGCGGCTACCATGCGGGCGTGGACCACGATACGCCCGATCACGCCCACCGGGGGATGCCACCTGGACATCGCCATCCCCACGGGCGGCCGGCGGCCGGCGTCGACCCCGATGCGTTGCCGAGCATCGGCATCGTGGGCGCCGGTCCGGTCGGTCTCACGCTCGGTCGTGCCTTCGCGGCGGCCGGCTGGCCCGTAGTCGCGGTCGCCAGCCGCGACCCCGCACGCCGGGAGGCCTTCCGTTCGGCCGTGCCCGGCGCGCGGGCCTTCATGGAGCCGGCGGGCCTCCTCGACGAGGTCTCCATCGTCTTCCTGACCGTGCCCGACGACGCCGTGGCGGCGGTCGCGGCCGGACTCCGTCTGTACAGCGGCCAGGCGCTCGTGCACACCAGCGGCCTGCTCGCCTCGACGGTGCTCCGGCCGGCCATGGCGGCGGGGACGCTGGCGGCCAGCTTCCACCCCATGGTCGCCTTCGCCGATGCCGATGCCGCGCTGGCGGCACTGCGCGGGGCGACCGTGGCCATCGAGGGGGACGAGCCCCTGGTGGCCGTCCTGGCCGTCCTGGCCGAGGCGATCGGCGCCCAGCCGGTGCGCATCCCGCCCGAGGGCAAGGCCGCCTACCATGCCGCCGCCGTGCTCGCCGCGGGAGGGTTCGTGGCCCTGCTCGACGCCATCGCCGAGCTCGGCCGGGGCGCCGGCCTGGACGAGGCAGGCGCACTCGCGATCTACGCGCCGCTGATCCGACAGAGCCTCGCCAATGCGGAGCGGCTGGGCATCCGGGCCGCCCTCACCGGTCCCATCGTGCGCGGCGACGCGGGCACGCTGCGCGCCCACCTCGCGGCCATGCACGCCCTGGCACCGGGCGCCATCGCCCTCTACGTGGCCGCCGCGCGGCGCGAGATCGACCTCGCCGTAGCGCGTGGGGCGCTGCCGCCGGAGCGTGCCGCGGCACTGGGCGAGATCCTCGACGCCGAGGCGTAGCGATCCGGGCCGCCACGACCACGACCGCGTTGCAAACCCTGCCCGAAGCGCTACCATTCGACCCATGCAGAGCAGCCTGGCCGCCATCCGCGGCGGCCGCATCCGCCCCCGCTTCGTTCGCCCGTCCAGCCACGACCGTTTCCGCCGGCTGGGGCTTGGGCACGTGGCCCTGGGGCGGATGGTCACGGCGCCCCGGCGGCAGGACGCCGACCGACCGGCCGCCCGCGGGCTCGGATCCCGCACCGGCACCTCGTCCGCGGCCCGTCCCGTGCGCACTGCGCCCCTGCGCCGCCCAGCGCGGATGACCTGGATGCACCCGTTCGCCACGCTCCGGCGTGGCCGCGTCGTCGACCCTGCGGCGCCGTGGTGCGGCTGAACGAGGCGCCTCGCCCCAGACCTCGCACCCAACGCGCCAGTTCGGCTGGGGGCATCGTCGTCCGCCTGGTGGACGGACGCCACCAGATCGTCCTCGGCCGGCGTCGCCGCGAGCGTGACGGCGTCACCTGGACGCTGCCCAAGGGCACACCCGACGCGGGCGAGCGGACGGAAGCGACGGCGTTGCGCGAGGTGACCGAGGAGACCGGCCTCGAGGTCGCCATCCTCGAGCCTGTCGGGCCCATCGAGTACTGGTTCGTCCAGGCGGGCACCCGCATCCACAAGACGGTCCGCTACTACCTGATGATGGCCACGGGTGGCGACATCGCCCGTCACGACCACGAGTTCGACGAGGTCCGCTGGGTCGACCTCGACGAGGCCGAGGCGCTCATGAGCCACGAGAGTGAACGGCGCATCGTGGCCGCGGCGCGCCCGACCATCGAGCGCCGGCTCCCGGCCAGCGCCGAGGGCGCCGCCCGACGCCCGAGCGATGCGTGATGCGCCGCACGTCGCTGTACGACTGGCACGTCGCCGCCGGAGCCCGGCTCATCGAGTTCGGCGGCTGGGAGATGCCGGTCCAGTACGCCGGCATCCTCGACGAGCATCGCGCCGTTAGGGAGCGCGCCGGCCTGTTCGACCTCTCCCACATGGGCGAGCTCTGGGTGGATGGCCCGGAGGCCGGCGCGGCCCTCGCCTATGCACTCGTCACCGACCCGCCGCGGCTGGGGGTAGGACGTGCGCACTACGCCATGATCACCGGCGAGGACGGCGGCATCATCGACGACCTGATCGTCTACCGCACGGGCGACACGCGTTTCCTCGTCGTGCCCAACGCCGGCAACCGCGAGGCCGTGACGGCCGCGCTCGGCGAGCGCGTGAAGGGCTTCGACGCGACGCTCGACGACGCCTCGCTGGCGACGGCCCTCGTGGCCGTGCAGGGGCCGCGTGCGGCGGACATCCTTGCGCCGCTCACGGACATCGACCTCGGGTCGCTGCGCTACTACGCCATCGCGCGCGGCCTCGCGGCAGGCATCCCGGCCTTGGTGGCCCGGACCGGCTACACGGGCGAGGACGGCTTCGAGCTCTTCGTCGCGTGGGACGCCGCGCCTGCCGTGTGGGACGCGCTCATGGCAGCGGGCGCCGCGGCGGGCCTCGTGCCGGTCGGCCTCGGCGCGCGGGACACGTTGCGCCTCGAAGCCGGCATGCCGCTCTACGGCAACGACCTCGACCGCGCCACGAACCCCTTCGAGGCCGGCCTGGGGCGGGTCGTGAAGCTCGACAAGCCCGCTGACTTCGTCGGCCGCGCAGCCCTCGAGCGGATCGCGGCCGAGGGTCCCCGTCGGCGCCTGGCGGGCCTCGTCGTCCGGGGCCGGGGGATCGCCCGTCACGGGTACCCGGTCTACTACCCCGGCGACGATGAGCCATGTGGCGTCATCACGAGCGGGACGGTCTCGCCGACCCTCGGCGTGCCCATCGCCCTGGCCTTCCTGCCACCGGATGAGGTCGAGCCGGGTACCATCCTCGAGTGCGGCATCCGCGACGCGCGCGTCGCCGCGGAGGTCGTGCCGCTCCCGTTCTACCAGCGCCCCACCTAGCGCGAAGGAGCATCGCCCGTGGAGGTCCGAGACGGTCTGCGCTACTCCGACGACCACGAGTGGCTGCGCCTCGAGGGCGATGTCGGCGTGATCGGCATCACGGCCTACGCAGCCGACCAGCTGGGCGACATCGTCTTCGTCGAGATGCCCGCCGTGGGTGCGACGCTGACCCTCCACCAGGCGTTCGGGGTGGTCGAATCGGTCAAGGCGGTGTCCGACCTCTACGCGCCGGTGGGTGGGGCCGTGGTCGCGGTGAACGAGGCCCTCGCCGGCCGCCCGGAGCTCGTCAACAGCGACCCCTATGGCGACGGCTGGATGGTGAAGCTACGCGTCTCCGATACGGCTGAGGTGGATGCCCTGAAGGATGCCGACGCCTATCGCGAGCTCATCAGGGCCGGCTGACGCGATGCCCTACGGACCGCACACGGGCGACGACCGGGCGCGGATGCTGGCCGCGCTGGGCCTCGACTCGGTCGAGCCGCTCTTCGCCGACATCCCGGCCGCGGTCCGGGCGCACGGGCTCGACCTGCCCGGCCCGGAGCCGGAGCTGGAGCTGGCGGCTCGCCTGGAGCGCCTGGCCGCCTGCAACCGGGTGGACCTGGCCAGCTTCCTGGGCGCCGGCGTCTACCGCCACTACATCCCCGCGGCAGTGGATCAGATCATCTCGCGCGGCGAGTTCTACACCGCGTACACGCCGTACCAGCCGGAGATCAGCCAGGGCACGCTGCAGACGATCTACGAGTACCAGTCGCTCCTCGCCGAGCTGACCGGGCTGGACGTGGTCTCGGCCTCGCACTACGACGGGGCTTCGGCCACCGCCGAGGCCGCCCTGATGGCCGTGCGCGCCACGCGCCGCGGGCGCGTCCTCGTCTCCCACGCCGTCCACCGCCACTACCTCGACACGGTGCGCACCTACTTCACGCCGGCCGGGCTGGTCCTCGACGAGCTGCCCACGCTCGCCGATGGCACGACGGACCTCGCGGCGCTGGAACGGGAGCTGGCCGCCGGGGCGCCCGTGGCGGGCGTCGTCCTCGGCCAGCCCAACGTCTTCGGCCTGCTGGAACCGATGGCCGAGGCGGCGCGCCTCGCCCACGCCGCCGGCGCCCTCTTCGTGGCCGTCGTCGAGCCCGTCTCGCTGGCCGTCCTGGCGCCCCCCGGGGCATACGGCGCCGACATCGCCGCCGGGGAGGGCCAACCCCTGGGCATCGCGCCGATGTACGGCGGCCCGTACCTCGGGGTGCTGGCCACGACTGACGCACTGATCCGCCAGATCCCCGGCCGGCTGGTGGGCCGGACGACCGACCTCGACGGCAGGCGCGCCTTCGTCATGACCATGCGCGCGCGCGAGCAGGACATCCGGCGCGAGAAGGCCGCCAGCAACATCTGCACCAACCAGGCGCTGTGCGCCCTGGCCGCAACGGTCTACCTGGCCACGATCGGCCCGCACGGCCTGCGCGACGTGGCCGCCGGCGGGGCGGCCAGGGCCCGCGAGCTGGAACGGGCGCTGCGAGCCGCCGGAGCGCCGCGCGTCCACGGCGCGGCGTACCTCAACGAGTTCGCGGTGCACGTCCCCGGCGCGCCTCGCGTCCACGCCGCGCTGCTCGAGCGCGGCGTGCTGGCCGGCCTGCCGCTCGCGCGCTGGTACCCCGACGACCCGCTTCTGCGCGACGCGCTCCTGGTGTGCGCCACGGAGGTCACCACCGGCGACGACATCGCGCGTTTCGCCGCCGCGCTGGCGGCCGAACTGGGCGCTGCCGGGCGCGTCCCGGCCGAGGTGAGTCGATGACCGCTCCGCGCATCGAGATGACGACCGGTCCCGAACTCGGCCCGCGCACCGCGCTGGGACCGATGCTGCAGCCCACGCTCATGGAGCTCTCGCGGCCGGGCCGCGGCGAGGGCAAGGTCCCGCACCCGCCCGCCGATGCGCTCGACGAGATCCCGGTCGAGCACCGCCGGACCATGCCGCCGGCGCTGCCGGAGCTGAACGAGGCGGAGGTGGTGCGCCACTTCGTCAACCTCTCGCACCTGAATTACAGCATCGATTCGGGCTTCTACCCGCTCGGCTCGTGCACCATGAAGTTCAACCCCAAGATCAACGAGTGGGCGGCGCGGCTGTTCGGCTTCGCCAAGCTGCACCCGCTCGCGCCCGACGCGCTGGCCCAGGGCACATTGCAGCTGCTGTGGGAGCTGGAGGAGGCGCTCAAGGAGATCAGCGGCATGGCCGCGGTCACGCTCCAGCCGGCAGCCGGGGCGCACGGCGAGCTGACCGGCATCCTCATGGTCCGCACCTACCACGAGGCGCGCGGCGACCACGACCGACGCGAGGTGATCGTGCCCGACTCGTCCCACGGCACGAATCCCGCCACGGCCTCGATGGCCGGCTTCACCACGGTCACCGTGCCCCACGACGGGCGCGGCGGCGTGGACCTCGACGCGCTGCGCGCGGCGCTCTCGTCGCGCACCGCCGCGGTGATGCTGACGAACCCGTCCACGCTGGGGCTGTTCGAGGAGCGCATCGTCGAGCTGCTCGACGCCGTCCACGCCGCGGGCGCCCTGGCCTACATGGACGGCGCGAACCTCAACGCCGTGCTGGGCAAGTTCCGACCCGGCGCCGCCGGCTTCGACGTCATGCACTTCAACGTGCACAAGACGTTCAGCACCCCGCACGGCGGCGGCGGTCCGGGCGCCGGGCCGGTCGGCGTGGGTGAGGCGCTGCTGCCCTACCTGCCGTCGCCGCGGGTGCTGCGCGAGCCGGACGGCACCTTCCGCCTCGAGCGCCCCGGCGAGCGGCCCGAGTCGATCGGCCGCGTGCGCGCCTACCAGGGCAGCACGGGCGTCCTCGTGCGCGCCTACGCCTACATCCGGGCCCATGGGGACACGGGACTGGCCCAGGTCAGCGAGGACGCCGTGCT
>Ga0334722_10002044_pt1 | contig 23478 bp, 13 predicted proteins | sample C3_bottom_MG_FD_207210 | JGI IMG/M metagenome (GOLD analysis project Ga0334722, IMG submission 207210) | Sediment microbial communities from Yellowstone Lake, YNP, Wyoming, USA - C3_bottom | ecosystem: Environmental > Aquatic > Freshwater > Lake > Sediment | place: USA: Wyoming | collected... | reverse complement strand
GCCAATGGCTTCCCAAAAGTCGTCACCCCGGCGAAAGCCGGGGTCCAGTGGTGCAGGCGAGGAAACTGGATTCCGGCTTTCGCCGGAATGACGAGAATTGAAAGCTGAGAATTGTTTAGAGCCACGTTCGGTTTTGAAGTTAAAGCCCATCTCTCCCTCGTTTCAAGGGGGATATACAAAAAAAAGGAACTACCTGTTAGGTAGTTCCTTTTTTTTGTACTTTTAGTTGTGAATTAATAAATTTTCACAGTTATGGGCAGGTAACAGACCTCCACCCTGAATACATCGTATAGGACGGATAGTTAGTTTGAGCCGAAGTCCCCCAATGGTTATCCCTGAGGTTATACTGATACCAAATCGCATCCCCGGCCTTCAAACCTTTCGACGCAGGAATCGTCAAAGTAATCGTTGTTGGTGGGGAGTTGACATCTTGCATCGTAATAGGAGTCCAAGCCGTAGCAGGACTACCCCCTGTGTATACAAGCCTTCCCGTACCGGGTCCACCAAGGTGCCCGCCACCCATAATGGCGCTCTTCGCTGAGTCATTATAGTCTGGATCAAGCGATGTATCGGTCAGGGTTAAGGTAATCGAGTTATCCCCATTTCTTGTAGGAACCACCGTATACTTATGTATGGGCAAGGAGTTAACATGTGTCATATCGACTGCTTTCAGGGTATACGGCATCCAACCAGACATTTTAGCCCAACCATCATCAGCATTATCCACGCCCGTCGCAAATTTGGCTGCTGAGAGTGGCCCATTGTCGTAAAGTCGATATGTAAAGTACGCGACACCATTAATAATCTTATTAGCAGGATACGCCCGGACAACGGCAGTACTTGGATTGGCAGTGCCCTGTAGGTTCGCACCAGTCTGATAGCTTCCTAAATTTACTGCAGAATCAGGTGAATTGAAGCTCATCAACCCGCCAGTGTTATTAAAGCCACCACCCTGGCAAAAGGATTTCACTGGATCATATCTGTCAGGATCTAAAGAAACATCCGTTATCTTTAAACTATGATCATCAACATTATCAATCTGCCAAGCCATAATTGGATCACGATTTATCTTAGCCTCTCCGTTCGACCCATCCAATTCTACACAAGGATTCGGGCAAGTTCCTGGTAAAGCGGCTGCCTCTGTAGGGGTTATCCATTGTCTGTCATTATGGCAGGCAACACTGGAGCAAGTATAGGTAGTTGGTTCATAATGCATATTAGTATTATTAGTCCCGCCAGTGACTCTGCCCCCGACTACGTCCATGACGCCATTGATATGTTTTGCTCTGTTGATAATATTACCGTTTTCGTCAATGGTATCAGCATGGCACATAACACATTTGTTCCCCTGATTGACATGGTTGCTATGCCTAAAGGTTGCCATTTGTCCGCCATATTCATTCGAGAATCCATGGCAGTCATTACAGTGTGTCCCATCTGCATCGGCGATCCTCGTGTATGTTCCGGAACCAGGCGTGGTTTCAACCATGGTGGGAGTATCCCATGAAGGAGAAGTGTTTGGCTTAGCAGTTAAACAGCCTTTACGCAACGAGGCACCATCGCTGTGGCAATAAACATTACTACAGGTGTAATTGTTAGGAGTACCATTGGCCGTCACCTTCGTATAGTTGGTTGGCACATACCCCTTCTTAGCCGTCGCATTCCACATGCCCACAGAGGATTGCCCACTATACTGAGTCAGGTACCCCATAGTGGTGCCCGGCGTGTTAAAGCCAATCTGCAGACCATCACTATGATTAATAACATCTGGCGTGCTCGTGTTCATCCCCGAGCCGACGTGACAAACGTCACAGTTGTAAAGTTCAGTGCTTTTACCGCCTCTACCACCGACATGTACTTCATGAGCGCCAGCCAAGGTCGAGCCTGTGATAGATGCTGTGGGAGCGGTAACTAACCCCGTGCTTGCCGATCCGTTCATTGCGGGAGCGCCCCATTCGCTCACACCATTATGGCAATAGCGACAGGCAGACGCCATGAAGCCTGATGAGTGAGGATGGCAAGTTTCGCAATCCTTGTCTGCGTTGTGGGTTTTATTTGCACCACTGCCATTCCAGTGGGTAAACGGTCCTCGGCCATTCGACTTATTCCCTATATGACACGCCTGACAAATACCCTTCGCGGAAGTACCTGGAGTGGTGTCAACATACCGAGAAGTTGAACCAGGAGGCGGGAAGGAAACCGCATGATCTGTTAATGTATTCTCTGGCTTTGTAGGGTCTGCAGTAACATAGCTTTTCGCAGGGTCGGTGGTAACATTTTTGGCGACCAACTGGCCCCATCGCAGTTCAAAACCACCAGGGATAATCGCCGTAGCATCGCCTTGAACGGTAACCTTGGCATTGGCGACATCGATATCTTTGATCTCAAAGGATGCCCTTTGTGGATTGCCTTGATCATCGACACCATTGTCAACCCACAAAAGCATTCCACGCTCCTTGCCAACCCCGGTTGGTTTCCCGTCGACCCCTACTGTCCCTATTTCTCCATACTTCATAGCCCAACGCCAATCCATCGGCGGGCCTGTCACGACGGCAACATTCGTCAGTGTTGTCCTGCCAGTGGTTGGATTATAAACTTCTTTACCTCCAAATGTGCCTTCCACGTAAGCCGCTTCCCCCGAACCATCTTGCAGCGAAACGTGCGGGTTGTGACAGGCCTCACACTTAAGCCCCTTGTGGGTCACTGCCTCAGGAGAAATTGTATTGGCATATGGCGGAGTCTGATTTTTGACATTGTGACACCGCACTAAACAGTCGCCGGGCTCATAGTTAGCGAAATGGCAATTCGCACAACCATCCTGCAATCGACTGTGGGGCGAGTCAATGTCTTGCGTTGCTGCATTTCCGCGCCATGGCGCCATGGCCATAAACGCGAAAAACATCCCAAAGAGAAATCTTTTGTTCATTTTGTTACCTCCTGTGCTTGGGTTATAGAAATCGAAAATCGTAATGAACACTAGTAATTATTTTTTTTATATCACATCCAAATGATACTTTCAACTGTTTCTCACCAGAAAATATCATTTTTCACTGATATTTTTCTGAAGACTACGGCACATACAGCATGCAAAAGTCATACCTGTCGTCACCACAATTTATATTTTACTCATCATTCCAAAAAGTTATGGCCAAAACCACTTCCATGATCAACCAGGAAGCGTCATTTCGCCTCATTCAAAGCCACAAGGGAAGTGCCAAATGCCGCCAAAGTGGGACTATTTTCCACAAGTGCTATCACATTTACAGACAGATGATGGCCTCGCGCAAAAAAATTCGCGCCAATGAGTTCCCTGCCCCCCCCTTGCATTGTTGAACGCAACGAACATAATGTATCGTATCTCCCACAAAAACACAATCAGCCTTGCGTATTGCGCCACCTTTGCTTAGTACTATTCCTACAAATGCCCTCGTCTCCCTCTCCTTTGAAATAATCGGGAAGGAGTTATGCGACGTGATCGAATTAATTCTATTGCCAACATCTTACCACAAAAACAGAAACAAACCAAAATGGATATTTCGAGTGAGTTGCAACAAAAATTCAAACAGCTGCAAGAGATTTTACGCGGCTATGGCCGAGTTGTCATTGCCTTCTCTGGCGGTGCGGACAGCGCATTGCTTCTCAAAGTCGCTTACGACACCCTTGGCAAAAACACCATGGCCTTTTTTGCCGATTCGGCAGTTCAGCCTGTTGAGGAACGGCTTGGCGCCATCGACACGGCACATTCTATTAGCGCCCCTTTTGAGATTATCAGCTTCTCCCCTCTCGATTTGCCTGAATTTACAGCCAACAGCAAAGCCCGATGCTATCATTGCAAGAAATCAATATTTTCCTCTTTTCTTGAATTAGCTCACCAGAGGGATTTTCCTTGGCTTGCAGACGGAACTAATCTCGATGATTTGAGCAAAGATCGACCAGGTTCGCTGGCCGTGACCGAACTTGGGGTAAAAACCCCCTTGGCTCAAGCATCTCTAACCAAGAGTGAAATCCGAGAATTGAGCCGTTTCCTTGCGCTCCCGACCTGGAACAAGCCTTCCGCCTCCTGTCTGGCCACAAGAATTCCAACCGGCATCCCGATCACCGCCACTGATTTGGCTATAATCGATAAGGCGGAACGTATTCTCCACAACCTTGGCTATCATGGATGCCGAGTCCGACTGGCTGCCTCAACATGTTATCTTGAATTAGTTAACGGGGACATTGACCGACTGGTGAGTAGCGGCAAGCTTGAGGCTGTGCGCGACTCTCTCTTAGCCCTGGGGACGAACAAAGTTTTTCTTGACCTTTTAGAGAGAGCGAGTATTTTGTCGTGACTCGACAATGATGGTTTTTTGAGTTGTCGTGATTGACAGCGGATGCAATTAGGGTCGGGATGTGGCTCAGTCTGGTAGAGCACTTGCTTCGGGAGTAAGGGGCCGGAGGTTCGAATCCTCTCATCCCGACCAGTAGAACTAAGGGGGTTGCGGTGTTACCGTAACCCCCTTTTTTGTTGTCATCTTTGGGCGGGCACCAAAATATTGCAGAGGCGATCATTGTTTCAGATATCCCCTCTCCCTCTTTGGCATAAGACTTGCGCCATACGATGGTTTGACTGGAATCCGGCTAAGACCATGCCTGAATGAACAAAGGAACCGCCTGCAAAATCTTACACGGACAACTCTGGATGCAAGCCACAAAAAAAAGGCAACCCGATTGGGGCTGCCTTTTTTTTGTGGCTGGGCATGGATGGGAAGAAAAAACGGGATGAACTTAAAAACCTCGCATCTGCCAGACGCCACAAGGACAGGTGTCGGCGCAGAAACCACAGGCGATGCACTTGTCGTTGTCCGAGAGGTACTCGTAGGAGTCGATTTCCGGCAGCTCCCGGCGGCTGATGGCTCCAGTCGGGCACATGGTCTCGCAGAGATGACAGTCGCGGCAGGAGCCGCAGCTCAAGCACTTGTCGGCCTGCGACTCAGGGGTAGTGGCCCTGGTCAGCTCCGGCATGTAATGAGCCACCGTCAGCTTGGCCAGCGGGATGACCTTCTTGTCAAAGGGTTTCCACTCACGGCCTTCGATTTCGGCAATGATGGCATCGGCTGCATTTTTACCGGCCCCGAGAGCGTTGGTGGCAAGTCCTGGACGTTCCACATCGCCCACCGCGAAGATCTTAGGATCTGAAGTGCGACCGGCCTTGTCGGATTTGACCCAGCTGGCGCCTCCTACTTTAAGGCATTCAACCGTCTCCGGCAGAAAGCCGAGCTTAGGCACATCGCCGATGGAGATAATCACGGTCTGGGCCGGGATCAGGTTACCCTGGTTGTCCACCAGGCCGGCATCGGTGACCTCTTTGGTCATTACCGGCCATTGGAAGGTCGCGCCCAGGGCCTCGGCGGCCTTGCGCTCCTTACCAAAGGCCAATGGCTTCTGGATATCGACCAGGGTGACGTGTTCCGCGCCAAGACGGTAAGCCTCACAGGCCACGTCGCAGCCGACATTGCCGGCGCCGATGATTACCACCTGTTTGCCCACCGGCATGGGGGCGTCGCTCTTCCCGGATTTCAGGAAGTCGAGGGCCGGGATGACGCGCTCGTGGCCGGGGAATGGTATTTTGCGTGGCTCGTGGGTGCCGACCGCAACCACTACATAATCGTAATCTTGCTTAAGTTCGGCAAACTTTGCCGTCGTCATGTCGACCCCGAAATGGACATTGACATGCTCCATGTTCATGAAACGGTCGATCTCTGCTTGCCAGGTGGCCATGGGCAGACGCTCCCAGGGGATGACCTGAGCCAGTTTGCCGCCCAGCTGGTTGTCCTTTTCAAAGATATGGGCCTCAACCCCGGCCCGTGCCAGTTGATAGGCGGCGTTAATTCCGGCCGGACCGCCACCAATAATGGCGACTTTCTTGCCGTTGGCAGGCTTGCAGCTCAGTGATTGGGCGCCCAGTACCGATCGCCCGAGTAAGGCGACATCGATCGAGCTATCAACCACCTGACGTGAACAATTCTCCATGCAGAGGTTGGGGCAGATGGCGCCGCACACCGAGGCCGGGAATGGGGTATACGACAATATCAGGTTATAGGCCTCCTGCCCCTTGCCTTCACGGAGTAGGCGCAGTCGATCAATAGTTGGGATGTGGACCGGACAATAAAAAGCGCAGGGGGCGGCGGATTCCTGGTTGGCCCAATAGGGTTTCTTGCGGCGCAGGTCGCCGGTCTCGATAATGCCGATCGGTGAACGGTCGAGGCCTGGAGCCAAGTCACGCAGGGGGTCGCCGCCCAGGCCTTTGTCCCAGATCTTGGTCCTGAACTCGTGCATGGGCATGGGGCCACTGAACATCAAGGCCCGCTCTTGGGGCGTGATGGCGACGAGCATCTTCCACTCGTCCCGCACCGACAGGGTGCCAGCCAGGTCTTCACGACCGATGGACTTCACATATTCAGGCATCCGCTCCATCAACCACTGCCATTGCCCGTCATCGGGCTTGACCTCCTTGACATTGGTCTTGGAGTAGGAACCGTCGGTCTGACCGCGGAAATAGATCAAACCGCCAACCATGCCGACGCAGGGCCGGTAGCCGAGGACATTATTTGATTTGGGTTCGACCCCGCAGACCACGCCGATGCCGCCGCAGTTGAACTCGGCAAAGGTATCGCCCACCGAGCCTAAGACCCAGAGTTGTGGCCGCTGGTAGTCAGGGTTCCATTTGGTCATGGTCAAGGCTCGGGAACCGATGGAGCCCCTGATCATGACCCGCCCTTCGGCCATGGCGTTGCAGACACCGTTACTGGCGTGGCCAAGCACGACGATATCGGCGCCGATATTGAGATAGCCGACATCGTCTGAGGCCGGGCCATGACAGACTATGCTAGTGCCGGGACGACCCATGCAGCCCAGGCGTTGGCCGACCGGTCCGCTGATCGAGATCGTGATTGGTTCTTTCGCGCCAAGCAGACGTCCGCCAACATTATGCTGGCCATAGGACTCCAGGATCAGGTGGTTGGACTCTTTGAAGGCCGCCTGCACCAGCTCCTCAAAATTCTTGGAGCTGATCCGCTGACCCTTGGCGTCTATTCCTTTAACCGTGACGGCATTCGTGTTCTCGCCTTTCACTTCGATACTCCTTTCTTAGATAAATGGTGGATGCGCTGCGCTTATCCACCCTGCGGCATGCGGGTAACATGCACGGGCGGACAAGGACAACGTACGGTTCAATTCTCCGTGGAGGAGGACATCCACCGATTGCCTAGCAAATATATTTAATTTGTAAGAGATCTGCCACATCCTTGTCTTGGACGCCCAAGGCGTCCGACATGCCAATGGGCAGGCTCTGCGAACGGCCAAGAGGCGCCATGATTTTTTTCATTTCAGTGCTGATGCCTTGGAAGACATCCACCACCCGCTGGGCAACTTGATCGGGGTCAAGACGGCGGTAGAGTTTGGGGCTTTGGCTGGTGATGCCCTTGGGACAGATACCTAAGTTGCAGACATTGCAACGGTTCTTTTCACTGCCGAGACAACCGGCAGCGGCCTGCATGATGAATTTGCCCATATGGACGCCGGAGGCGCCGAGCATGATAAGCGCCATGCCGTTCTGTACCGTATTGCCATTTTTGCCGATGCCGCCCGCCGCAAAGATGGGGATTTCGTTCTGTTTGCCCTGAGCCACCAGATCGAGGTAGCAGGCCCGGACATTGGAAGCGATGGGGTGGCCGGTGGCGTCCATGCTGATGTTGTAAGCCGCCCCGGTGCCGCCATCGATGCCGTCAATCAGCAAGGCCGAGGCGTAGGGATTACGCACCAGGTTGTTCAACACCGACTTGGCGGAGGTGGAGCCGGAGATCTTGGGATAGACCGGCACCTTAAAATTCCAGGCCATGGACATGGTCTGGATCATCTTCATGACGCTCTCCTCGATGGAGTACAGGGTCTGATGCACCGGCGGCGAGGGCAGATCGACACCCTCGGGCACACCGCGCAGACGGGCGATGAGCTTGCTGACCTTGAACCACATTAAGAGTCCGCCGTCACCGGGTTTAGCGCCCTGGCCGTACTTGATCTCGATGGCCGCCGGGTCGCACTGCATCTCCGGGATGGCGCGGATAATCTCGTCCCAGCCAAAATAGCCGGAGGCGATCTGCAAGACGATGTACTTTAAAAATGGGCTCTTCAGTATCCAGGGAGGACACCCTCCCTCGCCGGTGCACATGACCACAGGAATACCCAAGACCTCGTTGCAGTAAGCCACGCCCTGCAAAAGCCCCAGCCACATGTTGGGCGACAGAGCGCCAAAGGACATGGAGCCAATGATAAAGGGGAAGATCTCCCTGACTGGCGGAATCCACTCCCCGGCGGCCTGGCGCCTGATATACTCCTCCGGCGGCAGAACACGGCCCAACAGGGTGTTCATATGGAACTCATGCCGCCCCGCGTCCAAGGCCGGATCGGTAAGCATTGAGATCCGGTTGAAGGAGATCTGGTCCAGCAGGCTCGAACGGTCGTTTCGGCGTCCGCCCCGCTTCCAGGCGTCACCTTTCTGGTAGTTGTGAAAGCGGGTGCGTTCGTCATTGCTGTTGGCCTGGGGACCGATGGCCTCGTTAGGACAGACCATGGAACACATGCCACAGCCGATACAGCGGTGATCGACGTCGGTACGCTGACGGATGCCAGTAAAGGTACGGTAGTCGCTACCCCGTTTCTTCTGCAGGATGTCGAGCTTCGGCATCCGCTGCCTGCGGTAGGCCAGATAAATGGCCTCGGTCGGGCAGACGGAGGTGCAGCGTCCGCACAGGGTGCAGCGATCCTCCCGGTGCTCGACGATCCAGGGCAGATCGTGATAGGTTAGGCTGCTTGGTGTAGAGGGAATTGATCGAATTGAGACCATATCGTATACTCCTGTCGGTCGGGTGACACAATGACGGTGTTTTCCCGCATTGGTTGGAAATCTAATGATTTATCGCGATCCGGCACCATGGCGTCAACGCCGCAGATCTCGGAGGCCAGCGCCCATTCGCCGGGTTTTCCGCCGATGGTCGCAGGCCGCATTTTCTTGGTGTCCATGACCATAATGGTGGTTTCGTCGGGCAGTGAGCCCATGACGCAGTTGGGGCCATCAATAATTAGCCGCCGGCAAGCGTCCCGCAACCCCTTGAGGAAAGCGCCCTGGGGGTGGTTCAAGAGTTCGTTGGTCTTCAACGGCGTGATGACGTGTTTGTAAACCTGGAGAGGCAGCTTGAGCTGCTTGACCACATAGTGCAGGATATGGGCAAAGACCTCCGAGTCGCTCTGGTAGCCGATATACCCAGGATAGTGCATACCTGAGAGGTACTCCCGGATCGGCACGAAGGCGGTATTTTCGCCGTTGGTCATGGTGGCGATACCCTGAATAAAGAAGGGGTGGCAGGCGTAGAGGTTGATGCCGTAGTTGGTGTTCTGCCGGCCTTGGGCCATGCAGATGCGGGAGGTAATGCGGTTGTCGTTAAGACCGAGTGCGCGGCCAATATCGAGCGGCCAGCCGACCTCTTTGATCATGGCCACGTCCGGCCAGAAGGAGAAGGCGGTCAGGTCGTTGCCATGGGCCTCGCCATCGGCGCGCAGGGCCAGCCGGGTCAACATCAGCTGCTGGTCGATCTGGTCCTGGCTGTGCTCCTTGAAACTTTCGGGGATGTTATAGACCCGCAGGAAATATTTGTAGCGATCCTTGGCCTCAACCAATGAGGGATTGACATCGAACTCATGATCGTATTTGAGGGTATAGCCTTTGGCCTCCATAAAGGCGTTCAGCCGGTGCAGGGCCGCATCCGTGTGGGCGATGCCCGAGAGGATTGGATGACCTGCCTGGTATTTATAGTCGGTGAACTGCACCCCGCGGAGCAGCAAACCAAGACCACTACCGTCATACCCTTCCTGCATGGCCTCCATGGCCGTGATTACCGAGTAGGGGGAGAACGGCTCGGACGCGGTCTTCATGGCGAGACGACACATGGTATTCTCCTTAAAAATATGATGAAACGATGAAAGGCACGTTGGCCGGCCATATCGAGCCGTCCACGTGCCTGATTACGCTAATGTTTTAAAACGGCTTAAAGACCCTTAACTGATTGAAGCGCGGGATTGAGGCGATGATCAGGATGGGGTAACTGGTGGCAGCGGTTCATGTATTAATGATACAAGCCAAGGACAAAAAAATGGCTGGAAGGTCATTTGGGGAACGCCGATAGTAACGGATCACTGCTCACAGGCGTCAATAATGGGCCGACGATGCATACGGATTACTTAGCGTAATCGTCCCCCTGTGTCAAGGAAAACAATTTGGTGAAATATACGGGATGGGAATGGAACTGCGGAAGGTTTCGATCTCTCTCTTTGTCTTGCCTGGATTCAGGCGGCAGGGAGATTTATAGGCGCGGACATCCAGTCCGTACACCCAAGTCCAACTCCTGGTAGTTGCTGATATTGTGTGGTTCCACATTTTTTTCAGGTAGAGCAGCTCAGCCGAAATGCTTATCCACCGTCGAGATCCGGCTGTGGATGGGCGGCACGATCTCATCGTCGATCCAGACATCGAGCACGGTAGGCCGCCCGGCCGCAATGATGTCCAGGGCCAGTTCCGGGGTGATCGGATTACTCTTGTCGATATGGATGCCGCGCGCCCCCAACCCTTCCGCCACCATGGCGTAGTCCACCCGTTTGAAGCGGGAAGGGATGCCATCCGGAATCGGGGTTTTGAACAAGCGGCGGCCATGATAGACCATGCCCAGCATGGCGTTATTGAAGACCACCCAGATCACCGGGATGTCATGGTTTACCGCCGTGGCCACTTCGCAGCCGTTCATCAGAAAGGAGCCGTCTCCGACCATAGCGACTACCGGCCGCTCGGGCATTGCAAGCTTCCCGCCAATCGGCGCCGCCACCGCATAGCCCATGGAGCCGAAGCCTAAGGCAACGTAAAAGGAGTAGGGCCGGTCGATGGTCATATGCCGGATGGCCCAGGCCATTGAGGTGCCAATGTCGGCAAAATAGATAGTGTCGTTCGGAAAGGCCGCCTGGATATCCAGCACCAGTTTCTGCGGATGATAGAGCTCTTCCCGGCTGGCAAAATTTTCATTGTCCGGGACTTGGTCGTCCCTGCGCCTGGTGAGCCGTTCGGCCGTCGAGTTGACGTCGATGCGTAAGCCCCGCAGGGAACGTTCGTCGACAACGGCCTTGCTCAACTCCTTTAGATTCATTCTGGCATCACCCACCAACCCTACCGAGGCGTGATAGTTCCGTCCGATCTTTTCCGCATCGATGTCGATGTGGATGAGGTGTTGCCCGGGCTTAAGCCGTTCGTCCCAGCCGCTGGTCATCATCTCGCTGAAGCTGGTGCCCACCCCCAGCATCACATCCACCTCGTTGTCAAGGATATACTCCTTGGCCCTGGGGTTGCCGGCAAAGCCCAATACCCCCAGCGCCAGCGGATGCGATTCGGGAAAGACCCCCTTGGCCTTGGGAGACGTGGCCACCGGCACCCGCAGGAGTTGGGCCAGCTCCAGGAGTTCATTGGCCGCCCGCGAAAGGATGACGCCCCAGCCGGCGATGATCACCGGTCTTTTCGCCGCCACCAGGAGTTTAGCCGCCGCCTTGACCCCTTCATCATCAAAGAGTCGGGCATCGGCCTTGAAGGTGCAGATCTGTTGCTGCACCACCTCTTTTTTCATGAGGTCGGTGGGCAGATTGAGATGGGTGGGGCCGGAAGGGCCGGTGATGGCCAGGCGCACCGCCTTCTGCAGCATGTACTGCGCCCGATTCTCGGTGATCAGCATGCCGCTGTATTTGGTGAAGTTGCGGAAGATGTTGGTGATATTGACCCCTTCCGATCCCGATTCCTGAATGGCGCCCTTGCCGAAGACCGAGGTCGCCACTTGGCCGGTCAGGGCCAAGACCGGGATCTGATCACCAAAGGATGACGCCAGCCCCGTGATCAGATTGGAGGCTCCGGGACCGGCGGTGGCGCAGCAGACGCCAAGCTGCCCGGAAACCCTGGCATAGCCGTCCGCCATGAAGGCAGACCCGGCCTCATGCTTGCAAAGAATTGGCTGAAGCCTCTCCTGGTTGAGATGGATGGCGGTATTGAGATCTTCGATGGCCCCGCCAGGAACGCAGAAGATGTACTTCACTCCCACATGACATAACAGGTCGATCATTAATTCCGCGGTGTTCATGATGCTCTCCTGATTCTTAGGCGCCGTTACGGAACAACAGCTTCTTTTCCGACTGTTTCGTCCGGCGCCTTACTCTGTTCAGTCCCCCCTTGGGGGGGTGCCGTGCTCGCCATCCAGATGAAGATGTTATTTCGTGACAACGGCTTACAATTTTTCTGCCGAGAGCCACATGCTCTCTTCGTGGTTGAAGTTTTACTTTCAGTTCACAGATTTCTTTAGTATGCCATGATTTTGTCGTGGAATGGCAAGAGAATAGTTTGCTTACCTGAAAAAATTGCAAAAAAGGAGCCCCTGGTAGATATTGCAGCGATGCCAATAATCTATTTCAGGATACTCGTCATCCCCTGGCTGGACTACGATCCGAGGGGGAGGAGAGCGCTTCCTGCCTACCTGCTCCACCAACATTATGACCATCCGCCTGCTGTCGTTCGACAAACGGGAGTACCCGGTAGTTACAGGACCGCGACCGCCAGCCCATGGCCGACAGTTACCGTGCTTCTTTCTTCAATTTGAACACCGTCTTCGGCTTTCTATGCTACGGGGTGAAGGTTCCGGGGGGGGGGAGGTGTAGGGGTTGAGCGGCTGACCGACTAGGAAAATGTGGCTCCTTGCACGGAAAAGCCGCCGTCGATATCGATGACCGACCCGGTGATCCAGCTCGCCTCTCCCGAGGCCAGGAAGGCGGCCAGGACGGCGACATCCTCCACTTCGCCCACCCGGCCAAGCGGGTGCTGCTTGGTGAAGTGGGCGATCATCAGTTTGGCGGCGTCGCTGCTTATGCCTAGCTGAGCCGTTATAGCGTCGGTACGCACGAAGCCGGGATTGATCTGGTTGACCCGGATGCCGTCCCCGGCCCACTCCGCGGCCAGGGCCTTGGTCGTTTGGGCCAGAGCCCCCTTGAGGATGGTGTACAACGGGATGCCGAGGGTATGCCGGTTGACCACCGCCGAGCCAATATTGATGACCGTCCCGCCCGCCTCCTTCAGGTGGGGATAGGCGGCGGCGGTCAAGGCCAGGATATTGGTCAGGTTGGCGGCAATGCCTTCCTGTAGCCGGTCATACTCCATGTCCTGAAGGGCAAGGGGGGCGATTGACGGTCGGCTCAGGGCGTTGTTGACCAGGATGTCGATTCGGCCCGAGCCCTCTCGGGCGGCGGCCAACAGGCCGGAGATGGTCCCGTGGTCCCCGAGGTCGAAGGGGCAAGGAGTCGCCTGCCCCCCAGCGGCTCGAATCTCGTCGGCGACCTGCGCCGCTTGGCTCATAGTCCGGCTGGTGACCACCACACGGGCGCCGAGCCGAGCGAAGAGGAGGGCAATGCCCTTGCCGATACCGGAGGAACTGCCCGTAATGATGGCGGTCTTGTTGGTGAGTAGATGCATGGGTGTCACTCTCCTTCTGGGGATGTCATTTAGAGCTTGTCCGTAAATAAGCTCTTAGTCCCGGCACTGATCAGGAACTGATCGTTCGGCTGGTCCTTGATAGTCAATGTCATTGCAGCGAAGCGGAAAGAAGCTCTCGGTGGGCTGCGCCGCCGTTTCCGCATAACAGGCATGGACGCCGGAGCAGACCAGGACACTGCTGACCCGATACATCTCTTCCGGCGAAAGGCCTTGGTCACTCAGGAATGCCGCCGTATACCCGCCGATATTCATTCCCTCGCCAAAATCTTCGCTCATCAGTTTCTCGATCTCATACGCCACGAGGAGGTGCTCGCCAGGAACAAAAGCGAGCTTTTCCGTTACCCGCTCCATGGCGGCAACCCGTTCATCCCCGGAGGCGACCGGACGGGCATAACCGACAATCATCGGCTTCGATCCTGGCCGTCGTTGTTTTTTTTGAATAATTTGCGCGGGAGAGAGCCCCCCCCGGGAGAGAGCCACGGCCTCGGCAAAAAATTCGGCGGCCCGCGTAAGCGTTGCTGGCCCGTACAGCGTTGCATCGGAAGCGAGGATCCCTGCCGTGACCGCCGCCACGGGAGTCGTACGCATGGCGCCGCCCAGGCTCCCCATCTGATTGCACCACACGCGATGGTCGGGCCAGCTCAAGCAGATGAAAAAGGCCTCCAGCCAATCCGCCAAGCGGCGTTCGGGGAGGCGACCGATGGCGTTGAGGACCAAGACCTGGAAGAAGGATGCCTCACCGACCAGATCGTCCAACATGGAGAACCCCTGGTTGTAGACCGCCTCGCCGATGACCCAGCCGCCTTTTTGGGCATGGATGGTCCCTCTGCGCTCTTCCCAAAAGGAGATGTCAGCCTTTTTTGGCTTCCGGTGCGATGACATAGTGCTCCTCGTCTAAAAAGGGCATGGCGGTAATCGGTTTATTGGCCAACTCCAGGCCATGGGCCAAGATGCCGGGAGCGCTGATGAGCTGGAAGAGAGCGGCCCCTATCCTGGGATGAAAGCCCAGATCGCAAAAAACGGCCGCCGCGATCCCGGTCAGCAGCCAGCCCTGACCATGGCCGTCAAGGAGGCGAGCCAAGGCCCCTCCCCATACGAGCATTTTGGCTGTAGGCGAGACTGCCAGCAAGTGCTTGGCCACTCGTTGGGCAAACGGGTCGATGCCGCCAAAGCGATTGCCAAATCCATGAATCTTCAAAGATGAATTTTGCGCTGGACCGACGGAGAAATTGTCTGCGATGACTTGCTCGGGAGGTTTGCCACCATGCTTCCGCATGAAGTGCATGGCCTGCGTCACCTCCGCCGCCCCTGCCGGGGCCTCTCCTCCCATGATGGAAAGACCAATCGGCAGGAGGTGGACCGGGAATGTCCTGCTGACCCCGGCGTTCATGGTCGCCCTGGTGGCCGGATGGCGGGGGCCGGGGTTGATGCAGAGAATCAACAGCGATTCCAGGAGGTTTGATTGCTCCTTGGTGGGGAGGCTGCCTTGAAACAGCAGGAAGAGGACATCGCTAAAGCTTCTTTTTTGGGCCAACTCCAGAATGTCATAGCCATGACAACGGCAGGTCTCGGCAAGATACGGGTTGTCGGCAGAGGGGACTTCCTGCCAGATACGGGTTGCGGTGCGGGTGGCGAACTGTTCGTCACGCTTCCTTACTTGCCGTTGCTTTGTCGCCATTTACAATCCCGTTTCTTGAGGTACGCGAGCAACTAAGCCGTTGCAAATAATATGTAATGGTTCTATCGTAACGGCCCCTAAAAATGGCAACTGACTTCGCCCCAAATCGCCCGGCTCTCCATCGGGTAATCGTTGGGGATGGCGGCAATCCCAGCCGCCGGATTATAATTGGTCGGTTCCCGGACATCCTCGTTGAAGATATTGCGCACGGCCAGGGCGGCATCCCAATGCTTGGCGATATTCTTGCGGCGCAGGGTGAGGTTGACCAGATCATAATCACCGATATCCGGCCGGGTGTCGGCAGTGGCGCGATGACGGTCGCCGATCCAGAAGTACTGCCCGTTCAGGGACCAATCGGACTGGAAATCCCATAGGGCGTTGGCATAAAATTGCAATTCCGGGGCCTCCGGCACCACTTCGTCGGTCTTGTCGTCTTTGCTCCGTTGATAAGCGACATTACCCTTCAGGTGGAGGGTAGGTAGCGCCTCCCATTCCGCCTCCAGCTCAAGCCCTCGGCCCACTTGGTCCTTGTGGTTTTGGGCAGTCAGAGTTGTCTGGCCAGGGTCTTGGACCAGCTCGATGAGATCCTTGATACTGTAGGTAAAGAGGCTTAGCACCGTCCGCAACTTACTTGTCGGCTGATAGTCGAAGGCCAGCTCGTAGGTGTCGATGGTCTCCGGTTGGAGATCAGGGTTACCGAGGTTGGACGGATTATTTTTGGCATAGAGTTCCGTGAAGGAAGGCGGGCGGAAGGCGCTGCCATACATGAGTTTGGTGGTGAGTTCGGGGAGCGTCTCCCAGACCAGGGCGGCCCTGGGGTTGAGGGTGGAGCCGAAGTCGGAATATTCGTCGTAGCGAACGCCGGCGGTAAGCTCCAAGTGTCTGGCAAAGGCCCATTCATCCTGCAACGAGATATAGCCCAAACGCCGGACCTGATCATCCATAAAGATATTCGCCGTGCCGGTAAGGTCGGTAAGGGTGCCATTGACAACGATGGGTGACGGGGAATTATCGAGAACCCCCGGCCCGAAATTTTTTTCCTCGGCAGTCGCCTCTTTAACCTGCCGGTAGCCGACAGAGCCGCGCCACTTATGGTTATTGAACCCCGCATAGTCGATAACCTCCTCAATGCCGATGGTCTTGTCAACAGTAGTGGGGTGACCGATGACGCCATCAGGGAACAGCGCGACTCCGTGGACTAGGAGGAGGGGGGGAAGCAGGTTGCCATCGGCCCCGATGGTGGCCATGGCGCCGGGGGGCAAGAGTTGGAAGTAAGGATCCACCTTCAGGTAGGAGTAGTTCAGCCGGGTGGTGAGCGTGGTGTCCGCCAGCAGGGTCTTGTTGCTGTGGTTCAGGTCGAGAACACACTCCTTGCCGTCGAGATTATTACCTGGCGCCAGGGTGGAAGTGACCCCATCGCCCATCTGGTCATCCTCCAGCAGCCAGCCCCAGGCCCGCAAGGTCCAGTTATCTTTTGCGAGTTCGACATGGCCATTCACTCGCTCAAAGGCTGTCGGCAAGGCCCCTGGCGCCAAAGAGGCGTGGGTGCCAAAACCGGCGGGGGGCGGGCTGTCAAGGGCAGACTGCAAATCGCTGTCGATGATCCGGTCCTTGTCACCATTACTCTTCATGTAATCGACCCCCATGGCCAAATTCCAGCCATTGTAGGTCTGCCCATGCTGCAGCCAGAGGTCGGTGCGGTCAAAGGATCCATAGCGCACCCCGGCCCGGTTGCCGTCGATCTCATGGCTGTCCTTGGTGATGACGTTGATGGTGCCGGCAAAGGCATCAGCGCCATGCACGGCGGAGCCAGGCCCCCGCACCACCTCAATCCGGGAGATCATGGATGCCGGTATCTGGAAACTGAAGGGCCTGGATCCGCTATACGCATGGGACACCGGCAAACCGTTGACTAGGACGAGAACCTCGGGATTGAGGCTGGTGTGGATACCGCGAATGGAAAAGATGGAATCCAATTGATTCTTATTGGATGGAGAAACATGGAGCCCTGGCACCGTCTCCAACGCCTCGTCCAGGGTAGTGGCCCCCATCTTCTCGATATCGTCTGCGGTGATGACCGAGGCCACCGACGGGGCCAGGTGCACCGGCTTCTGGGAACCGGTGGCGGTGACCAGCAGGCGGTCGTTGCGGTAGACATCCACTTCCTGGGGGCCCCTGCCGAACATGGCGTCAAAGGCCTTGCCCTCTTCTTCGGTGGCGTTGGTTGGAGCCTGGTCGGCCAGGGCCAAGGCACTGCTGAAAAAAAGCAAAGAAAACGCTACTGCTGTCACGAGTTGTTTGTTGTTCATGGCCATGTCCTTGAAGCGAACAGCATTGGTGTTAGGTGTGTTGTTTTTGTTCGGGGTCATGAGTTATGAAGATATGTCATGGTCACAGAATGGATTTAGAGGGGGACTCAGACTATGCATCCCAGCATAGGGGAGAGATAAGAAAAAAGTCAAACGAATTTTTTCCAAATCATGCGACATAGTGGGGTATTTGGTCTTCGCTGGGGGTTCCCTTCGACTCCGCTCAGGAACCGACTGGCGGTAAGCCCCGGTTCGGGGACAAACTCGATCGGAACACCTTCCCGTAAACGCTACTGATCGATAACACTCGTCGCCATGCTGAGTGCCTGCGGCGAGATGGCGAGACCAATGCGCTCGGCGGTCTTGAGATTGAGGAAAACCTGAGTACCAATCGGCTCCATCACCTTGATGTCACTTGCCTTTTGGCCGTGGAGCAGAATATTTCTGGCCATGGCGGTGGCCTGGGCGACGACCTGAACGGTATCCGGATTCACGGTCAGGGTCAGGCCCATTTTGGCCAGATTTTGCGACTGACCGACACAGAGCAATTTCTCATTGAGGCATCGTTCCTCAAGCCAATCCAGGTTCTCCAGGGTATAGAGGACCGGGTCTTTCAAGACCCAGAAGGCATCGACCTGCCCTACAATTTTTTTGAAGCCGCGCTGGAAATCCTGGGCTTGCTCAATAGGCTCGGCCACCAGTTCCAGTCCGAGACGAGCGGCTTCTTTCCTGGCCTGATCGAGAAGCGCACTCGAGGCGGAGCTGTACAGCAGGCCGATGCGCTTCACGCCTGGCGAAAACATGGTCATATTGGCAAATTGGGTGCCGGGTGACATCTCGGCGGCAATACCGGCGATATTCTTGCTGCCTTCCAGCAGGTTGTAACGCTGCCAGTTCAGAGCCAGGGCAAAGAGGACCGGGATATCCTGGCGCTCTTTGGTCCAAAGCTTGGCGGCATAGGCAGCCTTGGCGCCCAAGGCGTAGATCATAACCGGCCGGCTGTCGAACAACTTTTTCTTGAGGCCTGGATCTTGACGGACATCGCCCTGCAGGTTGAAGACCCGGGTAGGGATATCCACCTCGTCGCTGAAGGCTAGGGCCTGCTGCCGATAGGACTCGTCGTTGTCCGAGAGCAGAATGGCGATAGGGCCATCCTGCACGGCGGCCAGCGCCGATCCTGTCCACAGACCAACGGCCAGCAGCAGGAGGGTTACTTTATTGAGGAGTAGGTGCCTGCCACGCATCGATATCGAGTAGCTCCATAATTTGGGCGGTCTTTTTGTCTTGTTTGCCTGCCAGCAAACTTTTCCGTAATTTGTCAAGATCGGCGAGATTGGTAACGCCCTCGACATAACACAGCACCGGCAGAGGGATGGGCTTTGAGATGGCCAGCGTCTTGACGGTTTGCAGAATTTTCGGATTGATCGCGCCCACCTTCTTCAGGTTGTCTTCCGAGATCAATGCCGCCTTGACTTGCCCCAAGGTCAGGGCAAACAGAGCATCCGAATCCTTGGCCGTGGTGATGAAGTTGAGGGTGTTGCCATCAAGACCGTTGCCGTTGAAGATGGCATCATTTAACATGCTCATGCCGGCCGAACCCACCGAGGTCATGGCGATGCTGGCGTTGGCCAGTTTTTCCGTCGTCAAGTCAAAGTCGGCGGCGACGAGCAGGATCTTGCGGTAGGTGGTAACGCCGTTCTGCACAGGGACCATGAATGGTTTGAACTTCTTGTCATTGCCATCCTGCTTGAGATACCACTCCGGCAGAAAGAGGAGTGAGGGGTGCCCCTCCTTCACCTGGCGATCAAAATCCCTGAGCCTGGTAAAGGGCTGAAAAGAAAACGAGCAGCCTTCGTCCGTCAGATAAGTATCCATCATCTGCTTGAGGCCGGACAGATTGCTGTGGGCGGAATCGGGGTTGAAATAAAAAAAATGGGCCGAGGCGGCTGAGCCTGTCAGATTTGGGAAACACAACAGAGAAATAAGGACCAGCAGCGCGGCGATATGCTTGCTGGGGTTTTGCGTCAATCGAATCATCAGGGGATAGCAGGTAATAGGCAACGTTTTTTGTGGTCTCGGCAAGGCCATGGGGAAAAGCCCCTGCCCATAAAACTCACATTTCCGCAAACAGGGAAGGCATGAGGGGAATATCAGACTGTCTTCCCCCTACCCTTCTTTGCTTAACGCTTCCAAAGCGTCCGGCGGATCTTCCAATGATTTAATCAATAGCCGAACCCCTCATAGAAATCAATCTCTTTCAGCTGATTTTGGCGGGGGCATAAACAAGTCAAGCAGAAGCGGGCAAATGGAAATCCTTGGTCGCGAGAAACTGCCGGGATTGGCACTTAGCCGGACATCCCCCTCCTCCCAAATCACCTCACATGGATCCCTTCGTCCAAATACTTAATCAGGGGATAGATAAAGAACTCGATAATCCGCCGTTTCCCCACCGTAATTTCTGCCTCTGAGGACTGCTTATGCGTGCCAGGAGCTGATTACCAGGTTCATCAACTGCTCATTGTGCCGGACATCATTGATGGAGTTCATGCCAATCCCTTCGTTCACCGCATAGGCGGCGATGTCCTGGATAACCTGATTGATATCGGCAGCAGAGAGATAAGAGCCGTCGGCCAGATTGACTTCATCCACCATGGAATTGGCATTGGCGAAGTAATTACTGACACTCACCTTGTCGATATCGCTGTAGCCAATCTCCAGGTTATTGCCATTGCGGAACAGCCCGACACTGGTCTGGCCGATGTCTGCGCCAAAGGCCACGGTGTCGAAGCCAATGGCATCGGAGTTGTTGATGGTGTCGATTCCATCGCCAAGAGTGAAGCGGTAGGTATCGTCCCCCGCGCCGCCATTCATATCGTCGTTGCCAGCCATGCCGTACAGAATATTGGCGGCGGCGTTGCCGACGATGGTGTTATTCAGGTTATTGCCGGTGCCGTCAATGGCGTTGGCACCGGAGAGGGTCAGGTTTTCGGTGTTGTCGCTCAAGGCATAGGAAACCGTAGTGTACACCCGGTCGGTGCCCTCGTCTGCGTTCTCGATTACGAGGTCGGCAATATTGTCAACATAGTAGATGTCATTACCCAAGCCTCCGATCATGGTGTCCGCACCTGCCCCGCCATCGATATTGTCGTTACCTGCCAAGCCGTATAGAATATTGGCGGCAACGTTGCCGACGATGATGTTGTTCCCGCTGTTACCGGTGCCATTTATGACGCTGGCACCGGTGAGAGTCAGATTTTCAAGGTTGTCGCCCAGGGTATAGGAAATCGCAGCATACACCCGGTCCGTGCCCTCGTCGGCATTCTCAATTACGATATCGGCGATATTATCAACCGTGAAAAGGTCATTGCCCAAGCCGCCAACCATGGTATCCGCCCCCGCACCGCCATTGATCGTGTCGTCGCCCGCCAGGCCGTACAGGACATTGGCGGCGGAATTGCCTTCGATGATGTTGTTTGCGCTATTGCCGGTGCCGTCGATAGCGCTTGCGCCGGAGAAGTACAGGTTTTCGATGTTGTCGCCCAAGGCATAGGAAACCGAGGCATACACCCGGTCAGTGCCCTCGCCGGAGTACTCGATTGCAAGGTCCGCGACATTGTCAACGGTGAAGATGTCGTTACCCAAACCGCCGATCATGGTGTCCGCTCCCGCACCGCCATTGATATCATCGTTGCCCGCCAGGCCGTACAGGACATTGGCGGCGGCGTTACCGACGATGGTGTTGTTCAGGCTATTGCCGGTGCCGTCAATGCAGCTTGCACCAGAGAGTGTCAGCTTTTCGATGTTGTCGCCCAGGGCATAGGAAACCGTAGTGTAGACCAAGTCGGTACCCTCGCCGGCATTCTCGATCACGATATCGGCAGTATTGTCAACGGTGAAGATGTCGTTGCCCAAACCGCCGATCATGGTGTCCGCTCCCGCCCCGCCATTGATCGTGTCGTCGCCGCCAAGGCCTTCGATCACGTCGCGGAGAGCACTCCCGTTCAAGGTGTTGCCGCCTGCGGTACCCACAAGATGGTGGGCTATGTCGAGAACGAAATCGTCACTGGCGCTGGCCCCGGAAGTATCGGTTGCCGTCACGCGCACATTCCACAGGCCAGCGGAAATCGCAGTCGACGCGCCGCTGAAGGTGCGGGTGGCCGCATCGAAACTCAACCAGGACGGCGACGCTGCTGCGTTGCTCAGGCTTGCGGTGTAGGTGAGCGAATCCCCCGCGTCAACATCCGTGAACGTATTGGCAGGAATTGTGAAGCTGAAAGCCACATCTTCCAGCGCCGCCTGATTCTGCAGGGTCACGGCAGCCACCGGCGCGGTGTTGGCAAGCTGGAACAGGCTGGCCCGGCTGCCGTCTGCAAATTGCAGCGTCTCCGTGACCAGCGAGCCATTGTTGCCAAAACGATCGAAATCCTTGAGCCGCACGGCATCACCCTGCGAGCCCACGCGGATCAGGAGATCACCGCCATCCCGCTCGAAAGCGAGATCACTTGCCGCGATGCCCGCTCCGAACGCTATGAGGTTCCCGGCTGCCACGCTTGATACGTCCTCGATGGTATCCACCCCATCGCCAAGATTGAACAGATAGGTGTCGTTGCCGCCACCCCCGGAAAGCTGGTCGTCGCCTTTCCCTCCGGCCAGTGTATCCGAGCCTTCCCCTCCCGTAATCCGGTCATTGATGGCAGTACCAGTCAGCAGGTCGTCACCTCCTGATCCTCGGATATTGAAGCCGCGTTGGAGGAGATCTGCGATATCCAGCACCGTGCCGTCGGCAAACCGGAAGGTGTCTATAGCGGAGGAGTGAAGCGGGTCATCGGGATTAAAATCCTCGATGTGAATCGCATCGCCCTGGTCGCCAACCCGCACCAGCAGTGAGCCCAGACCGAGGGAGAGCGAATCCGGCGCGATCCCGGCCCCGAACTGAATGGTATCCGTGCCGCCGGAGTCCACGATCTGGTCTACGCCATCACCTGGATTAAAGAGGTAGGTGTCGTTACCGTCGCCACCGGCGAGCCAGTCATTGCCTGCCCCGCCTTGCAGGGTGTCATTGCCCGCAGTGCCGGTCAGGGTCTCGTCCCCGACAGTGCCGACGACCACATTATCTTCACCACCGCCGATCTTGGCCAGCAGGGTATCGACATCCCACACCGTGCCGTTGCTAAATTCCAGGGCATCAATACGCATATACTGGCCATAATCCGGGTCGAAGAAGCCGCTGATGGTCAGCGTATCCTCAGTTCCACTGATCGAGAGCACCAGATCATAACTGCCGTCATCGGCCCGGCTGACCACGACCTCCGAGGGAGCAACGTCGGGCTGGAAGCGGAGGATGTCGGTAAAGCTAAAATTTTCGTCCCAGTTAGAGACGATGTCCTGGCCGTATCCTCGACCAAAGACGTAGACATCGTTGCCTGCACCACCGTTTAAGGTATCGTTGCCATTGTTGCCAGAAAGGTAGTCGTTCCCGCCCAGACCTTGGAGGGTAGCGTTCTCACCCGACCAGCCTACCAGGGAGTCGTCATCTGCTGTTCCCACGATAGGCAAACCAAGCAAACCGGCCGTTAGCGTCTGTATGGATGCCGCATCCCAGGCTGTGCCATCGGCAAACACCACCCGCTCAAGGCGGTTGGTGTCCCCAGATCCCCAGTCCTGTACCACAACCTGGTCGCCGGTGCCGTTGATACTCAGAACCAGATCGTTACCGTTATGAGCAAAAGTAATATCGCTCGCGGCGATCCCGGCACCAAACTTAGAACTTATCTATAAATAATCATGACCTTGTTCAGAACGATCATAGCAGCAGCCAGTGAATTCAGGGCTATATACGAGAGATCTGTCTTCTCGTATCGTGGGAGCAGTTTTCGAAATCGATTAAA
>Ga0334722_10002043_pt1 | contig 23495 bp, 22 predicted proteins | sample C3_bottom_MG_FD_207210 | JGI IMG/M metagenome (GOLD analysis project Ga0334722, IMG submission 207210) | Sediment microbial communities from Yellowstone Lake, YNP, Wyoming, USA - C3_bottom | ecosystem: Environmental > Aquatic > Freshwater > Lake > Sediment | place: USA: Wyoming | collected... | reverse complement strand
TGGTGAGCTCGCCGCCGACCTGCGCGACCATCGTGTAGGTGGAGCCGGCGTTCCATACCGGGTACCATGCGCGGCCCATGCCTTCAGCGACCGACCTCGGCCTGAAGATGTTGACGGCGCCGCCGCATGCGACGAGTATCGAGTTCGCGCGGATGATGTATATCTTGTTCTCGCGGGTGGAGAAGCCGACCGCGGCAGCTATCCTGTTGTCTTCCTTCTCGTCCAGCAGGAGCTTGACTATGAACACCCTCTCGAAGATGTTCTCGTCGCCAAGGGCCTTCTTCGCGGCCTCGGCCACGATGACCTTGTAGGACTCGCCGTTGATCATGATCTGCCACTTGCCGGAGCGGACGGGCTTGCCGCCCTTATCAAGGGGCTTGCCCTCGTCGCCGGGCTGCTTCCAGATCGGGAGGCCCCACTTCTCGAAGAGGTGTACTGAATCATCCACGTGCCTGCCGACATCGTAGATCAGGTCGTCGCGGACTATGCCCATGAGGTCGTTGGCGACCATCTTGACGTAGTCTGCGGGGTCCTGGTCGCCCAGGTAGGTGTTGATGGCCGAGAGGCCCTGCGCGACGGCGCCGGAACGGTCCATGGCGGCCTTGTCGACCAGTGTAACCTTGAGGCCGTGCTTCTTGGCCCAGGGCATAACCTCGTAGGCAGCGCCGCAGCAAGCCATGCCGCCGCCGACCAGGAGTATATCGGTATCCATCTCTACTATCTGCGGGTCCTCACAGAATGAGGAAGTGCAGCTCTCTCTCTCTAAAGACATATTTTGGTCCTCCTTAAGCGTTGGATATTGACGTTTCTGTTCCGACTGTGCCTACTTCAGCACCGGCAGGGTCTTGCCAGCTTCCGTGAAGAGCAGCTGGTCATTGAGGTCGCCGGGCTCAGGCGTACCCTCGTAAGGCTTTATGGAGCCTTCCGGGGTGGTCCTGATCGGGAACTTGAACCTCTTTATCTTGCCATTGCGGAACTTGACGGTCCACATGATGGAGTCGGAACCCCTAAGGGGCACGACGCTCCCGCCAAGGGGGACGATGTCGGCATAGGCCCTGACCTCGATGGCGCTCTGGGGGCATATCTTCACGCAGCTGTAGCACTCCCAGCATCCCTCGGGCTCCTGGTTCCAGGCCTTCATGAGATTCCTGTCCAGCTTCATCAGGTCGTTCGGGCAGATGTACTGACAAGCAGTCTTGTCCTTGCCCTTGCAACCGTCACATTTTTCGGTGTTTACACAACTCGGCATAGTTTAATACCTCCTGCGTTAGCCTTTTCTTGGTTGTAATTTGCGGGCCGGTACGGCCCCTTCTCATACACCCCTCCCTCAAAACTTCGAGGGCCAAGCCTTACTGGTTACACCTCCTCCCCTTCATATTATTGATCCGAATTAACCTCAGCAATAAAACATGACGCTATCGTCGGCCTCGGGACTACTTGCCCTCGGCGTGCTTGTGCATCTTGATCTCGACCTTCTCGGTCAGGCCCTCGTAGTACTTCCTGAGTATAGTCAGGACCTCGGGGCGGCTGAAGTGGTCGGGGACCTCTTCGCCCTCGGAGAGCATCTTCCTGAGCTTCGTGCCGGAGACGATCATCCTGTCTTCCTTGCCGTGGCAGCAGGTCTTGGCGGAGGCCATCCCGTCGCACTTGTTGCAGTAGAAGGAGAGGTCGATCTTCATCGGCTTGGTCTCGAGCGCGCCCTCAGGTATCTTGTCGAATATGTGGTGCGCATCGAACGGCCCGTAGTAGTCGCCGACGCCCGCGTGGTCGCGGCCGACCAGCAGGTGGCTCATGCCGTAGTTCTGCCTGAAGAGCGCGTGCAGCAGGGCCTCGCGGGGACCGGCATAACGCATCTCCATCGGGTAGCCGGACACGACGCAGGTGTCCTTCACGAAGTAGTTCTCGACCAGGGCGTCGATCGCCTTCGTCCTGACTTCCGCCGGTATGTCGCCGGGCTTCAGCTTGCCGAGCAGCATGTGTATGCAGCAGCCGTCAAGTATCTCGATGGCTATCTTGGCCAGGTACTCGTGCGAGCGGTGCATCGGGTTCCTGGTCTGGAACGCCGCGACGGTGCTCCAGCCCTTGTCCTCGAAGAGCTTCCTGGTCTCTGCCGGCTTCATGTAGAGGCCCTTGTAGGTCTCAGGGTAGTGGCCTTCGGAGAAGACCTTGACCGGGCCGGCCAGGTTGACCTCGCCCTGCTCCATGACCTTCTGGACGCCCGGGTGCTCCATGTCGGTGGTGGTGTAGACGGACATGCACTCGTGGTTCTTGTCGATGGAATACTTCTCGGCTACCTTCATCGAGCCCATCAGTTCACCGGATTCCTCGTCGACGAGGGCGACTTCCTGGCCTATCTTTATGGAGTCGGCCTGGCCCTTGGTCGTGGAGAGCGTGATGGGTATGGGGAAGAAGGTGCCGTCCGCCATCACGAACTTGTCGCAGACGCCCTGCCAGTCGGCCTTGGACATGAAGCCGGTGAGCGGGGTGAACGCGCCGATGCCCAGCATGATGAGGTCGGAGGTCTCGCGGGAGGTCATCTTGACCTGGTCAAGGGACTTCGCTGCGTCCATTGCCGCCTTCAGGTCCTTGCCTTCCAGAAGCAGGGGCATGAGTTTCTTTGCTTTGCCGTGCGGGTTTACCAAAGCCATCTCAAACATCCTCCTTGTTAAATTGTTACTGCCTTGAGTCTACGTAAATTGGGCCAAGGGCCTACCCCTCACCCTCGTAATATTCGAAACATCAAACTGAAAACCAGTCAGATAAGATCCGTACTATCTATAGTATGGACCGTGCACCGCAAGATTCTACATACTTCGGGCGCAGGTTTCCAATTAAAAATATTAATAACCTAATAAAGCGGGACTATCTGCCCTCCCGGAAGCGCACGGGTCAACTACCCGTGGTAGCCCCTGGGGTCCCCATAAATACATATGGGGGTAGCGCCCCGGCATTACCAAAAAGAAAAAAAACACCCAGATGGGCCTGGCCGTCCAGCCCTTCCGGTTTGGTGCTTTAACTTTACAGATTTGACTTTTTTGAGACTACTTTGGGAACCGGACGCCGTGAAACTTTACAAAACTTGATGCCTTGTCCCGGGGGCAAACGCCTAAGAGCTTTCCACGCTTGGGCAACGCGTGCTTTAAGGGATGCTTGTGGATTTGCAGGCGGCAGAACGACTTCCCACGCTGCGCTCCCCCGTTTTCGTCCGGTCGGACAAACAAGGTTGGATTATATTTTAAGGAAACGCCTTTTGTCAAGGGCTTTGTTTCTACGCCTATATTTTTCCCTTGTAATCGAAAAGACAAGCATTTATACTAATAATGCAATTATACGCAGGTTTTTCCCTTGGGGGCGACAGGCTTCGACGGGGACACCGAAGCGTAGGCTGCATGCCGAGGTCCATTCGCTCGTAAAACGGGTGGAAAACACATACTCGCCAACAACAACGAGTACGCCTTAGCCGCTTAGGCGGCTAACGCCCTTCCGGCCTTACGTCCGCGGAGGCCGGGGCAGGGTGTCATAATCGCGGGCTTTTCCCCTCCTTCCTTCCCGCGAGGGGGGGGTGAGACCCAGGTCGGGACCGCCTCTTAAAAGGGGCCCGTCGGGGGGCGCCTTCAGAGGTTAAACATTCCCCGGCTACGCATGTAGAAGCTTATGTCTTAGGGTTTTCGGACGCGGGTTCGATTCCCGCCGCCTCCACCAATGCACTTTATCCGAACGATTAGACGAGCCCTCGTCCTCTTTAAGGAGAGCGAGGGTTTGTACTTTGGATATTAGACAATAATAAGGCTTCTCCTGACCAGCCCCCATTTACCGTACCGGGTCCTAAAGTTAGGGGCAACGGCTCACTTGCCTCTGGCGCTGGCGGCCTTATAACCCAAGGAGCCTTGCGAGCAGAGGTTTGCCGGACAGGGATTCGGCTACCTTCAGGTCTTCACGGGCCGCGTCCATGGGGTCGAGGTAGCACCGCACGCTGTCGAGCGATACGGACGCGGCATCCTTCTCATACGCCTTCAGTTTCCTGAGCATGATGGACTTCAGGTCGTTCAGGGTCTCGTTCACGGTAATTCCGTAAGAGCAGTGCCCTTCTTCTTCCGCGCGTGCCCGGTATACCGTTGACCCGGTCTCTTTTATCGTATAGCGCCAGACGTGCACAGTCCACCGGTAGCCGTCCGCCTCAATGAAGAACCGTTTCGCGGGCGTCTCCGGCGAAGAGGGCTTGTAAGACGCGTCTTCCGTTATGCGGGCCGTTTCCTCCGGCATCTATAATCCTCCAGTTTTGTGCTGTTGCGTGAGCCCGTAAAGTTTCAGTTCGCACGGGGCGTCTATATGGGCTTCCAGCACAGGGACAAGCTTCAGTCGGTTTCTTTTTTCATTTCACAATTTACATTACAAGAATCGTGCCAAAGAGGGCAAACAGCGCCATTTCATGCTAACATACATTAAATACAGGTTTTTTAGGTCAGGTGAGAACTGGGAAGGCCTGGCAATCTGCGGGTTCAGGGTTAATAATATCCGCGGCATGCCTATTAATTATGCATCGCTGGATTAGAAAATAGCAACATATGCCGCCGATATGAAAAGCTGTCTTCTCGACGGCATGGTTATGCTATTATAACCTGGCATGGGGGAGGGTTCCATCCACTGACTTTTCCATCGGGGCGCATTAAGGTGAAATTCACAACATACCCTGGTATTACATAAAGACCCAGCCATAGCCTATGCCTGACGCTAACAAGGCACTCCCAACCGCTGCCCCATGCAACCGGCAGTTCACTCGGCCTTAACGAACCTGAGCGCGGCGGAGTTCATGCAGTACCGGAGCCCGGTCGGCTTCGGCCCGTCGTCGAAGACGTGCCCAAGGTGCGAGTCACAGCGGGCGCAGAGGATTTCCGTCCTGGTGGTGAAGAAGCCCCTGTCCACCTTTGTGTATACGTTCTCCTTGGCAATAGGCTCCCAGAAGCTTGGCCACCCGGTGTTCGATTCGTACTTGGCCTCCGAGCTGTAGAGGTCGAGCCCGCAGCAGACGCACTTGTAGACGCCCTTCTCGTGGTTGTCCCAGTATGCGTTCTCGTACGCCCTCTCGGTCCCCGCCTCCCTCGTGACGCGGTACTGCTCGGGGGTGAGAAGCTTCTTCCATTCCTCGTCCGTCTTTACTACCTTGCGCGACATGACATACCCCTTTGCCTCAACGGAATAGACCCTTATCGTACCCGGTGCTTTAGCGGAAGGCGCGTCCTTTTGCGCGGCCATGTCGACCCCGGCCCACACAAACAGGATACCCAGGAAAAACAGCGGCGCCAGTAACTTCATCGCACACCTCCCGTTTTTCTTTAATTATACCATTTTCTGCTATACGGGCCGGGGTTGTGATATATTCATATCATCGCAGCAATTACGGAGGCGCTATTGGGAAACGCAAACGATTGGCTTGGGCCGTGGAGCCCTATATTTATCTCGGCTGCATTCGCAGTCCTTTTGGCGCTGGAGACGGTTTTCCCGCTCAGGAAGAGGAAGCTCCCGAGGGCGGGCAGGTACGCCGTTAACGCTGCGATGACGGCCCTTGTCTTCGCCGCGGGTGGCACGGTCGTCAGGGCCGCCGGGCTTGGCCTCGCGGGCTGGGCGGAAAGCAGCCGTTTCGGCCTGCTCCACCTGTTCAGTCTGCCTTCTCCTGCCGGCCCGGTACTGGGGTTTCTGCTGATGGACCTGTCGTTTTACTACTGGCACCGGGCGAACCACGAGTGGCCGCTCCTCTGGCGTTTCCACAACGTGCACCATTCCGACCCGGACATGGACGTGACCACTTCGTTCCGGTTCCACATAGTCGAGGTGCTGTACTCGACGGCATTCCGCGCGGCGCAGGTCCTGGCCATTGGCGTATCCCCGCTGACATACGCCGTCTACGAGCTTGCGTTCACCTGCGAGACTGCGTTCCACCACAGCAACCTCCGCCTCCCCGTCCGGGTGGAGAGGCCCCTTAACATGTTCATAGTAACGCCCCGGATGCACGGGATACACCACTCGACGGTCATTGAGGAGGCGAACTCCAACTACTCCACGGTGTTCCGGTGGTGGGACCTGCTTCACGGGACGCTTGACGTGGGCGTCATGCAGTCCGATGTCGTCATCGGCGTACCGGGTTATGCCCTGCCCGGCGACAACCACTTTAAGGCCCTGATGCTGGCGCCATTCAAAAGACAGCGCGATTACTGGCGGCTCCCGGACGGGACAAGGCCCGGCAGGGCAGCCCACAGCGCCGGGCCGATGCACGGATGATGATGGCAGGCGGCCCTCGTACCGCATGAGGAGGCGGATTGAGAAGACTTAAGGCGCTCTGGCGTCCGGCCTTACTCCTGGCCGTGATAACCGGCCTTTTTGTCATCGGCCTGCACTTCAATATCGGCGGCCGGATAGGGCAGGCGAGAGAGTGGGTTGCGTCTCTGGGCGCATTTGGGCCGTTTGTATTCGGCCTGATATATGCACTCGCCGTGGTAGCGGCCGTGCCCGCCTCCGCCATGACGGTCGCGGCCGGGGCGCTGTTCGGGACCCTGACCGGAGTAGTGATTGTCAGCATATCGGCCACGGCGGGCGCCGCGCTCGCCTTCCTGGCCGCGCGCTACGTCGCGCGGGACGCGGTAAAGAAGTGGCTTTCAGGGAACGAGACGTTCGAGAGGCTCGACCGGATGACCGATGAGCACGGGGCGGTGATAGTAGCACTCACCAGGCTCGTCCCGCTCTTCCCGTTCAACCTCCTGAACTACGGTTTCGGGCTGACACGCGTCCGGTTCCGCACATACGTCTTCTGGTCCTGGCTCTGCATGATACCAGGAACGGTACTTTACGTCGCGGGCACGGACGCGGTCGTGCGCGCCCTGAAAGAGGGCAGGGCGCCCTGGACTGTCATAGCGGTGTTTGCAGTATCGCTCATAGTCCTCGTCCTGCTTGTCAGGTACGCGAAAAAAAAGCTGAAAGGGAGATAAAATATTGAACGAGAGCTCCGGGCGGATATTGACCATAAAGGCCGAGACACCCGCATACGGCGGTATAACCATCGGCAGGCACGACGGCAAGGTCGTCATGATAAAAGGCGCAATACCGGGCGAGACCGTAGAGGCGCGTGTCGACGAAGAGAAGAAAGACTATTCGACCGCGACGGTCGTAAGGGTTGTCGAGCCGTCGCCGGACAGGGTGGAGCCCCCGTGCGGCCATTTCGGACTGTGCGGCGGCTGCCAGCTCCAGTACATCGCATATGGGCGTCAGGTGACCATCAAGGAAGAAGTGCTCAGGAATACGATATTACGCATAGCCAAGCTGGACGTCGCGCTCTCCGACCCGCTGACCGGCGAACCGTGGAACTACAGGCACAGGGGCCAGTTCAAGGTAGCCGGGGACGCGGCCGGGTTCTTCGGGGAGAAGTCGCGCGATATCGTGGACATAGATTCCTCACCCCTGATGACAAAAGAGGTGAACGAATTCTATGGACGTGCGAAGACGCTGATAAAGGACACCGGCACAAGCGAGCTTCACGTATCCTGCGGGGACGGGGCGGCCGCGCTTGTGAAGCTGCCCGGGGTAAACGGCACATCTGCCGACAAGTTGGGAAAGTCGCTGATGGACGCCGGTTTCACGGCCGTATTCATAGAGCGCGACAAGAGGAATGTTTACAAATACGGCAGGGGTTATATCGAGCTCGAACTGGACGGTTTGAAATACACGGTATCCCCGGCGAGCTTCTTCCAGAGCAACTGGCGGCTGAACCAGGCCCTTGTCGGGTTAGTCCGCGAGCATCTGTCGCCACTCGACGGGAAGCACGTCCTCGACCTCTATTCCGGGGCCGGGAACTTCTCGCTGCCGCTCGCCAGATATGCCAGGAAGGTGACGGCGGTCGAGGAAAACCCGCCGGCGGTCGAGGACGGGAAGAGGAACGCGAGGTTAAACGGGATAAGGAACTGCTCGTTCATACGCACGCCTGTCGACAGGCTCAGGGTCGCGGAGCCGGTCGACGTGCTGATAACCGACCCGCCCCGTACCGGGCTTACCGACAGCGCGGTAGAACTGATACTCGCAAAAAGGCCGGGGCAGGTAGTGTATGTCTCCTGCAACCCGGCCACGTTCGCGCGGGACCTGAAGAAATTGTCCGCGAAGTATTATGTAGAGTCCATCCGCCTGGTAGACTTCTTCCCCCAGACGTACCATATCGAGTCGGCGGCTTTCCTGAGGCTTACGCCTCCATAACGAGCACCGGGCACGGGGCCTTGCTTATCACCCGCTCGACGACGTTCATGCCGAGCAGCCTTTTAATGAAGCTCCGCTTCTGGGCGCCCATTATTATCAGGTCGCACCGCTCCTCCTGGGCTACCTCGACGATTTTCTTGTCCACCTCGCCCTCTTCGACCCTTGTCTTGATGAGCGCGCCCTCTGAGGCGGCAAGGCCCTTTATGGCGGCCTCGGCCTTCGCGGCCCCGGAGTCGAGCAGTTCGGCTATGTTCTTGACGCCGACCAGGTTCAGGTCGCCCTCGTTCGGGGGGACGACCTTGAGCACGGTCACCCAGCTCTTCTCGTCGCGTGCGAGCCTTATGCCCTCATTTAAAAGACCCATCGAGCCGTTTACCGCGACGAGCACTTTCTTGACGTTCTTCATAATATTACCTCACTATGAGCACGGGGCAGCGCGCGGACATTATAACCCTTTCCGTCGTACTGCCTATTATCGCCTTGTTCACTCCCCGCCAGCCGTATCCGCCCATCACGATAAGGTCGCATTTGAGCATCCCTGCGACCTCGACCGCCTTCTCCGCGGCATTGCCCTCCTGGGATTCCGTAATCACAGTGACCCCGTTCGCAGAGGCTAATGCCTTCGCCTGGCCGAGGATCTTCTCGGCCTCGTCGAAAAGGCTCTTCCTTATCGAGCTTGTCCTCAGGAACTCGACCATCTCCTCGTAGCGCGGTATAACGTACAGCACGGTAACCGTCGACCCGTCCTGGGCCGAAAGCCCGCACGCCCTCTCAAGGGCCTTTTTGCTGAACTCCGAGCCGTCGAACGGGACCAGTATCGAGTGGTACTTCCCGTCGCAGCCCCCGCACGGCCTCTTGACTATGAGCACGTCGGACGGCGAGTCCACCACGACGCTCGTCGTGACGCTGCCCATAAGGAGCCTTTTGAGGCCCTTCCTGCCGTGCGTGCCCATCGCTATCAGGTCGCAGCCTTTAGCCTTTGCGACATCCAGTATCACATCGTGCGGCTCTCCCTCGCAGACCACGGTCTCGATGTCCAGCCCGTCGCCGGCAAGCGCCGTCTCGCGCTCCTGGTAGCATACCTTCTTGCCCATCTCTATTCTTTTTTCGAGCATGACGGGCGCGATGCCGAACTCCTCCTCGTCGAAGTACACGGCGTGCACAAGCACCGCCTTGCCGCCGTGCGCCTTGACCCAGGCCTTGACCTCGTTAAGCGCGGCCTTGCTGTACTCGGAGTTGTCGAAGCCTACAAGTATGTTATCGTACATCAGTGCGCCCCTCCGCCCTTCCCGAATATGATACCTACGCCGAAGCCCGCACCGATGGCCGCCATTATGGAGATAACACCGTAAGCGGCCGCGTTGTTCTTTGCCATTTCGGCAAGGCGCTTGACCACGCCGACCTGCTCGACCACGACCTTGTCCTCGGCCTTCTCGACCACCTTACCGTCCTTCACCGCGTATACAGTGACGGTGTAGTTGCCCGGAGGGGCCTGGTACGGCCACTGGCAGAGCACGTAGTATGACTGCCTGCCGTTCCCGTTGTTGACCGCGGCCACCCTGCCGGCCTCGCTGCTGTAGAGCTTGTTGGCCTCCTTGAACTTCACGAACTCGTCGAACCATTTCGTCTTGTCCGCGTCGGTGGAGGCCGGGGTCATGCTGGCGTGGTCCTTGAGCGCCGGATACCCTATGACGTTGTCCTTCAGTTCGGGGGCCGATACAATCTCATCGAACTTCTTGGTGCTTTCCACGATGTAGAGGTTGGGCACGTTCTCTATCTTCAGGTCGCCCACGTTCATCCACATCACGCCGCCGACCTTGCCCTTCTCCTTGAGGGCCTGGTGCCCTTCGGGAGACGCTATCTTTACTATAAGGTCCGCACCCTGGTCGGCCTCGCCCCTGACGCTGACCGTGCTCCCGTGGTAGAAGAAGTCAACGCTGATGTGGTCGTGGTTCGCCTTCGCGGTCAGGTAGGCGTGCGCACCCGCGGGAAACATGCAGACGACGGCCGCCGTCGCTATCAGGGCCATCGAGGCCATTCCTATGTTTTTCCAGATTTTCATGATTAATGACCTCCCGCCATCGTAAGAAGAAGCGCGGGCGCGCTGGTCAGCTCGAATATTATCTTGACCGTGACGCCCAGGACTATTACCGCAAGCAATATCTTCAGCTGGTCGGCCTTGAGCTTCCTGCCGAAGACCGCCCCGACCTGCGCCCCGACCGTCGAGCCGAGCAGGAGCAGGACCGCGAGTATGAAGTCCACCGAGTGGTTCGTGTACGCCTGCAGGAACGTGACCTCAATGCAGGTGAAGAGTATCTGGAAGAGGCTCGTGCCTACGACAACGTGCATCGGCATCCTCAGGATATAGACCATGACCGGGACCATCAGGAAGCCGCCGCCGACGCCCATTATCGCGGCGAGCACCCCGACCATCAGGCCGAAGAACAGCGGGAGAATCGCCGAGTGCGTGACGCCCGACTTCTCGAAACGGGTCTGGAGCGGCAGGCGCTTCAGGAGCTTCGCAAAGCCGGACTCCTTTACGGGCTTGTCCTCGGCGGCCTTTTTCTTCCTCATGCTCTGGATGCTCTCGATGAACATGTATGCGCCGACTAAACCGAGCATCAATACATAGGTTATCTTTATGACGAAGTCCGCGTTACCCGTGGCCTTCAGGAGCTTGATGGCCTGTACGCCGAAAAGACCGCCGGTGAAACCGCCTATAAGAAGATAAATGCCCATCTTGAAGTCCACGTTCCCGACCTTCCAGTGCGCGTACGTGCCGGAAGTGGACGCCGCCACAATCTGGTTGGAGTCTGTCGCCGCCGCGACCGTCGGGGGTATCCCCAACATGATAAGCAGGGGCGTCATCAGAAACCCGCCCCCCACCCCGAAGAGCCCCGAGAGCAGGCCCACCAGCAGGCCAAGGCCCACCGGCATGATAACGTTAACGCTTGTCAAAGCTACTGGCAGATACAAATGCATTTTAAATCATTCCTCCTTTTCTTTTCTTCCCCGCGGGCCTGTTGACGTCCCGCGCTTCTTTGGCCGCATTTTCCGGCACCTTCCTCGAAACCATCAGAAACTGCAGCGGCTGGCCCCCATTGCCGCCGCCCTCATGGAGCCCCTTCTCTATCCTCCTGAACTTCTCGCGCCTGGTCTTGTCGTCCCAGTCCGCACCGACTACAAGGACTGAACTGCCGCGTTCCCTGAGCTGGTCCGCGACCACGTCCTCGAACACGCCTTCGGTTATCAGGAACTCGACCTTGACGCCCTCTTCCTCGCCCGTCTCCCTGAGCATCATCGCCTTTTTATAAAGGCCGTCTTCCGAACGGTCCCCCGTATCCTCCTGGCCTTCCCCGGACCGCCTGACCATCAGGAGGCAGGCCTCCATACCGGTCCTCTTTGCGAGCATTATCGAGTAAAGCCCGACGCTCTCCGCGATTTCGGGTTCACTCACAGCCGCCAGTATCTTTCCTTCCATTACATGCCTGCCCATTGTTGTTTGTTTGTGTTACGCCTATACATATAGCAAACACCGTGCCAAACGAAAAAAGCTCTAAAATACAATACTTTATGAGATTGAGCGGGAAAAGGCATGGATAGAGGCGTGTTCAGATATGAACACGCTAAATAGCTTAACTCAACGTTTACAGTAGGTTACTGAAATTTAAAAATGGAAGGCGGGTGTTCAGTTTTGAAATGAGGCTAAAGCAGGCCCATGTCCTTGAGCTTCCTCCAGAGCGTAGTCCTCGAAATACCCAGCAATTCCGCGGTCTTCTGCTGGTTGCTGCCGGTGAACTTGTAAACGGTCCTGATGTAGTCGCTCTCGTAGTCCTTGAGGCTCAGCATCCCGTCCGACTCGAGCGACGTTATGCTCAGCATGTTCAGGTCGGGGGGCAGGTCCTCGAGCGCGAGCTTCTCCTTGTCGGTAAGCGCTACCGCGCGCTCGACGATGTTTTCGAGTTCACGGACGTTTCCGGGGAACGAGTAGCCGAGCAGTACCTTCAGGAAGTCCTGGGACGCGCCCTTCACCCGCTTCTTGAATATGGCGTTGTATTTCTTTATGAAATGGCTGACCAGCAGGGGCACGTCCTCCTTGCGTTCCCTGAGCGGCGGTATCTCGACGTACACGACATTCAATCGATAAAAGAGGTCGTTCCTGAAGGCTCCCGTCTCGACCATCTTCTTTATGTCCTTGTTGGTGGCGGCTATCACGCGCACGTCTATCTTGATGGGGTTCAGGCCCCCTACCCTCATGAACTCGCGTTCCTGCAAGACCCGGAGGAGCTTCACCTGCATCGATAGCGGCATGTCCCCTACCTCGTCAATGAAGAGGGTGCCCGCGCTCGCCATCTCAAGCAGGCCCGGCTTCATCATGGCGGCCCCGGTGAACGCGCCCTTCTCGTGCCCGAACAGCTCGTTTGCCATCAACTCCTCGGTGAAGCTCGCGCAGTTAAACGGTATGAACGGACCGTCCGTCCGGTCGCCCTCCTTGTGAAGCGCCCGTCCCACGAGCTCTTTACCGGTCCCGGACTCGCCCTGTATGAGCACGTTGCAGTCCACCTTCGAGACCTTAGAAATAACCGAGAATATGTCGAGCATACCCTGGCTCTCCCCGACTATCTCGCTGAACTTGCGCCGCTCGAATATCTCGCCCTTCAGGCGCGCGTTCTCGAGCGCCACCCTTACCTTCTCAGCGGCCTTCGAGAGCACCAGCTTTATCTGTTCCAGTTTGAAAGGCTTTGCAATATAGTAGAACGCGCCCTTCTTCGTGACCTCGACCGCTGCGTCGAGCGACGAGTAGCCGGTAATCACGATAACCTCGGCCGTATCCGACATCCCCTTTATCCTCTGCATGAGCTCTATGCCGTCCATGCCGCGCATCTTTACGTCCGTTATTACCAGGTGCGGAGATTTCTCCTTGAAGGCCTCGAGCGCCTCGAGCGGCTCTGTAAACGTGTAGACCTCGTACCCGTCTGCCGACAGCGCCTTGTCAAGCCGCTCTACCAGAATCCTCTCGTCGTCCACCACGAACACCTTGAGCTTCTCGTCCATTTGTCTTTCGTCTCCTTAACTTTTTGCCAGTGGGAGTATCACCCGGAAGAGCGCGCCCGCGCCGGGCTCGCTTTCTACCTCTATGTCGCCGCCGTGGTCCTTGATTATGCCGTAGCTCACGTACAGGCCGAGCCCCGTGCCCTCGCCGATGGTCTTGGTCGTGAAGAACGGGTCGAAGACCTTCTGTATATTCTCAGGCTGTATGCCCGGCCCGGTGTCCCTGAACTCCACAAACGCGTGCTCCCCTGCCTCGTCCGGCCTTGTCCTCAGGGTCAGCGTCCCGCCCTGCGCCATCGCGTGCATCGCGTTGACCATTATGTTCACGAACACCTGTTCGAGCTTGCCCCTGTTGCCTTTCACCAAAAGCGGCCCTTCCGAGTGCTCTTCGACAAGGTTTACGTCGTGCAGCTTTACGTGGTGGGATATGAGCTTCACCGCCCGCGTCAGGGCCTCGCCCACTTCGACATCGTCCCACCTCTCGTCCTTCCTCGACCTCGCGTATCCGAGCAGGTTAACCACGACCGCCTGCGCCCGCTCCGTCTGCTCCACTATGTCCTTCGTCAGGCGGTCCAGCTCCTCGGCCGGTATGCCCTTGCCCGCCTCAAGTATCGTCTCGGCGGTTAAGGATATGTTGGCAAGCGGGTTGTTTATCTCGTGCGCGACGCCGGAGGCCAGGACGCCTATGGACGCGAGCTTCTCGGACTCGATTAACTGTGCGTTCTTCTCATGGAGCAGACGCACAGTCTCTTCGAGTGACTCCCGGTACTGGCGGAGGTTGTCGAGCATCGCGTTGAACGAGTTCTGGAGCGACATCGTCTCGACGTCGCCCTCGGTGGCGACCCTCAGCCCGCGCTCGCCCTGCGAAATCTTGCGCGCGGTCGCCTCGAGCTTCCTCAAGGGCGAGGTTATCGCCTTAGACAAAAACCACATCGTGAGCGGGCCGAGCGTAGCCAGCACGAAGAGCGCCAGGAGCAGCAGACGCTGTGAGCCTACCAGGTACACGCCTATGTTCTCCCTCTCGCGGCCAGCGACCTTCTCGATTATCTCCTGCATCCGCTTGGCCGTGTCCTGCACGAGCTTTAGCAGTACCGTCTCTTTCTTGTTGTTGTCGACGAGCCTGTCCGCGACGTCAATGTACCTGTCGCATAGCCCGCGTGCCGCGGGCTTAGTTAGCCCTGTCCGCAGGCCCGTCACCTTGTCCTTAAGCTCGTCTATGTACTTCCTGTCCTTGAAGAGCGTGTAGTTCTTCTCGAGCAGCCGTACTTCGAGCACCTGCGGGGTGAGCCTCTTGTCCGGCATGCGAAGCACCAGGTCCTCGAGCGCCCGGCCCGTGTCCCGGAACTCCTGCGACAGCTCGGCGTCCCCCTTGTAGTTGGCGCTGAACCGGTCGATGAGCGACGAATAGGCGTAGATGGAGTCCTTCAGCGCCGTGTAGTCGTCCTTGCCGAACGTGTCCACTATCTCCGGTTCGAGGTTCGATACGCTTCCCCTCAGCCTTTCGGCGATCTTGTCTATGTTGTTTAAGTACTCGACATCGCGCCTGATGATGTAGTTCTTCTCGTTCCTCCGAAGCTCCAGCACCTCCTCGCGTGAGTCGTCCGCGATCTCGACCAGCCTCTGCTTGACCCTTACCCGGCTCATGTCGTTGTATACGTAGACCCCGAAGGATATGGCTATGGCGAGGTAGATGGAGGAGCCGAGAAGCAGCTTGTGGAGTATCCTTAGGCGCATCGGTTTTCCGTAGCTTATTCCAAAACTGAACAGGACGTTATAATGAGTATAACCCGGTGGGCTTAAAAATTAAAGGGATTTTTACGAGCCCGGGTATTGCGCACCTGGTTTGCGTAGTTTTTCGGACTTGACAAGTGAACATGCGTACAGTATATTAGAAACAGGTCGCCTCATGCCCTAACGAATACGTCCCCGACGTCAGCCTATGCCTTTTGAGGCGGGGATTATTATATATGGTACTTGAACTGAACGAAAACATAACGGTGGGCGCGGTGTTCTCGCACGGCGAGGTCAGGCCCGCGTGGTTTCTGTGGCGGGGCAGGAAGTACGCCGTCGGGGAGGTGACCTACACCTGGGAGTCGAGGGAGGGCGAGGCGCGCCTCAGGCACTTCTCGGTCAGCTCCGGTGCCAACATCTATACGCTCACTTACAACGGGCTTGCATGCTCATGGGACATGAAGGGGGTGGAGCAGGATTGGCGCGGGTAATACTGCACATAGACATGAACGCCTTCTTCGCCTCGGTCGAGCAGGTCTCGGACCCGAGGCTTAAAGGCAGGCCGATAGCCGTGATTGGCTCCGACCACAGGACGGTGATAACGACCGCATCCTACGAGGCACGGGCCTTCGGGGTCAAGACCGGCATGACCGTCCCGGAGGCGCGGAAGCTCTGCCCCCGGCTTATATTCGTCGTGGGCGACAACCGCAAGTACACCTCGGCCTGCGCCCGCATAATGGAGGTGTTCTCCCGCTACACTCCGCTGGTCGAGGTGTTCTCGATTGACGAGGCGTTCCTCGACGTTACCGGCTCGACCCTGCTCTTCGGCGGCGGGGCGGACATCGGCCGGCGCATAAAGGCGGACATACGGCGCGAGATAGGCCTCACCTGCTCGGTCGGGGTCGCGCCGAACAAGCTCCTCGCCAAGCTCGCCTCCGACATGCAGAAGCCGGACGGCCTGACGGTGATAGAGCCGGGACGGGTGGCCGAGGTTATGGAGGCCCTGCCCGCGAGCGACCTGTGCGGCATAGGGCCGGGCCTGACGCTCGCGCTGTCCGGGATGGGCATAAAGACCTGCGGCCAGCTTGGCCGTGCGTCCGCGTCTGGCTTAAGGAGCCGGTTCGGCATAATCGGCGAGAGGCTTAAGCTCATGGGCATGGGCGCGGACGACTCGCCCGTCGTGCCTCAGGAAGAGGAGGGACAGGCCAGGTCCGTCGGCCACAGCACGACACTTTCGCGAGACACGGGCGACAAGGATGATCTCTCGGTGTTCCTGCTCCAGTTATCCGAGATGGTAGGCCGCAGGATGCGCCGTAACCACTACCTGGGCGACACCGTGACGCTGACCGTCAGGTACTCCGACTTCAGGACGTTCTCGCAGTCCATGCGCTTCAGGAAGCCGGTGAACGACGGGCTGGACATATACCTGCTGGCCAAGAGGCTCATGGACCCCATACGGCTCTCCATGAAGGTCCGGCTGATAGGCGTAAGCGTATCGGGGCTGGTGTCCGACCCGATGCAGGTGAGCCTCTTCGAGGACGAGAGGAAAAGGGCGTCGGTCACGGCCGCGATGGACGCGATAAACGACCGGTTCGGCGAGTTCACCGTGACATGGGGCTCTCTGCTGCTCCGTCAGCGCAGGAAGGGCGTGATAGCCCCGGCCTGGAGGCCGGAGGGAAGCCGGCGGATAGAGTATTAGCAACGCGGGTACAGCAACTTTAATATCTTAGCCCCCACCCCATCCCCTCCCCCGCAGGTGGGGAGGGGTGAAATGGTGAAAATGATAAAACTCCCTCGCCACTCGTGGGAGAGGGGAAGGGGAGAGGGAGATGCCCGGCATGACAGAACAGCTCACAAAACGCCAGCAGGAAATCCTGGCCTTCGTCGAGTCCGAGACGGCGAGGCGCGGCATCCCGCCCACCGTGCGCGAGATAGCGGCGCATTTCGGCATGGCGTCCCCGAACGGGGTCTGGTGCCACCTCCGTGCCATCGAGGCCAAGGGCTATATAAAGAAGGAGCCAGGCGCATCACGGGGTACGAGCATCACGCGCATACCGGGCAAGGCCGGGGCGTTCCCCCTGGTCGGCGAGGTCGCGGCCGGGGAACCCAGGCTCGCGGTGCAGTCTGACGGAGAGGCACTCACGCTCGACGAAGCGTCCGGCGCGAGGCCCGGCGACTTCCTGCTGAAGGTCAAGGGCGAATCCATGACAGGCGCGGGCATCAACCCCGGCGACATGGCCGTGGTCAGGCCCGGCGGGGATGTGTCAAACGGCGAGATAGCGGTAGTCATGGTGGGCGAGGAGGACGCGACGGTCAAGAGGTTCTACATGGAAAGAGACGGCCGCATCCGCCTGGTCCCGGAAAACCCCGCGTTCCGGCCCGTAGTCGTAGACCCGAGGGTGATGCACGTAAAGATAGTCGGCAGGGTCGTGGGCGTACTCAGACGGTATTGAAGGCCTACCTTGAGATGTCCTGGAACGTCAAGGGTATGGTATGCGACTTGTAGTTCGTGTATATGTTGTTGACCCCGAGTATGACGCTCTTGGGGGTCTCCTTGGTGCGCGGGTAGACCAGCAGTTTCTGTACTTTCTCGCCGGGCTCTATCGTGACGGTGGTGTCAAAGCAGGTGACCCTGAACGACTCCATGCGCTTCTCGATGTCCTCGGTCTCCGCAAGCTCGTAGAACGCGTAAAGCGACGAGAAGTCCTTCATCTGTACCGGCTCCCCATTCTCGACGTGCATCAGTGTCATCCTCGGGTTGTACGTCATGGGCTTGTCGCCCCGGTTGTCTATGGTCATCGAGAAGATTATGAAGACATCCGCGTTGAACGGGTTCTTGTATACCCCGCCCTTGAACATGGAATAATACATGTCCACCATCTCGGGCGTCAGATATGATGCCTCTATCACGAAGTCGCCGGTAGTGCAGCGGACGGTGCTCCCCTCGAAGTCGTACTTCAGGCTCTCCTTCTTAGCGGCCGCAGCCCTGTCGCCTTTATCGTCAAGGGACGTCTTTTCGTCTTTTTCGTCCAGGGCGGCCTTGTAGGTGTCGTACGGCGTTGAACATGCCGTAAGCAAGGACAGCGTCAGCAAGATTATTGCAAGTTGCTTCAAAAGCACCTCCATATATTGCTGATGTAGGTTACCACAGCGCGCGTACCCGTGTCAAATTAAGAAATTATTAGTTTGATTTGGGCACGGGTTGGGGTATAATACCGAATGCGTTTAACCCAGCAGCAGATAAAAAAGCTCTCCGAGCAGTTGGTCTCCGATATCGAGAAGCGGGAGGTCGCGGAACTCGTGTTCCCCGCGGACGAGGCCGCGTCTGTCGTCGCGCAGGCCATAGCCGACGACCTGCGTGTCGAAGACAAGCTGAACGAAGAGGTCAAGGACATCCTCAAGTCCTACGAGCGCGAGATAGAGCAGGGCAGGATGGACTACAAGACCATGTTCGACATGGTCAAGAAAAAACTCGTCCGCGAGAGGGGGTTGATACTCTAAGATGCGCCTCTCGGAAGACAAGACCTCCCACCTCTCGCACCTCGTCTACGACGCCCTCGTCAAGCAGGGCGCGGTACGGTTTCTGGTGGACGACGCCAAGGCGCGTCGCGAGTTGAAGCAGTCGATCGCCCGCTGGCTGAAGTCCGAAGAGGAGATTGACGAGACGGTGAGGAAGAAGATACTGTCCTACTCCCGCAAGATAACCGAAGGAAGCCCCGAATGGGACGTGCTCTTTCAGAAGCATTACCTGGAAGAGATGAACAAGCGGGGAAAGGGTCAAGGCTGAGGTAGCCATTGGGACGTGAAATGGAAGGCCGCGGCTTCTTTTCCAGAAACCTTTTTCTGATAAATGCGTCCGCGGCCTATCTCGCTGCCGCGGCAGGCCCTCTCTGGGGGCTGGGCTGGGACAACCCGGCGCTTCCCGTCTGGACTGCATACATATTCGTCCTGTTGATGGCGGCCGCCTGGCGCGCCCTGCGCCCCTCGCGCTCATATCCATCCGCCGACCTAAGTTTCATAATATCTGTTGTACTGGCTATAAACCTCTTCTCGGCCCTGCTCGGGCCCGACCGCCACTGGCTTCAGCCTGTAAACTTCCTGCTCGTCGCCCTCTGCGCCATGTACTACCCGCTTGGCTTCACACTCGGAGTAGCCGGGCTCATATTCGCCCTCGAAGGGATAAACTTCGCCGCATCCCCATACAATACCGGGACCGGTCCGGTCGTCAGCCTCGCCGTCTTCGGTGCATATTTGGCCGGAGCGGCACTGGTCTTCGGTAGGCTCTTCAAGGCTGAACACAAAAAGAAAGAGCGCGCATTGATGGCGGTGAAGAGGCTGCATGATGGGGCCAGGAGCATCGGGCTGGAGGACTCGGCCGACGGCGCCGTAAAGTGCCTCTCGCCGGATGACCGGATGCACCGCATGGTGGACTCGGCAGTCGCGCTCGACAAGGCGCTAGAAGACCTGCTCGGAACCGTGAGCGCCGCATTGCCCGCCGGGAACGCCCTTCTCTTCATGCCGGAAAGCGGCGGCGAGAGCCTCTACCCCAGGGTCTACCTGGGCGACGACTGCGTGATGGGCGACTGCCTGATAACGCCGGGCCAGGGCCTTGTGGGCTGGGTTGCCAGGGAAAGAAAGCCGCTCCTCGTCTCTGACCGCGCCAGGGGGCTCGGCTACCTAAAACAAGAGGACGGCGTCAACTCGTTCATAGCCGCGCCAATACTTAACGGGAGCGTCCTCGAGGGCGTAATCGCCCTCGACTCACCCGAGAAGGAAGCCTTCGGCGAGGCCGACCGCGAGGCGCTCGTCCGGTTCGCGGGTATTGCCGTATACCTTTTGCAGAACGCCCGCGAGTACCAGCAGGCGGACTCCACCGCGAAGAACTTCAAGGCAATGCAGACCATAAGTTCGGAGGTGTCCGCCAGCCTCGACCTGGAGACGATACTCGAGAAACTTGCGGAGTGGAGCCGCGAGATCATGCCCTACGACTACCTCACCATCTCCTTCATGGAGGGGGACGGGGCGCTCAGGTTCAAAACACTGAAGGGGTACGACGGCGTATCAGCGCCCAAAGACCCGGTCCCTATTGCGGGCTGCCTTCTCGAATGGATAGTCGAGAACCGCCAGACCCTATCGTTCTGCGACCTGGACCAGCGCACCGACAAGCTGCCCATCTTCCCCTCGAAGGAACTACAGGCAAGCTGCCGCTCCTTCCTCGGCATGCCTTTTGTGAGCCAGGACAAGGTGCTCGGAGTCTTCACGGTCGCGTCCAGGCAGCCGGACGCAATCAGCGGGTACCAGCAGCACATGCTGTCCATAATCGCCAACCAGGTGGCCGTCAGCATCGCAAACGCGAGGCTGCACCAGATGATGCGTCAGATGGCGACGACCGACGGCCTGACCGGGCTTATTAACCACCGGCACTTCCAGGAGAAGGCGGAGGCCGAGTTCGCGAGAGCGGGCCGCTACAACGAACCGCTCTCCGTCCTGCTCTTCGACATAGACCACTTCAAGAAGGTGAACGACACCTACGGCCACCCCGTGGGCGACGCCGTGCTTAAGAAGGTCGCGGCCATACTGAGGGAGACTGTCAGGACATCGGACATCGCGGCCAGGTACGGCGGCGAGGAGTTCGTGGCGCTGCTCACGAACACCGACCATGAAGGCGCGAAGAAGATGGCCGAACGCATCAGGTCGTCCGTGGAGAAGGGCAGGTATGTGTTAGACGGCAAGAACATACCCATAACCATCAGCGTCGGCTCCGCCTCTTTCCCGCCTGACGGGAAAGAGAAGAAGGAGCTGATAGAGAAGGCCGACCAGGCCCTCTACTGGGCGAAGGGGCACGGACGGAACCAGTGCTGCGCGTTTGGCCCTGCCATATTGGACAAAGCCGCCCTACCCGCAAGAAAATGATTGATTATTCTGGATTTCCGGTTTAAAATAGCCCATCCATATTTAATACCCCCACAATACCGGTCGGCCCATGAAGAACAGCCTTAGGACCAGATCGTTCTTTGTCGTACTCCTCACCCTCTCGCTCGTGCTGGGTGCGAACACCCTCGTCCTGTCCTGGGGGTTCGCCACGTTCCAGGTAAAGTCTCTCCAGAACAAGACGAAACTCCTGGGCGAACACCTGAGGGAAGAACTCGGCCGCGCAATCAACCTCGGCCTGCCGCTCGACGCCCTCGAAGGCGTGAACAACTCCTGCCGCGACATCATAGACGAGAACAAGGAGATAGGGTACTGCATGCTGGTGGACACCGGCAACAGGATAATCTACCACAACGACCCCCTGCTTGCCGGCAGGATACTAAGAGACCAGGCAAGCATCAAGGCCGCCAGTGCCAGAGAGCCGCTCGTCCAGCCCCGCGCGGAGGACGGCGTCGACTACTACGACGTATCCATACCGGTCTACGACACCGACCAGCACCTCCTGGGTGCGATAAGGCTCGGCCTCAAATACAACACGGTCACTTCCCAGATATACCCGCTTCTCTGGAAGTCGTCCGGCATAGCGCTCCTCACGTTCCTTCTCGCGTCCGCCATCGTCACCTTCATGGTCAGCCGCAAGATAGTCACGCCCATAATCGAGCTGTCCGGCACCGCCTCGCTTATCGCGCAGGGCGACCTCACCAGGCGCATCGAGATTACGTCAAAAGACGAGGTCGGCCAGATGGCTACGGCCTTCAACCGCATGGCGGAGTCCATCCAGGACAGGGAGGCGCGCATACAGCAGAGCTACAAGGACCTCGAGAACGCCAACGAGGAACTGCAGTCTTCCTACGTCCAGATGGAGGCCACTGCGGGCGAACTCGAGATGAAGAGCGTCAACCTCAGGGAGAAGGTCAGCGAGCTTTCCTTCCTCCACGACGCCACCGACCGCTTGAGGCTCAGCATAGAGTTAGACGACATACTCGCCTCGGTCGCGAGAGATATCACGGAAGGGCTCGGCTACGACAGGGTGCTAGTGGCGCTCGTGAACGACCGGCAGAAGACGATCGAGGAAAAAGTGAGCGTCGGGTTCGACGGGAAGGAGAGGGAACTTCTTTCGGAGCCGCTCGACTCGCACAACGTGATATTCTCCGCCGTCATGGAGCGCAAGGTCCAGTACGTCGCGCAGGCGTCCCTCGACTCGCGGGTCCCGCGTAAGCTTGCCGAGGGCTTAGGCCTGAGGGAGTTCTCCATAATCCCGATGGTCGGCAAGGACCGCTGCGTCGGTGTCCTGCTCGTGGACAACCGGAAGTCTTCCAAGCCGATGCGCAAGGACAAGATGGACATCCTCGCGACCTTCGCCTCTACCGCTGCGATGGCTGTCGAGAACGCCTACCTCTACCGCCAGCTGATAGATAACCTGGAGACGGTGGAGCGGGCCAACCGCGAACTCCGCCAGTTGGACGAGAGCAAGACGAACTTCCTTTCGCTCGCCTCGCACGAGCTGAGGACGCCGCTCGTCTCGGTCATGGGCTACCTGAACCTGATGATAGCCGGCGACCTGGGCCAGATAAACGACGAGCAGCGCGAGATGCTCGACATAGCCATCAAGGGGGCCGCGAGGCTCCGGGACGTAATCGAAGACCTGCTGATGGTGGCAAAGATCGAGGGCGGGCGCCTCCCGCTCAAGCTCAGGTGGATAGCGGCCGCCGATGTCGTGATGGCTGCCATCGAAGAGGTAAGGCCGTTCCTCGGACAGAGAAAGGTGTCCATAAAGACAGAGACGCTGGAACTGCTGCCCAAGGTCGAGGCCGACTTCGAAAAACTCCAGCAGTGTTTCACCAACCTTATCGGAAATGCTATAAAGTTCACCCCTGACGGGGGCGGCATAACTATCAGCGGTCACAAGGTCAAGGTTGACATGGAGAAAGGGCGCATAAAGCCCGTCCCGTTCGACAACTCCATCCTCTCCTCGGACACATACATCGAGCTGGTCATTGAGGACACCGGCATAGGCATAGACAAGGAGAACCTGGAAAAGATATTCGAGAAGTTCTTCGAGGCGGGCGACCTCGACTCGCACTCGACCGGGAAGACAAAGTTCCTGGGCGGAGGTACCGGTCTCGGCCTGTCCATAGTCAAAGGGATAGTGGAGGCGCATAACGGCAGGATATGGGCGGAGAGCGACTGCGAGGACGTGGAAAAGTGCCCCGGCACCCGCCTCGTGATGCTGCTCCCGATGAAACAGCGCACCGTCAAGCCGGAGATGCCGGTACTCGAACCGCAAAAGGCGGCGCTCGTGGACACCGCAATCCCTGTCCAGCAGGGTGGCCGCAAGCCCAAGGTGTTGCTTGTGGAGGACGACGAGGACACGATAGTCTTCACCAGGCTGATACTCGACAAGAAGTACCACGTCCTGCTGGCCAAGGACGGTTTCGAGGGCATACGGTCGGCCTTCTTCGACAAGCCCGATGCCATACTCCTCGACGTATGGATGCGCGGTATGGACGGCTACGAGGTCTGCAAGATACTCAAGGACAACGTGC
>Ga0334722_10002042_pt1 | contig 23502 bp, 19 predicted proteins | sample C3_bottom_MG_FD_207210 | JGI IMG/M metagenome (GOLD analysis project Ga0334722, IMG submission 207210) | Sediment microbial communities from Yellowstone Lake, YNP, Wyoming, USA - C3_bottom | ecosystem: Environmental > Aquatic > Freshwater > Lake > Sediment | place: USA: Wyoming | collected... | reverse complement strand
TTTATTCCTTTTGCAACAGTCTCAATCGCTTCATCATATGTGGAAAACTTAAGGGCGGAATTACCATAGATTCCCCAGCCCCAGCAATTATGAGAGTCTTCCGGAATATATTTACAGAGATTTGATTCCTGCATCGCGATTGCAGGAAGAAGTCGGTAATCAAATTTATATTCATCAGAAACCTTTATTATTGTGGCAGCGCTGTCGTATAAAGGAGAGTTATATTTTCTAAAGAAAATCTTTAAGTTAGCAACCCTGCTGTCTCCTAGTGAAATGTCTGTTGTATAGGCTCCAAGTACAAATGGGGCCGCGGAAAACCGGAACTGGTTTTGAGAATTATTTGATTCTGATATTTCGGCGAGAATTTTCTCCACATTCGCTTGTTTTCGGGATGCCTGATACATTCTAGAGACAAAAAACACATTCATAACAAGAAGACCTAGAAATAAAAAGCCAATGATGAAAGATTTTCTAAACATACCTTTATGATAAAGAAATAACAGGATATTGTCAAATTCCAGCAGCCTAGGTTTTTATACCGTATTTGTAAAAATAGGTGGGAAAGGGCCTGTGAGGAATTGTTTTATATAGATATTGTTCCCAATCGACAAGCTTAAATCCATGAGAGATCACAATTGTATTTTTTTTCACCTGGTTTCCAAGAGTGGGGAGAAGTTTAGTTAAAAGATCAGGCATGAGGAAAAGATAGATATAGTCTACTGTTCTGTAATTTGTGTCAAATAGATTCTGAACAAAAAAATTACAGGAAATTTTTTGCATTCGAGCAAGAAACCGGGCATACCGTATGATAAGAGGATTAATATCTATTCCTTCTCCTTCAACATTGTATTTTTTAACCGCCGTTCTTACTACTCTGCCATCCCCGCATCCTATTTCAAGAAATTTGTTTCCTTTTTGTAAATCCGACTCTTTTAATATGAATTCCAACTCTTTTTGTTTTGTTGGCACATATGGAGAACCCATAAAAGAGGAATAGAAAAGAGACAGTGTATAGGCGATCATGCACAGAAGGAATACAATCAGGGTGAAGATTGAAAAAATGTACAGAAATGTCGTGAGCATGGATTTAGTATAATATAGCATATTTGTCCCCATAGCTTAACGGATAGAGTACTTGTCTTCGGAACAAGTGATGGAGGTTCGATTCCTCCTGGGGACACATGATTTGGTATGTTTATATTGTTAAGTGTAGAGATAAATCGTTATATACAGGTATAACAATAGATATTGATAGAAGGATAGGAGAACACAATAACGGAAAAGGTGCTAAATCATTACTTGGAAAGAGGCCTGTTAAACTGAAATACTTTGAACGATTTAATAATAGGAAGAATGCAATGAAACGTGAAATAGAAATTAAGAGCTGGGATAGAGAAATGAAGTTAAAATTAATACAGGGCCACTAGCTCAACTGGTAGAGCGCCTCCCTCTTAAGGAGTTGGTTCCGAGTTCGAGTCTCGGGTGGCTCACTTAATTATTGAAGAATATATCTCAATGGCCTTGTCTGCAACATGAGACCAAGACATCAGGTGAACTTTCTGCATCACTCTTTTTTGCAACTCTTCATGTTTTTTTTGGTCTTTTAGAACTGATTCAATTTGCGTGGCCAATAACAGTGGATTGTTTGCCGAAATTATGAGATTCTTTAATTCCCTATCGATAATACTAGAAATTCCAGAAGTATCCGTGGTGATGATTGATGTCCCACAAGCCATTGCTTCCAGTGTGGTCATTCCGAATGACTCATAGTGGGAAGGCATTACGACAATATCTGCATAATTGTAATAATATGGAAGCTCTGATTGTTCCTTCTGCGAAACGAATTCGACCGCTGGGTGAATGTTGAGTGTATGTTGGAGTTGCTTGAGCCGTTCAAGCTCATAATTGGTTGTTTGGGTATGATTGCTTCCTCCAACAATCATGAGTTTAAGCTCTGAGTGCGGATTTCTGTGCAGATAGATTTTGAGGGCATACATTAATACGTCAATACCTTTAAGAGGCTCGATTCTGCCAACAAACATAATAATTTCTTTATTGGGATCTTCTTTAATATGAAGGGCCGCCTCTTTCTTGTCTATTCTATGGAATAATCCGGTATCTACTCCTGGAGTAAGTATTTCGATGTTGTTTTCGGGACAGTCGTAGAGGGACATAAGGTAATCCTTATCGTTCATACTCGAAGCAGTGATTTTCGCTGAGCGTCCGATAAGTATTCTCTCAGCTTTTATCCGTTTTTCTGACTCCTGTTCTCTTTCATTCCTTGCGACGAGGTTCTTCATGAGGGCAAGGGTATGGAATGTCGTTATAAGCGGCTTTTGCAATTTCAAGGCAATGAGCCCCGACATATAGTAATGGGCGTGTATAAGATCGTATGAAAGTGAATTCAGCTTAATAAATTCCGTAAGTTTTTTGGTAAATTCAGGTATATAACGAGGAAGCTGTTTTTTCGGTACGTGCGTACAGGGACCTGCTTTTAAGTGGATTACCCTGAAATTAGGACGAACTTCTACAATATAATCGCTTGTTTCATCTTGCATCCGCGTATATACATCAACGTTGACTCCCCTTATTGCAAGCTGTTTTGCCAATTCGAGCACGTAAATATTCATACCTCCGGATTCTTTTCCTTCTTGTGATGCGAGCGGACACGTATGATAAGAAATCATTGCGACATGCATATTGGAATTCATGATGACAATTATACTAAATGAGGCTAATGTGTTTTCTTATGGAATGGTTTTGACGTATATTGAGGATATCTTCTTTCTGAGCTCGTCCAAATCTTGGCATAGAGTATTGCCATAATGATGACGAAAAAAAGTTGGGCAAAAAATATATTGTGCCAAAAATTAGTTATATAACTGCAGACTGGTATGGATGTATTTACCAAATAAGGCTCTATAAATGAACACTCACCTTTTACATGAAGAAAAAATAAAACTGGAAAAACAAAAATATTGTAAAAGATAAAATAGGACAGTAGCATACTATTACTATATCAGGAAATTAAATGATGTGAGATTAATATGCGTTTGAGATCCTTATAGGAAGATACTTTCATCAATTCATTTCGTATTTCAGCAGAATTTTCAAAGCCCTTACAGTACCAGGTAAAATGCTTCCTCATAGGAAAGAGCTTCAAATCTGGACGGTACTCAATAAATTTTTTTGTATGCTCAATCATAACCTTAAATCGTTCACTCATTGAAGGAACAATATTTTTAAATATCCAGGGGTTTCCCAAACTTGCCCTCCCAACTAAAATTCCATAGGTTTTGTATTGTTTAGCTTTTTGTGACGCCTCAATTAGCGATCTGATGTCACCATTGCCAAGAAAAATAATATTCTCTTTAGAGCATAATGACGCTCCTTTCTCTATCTCATTCCAGTCAGCCTTTCCCGAATAAAGCTGACGGAGCGTTCTTCCGTGAAGGGATATTGCCACTGGCCCGGCATCAATAACCTGCTGGAGCCATTCATTAGTAATAACTTTGTCGTATCCTATTCTTGTTTTTACTGAAACAGGAAGGTATTTTCTGACGATTTTGAACCCGAATTTTTTATTACATTCTTTTATAAAGGCAATAATATCATCACTCAATCCGGCTGAAGATACTGTTTTTCCGTCATGCCAATCTTTTAGCGCTTTTTTGACCGTTGCTATTATTTTTTTGGCGTGTTTTGGTTGCAGAATCAACGCTGCTCCCCCACCCCTTTCAACAACATGTTTGTCAGGGCAACCCATATTGATGTCAACGCCGTCAAATCCCATTTCCGCGGCTACGATAGCTGCCTTATAAAAAGAATCTAAATCATGACCAAAAATCTGGGCAATAGTCGGAACGGTTGTTTTGTGATGAATAAATGTATAGAGAACTCTTCTTATACCTCTACTGATTGCCTCTACGGGGATAAATTCGGTAAATAGAATATCAGGGTTGCCGTATGTGTCGGTGATGAAGCGGAACGCAGCGTCCGTTACCCCGTCCATAGGAGCCAATCCGATTATTGGCTTTGGCAATGTATGCCAAAATGAAGAAGTAGAAACCATAGAATTTAAATATTTGTAGTATTATACAATTTCTTCTTTTCTCCTCCGAACAAAAGAAATCCATTCCTCTACAACTTCAAATACGAGCTTAAATGGAGCTTCAATGAGAAAGTCAAATACAAAAATAAAAAAATTGAGTTTTGCGATTTCCTGACTAAAGAATTTGCCAAGGGACAAAATGGGCATAAAGAAAAAATCGACAATAGGGGTAAAAATACTTTCTTTATCGTCTAGACGAAGTTCTTTTACAATCTGGCGGATTCGATAAGAGAAAAAAGTCACCACACTCACAAAAAACAAGAAAATAAACTGACTGATCAAGTTGAAATTTAACAATGTCAGTATTTCATAAATGACGGTGAGGGTGATGATGAATGTAATTGAATAGAATACCGTAAATCCGAAAATGAGCGCGGGACGTTTTACCCTTGGTTTTTTTGGGACATACGCAATTTGTGTTTCGAATGTCTGATCGGCATTAATAATATCGAGAATCCGTTCATAAATTTTTTTTGTGTTAGATTCTCCCGGAACCTTAAAAAACATAAGAATAATCACCATGAGAATCGGTGGAAAAATACTGTTTATTGCAATTGATTTGATATTGACTTCATTATAAATATAGAGCGATAACGGATATTCAAGAATCAGTGCAAATAACATTTTGGTTAACAATATGTAGATAAAACTCCGCACTGCAAGGTTCCGTATTCGAGTTCCTAATTGCTGGTATTTATCTCTACAGGTGGTATCGACCTCGTTCCAGAGTTTGTCTTTATCCGCCAAAATTGATTCGACTTCAGAAAATTTATTTTTCAGAATTTCAAATATAATAAGAAACGGAGGAAGTTGTTTTCGAATGAATTTAGTAAGATTTTCTACATACGCGCTGCCTATGATATCGTCAACTTTTCTGAATATCACGGTGAGTTTTGCTCCAAGTTCTTTTATTTCCTGTAAAGAGTATTGTTGAAGAGGCTTATAGAAGGTAATAAAAAGATGGTACCGTTGGTATGGTTTATCGCTTTTTCCGTATACTTTCTCGATAGCCGCAAGAAAAAAAGAATCTTTTTGCTGATCTGACAATCCTTCAATCTTAATTTTTTTACGCAATACTTGGTAAATAAAAAAGGTAAAATTTGCTTGCTTCATAGCTGATGCGGGTTTTAACGTTTCCTCAAGCTCGCATGTTAAAATATCAAGGAGAAATTGATTGAGATACTGCTGCATTTCCGGTTCACGTCCTGAAACGATTTGCCTCTTGAGAAGGATGTATCTATCGATAATTTCCTGTGTTTTGATGACATCTTCCCCGCCAAGGCTTCCGTTGTCGAAATATCGCGCCCACAAGAGTTCACGGAGCAGATTTTCCGCTTCCCCTTTTCCCTCAGGATTGAGCGATAATCTTCGCTTAACAATTCGTTCTATCGCAGCTCTCAAAATCAAGTGATCTTCTCTAAATTCAACTGCGTTTCGTATCCGCTCATAGACAAGAGCAAAAAAAGATACGGTTTGCGACACAGAAAGCTGTGAAAGATCATCTGGCCTCGGTCGTGATTTAATTGTTTTTAGGCTTCCGATTAAAGCTTTCGTAAATTTAGAGAGAGCAATAGGCTTGATCTCTGGCGTTTTTTCTTCTGACATACTTTCTATTATACCATAGAGAACCTGAATATTATAGGGTATATTATCTTGCTAGAACAGCCTGTTTTATACTTCAACGAGAAGCTTTTTAACCTGGTTAAAAAGCTCTTTATTTGCTGCACAAAGGAGTGGACGGTAATGCGGTACGTCAATTGAATCAACGGTAAGACCTGCTTCTTTGAGAATGATAATATTTGGAGCAATATCAACGATTTTATTCGCCCTATTTGGTACAAGATATGCATCAATAGCTCCCGTAACAATATAACTTACCATTGTTCCTCCGAATATTCTTACTCTATAGAAATGTTTCGCGAGTTTATTAAATAATCGTGTTTTCTGATCTATTTCTTCATCGGGACCTCCAAAATCCAGGTCGATGACCGATTCTTCGATTCTGGATCTCGCTTTGGACAACATTACTTGACCATTAAATACTGTTCCGTTTCCCCTGCTTGCCGAAAACAGCTGGTTGGTAACAGGATTGAGGACAATGCCAAGGATTGGAACATTATTTTCTAACAAAGCAATTTGAGTGACAAAAAAAGGCAATAAATGCGCATAATATTTTGTTCCGTCGATTGGGTCAATTGCCCAATTGTATTTTGCCTTCGTATCGGTTATTCCCTCCTCTACATAAAAGCCTGCATCGGGAAAAATCTTTGTTAATTCTGATCTGATGTAATTTTCCACTTCAATATCAACATTAGTTACTACATCGCGTTTGTCTTTATATCTGATTGATTGAATTTTTGTCCATGAGCTTAAAATTCTTATGCCTGCTGTAAGGATGATCGGTTCAATAATCTGTTGAAGCTCCTTAAGTTCTTTCGTTGATAGGTCCATAGTTTTAGTCGAGAGACTGAATATTGACTCCAGATTTAAAGTCAACTTCCTGAATTCTGTGCAATATCTCGCTCACCTGTTTTTTTAGATGATTATATGTTTCTTGCGTTTTTCCTTCGAATTTTACCGTTAGATAAGGCCCATTTTGCGAAGCTCTCACGATAAGCATTTCCTTTTTAGTATCCATCCGTACTCCATCAATTTCAACATATTTCCCTTTTGGATATAATTTTTTAATCTCTCCTCCTATTTTTCTACTAACGATCTCAAATTTAATACTGTCCGGACAACCAACTTTAATTTCCGGACTTGAAAAATAATGAGGGAGTTTTTTTACTGCCTCTTCCAATGTTTGCTGTGTGCGGGTAAGGTAGGCAAGGAGGCGTAATGCGGTAAGAGCTCCATCTTCATGACCATAAAAATTATCAACGATAAATATGTGTCCGCTTAATTCACCGCCAAATATCGCTCCTTCTTCACGTACCTTCGCCTTAATGAACGAATGCCCTGTTTTCCACATTATGGGAATTCCTCCGGATTGCCTTATTACTTCATCGACTTGTTTTGAACATAAGGTATTGTAAATAATTTTAGTTCCTGGAGCCAGGTCAAGAACGTCTTTTACCAGCAAAGAAATAAGAACATCATTCCAGATGAGGTTCCCTTTTCCGTCAACGACACCAATTCTGTCTCCGTCGGTATCATAGGAAAAACCAAGATCGGCATGTGCATTGATTACTCCTTTCGCGAGTCTCTCCTGAACTTCTTTTTCCGTCGGATCAGCAACTCCTAACGGAAAACTTGAGTCGAGTTTAGTATTTTGCTCAATTACTTCACACCCGGCTCTTCTTAATATTTTTGGTAAGAACATTCCAGTTGTTGCCGCACAAGAATCTATGACAACTTTAAATTTACCAATTCTGTCAACTCTTCTGAATATGTCATCAATATAATCTGGAAAAACATCTTTGACGACGTGTTTCCCTTTTGGATTTCTCTTCGTGAACTTGCCGGATTTAACCAAATCTCTAAACTCATTGATCTCAGCGGTTACCATGGTTTCAGAGTATCCTGTTCCGAATTTAAATCCGTTGTACTCTTTGGGGTTGTGTGAAGCAGTGATCATAATCATTCCCCTTGTCCGAAAATAATACTGGGCAAAGTATGCAATTTGCGAAAGTGTAATTCCTATGTCATAGACGGTAATTCCGGAATCAGTTAATGTCTTAACCAGAATATCCCGGAATGCAGGGCTTGATTCTCTTGAATCGTACCCCACAACACAATCAAAGATTCTTCTTTTTAATAGCCAGGTTGCATATCCTTTTCCAAGTAGTTCAACTCGTTCTTCATCAAGTTCACTTCCAACGAGTCCTCTTAAATCGTACCCTCTGAAAACGTGATCCGGAATCTGTTTTGTCATATGAATGCAATAAATCTGTAAAGGTATTTTATCATAAAAAATAACACGCCAGTAAGTCAAGGGATTTTCGCAAAGAAAACGGGTTTCTTCCTGTTTTGAGTGCTACGTCGATTCTATAGAGCCCGTCATAAAAAGATTCAAGCCTTTCATTACTCCAATAAGAGGCCTGTGATTTAAGTTTTGCTACCTGCCAAGACTGGAGCGATTTTACAGTTCCTTCGTGTTTGATAACAAAAAGATTATGGATATGTCTGATAAGCATAATAAAAATGAAAATTTCATCAATTTTTCCTGGAAGTGAATAGAGGATAGATACAAACTGGGTAAGATTCTTAGGATAACAGGAATCCAATAATTTGAAAATGGACTGGGATAATTTGAATTCCTTAATGACTATTCCTTTGGAAATTTTAAGTTCTCTACCTGATGCATATTCCTCCCAATCAACAATTTCCACGTCTCTTCTCTTTGCAAGTTTTTCAACAAGGCTGAATAACGCAGGATTTGATCGTTTAGATATAGCCTTGTTTAATTTTTCAGTAAAAAAAACAATGCGCTTAGAAAAAAGAGAGACTGAATCCGAAAGCCATTTATTAATTTCATTTATTTCAATAGCCTTTATATCATATATTTCGGTTTCTCTATTCGCGTAATCTTTCTTTAAACTGAGGAAATAGGAGCGGGAACTGATTGAATCTTCACCACAGATTATAGTTAACATATTTAAATTTTAACAAATATCTATTTTTTTGATATGATCAAAGTATGTTTGATCTAATTTCAATAGGAGGAGTCAGTATTGATTTGTATTTTAAAGGTGATTCTCTTACGTTCAAGGACAACCGTTTCCAGCTCGCTATTGGGGGGAAATATCTTGCCCAACATTTTTATGTGGGAATTGGTGGAGGTGGTGCAAATGTTGCAATCGGTGCGCATAAAAACGGTTTGAATACCGCAGTAATGGGAAAAATTGGAAATAATGTGTTTAGAAAAATTATAGTAAGTAAATTAGTTGAAAATGAAGTTTCATACTCATTGTGCGATTTTGAAGACAATTACTACAACGTATCTTCTATCCTTTTAAGTCCGGAAGGAGAACGATCCATCATCCATTACGTAACACCGCATCAACATCTTTTTAACGATTCGAACGAATTGAAAGGAATTACAAAAACCAAAATGGCTTATCTCGGTAATCTACCGGATGTTTCTCTTACCGAACGGACGGAACTTCTCCATTTTTTTAAGAGGAAAAATATTAAAACAGTAGTCAATCTCGGCGTTTCCGACTGCCGCAGACCACTTGCACAACTTAAGAATTTTTTGAACGCAACGGATATTTTAATAGTAAACGGCCATGAGTTTGCGGAGCTTGCAAAGGCTCAATACAAAGACATTCATTTTAAAGAGCAGGTTATTCAGTGGTATACTCCATTTCTTGCCGACAAGATTGTAGTGATTACTGAGGGAGAAAAGGGAAGTTATGCTTATTTTGAAAATAACGTTATCCATCAACCAGCCGAAAAAGTATCAAAAATTATTGACTCAACGGGTGCAGGAGACGGATTTAGCGCTGCTTTTATCGCTGAATATTTGAAAACGGCAAATGTGGTAAAGGCGATGGAAAAAGCGTCTCAATTTGCTGTAAAAATCCTGCAAGGAATAGGCGCGAATTAAATTAGTATTTAGAATGTAAAAGGATTTTGGCTGCTTCTTGATTCTAACTATTAGATACTAAATACTATTTTAACCCTTCTAATAAATTTCTTCCCGTCATTCCTGATGGTTTTGGAATCCCAAGAATATATAAAATGGTTGGTGCGACATCGGCAAGAATTCCTGAAGGTAATTGAGCCATCCGTCCTTGATACCTGGAATCTATATATATGAACGGAACTGGATTGTTAGTGTGTTCCGTTGATATTTCACCGGTTTGAGGGTTGATTTTCTGCTCAGCATTTCCATGATCGGCGGTAATGATGACTGAGTAATTAAGGGAAAATGCCTGATGCACAATTTTATCAAGACAGGTATCAAGTGTTTTTATGGCAATGATCGTAGCTTGGATATTTCCTGTATGTCCTACCATATCGGCATTGGCAAAATTTACCAAAATAAAAGAATATTTCATTAATCTCATATTATTCAGAAGTTCATCCGTGATTTCGGGGGCAGACATTTCTGGTTTCAGATCATAGGTGGGAACTTTAGGTGAAGGAACAATGAGCCTATTTTCAAAAGTAAAAGCCGATTCCCGCTGCCCATTGAAATAAAAAGTGACGAATCGTTCCTTTTCTGACTCCGCCATTCTAAGCTGCATGATATTTTTTTCCGAAAGCACTTTCCCAAGCGGAGTCTGTACTGGCGTAGGGGGAAATGCCACTTCAACCGGCAAATTTTTCTCATATTCAGTCATTGTTACAAATATAAGATTCTCGACTCGAGGTCCACGTTTAAAAGGTGGATACACTATTTCTTCAGATGGGAAATGTGTTTTATGGTATTTTACTGCATATGGATCAAACGAAAAAGATTTGTTTGCATCTTCCTCAAAATGTTCCAGCACAAAAGCCTTTGTCAACTGCCGAGGCCGATCAATTCTGAAATTAAAAAAAACTACCGCATCACCTTCAGAGATAAGGGCGACAGGTTTGTTTTCGTTTGTTATAGTGGTAGGTTCGATAAATTCGTCGGTTTTTTCCTGATTGTATGCGTTATGTATTGCTTCCGTCGCTGTTGGCGCAGTTACCGCCGACCCTTTGATAAGGCATGTATATGCCTTTTCTGTACGTTCCCAACGGCGGTCTCTATCCATCGCATAATACCTGCCCATAATCGAAGCAATTTTACCGATCCCATTTTGCGTAATCTTTTCTTCAAGCTGGTTTACCATTTCGATTGCCGATTTTGGAGGAGAATCTCTTCCGTCGGTAATCGCATGAATAAAGACCTTTTTAAGATAATGTTCTTTTGCGAAATATAAAAGAGCATAAAGATGTTCTATGCTTGAATGAACAGCTCCTTCTCCGACAAGTCCGATAAAATGTAAATTTCCTCCTGTTTGTGAGAGATGATTTACTATTTTAAGAAATGACGGATTTATGTAAAATGACCCGTCCGCTATAGCCATATTAATACGAGGAAGATCTTGAAAGACCACTCTTCCAGCACCAAGATTGATATGTCCAACTTCGGTATTTCCGACTTCTTCTGCCGGTAGGCCTACCGATTGTCCTGATGCCTTAAGTGTTGTATGAGGAAATGAATTAAAAAAAGAGTTTAGATTTGTCGGATTTGCTAAATAAATGGCATTGCCGGGTCCCGGCGGAGCGAGCCCATATCCGTCAAGAACAATTAAAATAACACCTTTCATATATTCATTCTAGAAGATTTTTGTTAAGGTAACAATATGCAAGCCCACAGGCTATTGCATCAGCCTCGTCGTCATTACTTACCGGTATGGTGAGATTAAGAGTGAGTTTTAGCATTTTTTGAATTGCCTTTTTATCCGACTGGCCGTAACCGGTGATGATTTGTTTAATTTGGAGTGGAGTGAGAAATTGAACATTAATATTATGCTGAGCGCATAAAAGCAAAATAATTCCCTGAGACTGGCTTACTTGAATAGCCGTCTTTTGATTACGTGAGAAAAAAAGTTGCTCAATAACAACTTGTTTGGGCTTATAGTTAGTCGTAATTTTTTCCAGCTCATCAAAAATAAGGAGTAATCTTTTTTGAATGGGTAACTTTTTGCTGGTTCTAATAAGCCCTGATGTGACAAGCCGCGGATCTCCCGTACCGGATTTTCCTTTGGAAATAATCGCGTACCCTGTTTTTTCTATTCCTGAATCTATAGAAAGGATGTTCATAGATACATTCTACAGGATTATGAAGTAGGTTTTCCATAACTAACAAAAAAGATGGAAGAGTCGCTACTTAGTACGTCTTGGCTAAATTCATTGCTGAACTTACACCTAACGCCTATAAACCGGTGATCTTCCGGTAAGCTATAAGGAATTCTCATCTTGGAGTTCGCTTCGCACTTGATATGCATTCAGTGCTTATCGAATGAAAATATAGCTACCCGGCGATGCCTCTGTAGAGACAACCGGTACACCAGGGATTTTCTCATCCAGGTCCTCTCGTACTGTGGATGACCCTCCTCAAAATTCCAATCGCTTGCACAGGATAGAGTCCGAACTGTCTCACGACGTTCTGAACCCAGCTCGCGTACCGTTTTAACGGGCGAACAGCCCGACCCTTGGGACCGACTTCAGCCCCAGGATACGGTGAGCCGACATCGAGGTGCCGAACCGCGCCGTCGATATGAACTCTCGGGCGCGACTAGCCTGTTATCCCCGGGGTAGCTTTTATCCGTTAAGCCCCGACGACCATCACAGCCGTGCGGGGGATCACTAACACCTGCTTTCGCATCTGCTCGGATAGTCATCCTCGCAGTTAAGCCAGCTTATGCGTATGCACTTATATTCCGATTTCCATCCGGAATAAGCTGACCTTTGTGCTCCTCCGTTACTCTTTTGGAGGAAACCGCCCCAGTTAAACTGACCGCCAAGTACTGTTCCGAGTCAGACTCGGTGAGGTGAATAAAAATCAAAGAGAGGTGTTACATTGTTGCCGTAAGGCTCCCTCCTACGCTAGACAGTTAACGTTCATCCACCAATACCTAGCTTCAGTAAAGCTCCCGGGGTCTTTTTGTCCATGTGCAAGTAGGCCGCATCTTCACAGCCATTTCAATTTCGTCGGGCAGCAGTTCAAGACAGTTGTCAACTCGTTAAACCTTTCATGCGGGCCGGAACTTACCCGGCAAGGGGCTACGCTACCTTAGAACTCTCAGGGTTAGAGCTGTCGTTCACTGGAGCTTGCACCGGAACCTTGTTAACCCGAAGGCCAACTCAATCCCAGCGATTAACTTACCAGTACCGGACAGGTTTCAGCTCCTATACTTCCCCTATTGGGGTTTGCAGGAACCTGTGTTTTTGCTAAACAGTCGGTTGACAAACTTTTACTGTGACCCCGATAAATCGGGGCAGAGCATCTCGCTTAGCTTACGCTCAACTTTTTTGCCGAATTCCTTGAACTACACTTACCCGTATGCCTTGGTATACTCTACCAACCCACCTGTGTCGGTTTGCGGTACGATGTAGCTTTAAACTCCCACATTAACTTTTCCCGGAAACTTAAATCTTCTGTCTTTCCAAGCTTGCGCTCGAATTGTATTTGTTGTTTGCAATGACCTTGCGGCCAAGACTCGCAACTTAAACCCCCATATAGAAGGTACAGAGTATCAAACTTCGTCATCAATGTGGTTTTAACGCTTAAAACTACGAAGCCGAATATTAACGGCTTTTACATCCCCCTATACCCGATATGGATATAGAGGTTAGGTTCGTCTAACCCTCAGCTGATTGACGTTGCTGAGGAAACCTTAGGTTTGCGGCATCCCGTGTTTTCAACGGGAGAAACACTACTTATGTCAGCATTCTCGCCTCTGACAACTCCACACTCGCTTACGCTTATGCTTCGCTGTCGTCAGAGCGCTCCTCTACCAGATTAATCTTGCGATTAAAATCTCCATCTTCGGTAGACTTTTTAGATCCGATCATTTTTGGCGCCAAGTCTCCATCCCGACAAGTCGGGACTATTTAGGTGAGCTGTTACGCACTCTTTAAAGGGTGGCTGCTTCTGAGCCAACCTCCCCACTGTGTTGGAAACTTAACGGCCTTTACACTTAAAAGTCATTTAGGAACCTTAAATGAGAGTCTGGGATGTTTCCCTCTCGCCCACACCCGCTTATCCGGGGGGGACTGACTCCCTGTCAATGTAACAAGTATTCGGAGTTTGGTTGATCCCGATCGCAATAAAGCTTTCGGGACCATCCAGTAGCTCTATCTCTTATTACACACGCGACAGAGGCTATACCTAAATATATCTCGAGGAGAACCAGCTATCTCTGAGTTCGATAGGTATATTACCACTAACCACAAGTCCTCCCATGTCATTTCACCGACAACGGGTTCGGGCCTTCCCCCGGCGTTTGCCGAGGTTCGCCCTGCCCATGGTTAGCTCACTCAGTTTCGGGTCTTCCGATAACTACATAATCGCCCTATTAGGACTCGCTTTCGCTATGGCTACCCACGCTGTGCGTGGTTAACCAATAAGCAGTTATCGAAAACTCGCTGACTCATTCTTCAATAGGCACGACATTATTCCGATAAATCGGAACTCTGTCTGTTTGTTAGCTAATGGTTTCAGTTTCTATTTCACACCCCTCAACGGGGGACTTTTCACCTTTCCCTCGCGGTACTAGTTCACTATCGGTTAGTTTGAGTATTTAGCCTTGGATCGTGACCGACCCAGCTTCCCACAAGGTTTGCCGTGCCTCGTGGTACTTGGGAAATCCTTGTCTTTTTCTCTAGTTTCAAATACGAGACTATCACTCTCTATGGTTGCTTTTTCCAAAGCATTTTTCTACCGTTGAAAAAAACGTACAGGCTCCCGCATACCCACGATAAATCGTGGTTTAGGCTGTTTTGATTTCGCTCGCCGCTACTTTCAAAATCTCATATGATTTCTTTTCCTCCAGGTACTGAGATGTTTCAGTTCCCTAGGTTCCCTCCCCAACTTGCGTTGGGATCCTCCCGATTGCTCGGGAGGGGGTTGCCCCATTCGGAAATCAACAACTGATAACGTCTGCGTAAGGACTCGCTGTTGTTTTCGTGCTTTAGCACACGTCCTTCTTAGGCTCAAACTACCAAGGCATCCGCCATTAGCATTATATCTCTCCCATCTTTCTTATTAGTTACTTATGCTGTATTCAAATAAATTTGCCTACTTCAATAAAAAAACTGTAGATAGTCGATCTACAGATTCACTCCCAATTATCAAAGTACAACTATTTTTAATTTTTGGTTTTCTTTTATATAAAAACTAGTGTCGAGTCTGACTCGACTACCTCGCAAACTCGTGAAACCGAGTTTGACTCGGTGGACCCGACCGGACTTGAACCGGTGACCTTCGCATTGCAAATGCGATGTTCTAGCCAGCTGAACTACAGGCCCTTCGACTCGCCGTCGCTCGCTCAGGGTAAACCCGATCAAGTCTTGTACAGGTGCACCTACAACAAACGCCATAACACTATTGGTTAGGTTTTATTTAAAGCTTATTTAGCCTCGTTTATTGTAGTTTTCCTTTCGAGGCTGCTAGGTACGATGAAGATCGGACCGATGTTGCCCTTAGGAAAGATTAAATATCATTATGTATGTGAAATAATATCAAAGCAAAATAAGTTTGTCAATATGAATAATAATATTCTAACCCTTGCTTTTTTCCTCAAAAATCCGCTATATTGAGTGTATGCTGCAGAAAAAAAACATCGTGTGGTTTGAAGAAGTTGTCAAAGAGGATGTTGGTCTAGTTGGAGGTAAAGGAGCCAACCTTGGAGAGATGACTAATGCGCGTCTTCCCATACCCTACGGTTTTGTTGTTACCTCTATCGCTTACTTCCAGTTTATAAAAGAGGCAAGGCTTCAACAAAAAATAAAAGATCTTTTATCAGTCGTTAATTGCGATAACGCAAGCGAACTTCATCAGGCTTCAGTTCACATTCAGGAGCTTATTTTAAATTCAAATATGCCCAAGGAGTTAGGAAAACAAATAATTGAACATTATGATAATTTGACTGCAAAAGAAGATTCTTATTTCAAGAATAGGTTGAGTACTTTTGAGAAAGCACTTCACGTAGCAAAACATCTATACAATCAACCACTCGTTGCAGTTCGTTCATCAGCGACCGCAGAAGATTTACCTACCGCTTCGTTTGCAGGACAACAGGAAACGTATTTGAATGTAAAGGGAGAATCACATCTCTTGCAAAAAGTAAAGGAGTGTTGGGCATCGCTTTTTACCGAACGAGCGATCTATTATCGTCATGAACAGGGATTCGACCATTTCAAAGTAGGACTTGCTGCTGTTGTTCAACGGATGGTCCAATCGGAAAAATCCGGGATAGCATTTAGTATGGATCCAGTAACTAATGATAAAACTCGGATCGTGATTGAGGCAATATATGGTTTAGGAGAATATATTGTTCAAGGTAAAGTAACGCCGGATCACTACGAAGTCGATAAAAGATCTCTCCTTCTACTCAAAAAGGAAAAAAAATACCAAACGTCGAAATATGTAAAATCTGGACAATCCAATAAAGAAGTAAGGTTATCTAGGGATTCCGGTTCATCGCAAAAACTGACCGATGAGCAAATTATTGAGGTCGCGCTTCTTGTTCGGGATATTGAAAAGCACTATTACTTTCCCCAGGATATCGAATGGGCAATCGAAAAAGATAAGGTTTTTATAGTTCAATCGAGGCCAATCACGACAATGAAAACTACAGAAAAGAAAGAAGGAGAAACGGTTACCACCGTTCAGATTCCTATTTTGGTTGGTGCTCCTGCCTCTCCTGGAGTCAGTTTCGGTCCTGTTAAAATCATTCATTCCCCAAAGGAAATCGATAAAGTTAAAAAAGGAGATGTTCTGGTTGCTCCACAAACAAATCCTGATTATGTTCCCGCAATGAAGCGTGCAATTGCTATCGTTACCGAACGAGGAGGACGGACTTCGCACGCAGCCATAGTTTCACGGGAACTCGGAATACCCGCAGTTGTTGGAGCAAACAATGCGACAAACAAATTAAAACAGGACATGATTGTTACGGTCAACGGAAAAACGGGTGAAGTGTTTAAAGGGAAACTTGTTTCATCTGAAAAACAATCTGAAACACCAAAACACGATCATTCTTTAGATTTGAAAACCGTTACGAAAGTGTATGTTAATCTGGCAGAGCCTGAGGAAGCTAAAAAAGTTGCAGCGTTGAATGTTGACGGAGTTGGGTTACTTCGTGCGGAATTTATGATTGCAGGAATTGGTACTCATCCAAAGGTATTCGTCAAGGAACACAAAGAACATATGTTTATTAACAAACTTACCAATGACTTATATAAATTTGTAAAAGCGTTTAATCCACGACCGATTATTTACCGCGCCACAGATTTCAAGACAAATGAGTACCGTCACTTAAAAGGCGGAGCAACTTTTGAGCCGAAAGAAGAAAACCCAATGCTGGGATTCAGAGGTGCATCAAGGTATATTGCTCATCCAGAAGTCTTTGAAATGGAAATGATGGCAATCCGTAAAATATGGGAGGCAGGTTATAACAATCTCCATGTTATGATTCCGTTTGTCCGTGTTCCTTGGGAGCTTATTAAAATTAAGGAACTCATGAAGGAATACGGGATGTTTGATTTCCACGGATTTAGATTATTGATTATGGTAGAAGTTCCTGCATGTGCGCTTAATCTGGAAGAGTTTATCAAGATAGGAATTGATGGAATCTCAATCGGTACAAATGATCTTACTATGATGCTTTTAGGGGTTGATCGTGATAATGAAGAAGTGGCGAATGTGTATGATGAGCGGAACCCCGCTGTAGTAAATGTCTTGGAATATATAGTAAAAACCTGTACGGAACATGGAATAACATCATCAATTTGCGGGCAGGCAGCGTCCGATTATCCTGAACTCGTTGAGAAGTTAGTGAAGCACGGAATAACAAGCGTATCGGTAAATTCTGATGTTGTTACAAGAACCAGAGAGCAAATATATGAAATTGAGAAACGGCATTTTAGCAAAAAATAATTTCTGCATAACCTATGCTCAAAATAAAGAAAATTCACGCATACGAAATAATTGATTCAAGGGGTTTTCCTACCATCGAGGGAAAACTTTTATTGGACAATGGTGCTGAAGTTATTTCATCTGTCCCGTCAGGTACGTCTATTGGCAAATACGAAGCACTGGAACTCAGAGATAATGACAAAACGAGATTCGGAGGAATGGGTGTTTCGCAGGCAGTAACATATATAAACGATCTTTTAGGTACAAAGCTTATTGGTATTTCACCTTCAAAAATAGCCGATATTGATCGGTGGCTTTTACAGGCTGATGGTTCAAGGAATAAATCAAAACTTGGTGCAAACACTTGTTTGGTCCTTTCGCAACTCATTACAAAAGCTGCAGCAAAAGAGCAAAATCTCCCTCTTTTTAAATATATTAACTCTCTTTACTCACAGCTTTTTAAGACGCAGATAAAAATAGAAAAAATTCCCACTCCAATATTTAATACGATTGATGGAGGCAAGCATGCAAACAATAATCTTGATTTTCAGGAATTTCAGATAGTTCCCAGTTCTTCATATAATTTTGCTACCGCATACAGAATGGGCGTCGAATATTTTCATGAACTTGCTAAAATGCTTGCTTACCGTAACGCAGTTACTTCGGTAGGAGAAGAAGGAGGCTTTTCACCTAATTTTTCTACGAATTTTGATGCACTGGAAGTAATGATTGAGACCGTAGCAGAAAAAAAATACCAGTTGGGCGTAGAAGTATTTCTCGGACTGGATATAGCGGCATCACATTTTTTCAAAGAAGATATGTATCTTATTAAAGACAGGGCGCATCCATTAAAAATCACGGACTATTTTGAGTATCTAAAGGATTTATTAAAAAAATATTCTCCACTGATTCTTGAAGATCCTCTTGATCAAGATGACTGGTCATCTTGGGTAAAATTAAACAGCATGATTTCCCGAGAAACATATCTTGTCGGTGATGATTTACTTTGCACAAATAAGGAAAGACTTGAGCGTGCAATAAAAGATAAAGCCTGTACTACGATTCTTATAAAACCAAATCAAATAGGAACCGTTACAGAAACCCTAGCGGTTGTTGACATTTCAAGAAAAAATAATTTTAACTATATTATTTCACACCGTTCCGGCGAAACAAACGATTCTTTTATAGCGGATTTAGCGGTTGCGGTACAATCTGACTTCACCAAATTTGGAGCGCCTTCCCGTGGTGAACGAGTCGCAAAGTACAACAGATTATGGGAAATTGAGAGAGAGGAATTAGGTAAGTAACATTCATTCTAGATTCTCAATATTAAATACTATATACTAATCTCCATGATTGGAAAACTCAAAGGAATTCTTTCGGAACTTGACGGGAATATTGGACTTATTGAAACAAAAAGCGGTGTATTTTATAAAACATATGTGACTCCGAGCATCCTCTCAAAATCTCAAGTTGGCGACACCATTGAATTGTATACGTACCTCCAAGTTCGCGAGGACGCTTTGACATTATTTGCATTTGAAACAAGAAACGAACATGCATTGTTTGATCTCTTATTGGGTGTTTCAGGTGTCGGTCCGAAAACAGCCTATTTGGTTATATCCTATGCAAGGGCGGACGAGCTGATCCAGGCGGTAAAGGAAAATAATATTGATTTCTTTTCGCAGATCAAAGGCCTTGGAAAAAAAACTGCGATGAAAATTATTCTTGAACTGTCTCAAAAATTAAAACAGGAATTTGAATTAAGAAAAATGTATTTAAGTGAAGAGGATAAAACGGTCGTTGACGCACTCGTTGCATTGGGGTTCAAATCCCATGATGCAAGCAGCGTTGTTTCAAAACTTCCCAAGAAACTTTCTGTTGAGGAAAAGATTAAAGAAGCTTTGAAGGCAATAAGGTAAGGCATCATATAAGACAGTCCCGATTCAATCGGGATTTTGAAGGTATACAATTGTCGTCCTTTAACCGATATCTTTTAGATGGAGTGTCTAAAATTAGATAAGTAATACGATATCGGTTATAATACTTCATATGCCAAAAAAAATAGCAACCCCTCCTTCAATACGACCGCAGAAGTTTATTGAGTATATTGGGCAGGAAAAAATTATTAAAACACTCACAGTATTTACTGATGCAGTACATAAACGTGGAGTCAATTCAGAACACATTCTATTTTACGGGCCTCCTGGAATAGGAAAAACGACTCTTGCTCACGTTGTTGCAAACGAACTGAAAAGTGAAATAAAAATTACCTCCGGAGCTGCTATTCAAAAAACAGGTGATCTTGCTGCAATTCTCACCAATTTAAAAAACGGAGATATTCTTTTCATTGACGAAATACACCGTTTACCAAAACCCGTTGAAGAAATCCTCTATCCTGTAATGGAAGATTTTTTCCTTGATATTGTAATAGGAAAAGGGCCTGCTGCTCGAACGGTTCGTCTGCCGATTCCTAAAATTACCATTATTGGAGCAACAACAAAACTGGCATTGCTTTCTGCTCCGCTTCGCGACCGGTTCGGTCTTATCCTTAGGCTTGATTTTTATTCTGAGCCGGAGATGATCACGATTGTAAAACGTACGAGTAAATTGTTTAATATTCCGATATCAGAAACAGCTACAAAAGAGATCGCTAGACGGTCGCGGAAAACACCAAGAGTAGCAAACAGAATTCTCAAAAGAGCACGAGACGTGTTTGAAGTTGATAAGCATACAATCATTGATGAGAAACTTCTTGAAAAGCTCTTTAATATGCTGGAAATAGACGAGCTTGGATTAAACACCCTTGATATTAAATACCTTCGGTTACTTGGGGAAAAATACAAAAATTCTCCTGTTGGAATAGAAACGATTTCTCTTTCTCTATCGGAGGATTTAAAAACAATTGAGGAGTTTGTCGAACCATATTTATTACAGTTAGGATTGATAAAAAAAACATCTCGGGGGAGAATCCTTACTAGAAAAGCAATGGATCATCTTCATATGAAATCTTCATTCGCGGAACAGCAGAAATTAGTTTGATATTGGGATGTACTCCGTAGTGTATTTACGAGGTTTGAGAATTATGGTAAAATAGACAATAATTTCTTTCTTTTACTTCGAGTCGGGGTGGCGGAATTGGCAGACGCACTAGCTTGAGGGGCTAGTTCTCGCAAGAGAGTGCAGGTTCAAGTCCTGTCCCCGACACAAATGAGTGAGCCCGGGCAGAGTCGAACTGCCAACCTATTCCTTAGAAGGGAATTGCTCTATCCAATTAAGCTACGGGCTCTCGGAGCCTGCTGTCAGATTTGAACTGACGACCTGCTGTTTACAAAACAGCTGCTCTACCGCTGAGCTAAGCAGGCTGTGCCGGGAAAGGGAGTCGAACCCTTACGACTTATGCAGTCACAGGATTTTAAGTCCTGCGTGTATACCATTCCACCACCCCGGCTTAATCAAATTATATCAAACCACAGATCGGATTTTGACTGTTGAGGAAATTGTTACTTTCTCTTTATTGTGTATATATAGGGAAAATAGAGAAAAGCAGCAGGAGGATCATCTTGTATTATTCTCTGATATTCAAAGTAAATTTTTTTTCTTTCATCAAGTGATAATGAATTTCTGCCATCTTCCAATAACTTATCAATTTTAACATTCTTATAGTTGCCAATATTTCCCTGCGTTTGCGTCGAATGCCAGAAATAATATTGATCAGGGTCAAGTGGGACTTTCCATAAAGCTAAAAGAAAATCAAAGTTGCTCTGTTTATCGGGCGAGGCAATAATTAAATTTACTGACAAGCCGGCGTTTTTTAACTCAGTAACAATTCCATCAGCAGTATCATAATAATCGTAATAGGTTACTAAATTAAATTGTGCTGATTGGCTGGATCCTATATCTTTTTTTATCACTTTTTCGGATAGGTCTGGATCATACACGTTTTTTTTGAGATTTGGGTTATATGCCCATGATATAGGTTGAATTGGCCCGGTAGCGATTTCTCCGAGATCTTTAAATTTTGATGTATCTATTGCAGAAGTTATTGCTGATTTTATATCCTTTTCCTTAAGGAATTGGTTATCGTTGTTAAAAAATAACGTCATTAATTGTGAGTAATCAATGGTCCGCTCAATTTTGGTATTTGCCCACGAAGAAAATGTGTCTGCTAGGGATTTTTTGGTAAGGTTGAATTCATTGATTTCTCCCTTTTTGTATGCGGCCAGAAGTTGAGTTTCATTACCGTATATTTTGTAAGTTAAGGGAGGAAGATCTTTTTTATTTGGTTCCAATAATATTTCCGTAATATTTCCGTACTTTGTTTTTATTTGATTTGCATGGTATGTACCAGCAATTCCTATGAGGGGGTATTTTAAAATCGGTTTTCTAAGATAGGTGGGAAAAATAGGGAGTGGTTTTACAAGAAAGAAATCGATGGTTTTGTCATCGACAGGCTTTGATCGTATGTCTTTAAAATTATAGTTGATATCCGCCGCGGTGAATTTTTTTCCATTATCCCAAATCAAATTATTCTTGAGATGAAACCTATATTCTTTGCCGTTGTTCCGTACTTCCCATGTTGAAGCCAATGCAGGAACAATTTCCCCCTGTTCATTAATATATACGAGACCGTTTGATACCTGATTCGTAATCTCTTCAGGCACAGAATTAAGATCATAGGTTCCAACCAAGCCAATGATTCTTTTCTTGATAGTGAATAAGTTGCTAAGATACGGAGACAAGGATATGATCCCAATGATGAAAAGAAAGGTGATAACAAAGCTAATGGTGATGAGCTTAACGTGTTTGACAAAAAACTCTTTGATGAGCCAGTAATAATACCGGATTGTTTTTCTGTTAAAAACCATTATTTCAGAAATAAGTTAACAATAGAAACAATGAAGAATATAGCAATAAGGATAATTGTTAATCGAAGAGTGATTTTTTCTACTCCTCTTCTTGTTTGAAACATCTCACCGCCACCCCCCCATGCGCTTCCCAATCCTGCACCTTTTCCCTGAATGAGAATCAAAACGACAATAACGACCGACAAAACAATATTTGCGATAAGAAGTATATTTTTCATAATAACGATTCAAGTAAATTAATAACAGTTGAAATGGAAAAAGATACGGCGACTAAATTTGTCCAATAATTTAGTTCGATTGATGGAATATGAATAAACCATATATTAAGCCCGGGGAAGTTCCAATCGTGAATCTGCGCAAGTGAAAACTTGGTAATGATAAAGTAAAAAAGCGCTATATATGCAACGACAGAAGCTAATCCAAAAGTAACAATATTCAGAGGGAGTAATAATAGCTTAAAGATAGGTGCAATAAGATAATACCCTAGAGCAAGAAGCGAAAGCGCTTTTATAAATGAAAGCGGATCATATGCGATATCAAACCCTTTATTCCATAGAGCAGTAAGATAAAGTGCGATTCCCGAAAATACAAACATTCTAAAGATTTTCTTCATAAGGTGATTATATCAGAAAATTCCTATCCCTTAAAAAGAGATGATATTTACGTGCAAATCGGTGAGATTCATCCCTGATAAGGCGAAGCAGCGTGAATCCCAAGTTGTCTGTCATAAAACGCAGCGCTGGTAAACTTTTCTTTAACCCTATTACCAGGCGATCGGGATTCTTCGCCAATCCAACGACTGGAATCTCAACACCTACCGATTCAAGAACCTTCAAAACAGTCCTTATTTGAGGTTTACCCCCATCTATTACCAGTAGATTTGGGAGTGCCCAATCTTGTTTAAGTCTTCTTCTCAATATTTCCTCTATCATTTCAAAATCCGATTTGATTTTGTCACT
>Ga0334722_10002041_pt1 | contig 23506 bp, 18 predicted proteins | sample C3_bottom_MG_FD_207210 | JGI IMG/M metagenome (GOLD analysis project Ga0334722, IMG submission 207210) | Sediment microbial communities from Yellowstone Lake, YNP, Wyoming, USA - C3_bottom | ecosystem: Environmental > Aquatic > Freshwater > Lake > Sediment | place: USA: Wyoming | collected... | reverse complement strand
AGGAGTTTCGTCTTTTCATCTGCCCGTATACGCTGCAGAACTTCCAGGCCATCCATCTTCGGCATCTTCAGGTCGAGCAGTACTACCTGAGGCATGATGTCCGTATCACGTCCGGCAAACGTGCCCTGCCCGAAAAGATAGTCCAATGCCTCGACCCCGTCTCCTACCACAATCACTTCGTTCATGATATTACTTTTTTTAAGCGCCCGCAGCGTCAACTTGATATCATCGGGGCTATCTTCCACTAAAAGAATGATCTTGGATTTCATTTTCTCCTCCTCTGCTTCGTTATTCGTCGAACACCGGTTGTTTGTCATGCCGGCTTGCCTGCCTGCCGGTAGGCAGGTCCGGAATCTTTCTTTCCTGGTGTTCGCATTAATTTGTAAAAAACACAAATTTATTGCAGCGTAAAATACACCGTAGTTCCCTTACCCACTTCTGCCTCGATCCAGACGGTTCCGCCGTGGCGGTTAATAATGCGCTTCACCGTGGCGAGGCCGATACCGGTGCCCGGGAATTCATTTGCGGAATGAAGCCGCTGAAAGGGGCTGAATATCTTGCCCGCATAGGTCATGTCAAAACCGACACCGTTGTCCTTTACAAAATATACCTGTCTGCCTTCATGCTGCGTAACGCCGAATTCTATCACGGCCAGCGGATTTTTTCCGGTAAACTTCCATGCATTACCGAGAAGGTTCTCCAGCACAATGGCCAGCAAATGCTCATCCCCCTGTGCCACAAGGCCTTCGGCGATGTTGAACTCCGTCTGCCGTTCAGGCTGCCTTTTCCTGAGTACATCCGCAATCTTTTCGGCCAGCTCACTCAGCTTTACCTCTTCGTGTCTCATCTCTGACCGTGACACACGGGACAGATTGAGTAAATCGTCAATGAGCCGGCCCATTCTATGCGTTGCATTGAGTATCCGCTCAAGGGAATCCCTGCCTTCCGCATCCAGTTTATCCGCATAGTCTTCAAACAGCACCTGACTGAATCCTGCAACGCTTCTGAGCGGCGCGCGCAGGTCGTGGGACACGGAATAGCTGAAGGCCTCAAGTTCCCTGTTGGCGGCTTCAAGCTGCAGGACATTATGCTTAAGTTCTTCATTCAGCATGCCTATTGTTTTCTCTGCCTGTTTCCGCTCGATTATTTCACTGTTCAATTCATCGCGTGAGGCGGTGATCTTTTTTAAATCCCCGGTCATTTTATCGAAGGTCCTTGAAAGCTGGCCGATTTCATCTTTCAGGTTCGTTCCAACTTTATAGTCCAGGTTTCCGCTTCCCACGATCTTTGCGCCCCGTGAAAGGGCATTAATAGGCGCAGTCATGGATCGGGCGATTGAAAATGCTAAAATGCCGCACAAAACGAAAACAATACTCAGGATTATTAGCACCAGTTTCCTCAAATTCATGACATCGGCAAAGGCCTCTTCAACATCGATCTTGGCCACCATGCCCCAATCCAAAGAAGGGATATACCTCCAGGCCGCTATAACCTGCCTGCCACGGTAATCAATCAAGCGGCCGGCCCCTTTTCTGCCCTGCACAGCTTCCTGGATAGGGCCGCCAAGCTTCCCCCCTAAACTGATGCCTTTTTTCAGGGCCGCCTCCGGGTCATGCCTCAGGGGATTTAGATATACTACCTCGTTGCCTCTTTTCTTTCCCAGCAGTACCTCTCCGGTTTCACCCAGTCCGGTTATATCCTGAATAATCCTGTAGATGGAGCTCATGTCCACTTCAAAAGCAATCACCCCGATAAAAGCGTCGTCAAAACCAACAGCCGGTGCAGTGATCAGCATTGAGGGTTTGTTCTCCCGTGCCTTATCTAGAAAAGTATCGGAAAAATAAATTTTATCTTTTCCTTCTGCAAAGGCCTTTTGATTCGTATCAGGGAGGAGATGTAAAAACTCTTTCGCGCTATGTTCAGGGTTGCTTGAGTAAATGACCTCTCCATTGGTATTGACCAGCATAATATCTGCCAAACCCAATACGGACTGCACATGCTGCAACTGCGTATTGAGCATCTTTCGTGCGGTAAGAAACTCAGGGCCGTTCGGGGCGTTAGTGAAGCGGGTAAGCACGGGGAGATTTTTCTTGATGTTGTAATAGCCCTGGGCTACCTCTATATTGGTCTTTAATCCGGAAAAATATGCTTCGATTCTGTCCGTCTTAATAGCGGCAATATCCTGCAGGTTCGAAAGGCGGATGGTTTCCAGAGAATTTCTATAATTAGTAAAGGTCAAAATCCCGACCAAAAGTGAAGGGATTAAGACAAAGGCCAGAAACAGGATAGTCAGTTTTAATCTGATAGACATAACAAGCCCATCTCCGATCCGCCTGCACATTTTCGGGAACAAGGGCCGGCATAAAAACAGACTTTATGTGTAGTTCTCATCTCTATCCTCTTGAAAAAAATAGATTCCCCGCGAGGAAACACCGATGCATTGAGCAGCCGGGCGGCCGTCGAAAATGGTTTTAACCGTATCTTCGGGAATAGTTCTTCTTTCATCTGGTTCAGCTAGTTCGTATTTTATCAAAAAGTAGGTATTTGTTGATAGACGTACTGCCCACGTGTCAATATGCCATGGCGAAAATCTTTTCCGAGTGCTTATAATATGCAATAACGTCAAATAATCTGGAGGACCTGGTTAAAGGCACGTGGAGCATCAGGAGCACATAAAGGTTTTATTAGTCGAAGACGACCCGGATGACGCGGCACTTATACAGCGGTCTTTCCGGCATATAAGAAATATCACCATAAAGGTGCAGTGGTCGCCAAGTCTGTCTTCTGCTCTTGAGAATCTCGCGTCGGATACCTTTGATGTCGTCGTAACGGATCTCGGTCTCCCCGAAAGTAAAGGCATTGACTCCTTTCTGAAGCTCCATGCCAGGTATCCCCATGTTCCGGTAATCGTGCTGACGGGACTGAGCGATGAAAAACTTGCGGTACAGGCGGTACGCAGCGGGGCCCAGGACTATCTCGTGAAGGGAACCATAGACAGTGCCTCGCTTTTGAAGGCAATCCGCTATTCAATTGAACGCCAAAGACTATTGACAGAACTTGAGAATAAGCTGGGAGAAATCAGAAAACTCGAAAGAGAACGTAAAAGCGTTCTCTCCATGTTCGCCCACGACATCCGGAACGCAATCATCCCTTCGTCATGGCTGGTAAAAAGGTTCCTGTCGGGCAAGACGCGTGATCTGAAAGACGATCTTGCATTAATAAACGATAACCTGGAAACAGCGGAGGACCTGCTGACAGGCTTTATCGAATTTTCAAGATTCGAGACCAAGGGATATCTGCCGGCAAGGGGTGACTTTGATGTCAGGGCTTCAGTACTGAAGCAGGTCGAGGGCACGAGATCAGAGGCTGCCCAGAAAAACATCAGAGTCGAATGCCTTTTTTCGACGGAACCCTTGCCGGTCATCCTGGCTGATGAGAGAATGATTCAGCGTGTAATTACAAACCTTCTTGCTAATGCCATCAAGTACACTAATCACGGAGGCACCGTAAGCGTCAGGGTGCAGGATTCTGACAGGGAAATACTGCTTGAAATTCAGGATACCGGTATCGGCATCCCGGATAAGCATATCCCCTTCATATTCGACGCCTTTTATCGGGTGAGCACAGATCACAAAGGTTCAGGTCTTGGCTTGGTCATCGCCAGGACGATCATAGAAGCCCATGGCGGAAAAATCTGGGTCGAAAGCAAGCCGGGCACCGGCAGCACCTTCAGCTTTACCCTGCCGAGGATATAGTTGACGTATCAGAGTGCGTTCTGGCCGGGACGACTGAGGCCTGCATTGGTAATTGTCCTGTGTAATCGCAAAGAAGGCGCTGACGGTGAATCAGTCAGCGCCTTCTTTGTTGCGGTCAATTTACCTGATCTTTATCTCGAAGTGAACTCTTCTGTTGCTCTTGGCTGCCGGGGACTCTTTTTTCGGTTTCTTTTCGACAACCTCAGGCATCGTCTCTCCATATCCCTTTGCCGTCAGCCTGTTTTCTGAAATCCCTTCCTTGACGAGATAGTCCTTGACCATGTTCGCCCTCCGGATACTCAGTTTCATATTGTGCTCATCAGAACCTATGGCTGAGGTATGGCCCTGGATCTCGATCTCAAGACCAGGATGCTCCTTCAACTTCAGGATGTTGCTCTGGAGTATCTCCTTTGCCGCGGGGGTCAAAGAGTATTTGTCGTTGCCAAAATGGATATCCTCAAGGATTATTTTTACCGGCTCGGGCTTTAATTCGGGAGCTGCAGCTGCCGGCAGCGGTTTTGTCTCATGCTTTGGTTCCGGTTTCGGCAGAGGCTTTGGCTCGGGTATCGGCTCGGTTTTGGGAGAGGCCGGTTCAACCGCGGCCGCGGGTGCGGGGACCGCTTTTTTTGCTTTGCCGCCGAGTGTTATGGTGATGCCGGCGGAAACAATCACATTGTTCGAATGGGTCACGACGTCCCTGATCTCGGTCCGGAAGGCCAGATTGTCGGTGAGGAAATACTTGAAGCCCGCGCCGACATCGCCCATCATGGTGTCATAATGAGGCTTCCAGCGAGGCTCTATATGGCCGTAGCCCACCCCGGCCAGAAGGAACGGGACGAATTGTTTTTCAGGTGTCAGGTGGTAGAGCGCATCCATGCCGACCAGTTCAGCGCTCGACTTGATTTTGTTGTAGGCGCCTTCGACCTCCCAGTGCTCGGTTATGTTATACCCCATCCGGATTCCGAAGATATCCTTGTGACAGAATACCGGAGAGTTGGCAGTAATGCAGTATCCTGCAAAGGGGTTGATCTCAAAACTCCCCTCCCGTATCGCGGCCCGCGCCGGCAGCGGCAGCATGATCGTAAACAGCAGCGCAAGAAGTGCGTATTTCCTCATAGATCCTCCGAAAAATTATTTGTACTATAATATCCGCGAGCCCGCTTCCTGTCAACACCGCCCGTTAGGTTTTTTATCCTGATTATGATATTATTGTAGCGCCTATTCTGATGCCGAAAATATTTTTGTCATGGACGCGTTGCTCACTACTCTTAAATCTGATGAGGTTGCCATGGTTATCGTTGCTGTCCGGTTTCTGAATAAAACTCTGTCCGCCGCGGTACTCTGTTTTCTCGTATCCCTGCCGGTCAGCGGATGGGCGTTTTCCCGCGGCGATGAGACGGTTGCCATGTCATCACTCCTGACAAAAGGACTTTCAGAATTGATTGAGCTGGACGTGGCTCTTGCTACCGGCACGCTTAAGCCCCTGAAACTCGCCCCTTCTGTGGCGACGGTCATTACAGCCCAGGATATCGAGGATATGGGCGCAGCGACACTTGATGAGGTGCTTATGACCGTGCCGGGTTTGCATGTGCAGCCGAGCGCTACGAATATATTTACCTCAATATGGACCATCCGGGGCGTTTATTCACAGCTGAACCCGCAGGTACTCCTGCTGATTGACGGGCAGCCCCTTCGAAATAACGGCAATGGGAATAAGCCGCATGCTTTCAGGCTGCCTGTTTCGATGATAGCGCGGATTGAGATTATCCGGGGGCCGGGCTCTGCCGTGCTCGGAGCGGATGCCTTTGCCGGGGCGATAAACGTCATCACCAAAGAGGGCAGCGAGATAAACGGCAGCAATGCCGGGTTCCGGGGAGGTTCCTTCGGTTCTTATGACGTCTGGGCGCAGCATGGTGGTTCATACAAGGGCTGGGATGTGGCGCTTGGCGCGGAGTATGCAAAAGCTGATGGAGACAGGAAACGTATTATAGAGAAAGATGCTCTCGGCGCCGGGCCGCCGTCTCTTGCCCCGGGACCTCTCGATACGCATTATGAGAACTTTAATTCGAGCCTGAACGCAACAAAGGACAAGATCAGGCTGAATTTTGACGGCTTCTGGAAGATAGGGGCTGGAGCGGGTGCCGGGGTAAGCAACACGCTGAACGGTGACAGGAGCAAGGCAGAGGGTTATACCCTGCTGGGCTCCGTCAGTTATATTGAAAAGGATCTTCTGAATGATTTTGATCTCACGACCAGGATCAGCGGTTCCTACAACTGGGCAAGGAATACCTTTTATTTCTTTCCTCCTGACTATAGAAATGCTATTGGCCGGCCGGGGGCTGAGGATTTAAATGGCGGGATTGAGTTCTCGGGTGATTACCGGAGATTCAGCGACCACAGGGTGAGACTATCGCTCGGCGCGAGCAACTACAATACAGACACCTTTCAGGAAAAGAATTATGGGCCAGGAGTGGCAGTCCAGTTTGGACCGCTTGTGGATATCTCTGATACCCCCTATGTATATCTGAAAGATCAGAGCCGAAGACTTTTTTATTCGGCAATTCAGGACGAATGGGCGTTTGCCAAAAACTGGGAATTGACCGCCGGGATCCGGTATGATGATTATTCCGACTTCGGCAACGCCATAAGCCCAAGGATTGCCCTTGTCTGGAATACAACGCCTGAGCTGGTTACAAAGCTGCTCTATGGCAGGGCATTCAGGCCCCCGACATTTGGAGAATTGCATCAGCAGAATAACCCGGCGACCATCGGCAATAGCCATCTCGACGCCGAGACCATAGACACCTATGAACTTGCCTTTGATTACCGTCCGACCAAAGTCCTCCGTTTCGGACTGAACCTCTTTGAGTACCGTATACGGGGGCTGATCGATTATATATCTGATCCTGCCCCGGCTACGACAAAGACCGCCCGGAATGCCCGCGACCAGAAGGGACGGGGGTTTGAGGTCGAGACAGAGTGGCTGGCAACAGAAAAACTCAGGTTCCGGGCCAATGTCTCATATCAGCGCTCAACCGATGAACTGACCGCGTCTGTTGTGGCGGATGTCCCGACGGTAAAACTGTATGCCAATGCCCATTGGAAGTTCCTGCCTGAGTGGTCACTGGACGGCCAGTATTTCTGGGTAGGCGGCAGACACCGGGCTGTTGGTGACACAAGGCCTGATATCAAAGATTACGACCTGGTCAATATGACGCTGAGGAAGAACAACATAATGAAGCACTGGGACATTGCCGTTGCGGTGCGCAATCTGTTCGACACGGACGCGCGCGAACCGGCCCCTGCCGTCATTCCGAATGACTACCCCCTGGAGCACCGCAGCTTTTGGGCAGAACTGAGGTGCAGATTCTGAAGCGCTTCAGGACGGTTATGCTCTGCAGTATAATTTTTTTCTGCATCTTCTCTTTTGTCTCGGCGGTGCCGCTGCAGCGGGTCAGTTATGCCCAGCCGCCGCCGGTCCGTGAATATGAGCTCAAGGCAGTATATCTTTATAATTTTCTCCAGTTTGTCCAGTGGCCCGAAACAAGACGGGCCGCGGTAAAAGACGGCGCCATGGTGATCGGTATTGTCGGCGATTCGCCATTTGGTGAGGCCCTGGCAGCCCTGCAGGCTGATGTGCGCAGAAGTGGCATGAGGCCCGTCAGGATTATCGAGTACGGCCCCTACCAGGAACAGATGGATTTCAGTGAGTGTCATCTTCTCTTTGTCGGCCTGTCGGAGAAGGGGAATTTCAGAAGGATTATCGCCCGCCTGAAAGATTCCCCGGTGCTCACGGTTGCCGACAGCGAAAATTTCGTTGCAGCCGGCGGCATGATCAGCCTGGTCCAGAACGGGGGAAAGATCCGCTGGATTATCAACCGTGCTGCCGCGGACAGGGCAGGCCTGCGTTTCAGTGCGCAGCTGCTGTCGATTGCGGTCAGGGTTATCGAGTGACCCTGTCCCCTGGCGTTCGCAAAGAGGGAAGCATGAGGTTCCGGGACATGACCATCGGGAAGAAGCTGACCATGCTCCTGTTAAGCGCAGGTGCAGCTGCCGTGCTGATCGCCTGCATTATCTTTTACGTCATGACAACAGCCCATTTCCGGAAATCCTATGAAGAGGGGGTTGCCGGCCTGGCACGGGTTATGGCCCGCAATTGCGAGGCCTCCCTCGCCTTCCGGCTACCGGAGGATGCCGAGCGCGTCCTTTCCTCGCTGTCGGTCAACAGCTCAGTGACGTATGCGATTATCAGGGATCAGGGCGGCAGAATTTTTGTTTCCTACGGCAAGGACCCCAGGGGAAGTGACCCGTCGCCGGATGATCGTACCGATAAACCTGTTCCCGGATTTCTGAAGGTCAGGCAGGATATTACCGTCGGCGGCAGTGTTATCGGCTCACTCACGTTGTTTGACGATATGAGGGCGATCAGCAGGGACCGCCTGTTCGCGCTGTCGATGATGCTTCTGGTGGTGCTGATCTCGATGAGTCTCGCCTTAATGTTGATCTCCTATATGCAGAGGCTGATAGCCGTGCCCATTCTGTCTCTTGCCTCATCCGCAAGACAGATCACTCAGCAGCAGGACTACTCGCTGCGGGCTGAAAAACTGGGCAACGACGAGGTGGGGCAGCTTGTCGACTCCTTCAATGCGATGATCGGAAAGATCGAAAAAAGAAATACTGAATTGTACGAGAGCGAAAAACGTTTTCACACCCTTGTTGATCAGGCGGTTGATGCTTTTTTTCTCTTTGACCCCGAGGGAGTGATTGTGGATGTCAACCAGCAGTTGTGCGTCAGCCTGGGTTATACGCGCGAGGAATTGCTCGGCGGCATGGAGGTCGGTGACATCGAGGCAGTACCCGAACCCGGGATTCCGCATGAAAATCCGTGGGCAGGCCTGCAGCCCCATGCCCCGATTACGAGCGAAAGTCTGCACCGCAGAAAGGATGGCACGCATTTCCCGGTCGAGATACGCATGGGACTTCTGGAAATCAGCGGTCACAATTTTATTATGGGGCTGGCAAGAGATATTTCCGAGAGACGTGAGGCAGAGCATGAAAAGCAGAAGCTCGAAATTCAGTTGCAGCAGGCGCAGAAGATGGAGGCGGTCGGACATCTTGCCGGGGGGGTGGCCCATGACTTTAATAACATGCTCCAGGTGATCATCGGCTGCGGCAGTCTTTTGGACATGCAGATAGAGCAGGAGAGTCCGCTCAGGCCTCTGGTGACACAGATACTCAACTCTGCAGAAAAATCAGCGGATCTGACCAGGCAACTGCTTGCCTTCAGCAGAAAACAGGTGATCACCCCAAAACAGATGGACCTGAACCAGCTTATCAGCGGCATCGAGAATCTTCTGCAGAGGCTGATCGGTGAGGATATTGAGTTCAGGACCCTTCTTGCAGACAGGGAGTTAATGGTGACCGTGGACCCTGGTCAGATAGGGCAGGTACTCATGAATCTCTGTACAAACGCACGTGATGCCATGCCGCGCGGAGGGCAGCTTTCCATCAGCACCGAAATAGTGCAGCTGGGCGAGGATTATATTGCCGCCAATGTCATTGAAAAGACCGGCATCTATGCCCTGCTTGCGGTGACCGATTCAGGGGAGGGCATGGATGAGGCAACAAGACAGAAGATATTTGACCCTTTTTTTACGACCAAGGAGACCGGGAAGGGCACAGGTCTTGGTCTGTCTATGGCCTATGGGATTATCAAACAGCACAACGGTCATATCAGTGTGTACAGCGAACCGGGAAGGGGGACGACGTTCAGGATATATCTGCCCCTTATCGAGGTGAAGGGTGATAATGAGAAGACCGAGGCCGCGGTGCTGCCGAAAGGCGGGACTGAGACCATCCTTGTTGCCGAAGACAATGATGAAGTGCGCGGACTGACTAAAAGTGTCCTTGAAGGCTTCGGCTATACGGTTGTTGAAGCAGTTGATGGCGAGAGCGCGCTGAGCCGGTTTTGCGAGCACGAAGGCAGTATTGAGCTTGTCATGCTCGATGTGATCATGCCGAAGAAGAGCGGGAAAGAGGTCTATGATCATATAAAAGCAATAAGCCCTGACATGAAAATTCTCTTCACCAGCGGATATACCGCAGATGTGATTAATACAAAAGGCGTGCTGGAAGAAAAAATGGATTTTGTCTCAAAGCCGCTGACTCCTCACGATCTGCTGGCCAAAATAAGGCAGATTCTGGACAGGGACCGCTGAAGCCGCGTTATTTGCTCAGTACTGCTGCCCCATGCCCATAATTCAGTTTTATTTTGAGCGCACCGGCTGTTTTCACTCCGTTTTTCAAATATTGCGGGGGGGTCTGCTATCTGATTAGTATTGACTCAATCGGTACTGATGATTATTATATCTGACAGATCCGATTGGGGAGTAGCGTGCGTATACGCTTGATCTCAGTGAATTTGCATAAGGAGGATAGAGAGTGATGAAAAAATATTTCCTGGCAGTGATTGCCATGTTGTTACTGCCGGTTGTTTTGGCAGGCTGCGGATGCGGGGGAAGTGATGTCGCGCTGGTTTCCATAACGGTGACGCCGGATGCGCAGACCATTGTTATGGGTGCGACCCAGCAGTATACGGCAACCGGCACTTTTTCTGATAACACAACGCAGAACATTACGACCCTGGTTACCTGGAGTTCGTCGCAGCTGAATACTGCAACGATCAGCAATGCGACCGGCACTGAAGGCAAGGCTGCCGGGATTTTTACGGGCTCAACGATCATTAAGGCAACATCAGGCGATATCTCAGGTACGGCTACCCTGACCGTTGTGCCTCACCTCGTATCGATTGCGGTTACACCGCAGACGCAGTCCCTTCTGGCAGGCGCTGACAAGCAGTACACGGCAACCGGAACCTATTCAGACGGCACAATACTGGATATAACCGAGGTCGTCACCTGGAGCAGCTCATCCGAGGCGATTGCCGGGATCAGCAACGCTGCCGGATCAAAGGGCCGCGCCTCTGCTGTTGCTGCGGGTGTAGCGACCATCACGGCGTCGTCGGGTCAAATAACCGGTTCAGCGGGACTGACGGTAACGGCCGCGCCGGTCGCCCCAACGCTTGCCTTAATCACGGTCAGTCCGGCTGTTCAGACTATTTCAGCGGGCGCAACCCAGCAGTTCACCGCGACGGGCACCTATTCAGACAGCACGACAAAGAATATTACCGCCCTGGTGACCTGGACTTCGACTGCCGGAGCCTTCGCAACGATCAGCGATGCGACCGGGTCAAAAGGCCTGGCATCAGGAGTTGCAGCAGGGGTGACGACCATTACCGCCTCCTTGGGACAGTTATCCGGCACGGCGACCCTGACGGTCATTGTGCCGCCGCCAACGGTGTCCCTGGTATCGATAAAGGTTACGCCTGAAAACCTCTGGTCCAGCTACAATACAACGATACCGTATACGGCGACCGGAACGTACTCTGACAGCTCAACGCGCAATATTACCGAACTGGCGGACTGGAGTTCATCAAAACCGGACATAGCAACGATCAGTAATACTCCGGGATCCAAGGGTCTGGCATTGACTGATCACAAAATAGGCGTTACGATAATCACGGCTACCCTTGGCGGAATCAGCGGGACGACGACGCTCTTTGACCCCTAAGATTTTGAGGATACAGGTCCTTTTCGCATGAGCGGGGAGGGCCTGTTTTTTTGACGATGCCATTCAAAATAGACCTTCACGTCCATTCGAGATACAGCGGGGATAATGATGCCGATCCGGAGGATTCTGTTGTCCGGGCTATCGGCAATAACCTTCAGGGTATAGCGTTCACCGAGCATTATTACTACGAGGCATCAGAGTTTGCCCAGCAGTTGAGAACGAAATACAGGGACCGGATCATCATATTCAGGGGGGTAGAATTCTCAACGGCCGACGGTCACTGCCTTGTCTTTGGGGTGGACACTGATGGACTCGGGCTGAAAGGTCTTTCTGCTGCGGAGGTGGTCAGGGTTGTCGGACAGGCCGGGGGCGTGGTTATACCGTCTCATCCGTACCGGATCGGGAACAGCCTCGGGGACAGCATCCGGCGTGTCGGGGGAATCTGCGCCGTCGAAGGATATAACGGATGCAATATGGCCTGCTATAATGACAAGGCGGTTGAGGTGGCCCGGGAATTGTGTCTTCCCTTTACCGGGGGCTCTGATGCGCATGATCCGTCAGACGTCGGTGCATGCTATACGGAATTTGATGACCTGGTTACGGAAGAGAATTTTATTGAGCTCCTGAAGGCAGGGAGATACCGCGGGGTGGATACCCGGAAGATATCAAAAGGTTATATCTTTTCAAAAGACGACAGGGGCTGACGACGCTACTGCTCGTGTCGTACCTGGACCCTCTGGATGCCGGTGGCCCTGCCTGATTCCTCATTGACTTCGACCACAACTGCCGAGAGGATGGCTTCTCCCGGGGCTGTCTCGAACCTCGCAGGCATGCTCGTCAGGAAGCGCTGGATAATCTGGTTGATCTCCATGCCGATTACGGAATGTGCAGGCCCGGTCATGCCGGCGTCGGTGATATAGGCAGTGCCGTTGGCAAGAATTTTTTCATCTGCTGTCTGTACATGCGTATGCGTGCCGATTACCGCGCTGACCTTTCCATCGAGATAATACCCGAGCGCAATCTTTTCCGAGGTTGCCTCGGCATGCATATCCACGATGATGATCTTCGTCTCCTGGGCCATCTTCTCGATCTCGGGGGCTATGGTCCTGAAAGGACAGTCCATGCCCATCATGAAGACCCGTCCGGAGATGTTTATGACCCCTACCTTGATGCCGCCCGGTGCGGTGAAAACGATGCTCCCGGCCCCGGGGACTCCGGGAGGATAGTTGATCGGTCTGAGGACTCGGTTGTCTTTCACGATGTACTGGACAAAATCCTTTTTGTCCCAGACATGGTTACCGGTCGTGATGACATGCACGCCCATCCTGAAGAGTTCGCTGACCAGCTGCTCGGTCAGTCCGAACCCCCCGGCTATATTCTCGGCATTGACTATGATAAAACCGATCTTGTATTTGTCGATCAGACTCGGCAGGAGCGCCTTGACGGCGTTCCTGCCGGTCTTGCCGACGATGTCACCGATGAATAGTATCTTCATCCGTTATTTTGCATACTCCACATAGCGGGATTCCCTGATTACGGTAACCTTGATCTGGCCAGGATACGACATCTCGGCCTCTATCTTTTTCGAGAGGTTGCGCGCAATCATCGCGGAGAGCTCGTCATTGACCTCCTCCGGTTTGACGATGATCCGTATCTCTCTGCCTGCCTGTATGGCATAGCACTTTTCAACTCCCTTGAAAGAGAGTGCCATTTTCTCAAGTTCTTCCAGCCTCTTCAGATAGTGCTCGATGCTTTCGCGTCTGACACCCGGGCGGGCAGCAGAGAGTGCGTCAGCCGCCGCGACAAGCGCAGCTTCGACCGTTATCGGATCTCCTTCGCCATGGTGGACCATGATAGCGTTGATGACCTTGTTGTTCTCGCCGAATTTCCTGGCGAGGTTTGCACCGATCTCCTGATGGGTACCCTCGATCTCGTGGTCAACCGCCTTCCCTATGTCATGAAGCAGTCCTGCCCTTTTTGCGAGCTTCGGGTCGACGCCGAGTTCGCTTGCCATCATGCCTGCAAAATGGGCGACCTCGCGCGAGTGCTGCAAAACATTCTGTCCATAGGATGTCCGGTATTTCAGTCTGCCGAGGACCCGGATGAGTTCCGGGTGGATGCCGGAGATCCCAAGGTCAAAGGCAGCCTTTTCGCCTTCTTCCCGTATATTGTTGTCGACTTCCCTCTTCACCTTCTCGACGATCTCCTCGATCCGTGTCGGGTGGATTCTGCCATCGGTGATCAGCCGTTCGAGCGAAAGACGCGCCACCTCGCGCCTGACCGGATCAAAGCCGGAGAGCGTTACCATTTCAGGGGTGTCATCGACAATAAGGTCAACCCCGGTGGCTGCTTCGAGTGCCCGGATGTTTCTGCCTTCCCGTCCGATGATCCTTCCCTTCATTTCATCGTTCGGGAGGCTTACCGCGGTTACCGTGGCGTCCGCTACATAGTCACTTGCATAGCGCTGAATTGCAGAACCGATAATTTCCTTTGCCTTTTTCTCCGCGTTCTCTTTCGTCTCATCCTCGATCCTCTTGATAACCTTTGCTATCTCAAAGCGGGCTTCCTCCTCAGTTCTCCTCAGGAGTTCCTCCTTTGCCTCGGCAGAGGAGATTCCGGCGAGTTTTTCAAGGAGCATGGTTTGTTCATTGACCAGTTCCGTATACCGGGCCTCCTTGTCCTGGATGGCTTTTTCCCTTATGCCTGACTCTTTTTCCCGTCTGCCGAGTTCATGGTCGCGTTTGTCGATCTGGTCGAACTTCCGTTCGATCGACTCTTCTTTCTGCCGCAGTCTTTTTTCGAGCTGGTTGAGTTCTGTCTTGCGCTCCCTGAGTTCTTTTTCTGCCTCGGTCTTGGCCTGGTAAATGATGTCCTTTGCCTCGAGGGCAGCCTCCTTGCGAAGCGTTTCGGCCTCCTTCAGAGCATCTTCAGAAGCCCTCTTCTTTTCCCGGTCAATCGTGTCCTTCTGGCCCTTTAAAGCCTTCCTATAGATAAGGCTCAGAAGCAGACCGGAAACAACGCCGACAGCGATCGCTATCAGCACATACTCCATGTTATTAAGCATCTGGTTTGGTCCTCCTTTTGTGCAGCCTTGATTGTATTATTTTTTCGAATCCTTCAGTGCTGGGCGAGTAAAATGTGCGGGGCACAGGCAGGTAATTCTGTTCTACATAGTGGCCGGGAAAGTTATGCGGGTATTGATACCCGATCCCTGCCCCGAGTCTCTTTGCCCCTGAGTAGCTGGCGTCACGCAGGTGCTCAGGAACCTGCTGGAGCGGCGTGTTTTTGATCTCACGGATTGCGCTGTCGATCGCGAGATAGGCAGCGTTACTTTTTGGAGCGGCGGCAATGTATAGTGCGGCCTGGGCAAGAGGAATGCGGCCTTCGGGCATCCCGATCCTCTCCACCGCCTGCATGGCCGAGACTGCAAGCGTCAGGGCCTGGGGGTCGGCGTTTCCAACGTCTTCAGCCGCGCATATGACGATCCTGCGGGCTATAAACAGAGGGTCTTCCCCGGATTCGACCATGCGGGCAAGCCAGTAGACGGCAGCATCAGGGTCTGAGCCCCTCATGCTTTTGATAAAGGCAGAGATGGTGTTGTAATGATCGTCTTCGTCATAGTACAGGGACTTGCTTTGAGCTGCCTCCCTTATGAGCGAAGCAGTGATGTGACAGGTGTCCGCCCCGGGGTCTGCCGATGAAAGAAACGCTAGTTCAAGGATATTCAGCGCCTTTCGCGCATCACCCCCGGAGAGAGAGGCGATGAGGGTAAGCGCCTCGTCATCGATCAGAATCCGGCTGTCACCAAGACCACGCTTGCTGGATACGGCCCGGGTCAGGAGTGTCCGGATATCATCAGGGGGAATCGGCGAGAACTGGAAAATCTGGGATCGCGACGAGAGTGCGGGGACGAGGGAGAAGAACGGGTTCTGGGTCGAGGCCCCTATCAGGATGATCTCCCCCTGTTCGATGTGCGGCAGAAGCGCGTCCTGCTGTATCTTGTTGAAGCGGTGAATCTCATCGATAAAAAGGACCTTTCTGCTGCCGCGGTGCGATGCTACAGCATCCCTTATATCCTTGATCCCTGCGGTAACAGCATTGAGTGGTATGAAATCAGCCTTGGTCTTCCTGGCGATAATATGGGCGAGGGCGGTCTTTCCGGTGCCCGGCGGACCATACAGGATGATCGAGACGAGCTTGTCTTCATCGATCAGGCGTCGCAGGGGCTTATTCAGGCCAAGCAGATGCTGCTGTCCGAGAAAATCATCAAAATCCTCGGGCTGCATTCGCCACGCAAGCGGGGGTGTCCCTTTTTCAGTCTTAAACAGTTCCAATCAAATAGTCCCGTGCCGGACTATGCTATGGGCAGGACTTTTGGAAGCGAGAAATCTCGAAAAATGTACAATAAAGGTTGATAAAAATGTATGAAAAGGCCTGCGCATACAGGCCTGCTTGCACTTTTTTCATTGTAGCTATTGATTTTCTCTTCCAAAAGGACTGAAACCATAGATGCCAGCTTTAATAAAGTAGTCAAGAGTGTTATTAAGGTCCCGCCCTGTCGTGTATGTGAAGAATCAGATCCGCCTATTAAGGTATAGGTGGGTGCCATAGAGATGCCTTCAGGCTTTTGCCACATGAGCAACATGCACACCAGCAGCTCACGCTGGCTCCCATAAGATCTAATTTGCCGGATCAACTTTTTCACATATCACCTACAGGGCAGGTACTTTACCTACCGATTTATTCCTTACTATATTTATAGCAGAACAGCGGGTGTTTCGGCAAGGGAAAATTCTTTTAGACCGAAGCGTTTTAGCTTGTTATTGAAAGCTCATATTGAATAAACTAATAGAAGAAATATTGATAATGCCGGGATATGCTGCCCACGATACCCTGCATGAGGCGTTTTACCAACAAAGGAGGTAAGTTATGTTTGGATTAGGAATGCCTGAACTTCTGGTCATACTCGTTATTGTCATGGTCCTGTTCGGTGCGAACAAACTGCCCGAGGTCGGCAAGGGGATCGGTCAGGCCATCAGAAATTTCAAGAAGGCGACGAGTGAACCTGACGAGATCGACGTCACCCCCAAAAAAGGAGTAACCAAGGAAGAGCCCAAGGGAGGCGACGAAAAAGCCTAAGGTGAACAGGGGCCCCATAGCTGAAATAGATCTTTCCGCTCTGCACCACAATCTTTCTATCCTCAGGAATATTACCAGCGAACAGCAGGTTATTGCCGTTGTTAAGGCTGATGCCTATGGCCACGGCGCGCTGCCTGTTGCGCAGAGGCTTCTGGATGAAGGTGTCACGATGTTTGCGGTTGCCTTCACCGGCGAGGCCAGGAAACTCAGGGAAGGCGGCATCACGGCGCCGATTCTGGTCCTCTTTGACCGCGATGGTATGGATGATTATTTTACCTTCGGCCTGACACCCGTTATACACGATCGCCTGACCGCGGAGAGGTTTTCGAACGAGGCAATACGCAGGGGGTGTCGTCTGCAGGTCCATCTGAAGATCGACACCGGCATGGGCAGGGTGGGCCTCAGACCTGACGAGGCGGTCTCCGAGGCTCTGAGTATTGCAGCGATGCGGGGGATCGGGATTTCCGGTATGATGAGCCACTTTTCCGAGGCGGACCTTGCGGACCGGTCATACGCTGAAAGACAGACCGGGATTTTCCGGAAGATCAGGCAGGAACTTGCAGACCGGCTAGGCAATTCCGTTGTCTGGCATATGGCCAACAGTGCGGCCGTTCTTTCTTTGAGCAATGGGGCTCTGCACCACGAGGGCTTCGACGCTGTCAGACCAGGACTCCTCCTCTACGGATATTCTCCTTTGGAAAAGCAGTATGGTCTCAGACCGCTCATGAAAATCAGGACGAAGGTCCTTGCTGTGCGCGCCCTGGCAGAAGGCACCCCGGTGGGGTACGGCCGGACCTTTGTGACGAAGAGACCCAGCAGGATAGCAGTCGTTCCGGTTGGCTATGCAGACGGGTTCAGCAGGCGTTTTTCAAACAGGGGCGTCATGCTGGTGCGGGGAGTCCGCGTGCCGGTCGTCGGCCGTATCTGCATGGATGTGACCATGGTTGACGTGACCGATGTCGCCGGCGTTACTGAAGGAGACGAGGTTGTTATTCTGGGGCAGCAGGGCAGTGAGTCGATCAGCGCGCCTGAACTTGCAGCCCTGGCAGAGACTATTTCTTATGAGATCCTGACGTCTCTCGGGAACATGGCGCGAAAAGAGTATCTCAATTGATCGCCCCGGCCTGCAGAATATGGCGGGAATGCCGGATTCCTGATCATGCATAAGAAGATTGGTGATATATTGCTTGAGATGGGCGTGGTGACTCCCGCCGAGATCAGCAGGATAACCGAGGTGCAGCGCTCCGGGGGGGCGGGCCGGCGGTTCGGAGAGATTGCGGTTGAGCACGGGACATCCGAGGACAGGGTGCTTGAGGCGTTGTCAATCCAGTTTCACCTTCCTGTTGCCGACCTGAAGGACTTTCCTGATGAGGTTCCCCTTGAGAAGATTTCATTCAGCTTTCTCGAAAATAATCTCCTCCTTCCTCTGACACTTCAGGGGAACCTCCTCGGGGTTGCGATAGCTGATCCCACCCATGCTGAAGGGGTCGATGCCATCCGGTCTTCCTTCGGGTATGACGTTGAGCTGTTCCTCGCGAAGAAATCGGATATCCTCCAGCGCCTGCAGCTGCAACGGGGGTCGAGGAATGCAGTGATGCAGCGCCTGATCGAGGATGCTGAAGAAGACGAGTCGGCAGGGCCGGCGGTTACCGGAGAGATAAGCCATCTCAAAGACCTTGCCCAGGAAAAGGGGATCATCCAGCTGGTCAACGTGATCATAGAAAACGCGGTGAAGGACCGGGCCAGTGATATCCATATCGAACCGGGCGAACAGACCGTCCGGGCGCGGTACAGGATCGACGGAGTCCTGTACGAGAAAGAGGTTCTCCCGATGAGGACCTACTCTGCTATATCGTCGAGGATCAAACTGCTTGCACAGATGAATATTGCAGAAAGACGGCTTCCCCAGGATGGAAGGATTAAGGCCTCGTTTAGCGGAAAGGATATCGATATCAGGGTATCAACGCTTCCCACGATCCACGGGGAAAGCATTGTCATGAGGCTCCTGGACAAAGGCTCTTCGTTCGTTACGCTTGAGGAACTGGGCTTTGACCGGGTGATCCTCGACATCTACGAGCAGATGATCAAGAGACCCTATGGCATGATACTGATTACCGGGCCTACGGGAAGCGGAAAATCAACAACGCTGTATGCCTCGCTTGACAAGATCAATACTCCCGAGAAGAAGATCATTACGATCGAAGAGCCGGTCGAGTATCTGATGCCCGGCATTAACCAGATCCAGGTACGTCCCAAGATCGGGCTGACGTTTGCCGGAGGGCTGCGGCATATCGTCCGGCAGGACCCTGATGTGATCATGGTCGGAGAGATCAGGGACATGGAGACTGCAGGGATTGCGATCCATGCCGCCCTGACCGGTCACCTGCTCTACAGTACGCTCCATACAAACGATGCCCCCGGCGCCGTGACGCGGCTCATGGACATGGGAATCGAAAACTATCTCGTCGCGTCGACCCTGGTCGGTGTTATGGCGCAGAGGCTGGTGAGGCGCATTTGTGAGCATTGTGCCGAAAGCCGTCCTGCATCAGGCGATGCAGTGAAGAAACTTGATGAGCGTATCGAGAGGATCTGGCATGGAAAAGGGTGTGATCGCTGCGCGGGGACGGGGTACCGCGGACGGATCGGGATTTTCGAGATGCTCCCGGTTGACGATGAAATACGGAACCTGATCATGCAGCGGGCCACGGTCAAGGAAATCAAGGATATGGCAATTTCACTGGGCATGCGGACGCTCAGGGAAGACGGCATCCAGAAGGTCATCCGGGGTGTCACCACGATCGACGAGGTATTGCGGGTGACCCAGGTGGAACTGTGAGAACAGCTCCAAGGGGCATGGGGCAAGGGCAGGCCGCTCTGCTGCACAGCGAAAAAGGCATAGCTCTGATGATGGTGCTGTGGGTGCTGGTACTGCTGAGCATTCTTGCTCTGAACCACCTGAATTCCACGCGCTGGAATACTGCCAGCACCAGGAATCTGAAAGAGGAGACGATCGCCCACTATATTGCGCTGTCCGGTTATAACGAGGCGATCCATTACCTGATGACTGACAAGGACCCTTCCTTTGACTATAAGGACTCTGGAGGCAATTATCGCATCGACAGGGAGACGCCGACCGTGACCGGGAAGCGGACGACACCTGAGGGCGAGGTTGAAATACAGATCATTGACGAGGACTCGAAGATTAATATCAACCAGGCGTCGCAGGAGAACCTCAAGAGTCTTTTTACCTATGCCGGGCTGGCTGAAGACCGCATCGCCGAGGTGGTCGATTCGATCCTCGACTGGAAAGACCCTTCCCGGGCAGGCCACCGGCTGTCCGGAGCTGATGACAGCTATTATGAGGGACTGCCTGACCCCTATAAGGCGAAACACGGTCCTTTTGACGTGCCGGAGGAACTGCTGCTTGTCAAAGGAATAAAGCCTGAATATCTATACGGCGGCAAAGAGATAAAGCCTCTCCTCCCGCTTATTACGACCTTCGGCACAGGGGCATTGAATATCAACACGGTGTCCGGTGATTTCATGAACTTTATGGGGCTGAACAATTATGAGATTGAGGCTATTATGAAGCAGCGGAATCCTGAAGCAGGAGGCTTCAGTGTCATACCGCAGCAGTTCGCTGCAAGGGGGTTTAACAGCATGGCATCCCGCAACCTGAGGATTGAGGTTTCTGGCAGGTCAGGCAACAGCACCCTGCTGTCAAAGATTGTGGCTGTCGTGAACCGGCAGCCTGCCGGAAAAGGCTTCAAGGTCCGGACACTATATTGGAGAGAGTATGCGGAGAATAGCAGGGGTTAACCTCAGACAGAACACTCTTGGCTGCTATATCGCAGACCTGCGGTTCAGGGTGCTGAAACCGGTAAGACAGGAAGATATTCCCCTGCCGGACGACCGGACAGCAAGGAATGATGCGATCGCTGATGTCTTTCAACGATGGAAGAAGGAGTTGGGGCCGCAGGGATTTATTGACGGGTTGATCATCGGACTCCCTCTCCAGGGCTTTTCTCATCAGCTCATCGATATGCCGTCAATGGGGCGCAGTGATATGCGCAATGCGCTGCTCTTCGAGCTTGAGAAATATCTGCCTCTGCCGGTGGAGGAGTACTATTTCGATTTCATGACCATGCCGGGAGAGAAGGGGAGGACAAAGACAGCGGTCTTTTCACTCAGGAAAGAGGTTGTTGACGATATTGTCCGTCTGTCGCGGGATGCCGGTCTGGCTGTTATTGCCGTACGTTCATCATTTCTCTCGGCCCTGAGGGGATTGGCTGAACTACAGGGTGAAAAGAACCTCAACGGTATCTTTGTCCATACTGCAGAGGATGCTGTCGAGATAGCGGCTCTCAACCATGCGGTCCCGGTTTATCTGAAGTCCTTTCCTCTGCACGACGAACTCATACCGGTCATCGAGAGGCTTACAGCCCAATATCCGGGCAGGATCTTCTTTTCCGGAAGCGACGCTGCTTTTCTGGGCAGCGGATTTACGCTGACAAAGGTCCATCTTCGGGTGCCGCATCTGCTGGCTGCCTCGGCCATGAAAGAAAGCCGCTTTGACCTTAACCTCATGGCTGCTGAAGCGCCGGAGAGGATTTTGAACTCCTATCCGCAGGCAGTTGCGGGCCTCGCCGCATTGGCGATGATTTTCTATCTGCTTACCGGGCTTCTGATCTTTTATAAGGATTCCACGGCGCTGAAGGATGTTGAGGAAAAAAGGGCGGCGATCAGAAACAGGGCATCAGGCATGCTTGAGGCGAAAAAGAAACTCGATCTGTTGAGCGGTGACCACCAGGTCCTTTCCGATTTTCTGGGCAGAAGCACCATGGCTGCAAGGGTGATGAGCATCCTGAGTTCGGTATTACCGAAGGAAGCCTGGCTGATAAGTCTGACCGTTGATGATAAAGGCATGATTGAGATTGAGGGCTTTACCAACCGGACAGCATCACTTATCATGGCCCTTGAGAAGTCTCATAAGTTCAGGAATGTCTCCTATACAGCACCGATCATTACCAAGGACGGTGAGGAGCGGTTTGCCCTGAAGCTGGAGGTATCCGGCAGTGATTAGCAGACGGTATGTCATGCTGGGGGTTGCCCTTGCGGTTACGCTTATAGCCTTTGACCGGTACTTCCTGATGCCGAGGGCCGAGTCGATACGGGAGTCGCTCGCCGTAGTCAACGGAGGGCTGAAAAAGGATGAGCAATTCATCAAGAGTGCTGCGGTGCCTGAAAAGGATGTTGCTGCGGCTGCCGGGACAATAAAGAACCTGGAAAAAAGAATGCTCAGGGAGAAGACTGAATTTCTGGCGTCGGTCAGGTTTCAGGACGAGGTCTCGGAGATGGCCGGGAAGGCAGGCCTTCGGATTTTGTCGACGCGGTCAATGCCGACGGTGAAGCTCGGTAATTATAAGTCGGTGCCGTTGTATTTTGAGGGCAATGGGACAATTAAGCAGGTGAGTGATTTCTTAAAGGCCATGGAGTCCGGAGCACTGCTGATGAAGGTCGACAAGCTGACGATTGGTATTACGAACATACAAAATCCAAGGGAGCTGAAGTTTAAAATACAAATTTCAGGAGTGGCCCAATTATGATACGCAGGGGATTCAGCGCAGGGGTTGCAGTCTTCCTGCTGCTTTTTGCTGTGTGGAATTTTTATGCCAGGGGCCTGCGTCATGATCCTTATGCAGAGCTTTCTGTCGGAAAGGTGAAGCAGAAGGCTGGCGGCCCTGCGGGACAGGCAGCCGCACCAGTCCTATTCGTGCCGGGATGGACGGCAGATATTCATGAGAAAAATCTATTCAGCCCCGGCAGGACGTATCGTGAGCCGAAGCCGGTTGCAGCCATGCCCCTTGTCCCCGTCGAGCCTCCGAAGCGTCCGGAGATAGTACTCAGGGGGGTCATCCTGGATTCATTCGGTGAATATGTGGCCTATATCGAGGTCGATAAGAGCAAGTCTGTCCCCATGAGGAAGGGCGATAAAACAGAAGGTATAGAATTAATTGATATATCCGGCAGGAAGGCTGTGTTAAAATGGAACAACGAAATTATGAACCTCAGCCTGGACAAGATAAAGACGATCGAGAACCCGAAGGCAGCCCGATGAGGCGTCTGCTGTACATTCCTTTTCTCTGGACAGTCATCCTGGTGACGGGCATGACGTCCCTGATGACCGGATGTGCCAAAAAGCAGACAGTTCTGACGGACGACATGGCTCCGATTACGGCGGCAGAACCCCTGAAGCTGCCCGATCTCCCGTCGGCTCAGGACAAACCCGTTGTCAGGAAGACGGAGCCGATACCCCAGGAAAAGAAGGCCGAAGAGCAGTATATTATGCTGAACTTCGAGAACGCGGATATCGAGACGGTCATCTCTACCATCGGTGAGATGCTCAAGATCAACTATATCGTTGCGCCGGGAGTGGCCGGCAAGATCACTATTCAGTCCCATAACAAGATTCCGATCAGTGAGCTTTTTTCCACTTTTCAGACGATCCTTGAGTTTAACGGTTATACCGCGGTGAAATACGGGAGTTTCTACCGGATCGTTCCGATAGAGCAGGCCAAGCAGCAGCCTGTGCCCATTGAGTCCGGGAAGGCGCAGGTGGCCACGAAGGATGCCGGCTTTGTCACGCAACAGGTCCCGCTTGAGTATGTGAAGGCGAATGATGTCGCCAATATCGTGCGGAATCTGATGCCGCGCGGAACAGATATCGTGGTTTATGAACCGTCGAATATGCTGATTGTTACGGCCCAGCCTGCGGGGATAGCCAAGTTTCTGAAACTGCTGGAGGCGATAGACATTCCGGCGAGCGACCGTGATGCCGTAAGGACCTTTGTGTATAATGTCGAGAATGCCGAGGCAAAGAAACTGGCAGAGATTCTCAAAAATGTGTATACGGCCAAGAAGACCGGCGGGACACCCCCGGTGAAATCAGTCTCTCCTTCACCACCGCCATCCGCGGCACCGCC
>Ga0334722_10002040_pt1 | contig 23509 bp, 18 predicted proteins | sample C3_bottom_MG_FD_207210 | JGI IMG/M metagenome (GOLD analysis project Ga0334722, IMG submission 207210) | Sediment microbial communities from Yellowstone Lake, YNP, Wyoming, USA - C3_bottom | ecosystem: Environmental > Aquatic > Freshwater > Lake > Sediment | place: USA: Wyoming | collected... | reverse complement strand
ATAACCGCCGGCGCGTCGACTCCGAGCTGGATGATAGAAAAAGTGCTGGCCCATGTCCGGGAACTTACCGGGGCCGCCGAAAGTTCGCTGGAAGAACGTTTGTCCTTCCTCTGGAAACTGGGTATCGCCAGCGGCGCCTACACCGCCCTGGCCGCCGCCGCCCTGGCCTATGTTTGCATGAAACTCGAGGGGTCCCCCATCTCTAAAAAACTCCTGATGCTGGCCGGACTTTTCGTCCTGAGCCTGCACATGGCCAACCGCGCGGAGGAAAAAGGCGCGGCCGCCCCCGACAAAGCCAAGCGGCTGCTTTTCATCCGCTTCAGGTCCGCCACCAAACTCGCCGCCTTCCTTTCCGGAACGCTGGCCGTGCTCCTGGCCTCAACGCTCGGCTGGAAGGTATTTCTGCCGGCGGCTTTTTTCTGGGGCGCGGGGATGCTTTACCCCTACAAACTGCCGCTCGGCTTTGAGAAGTTCGCGAATTTTCCGGCCTCCAAGGATATAGTGACCGCCCTTGGCTGGGCCTTCGTCTGCGCCTACGCGCCCGGCCTCTGGCACGGCTCCATCCTTTATAAATCCACCCACCTGGCCGTAATTTTCGCGGCACTGCTGGTGTTCATCCGGTCGGTAATGTTCGGCATAAGTCACGCGCACAGCGACATGATCGTGGGTAAGGAAAATTTCTACAAGGCCGCCGGCCCCAAGTTCACCTACCTGACGCTTTTCGCCATGTTCATATTCCTGGAAGGCACTCTTGTGCTGCTCATGAACATGGGCTGGAAGCCGGGCCTGCCCTCCGCTCTTTTCAGCGGCCTTTTCTACTACCTCGCTCTGATGCTGGTGTTCTATTTCAGCAAGATCCCGCAGCGCATCACTTCCGAGACGCTGATAGATTCACAGTTCATCCTGCTGGCCCTGTTCGCCTGGCGCGCCGGCAAGTAATAGTTCGATCGCCCGCAAGCGAATGAACCCCGCCGATGCCCGGCGGGGTTCATTCTTTCACGACCGGTCCCGCGTTGACCGCGGACCGCGTCAGATATCCATGGTGGCTATGGCTTCTATCTGCGACCAATCCACATAGGCGTAGCGGCCCTGGCCTCTGTTGAGGACCAGGCATTCGTCGGTATCGGTTACTGACAAGGCCCTGAGAGTTCCGGCCGGCGTGGCCGCCTGGATGACGATTAGTATCTCCTTGTCCTTGATAAGGTACGTCGTCTCGCCGGGTTTAGCGTTAACGTCGTCCGGCTGCAAAGTGAACCGTTTCTTAAAAAGCCCCTGCCATGCCGCTCTTTCCATAGTATTATCTCCTTATTGCCGCGCGACAGGCCGGCCTTACCGGAAAATTGTGTAAACCTCGACCGTGGATTATTATAACAAACAACGCGGCCTCGCGGCGGCCGCCGGTAAAAGTGCTAGAATATTGGGGATTTAGCGCGCGGTTAGCTCAGCGGTAGAGCGCCTCTCTTACACAGAGGATGTCACAGGTTCAAATCCTGTACCGCGCACCAGTTTTTTTGTTTCACTACCTGCAATAATACGGGGGCCACCTACAATGTCCGAAAAACGCGACGACCTGCCTTTGGAAGATATGCGCTCTGAAGAGGGCGTAGAGCTCATAACCGAACCCAAACAAGAACCTCACGTCGCCGGCCTGTCTCCCGAAGAAAAAGAATTGAAATGGTACAAGGAAGTCTACCAGGGCGACACCATGCCGCAGCTTACCTGGCGCGCCGTCATCATGGGCGCTTTCCTCGGCGGCTTCATGTCGCTGTCCAACCTTTACATCGGTCTTAAGACGGGCTGGGGCCTCGGCGTGGCCATCACGGCCTGCGTGCTTTCCTACACCATCTGGAAAACGCTGCGCACCCTGCTGCCGTTCATGTTCAAGAGCGACATGACCATACTAGAGAACAACTGCATGCAGTCCACCGCCTCTTCGGCCGGCTATTCCACCGGCGGCACCATGGTCTCGGCTATTTCGGCCTACCTCATAATCACCGGCGTACATATGTCCTGGCAGATACTCAGCATGTGGACCATCGCCCTGGCGGCGCTCGGCGTATTCATCGCCATCCCCATGAAGCGCCAGATGATAAATATCGAGCAGCTGAAATTCCCCAGCGGCATAGCCGCCGCCGAAACGCTCAAGAGCCTTCACGCCAAAGGCACCGAGGCCTCGGACAAAGCCCGGGCCATGGGCGTGGCCGGCATATTGGGGGCCGTTATAGCTCTGCTGCGGGACAAGGGCGTTTCCTTCTCTTTTAAGAACCTCTTCGGCATGAAGCTTTCCCTGCCGGGCATGCTGCCGTTCAACGGCCAGATAAAGGGCTACCCGCTCGAGAAGTGGACGTTCTCGTTCGAGGTCAGCGCGCTGATGGTGGCGGCCGGCGCCATCATAGGCTGGAAAATTTCCTGGTCGCTGCTGCTGGGCGCCGTAGTAAATTACGGCATACTCGCCCCCTGGGTTTCAGGCATGGGCGCCATAGACATGCAGAAACTCGGCTACCGCGCCATAGTGCAATGGAGCACCTGGGGCGGCGCGGCCATAATGGTGACCTCCGGGCTTTTCATGTTCGCCCTGCAATGGAAGACCGTCCTGCGCGCTTTCGGCGGCCTCACGAATATTTTCCACGGCCGGCCCGAAACCGAGGCCGATCCCCTGGCGCATATCGAAGTGCCTTCCTCCTGGTTCCTCGCCGGCACCGTTCTCTCCGGGCTTGCCTGCATGATGGTGCTGCACTACGCCTTCCAGACCGGCTGGTGGATGGGCCTGATAGCCGTAGTGCTGACCTTCTTCCTGGCCATAGTGGCCGCGCGCGCCACGGGCGAATCGGACATCACGCCGATAGGCGCGATGGGCAAGATCACGCAGCTTACTTTCGGCATACTGGCCCCGTCCAATATGACCACCAACCTGATGACCGCCAGCGTCACCGCCGGGGCGGCCGGAGCCACGGCCGACCTGCTGACCGACCTGAAGAGCGGCTATCTGCTTGGCGCCAACCCGCGCCAACAGTTCCTGGCCCAGTTCTTCGGCATTTTCGCGGGGACGCTCGTGGTAGTGCCCGCCTTCTATATCCTGGTACCCAACGCCGCGGCGCTCGGTTCCGACCAGTGGCCCGCGCCTTCCGCGCAGGTCTGGGCCGCCGTGGCCAGGCTGTTGTCCAACGGCATACATTCCCTGCACCCGGCCGCGCTGATGGGCCTTAAAGTGGGAGCCGTGGTCGGCATCCTGATCCCCGCGCTGGAACTGGCCTTCCCCAAGCGGCGCAAGTATATCCCGTCGGCGATGGGCATCGGCCTCGCCATGGTCATCCCGTTCTGGAACTCGCTGTCCATGTTCCTGGGCGGCCTGATAGCCCTGATCATCGAGCGGAACTCCAAAGCGACCGCCGAGAAATATATCATCCCGGTGAGCTCCGGCATAATAGCCGGGGAATCGCTGATGGGCGTGGCCATAGCGCTATCCGACGCGCGCGGAATGTTCAGCGCTTTCCTGACGCCGATAAAACCGTACTTAACGCCGGTCATGGACGCGGCGGCCAAACTCAAAGGAATGTTCACCCGCTGAGCATTGCCGCGAAATAAATAAAAAGACCCGGTTCCCCGGGTCTTTTTAATTTAAGGATATTTCGTATTTACTTTATGAGCCCGGTTATCAGCTTCAGCATGGCGGGGCTGTAGGTTATGGTGACGTGGTTTTCGTTCACCAGCAGTTTCTGTATCGGCACCTTGCGGGCCGGGTGGGTCAGGTCGGCGGTATGGGAGGCGCTCTCCACGAAGACCAGGCCGTCCGAAGGGCCGTCCTTCTCGGTCTGCGGCACGTTCTCTATCGTCTGGTTAGTGCCGGCGATCACGGTCACCGGAATGTCGGCCGGCACAGGGTAGCTCCTGAAAGTGTTCATGAAATTGCCGCCCTTCATAATGGCGTTGTTGAGCCCCAGCGAATGGCTCATGAAGCCCTGCCCGCCCTGTATGGTGGTATACGAGTCGGGCGATGACGGGCTCACCGGGTATTTGCCGGTCCAGTCGTAGAGCACCTGCTGCTGCATCGGGAAATTATCGCTGTAGATGCTGAACTCGAAGGTGTCCTTCCACTGCCCGTAATAAAGTATTTTATCCCAGCTCATCGGTGCGTTGGCGGCCAGCTCATCCTTCATGAAATAATAATTGAACTCGGGATGCCGGAAAGCGAAATCCTGGCCGCGGTGCGGCGTCGCCAAAGTTATAAGCCGCTCCACGTCGTTGCGGTAGGAGCTCCACGGCCCGGCGAGCCGGTAGCTGGACACATAGGCCCGCGCGGCCAGACCGCCGGCGCTGTGGCCTATCAGAGTAACCTTGGCAGCGCCGGTGGCCTGCTTGGCCAGTTCCACCGCGTCGGCCAGGTACTGCGCCTCGTAAAAAAGATTGCCGTGTTTGTGCGGAAAAGTAAGAGCGAAAACTCTGTAACCGGCGGCTTCCAGCGCCTGTAGCAGGCCCGGGGTCGCCGCGTCGCCCAGAAGGCTGGCCGGGGCGGCCCAGGCGCGGTTGGCGTTATCGGAGGCGCCGTGCGCCAGCACGACCACTTTGCCTTTATTGGTTTTCCATTTCGGGCCGTAATGCAGCAGGAAGGTGGAAGCCGGGGGCAGATTGGAGCCGAAAGCGGCCACTATCTCGGGATACTCGTGGCGGGATTTGTTCAGCGCGCCTTCGATGGCGAAGGGCCGGGCCGAGTCCTGGTAGCACTCTATCCTCTCCCAATATTTGGAAGATACAGAGCGGACCAGCGTCAGGCCGGTAATGGTTTTCCCCTTCTCCGCAGTCGGCAGCGCGGGCGCCGGAAAAGACGGAGCCAGCGCCGGCAAGGGTAATTGATCGAAAGCTTCAGCCGCTTTCATTTCGGTTGTGCCTGTCATTAGAAAAATCGTCAGTATTAACGCTGTTTTTTTCAAGCTGCGCTCCCGGGCCGGTTGGGACCGGCCATGGATAAATTATACCTTAAAACCCAGCCCTCCCGCCGGGCCCAGCTCAATGCCGAACTGGGCCGCGGCCGGAGAAAAAACAAACGCCTTCAGGACGCCGATGCGCGCCTGAATTACGCCGCTTCCACGCACATCGCTATCCCCATCCCTCCGCCGACGCACAGAGTGGCGAGGCCTTTTTTCGCTCCGCGCTTTTTCATCTCGTGTATGAGCGTTACCAGCACCCTGGTCCCGCTGGCCCCGACCGGGTGCCCCAGCGCTATGGCACCGCCGTTCACGTTCACTATCTCGTTATTAAAACACAGTTCTTTCGCCACCGAAAGGGCCTGCGCCGCGAAGGCTTCGTTAGCCTCGATGAGCTCGACGTCCTTGAGCTGCCACCCGGCGCGCGCCAGGGCGATCTTTACCGCCTCGACCGGGCCTATGCCCATGATCGAGGGCTCGGTGCCGGCCCAGCCGTAGGAAACTATGCGGGCCATGGGCTTGAAACCGTGTTTCTTAACCGCGTCGCCGGAAGCCACCAGAACGCAGGCCGCGGCGTCGTTTATCCCGGAGGAATTGCCGGCGGTGACGGTGCCGTCTTTTTTGAAGGCCGGCCGCAGCTTGGCCATCTTTTCCAGCGTAATGCCGGCTTTCGGATACTCATCCGTGTCGAACATCACCGTGTTCCCCTTTTTATCGGTTATGGCCAGGGGCGCGATCTCGTCCTTGAAGCGCCCGGCGGCCAGGGCCTTTTCGGCTTTGTTCTGGGAACTCACGGCGAAGCCGTCCTGGTCCTCACGGCTGAGGCCGTATTTGGCGGCCAGGTTCTCGGCCGTTACGCCCATGTGATAATTGTTAAAAATATCGGTCAGGCCGTCGTGGAGCATGGAGTCGAGCAGTTCGCCGTGGCCCATCTTGTAGCCGGAGCGCGCCTTTTTAAGCAGATAAGGAGTATTGCTCATGGATTCGGCCCCGCCGGCGATCATAACTTCGGCATCGCCGCACTTTATCCCCTGCGCCGCCATGGCCACGGTCCGCATACCGGAACCGCAAAGCATATTAAGGGTCAGCGCCGTTTTTTCCTTCGGCATGCCTATACCGAGGGCTATCTGGCGGGCGATGTTCTGACCGCAGCCGGCCTGGTAAATGCTGCCGAAGAGCGCCTCGTCCACTATAGCCGGATCCGTTCCGGTCCGCTCCAGCAAGGCCTTGCCGGCCGCCGTGCCCAGATCCACCGAGGTGAAATTAGCGAGAGTTCCCCCGAAACTTCCGATAGCGGTCCTTACCCCGTCCACTATAAAAACTTCTTTCATTTTATTATCCTCCGTTCAGTTTTAGTTTTAAGAAGACCGTTAAATATATCCGAGCTTAGCGGCCTGCGTCCTCAACTCACCCCTAAAATCAGGATGGGACACGGCGATCAGGTTCAAAGCGCGCTCTTTTACCGTGCGGCCGCGCATGTACGCGATCCCGTACTCCGTTACTATATGGTCCGTATTGCTCCTGTGCAGAGTTACGGCGGTGCCCGGGGCCAGCGTAGGAACTATGGTCGACACCGTCCCCTCCCGGGCCGTGGAACGGCAGGCTATCACCGATCTCCCAAGCCCGTCATACGCCTCTTTCGCGCCGACGGCGGTATCGGTCTGCCCGCCGGTGCCGGAATACTGGCGGGTCCCTATCGTCTCGCTGGCCACCTGACCGGTCAGGTCCACGGTAAGACAGGTATTCACGGAAACCATCCTGGAGTTCCGCCGGATGACCGCCGGGTCGTTCACCCAGGAACCGCGCCTGAACTCCACGGCCACGTTGCCGTCCAGCCAGTCGTAAAGTTTGCGGGACCCCATGGCGAAGGTGCAGACGAACTTGTCCTTTACCAGGGATTTTTTGCGGTTGGTTATGGCGCCGCACTCGTAGAGCTCCATGATGGAATCCACCATCATCTCCGTATGCACGCCCAGGTCTTTTTTATGTTTAAGCGCGAGGGCCGCCGCGTTAGGGATGCCGCCTATTCCCAGTTGTATGGTGGCCCCGTCCTCCACCAGTTCCCCTATATAGCCGCCTATCGCGAGTTCGGTGCCGTCCGGCGCCGGCGAAGGAAGGGTGGGAACCTCGTTATGATACTCCACAAAATTATCGACCGCGCTCACGTGCACGTGCGTGTCGCCGAAAGTGCGCGGCAGGTTGTCGTTCACTTCAAGTATCACTAACTTCGCCGCCTCGAGTATTTCTTTTTCGTAGGTAATGCCGAGCGAGAGGGAGACGTAGCCGTTCTTGTCCGGCGGGGTGCAGGTGCCGAAAAAAACGTCCGGCCGCCTGGCCTGTATCCTGTCCAGCGCGGCCCGGTGCAGCATGTTCGGCACGAAGGTGACGGTACCCGTCCCCATTTTCAGCGCCTCGCGCGAGCCGGGAGCGTGGAACCAACTGCAGAGCTCGAAGCGCCCTTTCATTTCCGGCTTCATATAGAAGTCATAGGGCTTCAGCGTCAGTACGGAAAAGACGCGCACGTTCTCCACCCTGCCGGCCGCCGTATGAAGGCGCGACATAAGACCCTGCGGCTCGGAGGCGCACTGCGCCACTATCACGTCCCAGTCCGACCGTATTTTGGCTACGGCCTCGTCGATAGTTATAAGCCTGCTCTTATACGCTTCGACCCATTTGCCGCCGCGCTGAATTTTCTTTTGATCCGCTAAAGCCTGCATCATATCCTCCGGTCTTCCCCGGGTCAGTATTTGAAGGTCAGGCAGGCCATAGCGTAGCCGCCGCCGGAAGCGCAGAGCAGCACCCTGTCACCCCTTTTCACTTTCCCCTGCGCGGCCATATCGTGGAAGGCCATGGGAACGCAGGCCGACCCGGTATACCCCCATTTTTCCATTATGGTATGGGTCTTTTCCATGGGCAGGCCGAAACCCTGCATGACTTCCTCTATGGTGGGTTTCCGGACCTGGGTGAAGACGTAAGCGTCGACATCCGAAGGTTTAAGCGAAAGTTTCGCCAGCGTTTTCTCTATGAGCGGGGGCCACTCGTCCGTGTTCAAGGAAGCCGGGAATTTCTTGGGGACCTTCACTTTATGGGTCCTGTCGGCCAGGACCTCTTCGGTAACCGGCCGGCTGGTGCCTCCGCCGTATATGCCCATATAATCCCAATAGGCGCCGTCCGCCTTGAGCGTGGAAGCCGTTTCGCCGTACCCGGGGGCGTGCTGGATGATAAAAGCGCCGGCCCCGTCGCCGAAAAGCATAGCCGACCCCAGATCGTCCGGGTCCACGTGCTTGCTCATGGCGTAAGTGCCGATGACCATGATATTTTTATAGGCTTTGCCGTCCAGGTATTTGGAGGCCATGTCCACCGCGGTAACGAACCCGGCGCAGGCGCAGTTCACGTCGAAAGCCCCGGCGTTCTTAAGCCCCAGCTTATGCTGGACCTCGGCCGCCGTGGCGGGTGAGACCTGGGCCGGAGTGTCGGTGGAGATCACCAGCAGGTCTATGTCTCCGGCTTTAAGGCCGGAATTCTTCAGGGCCTCCTCGCCCGCCTTTATGGCGAGGTGCGCGGAAGACTGGTCCTTGTCGCAGTAATAGCGCGCGCCGTGGCCTATGCGCTCGTAAATGGTCTTAAGCGGATCGCTGCCGAATTTTTTGTACATATCCTCGTTGGTGACCAGGTTCTTGGGAAGGTACATCCCGGTAGATATTATTTTAAACATACTTGCCCCCTTGATATTTTTTAGCGTTGTTAAAACCGGAAAACACCTGCCTGAGCATGCCTTCCATTTCTTTTTTGCCGGGGCCTTTGGCGCTCCAGAGCGCGTACTTAAGCCCGAGCATATGGCCTATCCCCATCATCATCAGCGAAAGCGCGGCGTAATCGTGGATGGCGAACTCGCCGGGCAGGGCCGTGGCCCGCATCCGGGCGGTATAGTTCCTGAGGATGTATATATAATAATCCTCGGCCAGTTTAAAATCCACGAACTCGGCCTCCCGCATGATCTTATAGCCGTAGGGATGTTCGGCGATAAAGTCGAACAGCGCGATAAAGGACATGACCTCGGTTTCGGTCCTGGAGGCCGAGCCTTCCGAATACGCCACCGCTTTCGAGACCAGCTCTTCGCGCAGCCTGAGCACCAGTTTGTCCAGCGCTTCTTTTTTGGATCTGAAACAGGTGTAAAAGGTGCCGGCTGCGTAACCGGCATGCCTGGTTATCTCCGAGATATGCGCCGGGCCGTAGCCCAGGCGGCCGAACACCAGCTCCGCCGATGCGAGCAGCCTGCTTGAGGTCTCTTTCTCCCGCGCTTCCGGCACCCGGCATTTTTTGAACGCCGCCGCCTTTTCGATCAGTGCGGTGAAGTCCGGTTTCCCCCGGCTGACGCCGTTCACGAACACATCGGAGGCGTCCGACACCGCCCTTTTAGGCACCGGTTTTTTCTCCCAGATAATATTCTTCACGGCAACGAAGGAGAGCGAGCCTATCAGAGCGTACACCGCGGCCTCGTTATCTTTCAGGCCGGCGCCGTATTTTGAGAGCCTGCCGCCTACCGCGCCGGCGAGGGAGCCGTAGAACTTCCTGGAAGCCCGCCCGCAGGCGAATTCCGCCTCCCGCATCACCTGATAGAATTCCCTGTTCTCCTCTACGAACTTAAAATAGAGGCCGGCGATGGCGTCTATCTCCTCCACCACGCTGGCGCAGGCGGGCAGCCCCTCTATTTCGGCCAGAAGCCCGGCCTCAAGATCCGACACCACGGTCTCAAGCACTTCATCCTTACCGGAAAAATAGCGGTAAAAACCGCCTACGGCGATGTCCGAGGCCGCGCAGATATCCGCGACCCCGGACGCACCGTAGCCTTTCTCGGAGAACACCCGGCTTGAGGCCTTCAGTATCCTTTCCCTGGTTCTCAGGCCTTTAGGCGTGGGAGGAGCTGCGAGCATTATATTACCAGGCCTCCGTCCACCGACAGGACCTGCCCCGTTATGAAAGCCGACTCGTCGGAAGAAAGGAAATAATAAGAATTAGCTATGTCCTGGGGCTTACCCAGCCTTTTAAGCGGCGTCTTATCCGAAATGGCCGTAAGTATCTTCTCCGGCACGGTCTCGAGCATTTCGGTCATCGTGTAGCCGGGGGCTACCGCATTGACCCTGATGCCGTCCCGCCCCAGTTCCTTGGCCCAGGTCTTGGTGAGGCCGATGATGCCGAACTTGGAGGCGGCGTAATTGCTCTGGCCCATGTTCCCGTAAACTCCGACGACCGAGGAAGTGTTGACAATGGTGCCGGACTTCCTTTCCTTCATATGGGGAGCGATGGCAGTGGCGCACAGGAACGCGCCTTTAAGGTTGACGTCCAGGACCAGGTCCCAGTCGGCTTCCTGCATTTTATGCATCATCGCGTCGCGGGTAATGCCGGCGTTGTTGATCAGCGAATCCACCCTGCCGAACTTTTCGATAACGGCTTTCATGGTATTGCCCACCGATTCTTTCGAAGTCACGTTCACCGCGAAATGGGCGACGTTCTCGGCCCCGTATTTTGCGCCCAGCTCGCCTGCGGTTTTCGCGAGCGACTCCTCGTTCACGTCCAGCAGCGCCACTTTCCAGTTACCCGACTCGAGGAACCTTTCCGCCCCGGCCCTTCCGAGCCCGCGCGCCGACCCCGTTACGACCGCTACTTTTTTCTCCATATTTTCACCCTCCGTTTTATTTAACTAAAAGCGAATGCTGATTCACTATTCATTTTTTACCATATACCGCTTTTATCTGTCAAGTCTTTTATTTCACTTCTCCCCCTCCTTCCTTATATATAGCCCGGCCGGTCTTTCAACCTTCCGCCGCCGCTTGGAGGAAAGACCGATCCAGCCCCCGGCGGACAGGCCGGCCCCGTCCGGAATTTGGAGTTTCAGATATTTTTTGCTATCCTTATAGGGTCACACTACGGGGTCGTGGTGTAGCCTGGTTTAACACGTCGCCCTGTCAAGGCGAAGACCGCGGGTTCGAATCCCGTCGACCCCGCCATAAAAATACCGGCCCGATTTTGGGCTGGTATTTTTATTGCATTGATTTCATGGGATTCGAAGCCGACCCGAGCGCTCGCGGTGCGAGAAAAGGGGCGCTTCGCCCCGTCAGCGAGGGCGGCCGGCTCCGGAGGAGCGACCGGAAGGGAGCGGAGGAGGAGGAATCCCGTCGACCCCGCCACTAACTCAAAGCCCCGCAAGGGGCTTTGCAATTTAAACGGCCTCCGCACACGTTTACCCCCCATACCCGCGGAACGCGCGCCTCAAGCAGCTCGCAAACTATTGTTGGCCGGGTAAAAACAGCGGCTGATTTTGCTAGAATATCCTCGTCGAAAAACCTGGGGGGAGACCGATGTCAGCCGAGAGATCTAAACGTCCCGGAAAAAAACCGCCGCCGCTCAAAACCAGCGGCGAAGTTTTCCGCGGCATTTTTGAACACTCCCCCGACCCTATCTACATCCATGATCTTAAGGGCAACATATTGGAAGCCAACCGCGCGGCTTCGGAAGTAATGGGTTATTCCCTTGAAGAATTAAAGAATATGCGTGTGACGGATGTGGACGCGCCGCGTGACGCCGCTAAAGTGCCGGTAAGGATAACCAACGCCCTGAGAAAAGGCGGCGTTATATTCGAATCCGAACACAAAAGACGCGACGGAACCGTCTTCCCGGTCGAGGTTAATGCCTGTCCCGTAGAGTATATGGACAAACCGGCGGTCATCGCCACCGTACGCGATATCACAGGGCGAAAGGCGGACGAAGAAAGGCAATCCAGGTTGGCGGCCATTTCCGAGAACAGCAACGACGCCATAGTAACCCTGGACACAGACGCAACTATAGTGGTCTGGAATAAAGGCGCGGAACGGATGTTCGGCTACACCGAAAAGGAGATAATCGGCAAACCGGTAACGATCCTCGCCCCCGATCCCCAAAAGCCGCAAGGCCCGGGGCTCATTAAAGCTGTGGCCCGCGGAAAACGCCTGGAGCATTTTGAGACGCGGCGCAGACGCAAGGACGGGAAGATACTGGATGTCTCCCTTACACTTTCCGCCATAAAAGACCGTGAAGGAAATGTGACCGGCTTCTCGGGGGCCTTGCGCGACATAACCGAACAAAAACTTGCCGAAGCCGCACTACGCAAAAGCGAGGAAACCCTCAGGAGGATCCTGGACCAGTCCCCCATGGCTACAGCCATCGTCGCCATGGATGGGACGATAGAATATATCAACAAGAAATCCATCGCGATCTTCGGATATTTACCCGAAGACATCCCCACCATGGACCGGTGGTGGGTCCAGGCCTATCCCGAAGCGAATTACCGCGCCGAAGTAACGGCACGCTGGATGAACCACATAGAGAGAGCTATCGCCGAAAACCGCGAGATCGAGGGCGGCGAATACAGGGTAACGTGCAAGGACGGCTCCGTTAAAACCACGCATATCTTCGGCGTGGTAGTCGAAGCAAAGATCTTCGTCATGTTCGACGATATCACGGCACGCAAACGGACGAAGGACCTTCTCGCGGAATCCGAGAACAAATTCAGGACCCTGACGGAGAATACCACCGTAGGCGTCTACCTGATACAGGACGGGCTGTTCAAATACCTGAATCCGGAGCTGGCCAGGCTGTTCGGCTACGGGCCCGGGGAATTAACGGAGAAGAACGGCCCCCGGGACCTGGTTTATCCGGAAGACTGGCCGCTCGTGCGCGAGAACCTGCGCAAGCGCATAGCGGGAGAGACCCGGTCCGAAAATTATGAATTCAGGGGCCTAAAAAAGAACGGGGAGATCATTTCCGTCGAGGTTTACGGCGCCGTGACCGACTATTGCGGCAAACCCGCCGTTATCGGCACTCTGCTGGACAGGACGGAACGCAGGAAGGCGGAAGAGGAAATACGCCGGCTCAATCTGAAACTTGAACAGCGCGTCCAGGAACGCACGCTGGAACTTCAGGCTGAAATTACGGAGCATAAAAAAACGGAAGCGGCCCTCCAGGATACGGCGGGCAAATATTCTGCCCTCTTTGAGTATTCCGGCAACGCTATAATGATGCTGGATACCGAAGGTTTTTTTGACTGCAACACCGCGACCCTTAAATTATTCGGCCTGACCTCCAAATCCGATTTTATAGGGATACACCCCGCAAAGCTCTCGCCGCCCAAGCAGCCCGACGGGCAGGATTCCCTGCCAGCCGCGCAGGCGCGCATAGCGGAGGCTTTTAAGAAGGGCACGGCGGACTTTGAATGGACGCATATACACAGCGACGGGACAACTTTTCAGGCGGAAGTGCTGCTCACGCGTTTCGAGCTGGGCGGCCGCCCCGTACTGCAGGCGGTCGTAAGGGACATTTCCGCGCGCAAGAAGGCCGAAACGGCGCTGAACGAACGCCTTTCGGCGATGGAAGCCTATCCGGGACTGGTTTCATTGGTCGACATGAACGGCCTGCATACCTACATTAACCCCTCCGGGGCCAGGATGCTGGGCTATAGAACGCCGGCGGAGATCGTCGGCACAAAGCATATCTCCGACTTCCACACTCCCGAGGATCTAAAATACGTTATGGAAACGGGGATCCCGGCAGCTATCGAAAATGGCGTTTGGACGGCTGAGAACAGGTTGTTGCGGCCCGACGGCTCCCTACTGCCCGTGGAAGAGACGATCTTCGTCATCAAAGACGAAAAGGGGCGGCCCCGCAATATGGGGGCCATCATGACCGACCTCACCAGTCGAAAACGGGCCGAGCGCGAGATGCTGGAGTCCCGGGCCATGCTCGAATCGGTAGTGGAAAATACGCCGCTGATGAACTTCGTCAAAGACGCGGAGAAACTGCGGTTCGCCATGTTCAACCGCGCCGGAGAGGACCTCCTGGGGCAGGACCGCACAACATTGCTCGGTAAAAATGATTATGACTTTTCCCCCCCCGAGCAGGCGGATTTCTTCACTTCCATGGACCGGGACGTACTGATGAAAAACGAAATTATGGACATCCCGGAAGAACCTATTCTGACGGCGAAAAAAGGCACCCGGCTCCTTCATACCCGTAAAGTATGCATCAAAGGGGCCGACGGCGCGCCTAAATACCTGCTGGGCATTTCCGAGGACATCACCGACCGCAAGGCGGCGGAGAACAAACTCAGGCAAAGCGAAGAGAAATACAGGGCGCTGGTCGAGACCACCGGGACCGGGTTCCTTATCCTGAACTCGGACGGGAAAGTCGTGGACGCTAACAATGAATACGTGCGTCTCTCCGGCCATACCGGGCTGAACGACATCCTGGGGCGCAGTGTAATAGAATGGACGCTGGAAAGCGACAGGGAATTTAACTCCCAGGCGATAGCCAAGTGCCTGGAACTGGGCTACATAAGGGACCTTTGTATCCATTACATGGGACCGACGGGGCATAAGATACCGGTAGAGATAAACGCGACGGTGATCCATACCCCTGATTCATTCCAGCTAGTGTCGCTGGTCCGGGACATTACCGAGCGCCGCCGGAGGGAAGAGGAACTCCGGTTCGCTAATACACTTTTGAAAACGCAACAGGAAACCTCGACCAGCGGCATACTCGTAGTCGACGAAAACCGGAACATAGTAAGTTTCAATGCAAGTTTCGTGAAAATATGGGGGATCCCGCAGAACGTGCTGGACACAATGTCGGACGATCTGACGCTGAAGGCGGTGCTTTCCAAGCTGGTCGACCCGGACAAATTTGGTGCGCTCGTCAAGCATCTCTATGAGCACAGGGAAGAGAAAAGCCGGGATGAGATAGCCTTAAAAGACGGGCGCATACTGGACCGCTACTCCGCCTCGATGCTCGGCCCCGCCGGAGAATATTACGGCCGCGTCTGGTATTTCCGCGACATAACCGAAAGCAGGCTGGCGGAGGAGCAGATAAAAAAATTGAATACCGACCTGCTTCGCACCGTAGGAGAAATGGAAACCGCGAACAAAGAGCTTGAAGCGTTCACCTACTCCGTATCGCACGACCTGCGCACCCCGCTCCGCCACATGATGGAATTCGCAAAACTCCTGGCCGAGGAGGCCGGGGATGCGCTTCAGGGGCAGACGCGGCATTATCTTGACGTCGTCTCCGGCTCCGCGAGGAAAATGGACAGGCTGATCACCAGTCTGCTGGCATTCTCAAAACTGGCGCGCGCCAAACCGGACGTACAGGAATTTTCGGGCAAGGATCTGGTCGAGGAAGTGGCGGGCGACATCAGAGAAGACAACGCCGACAGGAATATAGAATGGAAAATAGGCGATATCCCCGCTCTTAACGGAGACCGGTTCATGCTGAAACAGGTCCTTATAAACCTGCTCAGCAACGCGGTTAAATATTCCAGCGGCAAGGATCCGGCGCATATAGAGATCTTCTCCGACTCCAAAGGCGATGAGACCGTCATAGCCGTGCGGGACAACGGCATAGGCTTCGACATGAAGCATTACGACCAGCTGTTCGGCGTCTTCCAGCGCCTGCACAGCGACAGGGAGTTCGAAGGCACCGGCATAGGCCTGGCGAACGTTAAAAGCGTTATCTCAAAGCACGGCGGCAGGGTATGGGCGGAAAGCATCCCCGGCCGGGAGACCACTTTCTATTTCAGCCTGCCGGCCGCGGGATCCAAACAATGAAAAAGCTGCCGCTTACGGACGCCGACACGGTACAGTTCACCAAAATGGTGAAAAAAATAAGTTTTTTCGCCTCCATGAACATGGGCCTGCTGGAAAAGATATTGAACCGGATAACCCTGTACCAGTACGATAAGGGAGAGAAGATCTGCCGCCAGGGCGACGATGGGAATACCTTCTACGTGGTAAGCGAAGGCAGGCTGAAAGTAAGCGTTCGGGAAGGGTTCCTTTTTTCAAGGACTCTCGCCCACCTCGTTCCCGGGGACTGCTTCGGGGAGATGGCGCTTTTGAACCGCGCCGCAAGGAACGCCACCGTGACATGCGAAGAAGATTCCAAACTCTTCATCCTTATGGTGGAGCACTTCGATATTGCGCTGAAGGAAAATCCGGCTTTCTACGAAGAAATAAAAAAATTGGCCGCCGAACGCGGCCTTGAGCTGCAGAAGCGTTAACCTCCCCCTCCGGCGCGGTCCGGACCCCCTCTATTCCCTTATATAATGGCAGGTGTAGCCGCCGGGATGTTTTTTCAGATAATCCTGGTGGTAGTCCTCCGCGGGCCAGAATTTACCCGCCGGAACTATCTCAGTGGCGACAGGCCTTTTCCAGCGGCCGGAGGCCTTTGCCCGGCTCACCGCGGCTTCCGCCTCTTTCTTCTGGGACTCTCCGCGGTAAAAGATGGCGGAGCGGTACTGGCTGCCGATATCATTGCCCTGACGGTTGGGCGTAGTAGGATCGTGCATCCTGAAGAACAGGTCAAGGAGGGCTCCGTAGGCAAGCTGGTCCGGATCGAAAGTTATTTCTATGCTTTCGGCGTGCCCGGTTTTCCCGGTCGTAACGTCCTCATATTTGGGATCGGCGAAATTCCCTCCTGTATAACCGACCACCGCCCCGGTAACTCCGGGAGTTTTACCGAGTATTTCTTCCATGCCCCAGAAACATCCGCCGGCCAGCGTGGCGGTCTCGGACCTGCGGCCATCAGCTTTCATCACGGCCCCCTTGCCCGCTTCAGCGGGAACAGTACGCGCGCTGTCCCTGGCGGACCTGTAGAACGAGAACAGGAACCCCGCGGCCAAAGAAACGGCAAAAACAAAAAAGAAACGTTTATTCGGCATCAGGCCCTACAGAGAAAAGACCTCAAAATGTATCCTCGTTCCGGACATGCCCAGAGCGATAAGCGCGGCCCTGACGGCGTCCATCATAGGCGGCGGACCGCACAGGAAAGCGTCCCGCTCGGCGAAGTCCGGAGCGAGGCGCTTTATGCGCTCGGCGTCCAGATGGCCTTTTTCACCCGGCCACCCCGATTCGGCGCTGAGGACATGGTGAACGATAAAACCGCCATTTTTTTCCAGCTCCGAGAGCTCCCGCCTGAAAACAATGTCTTTCTGCGCGCGGTTGGCGTAGAGCAGAACGGAATCCTTGCCTGAGGACTGCAGCCGTTCCGCCAGAGAACGCAGGGGCGTTATGCCTATGCCGCCGGCGATAAGCAGAGCCTTGTCCCCGAAACATTTTTTCTCAGTAAATACGCCGTGAGGACCGTCCAGGATCACGGGGGTGCCCGGTTTTAACGAATGGTGGACCGCGGCCGTGAAATCCCCCAGTTTCTTTATGCTGAAGCGCAGATGTTTTCCGTCCGGCATTTTGGAAATAGAGAAAGGATGCGCCTGGGTCTTGAAACCGGGAGCCCAGAAGCGCAGCAGGGCGAACTGCCCCGCTTCGGCCGGCAGGGTTTCCAGGCCGCGCCCGGTCACCCATATGGACTCGACCTCCGTGGTCTCGGGCACTATCTTCTCCACCGTGAATTTATACCTGCGGTAAAACCAGAGCGGTTTTAAGGCCCGGCCCCAGAGCAGATTAGCCAGGACGAAGGCGTAAAGCGCATACCAGACCCCCGCAAAATAGGGATCATTATTGATATCGCCCCCCAGCCCCAGCTGATGGCCCGCCGCCAGGCCAAGGGCGGCATAAAGGAACAAATGGGAGGAGTGCCAGACCTCGTAAGTAAAACGCCGCCGTACGGCCTGCAGCGACATCAGGACCGCACCGAACACCAGTACGGCGCCGGCGGCGGCGGCCGGAACATCTTCCCAGCCCAGTATAGTCCCGAACTGCGCCAGAAAAGATACGCCCTCCCGGCCCGCATGATGCAGGATGATAAGCGGGGGATGCAGCAGAAGCGCGAAAGGTATTATCAGCCCGGAGATGTGATGGGCTTTAGTTAGACGATCCAGACCGAAAAGCGGCTCCAGCCATTTGGCCCTGGAAACCAGCAGGACCTGCGTGAGTATACCCGAAACGGCAAGCATGGCGGCCAGCCGGCCGAAAGCCAGGAACAGGCCCGTGCCGTCGTCAAAAAGACTCCCGGTCGGCGCGTTAACGCAGTCAACGGCCCACAAGCAGATAGCCGCGGCGACGCCCGCGGGGAACAATAGTCTTAAAATTATTTTCATATGTGACTTTCGCGTTAGATTCGCCGTTAAAAGCGGCCTGGAGATTCTCCAAGGTGGTCGTTTCGGGCGCGGCCGAAACCGTTTCTGCCGTTAAGGGGAAGACTGCCGCGCATAACAACACGTTTTTTATTTTCACTCCCCTCCTTATTATCCCCGCTTCTTCCGCATATTATATAACTTCTCCGGCGGCCTGAGAACTTGTTCAGCGCGTTTCAAACTCGACCTTAATGTCCGGGTGGAGGCTCCGATGTACCGGACAGGCTTTTACGCACTCCAGGAGTTTGGCCCTGTCTTTTCCGGAGATGCCGGCCGGCAAAGTTATGCGTCCCGCAAATTTCGCGACCCGGCGCGGATCCTCCTGCATATGCTTCTCGATCTCTATGGAGGCGCCTTTGAAATCGAGCCCGTCCCGCTCCGCCACCTTGGCCATAATGGCGAGTATGCATGAGGCCAGGGAAGAGGCGAACAGGTCCGTCGGTGAAAAGGTGCGGCCGCGGCCGCCGTTATCTACCGGCAGGTCGGTCATTATCCTGGTACCGCTGGGGCCGTGCTCAAGCTCCACCTGCTGGTCACCAGCGTATTTTGCGGTTATTTTAACGGCCATATCGCGGTCCTCCGTGCGTCGTTTTAACCATTATAATATTTTATATTGAACAACCTTCCCCAAAAAAGGCAGAATTGACACATGAAGACAGCCACCATCGCCAGACTCACAGCCCTTTCGGTCCTATTGACCGCCGCGGCCTGCTCGAACAACAAGCAGGAAACGGCCCCGGCCGCGGAAGCGCCCGCCGCCGCAACCCAGACCGCTCCACGGCAGCCCGGTTTCACCAGCGGCATAAAGGAGACAAGAACTAATATGCAGACACTCTCAGATCCCTCAAAAGCGACCGAGAAGGCCCCGGCCGTATTCACGGTGAACTTTAAAACGACCAAAGGCGATTTCAGCGTCGAGGTTACCCGCGCCTGGGCGCCGCTGGGAGCCGACAGGTTCTATAACCTGGTCAAAGCCGGTTATTTTACGGATCTGGCTTTCTTCCGCGTTATCTCCGGTTTCATGGTGCAGTTCGGCATACACGGCGACCCCGCCGTCAGCGCCAAGTGGAGGGCGGCCTCCATACCGGATGACGCCCCGGCCCAATCCAACCTTAAAGGCTATATAACGTACGCCATGGCCGGCCCCAATACCCGCACCACCCAACTGTTCATCAATTACGGCAATAACTCCCGCCTGGATTCAATGGGCTTCGCGCCTTTCGGCAAAGTGACGAAGGGCATGGAAGTGGTGGAAAGTATCTATTCAGGCTACGGTGAAGGGGCCCCGTCCGGCATGGGCCCGGACCAGGGCCGCGCCCAGATGGAAGGCAACGCGTACTTCAGGAAGGACTTTCCCAGACTGGATTACATAAACAGCGCGTTCATACAATAAGTCAGGACGCGGTTTAAAATAAAAAGGCGTCCCCCGAGTATCGGGGGACGCCTTTCTTCTGCCCTTTTCAGAATATCCAGGCCGCGTTCACGAAATAATAATTATCCCGGTAATAATGCGAAGCGGTGACGGACCAGCCGGCTTTAAGGTTCAGCCGGCTTGAAAAGTCCATATAGACCGCGGCCGCCGGCTGAAGCGACAGGTGAGCGCTTTCGTCATAAACGACCGAACACTTGATCTCGTAATACAGGTCGTCGGCGCCGTAATAAAGACCCTCTTTGCCGATATTCTTTTTCAAGACCTGCGTGAACGAGTAGGTGTTATAGGCCTTCGGCGCGAAGTATTGCGCGGAATGGCGGTTATACCGCTGATGTTCATAGCGCAGTACGGAGTAAAAAGCCGCGGGCGCTTCGTCGTACGCCAGGCGGGCGTCGGCGCCGTAGATCTCGAATTTGTTCCCGTCGTTAACCTTGCCCGCGCGCCAGTCCGCCCCGCCCCGCACAGCTCCGCTGGCGTCCCAGTCAGCCCGTGTTTTCCCGTACAGGACGTCACGGGAGTCCCGCACGTTCGCGTAGTTGTTGATCAGGTTCTCCTTTACGGCCGAGGCCGAGACGCTGAAAGTTTCAAGGACTTTTTTCCAGCCTGAAATGGCGTAGTTCTCGCGGGCGCCTATGTTCTGGACATAAGCTTTCCGGGTATACGAGGCCGAGGCGCCGCCTTCAAAACCCGCGCCATAGGCGAGAGAGACCCCGGCGCCGCGCTCGTCGAGGGAAGGGGTACCTTTAAAAGAATACCGTCCTGCGGAGCCGCTGCCGGCGAGCGTAAAATTACGGTCCAGGCGTTTTGAAACGGCGGCGGAATAGTTAAGGTACCTGACCCCGGTCGCCCTCTCCGGACTGCGCGCGTCCAGCAGGTCGACGCCGGCCGACAGCCTGAAGCTGTCCCGGTAAACGGTGTTCTTACGCGACGATCTGATCGCGGCGGTATTATAAGGCGCGGCTTTAAGCAGGCGGTCGTAGTACGGCTGGGCGAGCTCGTATTCGCCCGCGTCGGAATAGAACTGGGCGAGGTCAAGGAGGGCCTCGGTATCGCCGTCATTAAGCTCCGCGGCTTTTTTCAAGTGAACGAGACCGGCCGCCGGTCTGCGGTCCCACATACTCTCTTTGCCCTGTCTTTCCTCGTCGATCCAGGCTTGTTTTGAGGCTTCGAATGCGGCCTTGTAAGCCAAAGACGCCTCCGCATATCTCCTGTCCCAGCCCAGCACCCTGGCTTTTTCAACGACCGCGCTGAAATCGGCCGGATCGAGCGCTATGACCGCGTCATATGCGGCAACAGCTTCGTTAAGCCGGTTGGTCCAGCTGTAAAGTCTGGCCAGCTTGCGCAGGCTGTCTTTATCCTGGTGGGAAAGTTCCGCGACCTGGGCGAATGAAACCGACGCTTCTTTCAGCCGGCCCTGGGCCAGCTGGCTTTCCGCCAGCAGTTTAAGACAAGGCAGGTCCAGGACGCCCGGGATAGCCGACACGGCTTTCTCGGTCCCGGCAAAATCCCCTTTATCGTACAAAGCCATGGCCTGCGAGCAGTCGGAAGCGGCAAGGCTTCCGGCCTCGACAGAGAAAATTAACGCCGCCAGCAGGACTTTGATCCTCATCGAATATTCATCCCATTAATCGACCGTCATAGTTATTATATATGTCCGGTATTTCGGCGCTAAAAACAATTTGTTAAAAAGAAATGAACTGCGGCCGGCGGGGTTTAAACGATAAGCGGCAGGATCTCCGCGGCGTCGCCTTCTATCCTGATGGTAGCGGAGGCGTCGTGGGCCGTGGGTCCGCGGTTGATTATGGCGTAAGGCTTGCCGTCGGCGCGCGCGCTTAGCGGCACCGAGGCCGCGGGTTCGACCGAAAGCGTTGAACCTATGGCAAGGACAAGGTCGCAACCGGCGGCCGCCCTGCGGGCCGATCCGAGCTCCGCCTGGGGCATGGCTTCTCCGAACATGACGACGGCCGGCTTAAGGAACCCCCCGCAGGCGCATTTTGGCGGCTTTCCGGTCGATAGGAATTTACCGATGGCTGCCGCCATATGCGACCACTCATAGCACTCCACGCATTCGGCGCAAAGGCCGCTGCCGTGCAGTTCTATCAGTTTGGCGTTAGAAGTTCCCGCCAGGCGGTGGAGATTGTCTATATTCTGGGTTACCAGCGCGGCCAGTTTTCCCAGCTTTTCCAGCCTGACCAGGGCCTTGTGCGCCTCGTTGGGCCGGGCGGCCTTAAAAGCCTCGAAAGTTCCGGCCTTGTAACGCCAGTATTCCACCCTCTTGGCCTCGGACTCCATGAATTCGCTGTAAAGGACCGGTTCCTGTTTTTTCCACACGCCGTCCGGGCCCCTGAAATCGGGAATGCCGGAACCGGTGGAGATCCCGGCACCGGTGAAGACGAGGATCTTACCGGACCTGCCGATCAGCTCTTTCAGCTTTTTTATTTCTTTTTCCATCGCGCTGGAACTACGGCTGGAGGGGCTTCAGGCAGTCGGGGGAATCGTTTTCGGGGGAGTTCACGAACGTCGAGACTTTATAGCCGTGCATAAGGGCGGAATCGCAGGCCCGCAGGATAGGAAGCAGTTCTTCGGTATTGCTGGCGCGCATATCGGCCCAGAGCTTCTCGCCCGCTTTATCCAGGATGACCGGCATACGGTGCTGCACTGTCCTGATAAGGGCGTTGGCCAGGCAAGTGATCACCGCGTAAGTTCCCGTATCCTCGTCAAAGACGCCGGCCATGCCGAAAAGCTTTTTATCCCTGAGCTCGAACCGGTACGGGACTTTCTCCCCGGCGGTATGCGCCCATTCATAAAAACCGTCGGCGGGCACGATACAGCGGCTTTTATAGAAGGCGGTCCTAAAATCGGGCCTGGAGGTTATCCCTTCCGCGCGGGCGCTTAAAGCCCCCTCGCGGATCTCGCTTCCCGCCCAGCCGGGAATAAAGCCCCACTTCAGCAGCTTGACAACGCCGCCCGCTATCACAGGGGCGCTCTGGCCCGCGGAAATATTATAGCTGGGACGCACCGGCGCGCTCGGCTGTTTAGCGCAGAAACGCTCCATGAGCGCGGCGGCTTCGGCTGTTTGGGAATATCTTGTGCACATCGGTTTCAGTTCCGTCCTTCGCCCCGGGTCCGGTCAATATTAATAATACCATTACCCGGGCTGTTTCGGCTACCCCGGCGACGGCTAAATATTCCGCAGCACCCAGGGCAGGGCCGTAAGGGCCGCGCCGACGGCCGAGATATAAAAAGTGTCGGCCAGGAAATATGGATAGACCAGCAAGGCGATGCCGCTGACCAGCAGCAGCATGTCGTTGTTGTCCTTACCCCGCTTGAAATAGAAGATGCCGATACTGCTGAACAGCAGTGAAGCCAGGACACCCCACATGCTCAGGCCGAAAAGAGCCCCGCCGGAGCCGGGCTTACCCCCGCCTGAAAGGCCCTGGGCCGCGTCCACAAAATCGTCGCCGGAAGTCATAGATACATCTTACCTTATTCCCCCTCCCGGTTCCGTAGAGCGGGTTCGTTTTTTGCTATCATAATCCGATACTCGGACCCCGGTCGGGAGGAATAATGAAAAAGATATTTATGATCGTCTCCGCGCTCTTCTTTGCCGCGGCGGCCCTGCAGCCCGCCTTTGCCGGCGGGAAGAAAATAGTATGCGTGATAGACCTGGAGGATAAATCCGGAAGTCACGGCGACTGGCGCAACATCGGCACCGGCATGGCCGAAATGATGGTGACAGCCCTGGCCGAGACCAAAAAGTATACGCTGATAGAACGGGATAAGCTCGAGGCCGTTATGGCCGAGCAGAAACTTGGCGCTTCCGGAGCCGTAACAGCCCAGACCGCCGCCAAGATAGGCAAACTTTTAGGCGCCAACTACATAATTACCGGCAGCGTCACGGAATTCGGGGTCAAGGACTCGAAGATAGGCGTGGGAGCGCTTGAAAAAGTGCTGCCCTTCGGCGGCGGGGCAAAAGTCTCCACCACCAAGGCCCGCGTGGTCCTGGATATGCGCGCCATAGACACCACTTCCGCCCAGATC
>Ga0334722_10002039_pt1 | contig 23523 bp, 23 predicted proteins | sample C3_bottom_MG_FD_207210 | JGI IMG/M metagenome (GOLD analysis project Ga0334722, IMG submission 207210) | Sediment microbial communities from Yellowstone Lake, YNP, Wyoming, USA - C3_bottom | ecosystem: Environmental > Aquatic > Freshwater > Lake > Sediment | place: USA: Wyoming | collected... | reverse complement strand
CTACCGGCTGCTGACGAGCCTGCAGCAGCGGGCGCCGTCGGCAATCGTCCAGAACAACCTCGGCGTGCTGCGGCTGCGGGCGAAGAACCTGCCGCCCGACGCGGCCAAGGCCGCGACCTGCTTCCAGCTGGCCCGCAGCCTCGACCCGCTCGATCCCGACTACGTGTTCAATCTCGGCTACACGTCCTGGCTCGACGGCGACCCGCAGCTGGCCAGTTCGTGGCTGCGCGAGGCCGTGCGCCTGAACCCCGGCGACGGCGCGGCCCACGCGCTGCTGGCCACCGTGCTCGAGGCGGCGGGGCAGACCGCGGAAGCGGCCCGGGAACTGACGCTGGCGCAGCGGCTCTCGTCGGCGTACGACGCGCTGGATCTGAAGGTGGCGTCGGGCGCGCCCGCCCGCGGCCTCGAGCGGCTCAAGGAGACGATCGAGCCGCCGCGTTCGGAACGCGCCGACATCGCCGTCGAACTGATCGGGCAGCGCGACCAGCGGGACATGGCCGTGTTCTACCTCGACCGGGGCCGCCGCTTCTTCGAACAGGAAAACGACCGCGAGGCGGAACCGGAATTGAAACGGGCCCTGTACCTGGCGCCCTACGACGCCGAGGCGCACCTGCTCATCGGCCGGATCTGCCTGCGGAACGGCCGCGTCCGTGAAGCGGTCGAGGCGTTCAAGATCTCGCTCTGGAGCCAGGACACCGTGGCCGCCCACGTCGCGCTGGCCGAGGCCTATCTCGAGGACAGGAACCCGGATCTGGCCCGCAGCGAAGCCGAGCGCGCCCTGGTCATCGACCCCTCGTCGGCCGCGGCGCAACGGGTGCTCAGCCGGCTCAAGCGCTAAGGCCGGCGCGTCCCGGCAACCGGATATAATCTCCGCGAAGCCCTCCCGGGAGGAAGCCGTGATGTCCTGCCCGTTCGGACGGATTGGGCGGCGAGAATCCGGACGCCGCCGCGCATGGTTCGCCCTGGCCCTCGCGATGGCGGCCTCCGCGGCGCCGTTCGTCCGGGCCGCCGCGCCCGAGGCTCCCCTCGTCCTGGTGGCCCACGTCGACGCGATGATTCACCCCGTATCGGCGGAGTTCATGGTCGACGCGATCGCCCGTGCCGACAGGCGGGGCGCCGCCCTCCTCGTGTTCACCCTGCAGACGCCGGGCGGGCTCGTCGATTCGACGCGCACGATCATCACGAAGATGCTCGCCGCGAAGACGCCGATCGCCGTGTTCGTAGCGCCGTCGGGCGCGCGCGCGGCGTCCGCCGGCTTCCTGCTGACGATCGCGGCCGACATCGCCGCCATGGCGCCGGGCACGCACATCGGCGCCGCCCACCCGGTCTCGGGCCAGGGCGAGAAACTGGACGAGACGACGTCGAAGAAGGCGGCGGCCGACGTCGCGGCGTACGCGCGCACGCTGGCGTCCGGCCGCGGCCGCAACGCGGAACTCGCCGAGCAGGCCGTCAACGACAGCCGCGCCTTCACCGAGAACGAGGCGCTGGCCGCGTCGCCGGCGCTGGTCGACCTGATTGCCGCCAACATCCCCGACCTGCTGTCGAAGCTCGACGGCCGCGGGATCCGGCGGTTCGACGGCTCCCGCACGGAGCCGCTGCGCCTCGGCGGCGCTCGCGTCGAGGTCATCGACATGAGCCTCCGGCAGCGCGTGCTCGGCACGCTGGCGCATCCCAACATCGCCTACATCCTGCTGAGTCTCGGCGTGCTGGGCCTGACGATCGAACTCTGGTCGCCCGGAGCGATCCTGCCCGGCGTCGCCGGCGGCATCAGCTTGCTGCTCGCGTTCTTCACGTTCCAGGTGCTGCCGGTCAACTACGCGGGCGTGCTGCTGATCCTGTTCGGCCTGTTCCTGCTCGTGCTCGAAATCAAGGTCACCAGCTACGGCGTCCTGGCCGTCGGCGGCATCACGAGCCTCGTGCTCGGCTCGTTGATCCTCGTCGATGCCCCGTCGCCGGAACTCCGGATCAGCCTGGAGCTCATCGTGCCGGTGGTACTGGCGATCTCCGGCATCACGCTGTTCCTGGTGCGGCTGGCGATCCAGTCGCAGCGCCGCAAGCCGGTCACGGGGGCGGCGGGCATGATCGGGGCGGCGGGCAACGCGGTGACGGCCATTCCGGCCGGCGGCCGCGGGGACGTGCGGGTGTCGGGCGAAATCTGGACGGCGCGGTCGGACGACGCCGTCGAGCCGGGTGAGGAGATTCGTGTCACGGCGATGGATGGGCTCGTGCTGACGGTGAGCCGCAGTCCCGTCGCCAAGGAGAGGTCATGATGGAACCGCTGCTGTTGTTCGTCTTCCTGATCGCGTTGTACCTGGTGAGTTCGATCAAGATCCTCGCGGAATACGAACGAGGCGTCATCTTCAGGCTCGGCAAGCTGCTGCCGGAGCCGAAAGGGCCGGGCGTCATCCTGGTCTTCGCGCCCATCGATCGCATCGTGCGGGTCGGCCTGCGGACGGTCGTGATGGACGTGCCGCCCCAGGACGTCATCACGCGCGACAACGTGTCGGTCAAGGTGAACGCCGTCGTCTACTTCCGCGTGGTCGATCCCTCCCGCGCGATCGTGCAGGTGGAGAACTACCACTACGCGACGTCGCAGCTCGCCCAGACGACGCTCCGCAGCGTGCTGGGACAGGTCGACCTCGATGGGCTGCTGTCGGACCGGGAGCGGCTGAACGCCACGCTGCAGAAGATCCTCGACCAGCACACCGACCCGTGGGGCATCAAGGTGTCGTCGGTCGAGGTGAAGCACGTGGACCTGCCGGAGAACATGCAGCGCGCGATGGCGCGCCAGGCCGAGGCCGAACGCGAGAAGCGGGCCAAGATCATCCACGCGGCCGGCGAACTCGAAGCGTCCGAGAAGCTCGCTCAGGCCGCTCACATCATCGCGAGCGGGCCGGAGGCCATGACGCTCCGGTACCTGCAGACACTGACCGAAATCGCGGCGGAGAAGAACTCGACGATCATCTTTCCGCTTCCGATCGATTTGATTCGCGGGATAATGAACCGGTAGCCGGGAGGCCCGGCGTTCCGGCGTCCGGTGGAGGCAATGGCAGACGACACGACCCGCGGCGTCCATCTGAACGACAAGCAGCTCGTCTTCGTGCTGATGGCCGCCGGTGTCATCTGCGGCGTCATGTTTCTCTTTGGCGTTCTCGTCGGACGGGGCGCCCAGCCCTCGCGCGGCGCCGTCAGCGACGGCGCCATGATCAGCGCGCCGCAGCCCGTGTCCGACGGGCAGTCCGCCGCCGAGGTGGCCGCCGCGAAACCGGCCGGCACCGGTCCCGAGGAACTCTCGTACCCCAAACGCCTGTCGCAGGCCGAGACGCCGGCCGAGCAGCTGAAGAGCGCACCCGCGTCGCCGCCGGATGGCGGAATCAGGTTTGCGCAGCCGGCGGACGCGAAGGGCGCGCCGGCAGCCGCGGCGGCGCCGCCCGAGGTGGCGGACGAGTCGGTTGCGATCGCGTCCCCGGCGCCGGGCGCAGCGCCGCCGGCGGGAGCTGCTGCGGCGAAGCCGGTCGCACCTGGGGCGAAATCACCCGCACCTGCCGCCAAGCCGTCCTTGCCGGCGGGCAAGACGCCGGCGCCGGCCGGCAACGCGGTTGCGTCCGCGGCGAAGCCGCCGAAAACCGTCAAGCCGACTCCCTCGGCCGACGCCGGGACGGCCGCGCCCTGGGTGGTGCAGATTGTGGTGACCCGCAAGAAGTCGGAGGCCGACAGTTACGTCAGGCGTCTCAGAGCCAAGGGATACGAGGCGGCTGTCGTCGTCTCCGAAGGCGGGGATCGCTCCACCGTGTACCGAGTCCGCGTCGGCTCGTTTGCCGCCAAGAGTGACGCGGAGGCGCTCGCCCGCCGGATTGGCGCGGTAGGAAAGAACCAGCCCTGGGTTACCCGCTAGCTATCCTCTCCGGCGCCCTCCTGGCCTTGAGTTTTCCCCGGTTCGGGCATCCGGCCGCGGCGTGGATCGCCCTCGCCCCGCTGCTGCTCGCGCTCGCGCGGGAACCGGGCATCCGGCCGCGCCGCGCCTTCCTGCTCGGGCTGGTCGCGGGTGCCGGCTACTTCGGCGGGACGGTCTACTGGACGCCGGCCGTGCTCGAGACATTCGGCGGGCTGCATGTCGCCCTGGCGCTCGTGGCCGGCGCGCTGCTCGTCGCGTACCTCGCCTTGTTTCCGGCCTTCTTCGCCCTTGGCATCGCGTACGTGATGCGCACGGCCGGCATGGGCGCGCTGCTCCTGGCGCCCGCCGTGTGGGTGGCGACGGAACTGGCCCGGCGGTACCTGCTCGGCGGGTTCCCGTGGGTGCTGCTGGGATCGAGCCAGGCGACCGTGATCCCGGTCACGCAGACCGCGAGCCTCGCGGGGGTGTACGGCCTGTCCGCCCTCCTGGTCCTGTCATCGGCTGCGGTCGTGATGGCGATTGCCGGACGCGGCCGGCAGCGGGTGCTGCTGCCGGCGGGCACGCTGGTCCTCGCCGTCGCACTGGCGGCGTGGGGGCAGTGGCGCGTGCAGGAGGGGAGCCTGCTGCGGGCGGGCAGCCCCATCCGCGTGGCGCTCGTCCAGGGGAACATCCGCCAGGATCTGAAGTGGGATCCGGCCGCCGCCTTCAATGTCCTGACCACGCACCTGGCGCTCACGCACCGCGGCGCGGACGACGGGGCGCAACTGGTCATCTGGCCCGAGTCGTCCACGCCGTTCGTGTTCGAGCGTGATGCCGCGGGGCGCGCGGCGGTGGTGGGCGCGGTGCGGCTCCGCGGCATTCACCTGCTGTTCGGCAGCGATCAGGTTGAGCCAGGGCCGCCGCCTGCGTATTTCAACGCGGCCTTCCTGCTCCGGCCGGACGGAACGATCGCGGCGACGTACCGCAAGATGCACCTCGTGCCGTTCGGCGAGTTCATCCCGCTGAAGCGGCTGCTGTTCTTCGTGGCGCCGCTGGTGGAATCGCTGGCGGACTTCTCGCCGGGCCGCGAGGCCGTCGTGATGCCGATCGGGGCCAACCGGCTGTCGACGGCGATCTGCTACGAGGTCGTGTATCCGGACCTCGTGGCGGCGTTCGTGCGCGGCGGCAGCCAGTTGCTCACCACGATTACCAATGACGCGTGGTACGGCGAGTCGTCGGCGCCCTACCAGCATTTCGAGCAGGCCTCGCTGCGCGCGGTGGAGCAGGGGCGCTACCTGGTTCGCGCGGCCAACACGGGCATCAGCGGAATCGTCGATCCGTACGGCCGGGTGGTGGCGTCCTCCCGCATCTTCGAGGAAACGGTGCTGACGGGAACCGTGCGGTTCCTGGACGGCCTGACGTTCTACGGACGGACGGGGGACGCGTTTGCCTGGGCGTGCGTCCTCGCGACGTTCGCCGGCCTGGCGTCGGTGCGCCGGCGTCGAGCCTGAGCGGCGAAATCACGCTACAATCGAGGGGACGGGCAACAGCAGCACGCGACAGCAGTGGAGGCAGGGCCGTGGCATTGGAATTCGACGATCTCGTCCGGCGGCATCAGGAACTCACGAAGCGGGCCACCGAGCTCCGGAGCTATCTTTGAGGCAGCCAATCCCCGCGGTGACGTCGAAGCGCTAGAAGCGCGCATCTCGCAACCCGACTTCTGGAACGATCAGGCCGAGGCGCAGCGTACGCTGCAGCGGCGGAAGCGCCTGCAGGACGAAGTCGATCAGATCGACTCGCTCAGGCAGCAGCAGGACGATCTCGGCGTGCTCGTCGAGTGGGGCCAGGGCGGCGAGGACGTGGTGAACGACCTCGCGGCGGGGCTCGACCGGCTCGAGGCCGAGGTGGACGCCGCCGAGACGAAGCGCATCCTCGGCGGCGAGCACGATCGCTCCAACGCCATCGTCACCATTCACCCGGGCGCCGGCGGTACCGAGTCGCAGGACTGGGCCGACATGCTCCTGCGCATGTACCTCCGCTGGATCGAGCGGCGCGGCTTCAAGCGCGAGATCGTCGATTACCAGCCGGGCGACGAAGCCGGGCTGAAGAGCGCGACCATCATGGTGACGGGCGACTACGCCTACGGGCTGCTGCTGGCCGAGGCCGGCGTCCACCGGCTCGTCCGGATTTCGCCGTTCGACCAGGCCGCGCGGCGCCACACGTCGTTTGCGTCGGTGTACGTCTGGCCCGAACTCGAGAACGACGTCGAGATCGTCGTCGACGAGAAGGACATCCGCGTCGACACGTTCTGCGCGAGCGGCCCGGGCGGGCAGGGCGTCAACACGACGTACTCCGCCGTGCGCATCACCCACCTGCCGACCAACACCGTGGTGTCGTGCCAGAACGAGCGGTCGCAGATCCGCAACCGCGACGCGGCGATGAAGGTGTTGAAGTCGCGGCTGTTCGACATGCAGATCCGCGAGCAGCAGGCCAAGCTCGAGAAGCTGGGCGGAGAGAAGAAGGACATCGCCTTCGGCAGCCAGATCCGGAGCTACGTCCTCCATCCGTACCAGATGATCAAGGACCACCGGACGAAGGAGCAGGTCGGCGACGTCAGCCGCGTGCTCGACGGCGACATCGACGTCTTCATCAAGGCCTACCTGAAGGCGAAGGCCGCCGGCACCCTCGGCCAGGCCACGACCGCCGACGACTAGCGACCTGGGGACGGGTTAGTTTTCCACAGGGCGACGACATCTGCGCCCTATCGAAGCGGTGAAATGGGGACGGGTTAGTTTTCCACAGGGCGACGACATCTGCGCCCTGTGGAAAACTAACCCGTCCCCATTACTGCTTGGGGAAGCCGGCGCCGGGCTGCGTGCCGGCGATGTAGGCCTCGATGACAGCGCCCGGCGTCTCGGCTGGCACCGGCGTTCCGGTCGCGTGGTCGACCGTCATGAAGACGATGTTCCCGGGCGGTTCGAACGCCGGGGGGTGCTGCCGGTCGCACTTCTTGTCGATGTAGAACCGGAACAGGTCCATCCAGATCGGCAGGGCGGCGGCGGCGCCCGTCTCGTTCTGGCCGAGCGGCTTCTTCTCGTCGAGGCCTACCCACACGCCAATCGTGATGTTCGGATCGAAGCCGACGAACCAGGCGTCGGTGTAGTCGTCGACGGTGCCGGTCTTGCCCGCGAGCGGCCAGTCGAGTTCGGCGGCCTTGTAGGCCGTGCCGCGCTGGACGGTGCCGCGCAGCATGTTCAGCATGACGAACGCGGTATCCGCGCGGATGCCTTCCTTCGGCTGCGGGCGGCGCTCCTCGAGCAGGGTGCCGTCGCGCTCGACGATCTTCAGCACGTCGAACGGCTGCATGCGGACGCCCTGGTTGGGGAACGCCGAGTAGGCGCTCGTGACCTCGAGCAGCGTGGCCTCAGACGCGCCGAGCGCGGAGGAGAGGTAGGGCCGGATGGGCGACGTGAAACCGAGCCGGCGGGCGTAGCCGATCACCTGGTCGGGCGTCAGCTGTTCCATCATGCGCACGGTCGGAATGTTGCGCGACTCTTCGATCGTCCGGCGCAGCGTGACGTTGCCCTCGTACTTCTTGTCGTAGTTGCGCGGCGCGTACGGCGGCTGCCCGGGGCCCGCGTTCCAGGACATCGGCGCGTCGAGGAGGATGCTCGACGGCGTGTACCCGCGATCGATGGCCGCGGTGAAGACGACGGGCTTGAACGTCGAGCCGAGCTGCCGCGGCGCCTGGACGGCGCGGTTGAACCTGCTGCGGGCGAAGTCCGACCCGCCCACCATCGCCCTGATCTGCCCGGTGCGGTTGTCGATGGCGAGCACGGCGCCCTCGACGACGGGGAACTGCTCCAGCTTGACGGTCATGCGGTTCCGGCCGTCGTCGATCGCGGCCACTTCGACCTCGATGACGTCACCGACCTTGACCAGTTCGGCGGCCCGCGCGCGGCCCGTCCACTGGAAGGACGTGCGGGTCAGGTCGGCGTCGTACTTGCCGACCCGCACGCGCGCGGTGGCGCCGGCGGCCACGGCGGTCACGGCGGGTTCAGGGGCGGCGCCCCGGCGGCGCGGGGCGGCGGCCACGCGGGCCCGGCCCTCGGCCAGCGCCGTCACCACGGCGGGCACGATGTCCCCCGCCCGCATGGGGCGATCCCAGCGGCGATCGTGAAACGCGGAGAGCACGGCGGCGTCGGCACCGAGGTTGCGCGTGGGCCGCCGGAAGCCGCGGCGCTTGTCGAGCTGGCGCAGCCCGCGGTCGAGCGCCCGCGCCGCCGCGATCTGCAGGTCGTAGTCGAGCGTCGAGTAGACGGACATGCCGGCCTCGTACAGCTCGCGGGCGCCGTACTTGCGCTCGAGGTACTTGCGGATCTCCTCCACGAAGTACGGCGCAATCGCCATGCCCGTGTTCGTGGACGGGACGACCACGACGGGCCTGGCCTTGGCGGCATCGGCGTCTTCCTGGCTGATGTAGTGCTCGGCCGCCATCCGCTGGAGCGTGTAGTTGCGCCGCTGCCGCGCCCATTTCTCGTCGACGTAAGGACTTTCACGCTCCGGCAGCTGCAGGATGCCCGCGATGAGCGCGGCCTCCTCGAGCTTCAGCTCCTTGATGGGCTTGCCGAAGTACATGCGCGAGGCCGCCTCGACGCCATAGGCGCCGTGTCCCAGGTTCATCTGGTTGCAGTACATCGTGAAGATCTCGCGCTTCGTGTACCGCTTCTCGATCTGGATCGCGAGCAGCGCTTCCTTGACCTTGCGCTCGAGCGATTTCTCCGGCTTGAGGAAGAGCTTGCGCGCCAGCTGCTGCGTCAGCGTGCTCGCACCGTACGAACGCCGGTGGAGGATGTTCTGCACCACCGTGATCATCAGCCGCGTGGGGTTGATGCCGAAGTGCTTCTCGAAATCCCCGTCCTCCGCCGCGAGAATCGCCTGCCGGAGGACGGGCGGGATCTCGTCGTACGTCACCATCACGCGCCGCTGGGTGGCGAACTCGCCGATCACGCGGTTGTCGGAGGCGTACACGCGGGTGATCGTGCCGGGGGCGTAGTTGTCGAGCGCGGACACCTGCGGCAGGTCGCCGGAGTACGCGGCCAACAGGCCCGTCACGAGCCCGAGGACGGCCGCGATCACGAACAGGGCGGCAATGCCAGCCTGGCGGATGACGGACGCGCGGTCGGGCGCCTTCTTCCTGATCGGCGTGCGGTTCATGACACCTCGTCCGTCATTCTACCGCTTATCGGCTCCAGCGACTCCGGCCAGGAATTGACATTCGAAGGCTAAGATTTTATACTAATAACAGCCTAAACACAGGCTGGCTGAGAATCGCCGGCCGAGAGGGGTAAGTCCCTTAATCCAAAGGCGCAAGGAAGCGAACATGAGCAAGATCATCGGCATCGATCTCGGCACCACCAACTCCGTCGTCGCAGTCATGGAAGGCGGCGAACCTGTTGTCATCACCAATCCCGAAGGCGGTCGCCTGACCCCCTCCGTGATTGGTTTCAGCAAGACCGGCGAGCGACTGGTCGGCCAGGTCGCGAAGCGGCAGGCCGTGACGAACCCCGAGAACACCGTGTTCTCGATCAAGCGGTTCATGGGGCGGCGCTTCGAGGAAGTCAGCGAAGAGATGAAGATGGTTCCGTACCGCGTGGCGCGCGACGGCGACCACGTGGTCGTCCAGGTGCAGGCCGGCGGGAAGGACGAGCGGCTGGCTCCGGCCCAGCTGTCGGCGATGATCCTGCAGAAGCTCAAGCAGGCGGCGGAAGAGTACCTCGGCCAGCCGGTGTCGAAGGCGGTGATCACCGTGCCGGCGTACTTCAACGACGCGCAGCGGCAGGCCACCAAGGAAGCCGGCACGATTGCGGGCCTCGAGGTGATGCGCATCGTCAACGAGCCGACGGCGGCCGCGCTCGCGTACGGGCTCGACAAGAAGAAGGACGAGACGATCGCCGTGTACGACTTCGGCGGCGGCACGTTCGACATCTCGATTCTCGAGGTCGGCGAGGGCGTCGTCGAAGTGAAGTCGACCAACGGCGACACGCACCTGGGCGGCGACAACCTCGACCACCGGATCATCGAATGGGTGGCGGCGGAGTTCCGGAAGGCCGAGGGCATTGATCTCACGAAGGACCGCATGGCGCTCCAGCGGCTGCGCGAAGCGGCCGAGAAGGCCAAGATGGAGCTGTCCACGGTGATGGAGAGCGAGATCAACCTGCCGTTCATCACGGCGGACGCCTCGGGGCCCAAGCACCTGCAGATGAAGCTGACGCGGGCGAAGTTCGAGCAGCTGGTCGAGGATCTGCTCCAGAAGACGGTGGGGCCGGTCAAACAGGCGCTCGCCGACGCCGGGGTGCAGGCGTCGCAGATTGATGAGGTGGTGCTGGTCGGCGGGTCGACCCGGATTCCGCGCGTCCAGCAGATCGTGCGCGACGCGTTCGGCAAGGAGCCGCACAAGGGCGTCAACCCCGACGAGGTGGTGGCCGTGGGCGCGGCCATCCAGGCCGGCGTGCTCGCGGGCGAGGTGAAGGACCTGCTGCTGCTCGACGTGACGCCGCTGTCGCTCGGCATCGAGACGCTCGGCGGCGTGATGACGGCGCTGATCCCGCGGAACACGACCATCCCGACGCGCAAGAGCGAGGTGTTCTCCACGGCGGCCGACAGCCAGTCGAGCGTCGAAGTGCACGTGCTGCAGGGCGAACGGCCGCTGTCGCGCGACAACCGCACACTCGGCCGGTTCCACCTCGACGGCATTCCGCTGGCGCCGCGGGGTGTGCCCCAGATCGAAGTCACGTTCGACATCGACGCCAACGGCATGGTCAACGTGTCGGCCCGGGACAAGGGCACCGGCAAGGAGCAGAAGATCACGATCACCTCGTCGAGCGGCCTCAACAAGGACGAAGTCGATCGCATGATGCGCGAGGCCGAAGCCCATGCGGCCGAGGACAAGGCGCGCAAGGAAGAGATCGAGACGCGCAACCAGGCCGACCAGTCCGTCTACGGGGCGGAGAAGATGCTGAAGGAGATGGGGGACAAGATCCCCGCCTCCGAGCGCCAGCCGGTCGAGGCGGCGATTGACGAGGTCAAGAAGGCGATCGAGAAGAACGACGCGGCCGCCATCAAGAGCGGACTCGAGAAGCTGACCTCGGCGCAGCACAAGCTGGCCGAGACGCTCTACAAGCAGTCGGCGCCAGGCGCCGGCCCCGAGGGCGGCGGCGCGGCGCCGGGATCCGAGCCCCCGAAGGGCGACGTGATCGACGCCGAAGTGGTCGACGAGGGCAAGAAGTAGCGGCGTAGCCGGCCATGGACCTGTACGAACTGCTCGGCGTCGCTCGTGACGCCGGTCTCGGCGAGATCAAGCGCGCCTACCGTCGCCTGGCGCGGCGCTATCACCCGGACATCAACCCGGGGGATCGCGCCGCGGCCATGCGCTTCCGCGCGATTGCCGACGCGTACGAGGTGCTGACCGATCCGGACCGCCGGCGGGAGTACGACCTGCTCGGCGGCGGCGCGGTCGTCATCGAGTCGGCCACCTTCGGGTTCGACGGGTTTGATTTTTCCGTGCAGGCCGCCGACGGCGCGGCGGCCTCCACGTTCGGCGATTTGTTCGCTGACGTCATCCACGAGGCCGTCACGGGCGTCCCGGGGGCGCCGGCGCGGGGCGGCGACCTGTACCTGTCCGTTCCGATCCGGTTCGAGGACGCGGTGCATGGCGTCGAGGCCACCGTGATGGTGTCGCGGCGGGATGCCTGCGGCGGCTGCCGGGGCCGCGGGGTCCAGCCGGTGGCCGAGGCCACGTGCCCCTCGTGCCGCGGCGGCGGCACCGTGCGGACCGCGCGCGGACACATGGTCTTCACGAAGTCGTGCGTCCGTTGCGGCGGGACCGGCCTGCTCCGGCACGCCGCCTGCGGCCGCTGCGGCGGCGCCGGCGTCGAGACCCGGGCCGAGGCCACCACGGTGTCGGTGCCGGCCGGCGTCTCGAACGGCGAGCAGCTGCGGCTGGGCGGTCTCGGGCACGCGGGCACGCGCGGCGCGGCGGCGGGCGACCTGATCGTGACCGTCGAGGTGGCGCCGCACCCGCTGTTCCGCCGGGATGGCGACGACGTCTGCCTGACGGTGCCGGTGGCGATCCACGAGGCGGCGCTCGGCACGCGGTTCGACATCCCCACGCTGGACGGACCGACGCGGCTGCGGGTGCCGCCGGGCACGCAGCCCGGCCAGCGGTTCCGGCTTCGGGAGCGGGGCCTGCCGTCGGTGCGGACGGGCCGGCGCGGGGATCTGATCGTCGACATCAGGGTCGTGCTGCCGTCCGTGATCGACGAGCGGTCGAAGCAGTTGCTGCATGAGTTCGGCCAGATCAACACCGAGGATGTCCGCGCGGGCCTGTGGCAGGCTGTCGCGAAGGCATGAACGCGCCGGAGACGGACGAAAGCGAGGCGGAGATGCCCACGAAGAAGAGCACCGGCCCGGGCAAGGCCTTCTACATGATCAGTGCGGTGGCCCAGAAATACAGCATCCATCCGCAGACGCTGCGGCTGTACGAGCGCGAGGGCCTGCTGAAGCCGTCCCGCACCGACGGCAACACGCGGCTGTACTCGGACGAGGACCTGCAGCGCCTCGAGACCATTCTGTCGCTCACGCGGGACCTGGGGGTCAATCTCGCCGGCGTGGAAATCGTGCTGAATATGCGGCAGAAGATGGAGGACATGCAGCGCGAGGTCAACGAGTTCATGGAGTACGTCAAGCGCGAGCTGCAGCGGGGCCTGGGCGACTGGGAGCAGCGGCTCAATACCGCGCTCGTGCGGTCGTCGCCGGCCGATCTCGCGCGCGGGGCGCAGCCCGCCACGCCAGCCGCCGTCAAACCTGCTCCGTGACGCCGTCCGCGATCGTGTAAGATGCTTCTTCGGGCCGGGGCGATTTCCCCGGGGCGATTCGTGGCGTGTCGGCGAACAGGTTTCTCATGTCCTGCCCTGTGTGTGACGGTACTGGCTGGAAGACGGTCGAACGCGACGGCGTGCGCCTGGCTTCCCGCTGCGATTGCCGTCGCGAGCATCTGACGACGCGCCTCGCCGCCGACGCCCGCATCCCGCGGCGTTACCAGCACTGCGACCTCGGCAATTTCCGGGACTACAACGAGTCGCTGCACCGGGCGAAGCAGCGCGCGGTCAAGTTCGCCGACGCGTTTCCGGTGGTCGATCGCGGCATGTTCCTCGAAGGCCCGCCGGGTGTCGGCAAGACCCACCTCGCGGTCGCCGTCCTGCGGCAGATTATCGACACCCGCGGGGCCCGGGGCCTCTACTACGACACGCGCGACCTGCTCCGCGTCATCCGGAGCACCTACGACCCCGTCGTGCGGACGACCGAGTTTGACGTGCTCCGTCCCGTGATGAATGCGGAACTGCTCGTGCTTGACGACCTCGGCGCCGAGAAGACGTCGGAGTGGGTCGAGGAGACGCTCTCGCTCATCGTCAACACCCGCTACAACGAGCGGCGCGCGACGATCTTCACGTCCAACTACGAAGCCCAGCCCGACGAGACCGATCCGAATTCGCTGCTGTGCCGCATCGGTTTCCGGATGTACTCGAGGCTGCACGAGATGTGCGAGTTCGTCACGCTCGACGCCCTCGATTATCGCGACGAGGGCGCGCAACACAGCAACGAAGACCTCGTCGTCAAGTGGAAGGCGCAGGGCAAGGGCCGGCGCGTGAGCGCCGTCCGGCCGTCGCCGGCCCGCGCCCAGTTGCGCGACTCGAAAGCCGACCTCAAGTGGCCGGGCGGTCGCGCCGGCACGAACTAGCGGATCCGGGGCGTGGCCGCGCTCGGTCTCTACATTCACGTTCCCTTCTGCGCCCGGATCTGCCCGTACTGCAACTTCAACCGGGGGCTGTTCGACGCCGCGCTGGCGGATCGGTACGTCGCGGCCGTTGAGCGGCATCTCGAACGCGCGGCGGCGGACGCGGGCCTCGACGGGCCGCCGGCCGCGGACACCATCTATTTCGGCGGCGGCACGCCCTCCGTGCTCGAGCCGGCCGCGATCGCCCGCCTCATCGGCGCGTGCCGGCAAGCCTTCGCCGTGGCCCCGGACGCCGAGATCACGATGGAAGTGAATCCCGATACCGCCGCGCCCGGGGCGCTCGGGGGCTTCCGCGCCGCCGGCGTCACCCGCCTGAGCATCGGCGTGCAGTCGGTCCGCGACGAGGAACTCCGGCTCCTCGGGCGCCTGCACGATGCGGCCGGCGCCAGCCGCGCGTTTGCCGGCGCCCGGGCAGCGGGCTTCGACAACATCAGCCTCGACCTCATGATGGGGCTTCCCGGGCAGACGCTCGCGCAGTGGCAGGAGTCGGTCGTCTGGCTGATCGCCGCGGCGCCGGAACACGCCTCGATGTACATCCTCGAGGTGTATCCCCATGGCGCGCTGCGGGCGGACATGGATCGGCAGGGACTGGCGTCCATCGCCGACGACGACGCCGCGGACATGTACGAATGGGCGATGGGGGCGGCGGAGCGGGCGGGGCTGGCGCAGTACGAGATCTCGAATGTGGCCAGGCCGGGGTTCGAGTCGCGCCACAACCTCAAGTACTGGACCGACGGCGACTGGCTGGGCGTCGGCCCGGGGGCGCACTCGACCCTCGGCGGCGTCCGGTGGCGGACGTGCGACAGGACCGAGGACTACGTTGCCGCCATTGGGGCGGGCTCCGACGTCAAAAGAGACAGACGGGTGCTGACAACCCGCGAGCGGTGGGAGGAAGCCCTCATCACCGGCTTGCGTCTGACCCGCGGCGTGGCCGTCGATGACCTCCGGGAGAAATACGGGCTTGATATCTGGGCCCGATATGGCGATCATCTTCAGCCATACCTGGCAGCCGGCCACCTCCTCTTCGACGGGAGGCGGCTTCGACTGAGCCGGCAGGGGATGCTGCTGGCGAACGAGGTGTTGGCGGTTTTCATTTGAACCGGTGGTACGTTAGAGTACGGGGATTCGCCCGGTACAACACGCCTATCGCCAAGGAGGCTCCGAAATGCTCTCGACGTGGACGTCACGTGCTGCCGGTTGGCGGCGCATCGCAATTGGACTGGCGCTGACGCTGGTGGCCCTCGCGGTTTCCGTCAGCGTGGCGCCCGCGCAGACCGCTGCGCCTCAGGCTCCGGCCGCCCAGGCCGCTCCGGCCCAGCCGGCGCCGCCCGCCGCCAGGGTATTCAGCGGCCAACTCGGCATGATGTTCAATGTCATCAAGCCGGACAAGACCGCTGACTTCGAAATGATCATCGCCAAGCTCAAGGATGCGCTCTCCAAGAGCGACGATCCGGTGCACAAGGAAATGGCCAAGGGCTGGCGCGTGTTCAAGAACCCCGACCCGATCGCGGGAGGCAACGTCCTCTACGTGTTCGTGATCGACCCGGTCGTCAAGGATGCGGACTACACGATTTCCAAGGTGCTCGCAAAGATCTTCCCGGCCGAAGTGCAGGAACTGTTCAAGACCTACAGCGCCTCGTTCGCCGGCGGCGTCACGCTGCAGAATTACGTGCTCGTCTCCGACATGAAGTAGTCGAACGGTGTCCGGGGCGCCCTCGTCCGGGGGCGCCCCGCGCGTTCCATCCCCGGCGGCGTCCGCCCGCCCGGGCTCCTCCAAGAGCGGGATTTCCTACAGCGTCAGGTGCAGCCCGATGTAGACGCGGTGCTGGCGGAGCGAGGCCTGCGACGACGCCGAGCCCAGCGTGATCACGCGATAGTCGAGCCGGGCACCCACGATCCCGCTCAGCTTCACCTGTACGCCCCCGCCGAACGAGGTCGCCATGCCGGTCGCCGTTTCGGTGCCGAGCACCTGGCGGAACCCGCCGACGCCGACCGTCGCGTAGACGAACCACTTGCCAACCGGAATCCGGAGCATCCCGCTCGCCAGCGCCGTCGTGGTCCCCGGCGTGCCGTCGGCCGCCTTCTGACCGGAATTCGCCAGCTCGAGTTCGGCCCGGACCACGGTCAGGATCTTGATGTCGGCCGACGCGCCCCAGAGCGTCTGAGTCTTCGGCGCGAGGTTCAGGCCGACGAACCCCGTCAGCTCGATCGCGCGCGCGGGGGCCGGCGCCGCGAGCAGCCAGCCCGCCGTCACCGTCAGGATGGTCCAGTGTCGCAGCGTCATGCCGGGCGTTCCTTTGTGAGAGTGGTAGGATGGACGTCTGGTACGGAGTCTACCAGAACGGCTCGGCTCCCGGGGGAGGGCGACATGGCGAACAGGCGGACACGGACGGCGTGGCTGGCGCTGGCGTTGGTGACGGCGGCCACGGCGGGACTTGCGGCCGACACGTTGTTCCTGCGCAACGGCGACCGCGTGCAGGGACAGCTGGTGGCGATCCGGAACGGCGAAGTGGAATTCCGCGAGCAGCGCGGCTTCGGGGCGCGCACGATCCGGATGGATCTCCGCGACGTGCGGAGAATCGAGTTCGACGAGATCGACGTCGTCGATTCGCGCGGCCGGGGGGACGAAAGCGGGCGGCGCGGCGCGATCGACGGGCCGCGTCCCGGCATGCGCGAACGCCAGGTGACGGTGTCGGCTGACGTGCCGTGGGTGGATACCGGCCTCTCCGTGTCCGACGGCCAGCGCGTCTACTTCAAGGCCAGCGGGCAGGTGACGTGGGGCAAGGGGCGGCGCGACGGCCCGGACGGCGAGCGGAACTCGCCGAACAATCCCGCGCGGCCCATTCCGAACCGGCCGGCGGCGTCGCTCATTGGCAAGGTCGGCGATCGCGGGATCGACCCGTTCTTCATCGGCGGAGCGCAGGGGGCCTTCCAGATCCGCGGCAACGGACGGCTGTTCCTCGGCATCAACGACGAGTACCTCCGCGACAACTCCGGCAACTTCCGGGTGACCATCTACTACTGAAGTGATAGATTTCGAGAACTTATGGACTTCCGGTTCACCGAGCAGCAGGAGTTGTTGAGGCGCGCCGTCCGCGAGTTTGCCGAGACGGAAATCCGTCCCTTCGTGCGCGAATGGGACGAGGCGCAGGCGTTTCCCCGGTCGCTCGTCGCCAAGATGGCGGAACTCGGGCTGATGGGCATCCAGTTTCCGGAGGAGTACGGCGGCGCGGCGATGTCCGCCATCGAGTACTGCATCTGCATCGAGGAACTGGCGCGCATTGATCCGGCGGTGTCGCTGTCGGTGGCGGCGCACAACGGCCTGTGCTCGTCGCACATTGCGATGTTCGGGACCGAGGCGCAGAAGGTGAAGTACCTCGTGCCGCTGGCGACGGGCCAGTGGCTGGGCGCCTGGGCGCTGACCGAGCCGACCGCCGGGTCCGACGCCGCCCGCCTCCGCACCACCGCCACCCGCGACGGATCGGGGTGGGTGCTCAACGGCTCGAAGGCCTTCATCACCCACGGCGGCATCGGCGAAGTCTGCGTGGCGATGGCCATCACGAACAAGGACAAGGGGCCGAAGGGCATCTCGGCGTTCATCATCGAGCGCGGCAACCCGGGGATGATCGCCGGCCGGCACGAGGACAAGCTGGGCATGCGCGCCAGCGACACCAGCGAAGTCCTGTTCCGCGACTGCCGGCTGGAGGCCGACGCGATGGTCGGCGAGCTCGACCAGGGATTCATCAACACGCTCCAGGTGCTCGACGCGGGCCGCATCGGCATCGCCGCGCTCGCCGTCGGCCACGCCCAGGGCGCGTACGAAGTCGCGCGGCGCTACGCGCTCGAGCGCACCCAGTTCGGCCAGCCCATCGCGTCGTTCCAGGCCATCCAGTGGAAGCTGGTCGATCTCGCAACGCGCATCGAGGCGGCGCGGCTGCTGACGTACCGATCCGCCTACATGAAGGATCAGGGCCTGCGCATGTCGCGCGAGTCGGCCATGGCCAAGCTCTACGCCAGCGAGATCGCCGTCCGGGCGTCCGAGGAGTGCGTGCAGATCCACGGTGGGTACGGATTCGTCAAGGACTACCCGGCCGAGAAGTTCCTCCGCGACGTCAAGCTCGAGACGATTGGCGAGGGCACCAGCGAGATCCAGCGGCTGGTGATTGCCCGCCAGTTGCTGGCGGCCACCGCCTGAGGTCGATGACCACCGCTCCGACGACCGCTCCGACGACCGGGACGCCGCGGCCGCTGGCCGAACGCGTCCGTGAAGGCGACGCGCGCGCCATCGCGCGCGCGATCTCCCTGATCGAAGACGAGGCGCCGCAGGCCGCCGACCTGGTGCGCGCGCTGTTCCCGCACACGGGCGGGGCGTACCTGGTCGGGATCACGGGCCCTCCCGGCGCCGGCAAGAGCACGCTGGTGGATCAGTTCGCGGCCGAGCTCCGCCGCCGGGACGAGACCGTCGGCGTCATCGCCGTCGACCCGACGAGCCCGTACTCGGGAGGCGCCATTCTCGGCGATCGCGTCCGCATGCAGGCGCATGCCGGCGACGCCGGCGTGTTCATCCGCAGCATGGCCACCCGCGGCCACCTCGGCGGCCTGGCGCAGGCCACGCACGAGGCGGCCCAGGTGCTCGATGCCGCCGGCAAGGACTGGGTGGTCATCGAAACGGTGGGCGTGGGCCAGGACGAGGTCGACATCGTCCGCACCGCGGACGTGTCGATCGTGACGCTCGTGCCGGGCACGGGCGACGAAGTCCAGGCGCTCAAGGCCGGCATCATGGAGATCGCCGACATTTTCGTCGTCAACAAGGCCGATCGCGAGGGCGCGGACCGCCTGGTCGCCGCGATCGAAGCCATGCTGGCCTTCGAGACGTTCGGCCCGGACGACTGGAAGCCGCCCGTGATCCGCACCCAGGCCACGACCGGCGCGGGTGTGCCCGAACTGGCGGGCGCGGTGGACGCATTCCGCGCGCATTCCACGGGGCGGCGCTCGTCGCGGCGCCTGCTGCGGAACCGGTTCCAGCTGCGCGAACTGCTCGCGCGCCGCTTCATGGAGCACGTCGAGCGTGACGTGCTGCGGGCCGGGGAACTCGACGCGCTGCTCGATCGCATTTCGTCCCGCACCGTCGATCCCTACACCGTGGTCGGCGAGCTTCTGGACCGCGCGCTGGCGGGCGGACGCGGCGCGTCCGCGCCGTCGCTCGATCACATCGGCGTCGCCGTGCGCGACATCGAAGCGGCGCTGGCGTTCTATTGCGACGGTCTGGGCCTCGCGGCGGGCGCGGCCGAGGACGTGCCGACCGAGAGGGTCCGTGCCCGGTTCGTGCCCGTCGGCGGCGGCGCGGCGATCGAACTCCTGCAGGCCACGTCGCCCGACTCGGCGATCGGGCGGTCGATTGAGAAGCGCGGGCCGGGCGTGCACCACATCACGTTCCGGGTGGACGACATCCGGGCGGCGATGGCGCGCCTGCGTGCCATGGGCGTCCGGCTGCTCGATGACGAGCCCCGCCCCGGCGCCGAAGGCGCGCTGGTCGCCTTCGTCCATCCGTCGAGCGCGCATGGCGTGCTCGTTGAATTGAAACAGGCATCGAAGGACTGACGCATGGCGTTCGAGATTGGCATCATCGGGGGGAGCGGCCTGTACGACATGGCTGATCTCCAGGACCGGCAGGACGTGACGCTGACGACGCCGTTCGGCCCGCCGTCGGACGCCTACGTGACCGGCACACTGCGCGGCCGGCGAGTGGCATTTCTCCCCCGGCACGGCGTCGGGCACCGGATTCTGCCGTCCGAGATCAACTTCCGCGCCAACATCTACGGGTTCAAGATGCTTGGCGTCGAGCGCATCCTGTCGGCGAGCGCCGTCGGCAGCCTGCGCGAAGATCTGAAACCCCTCGACATCGTCATCCCGGACCAGTTCTTCGATCGTACGCGCGGGCGGATCAGCACCTTCTTCGGGAACGGCCTGGCGGCGCACGTCGGGTTTGCCCACCCGGTGTGCGGCGAAGTCGGCCGCGTCGTCCTGGCGGCGGCCCGGGACGACGGGGCCACCGTGCACGGCGGCGGCACGTACGTGTGCATGGAAGGCCCGCAGTTCTCGACGCTGGCGGAGTCCAGGGCGTACCGCGCCATGGGCATGGACGTGATCGGCATGACCAACCTGCAGGAAGCCAAGCTCGCGCGCGAAGCGGAGATCTGCTACGCGACCATCGCGCTGGTGACGGACTACGACTGCTGGCATCCCGGCCACGACTCGGTCAGCGTGGAGATGATTGTCGCCAACCTGACGCAGAACGCCGCGGCCGCCCGCCGGATCATCGCCGAGTCGGTGAGCCGGATGCCGGCCGCCCGGGGCTGCACGTGCGGGCAGGCGCTGGCGACGGCCATCATCACCCGCCCCGATCTCATCCCGGCGCAGGTCCGGAAGGACCTGGCGCCCATCATCGGCAAGTACGTCAAGGAATCATGAACATCATCGTCACCGGATCGATCGCGTACGACTACCTGATGTCGTTTCCCGGCAGCTTCACCGAGCACATCCTGCCGGACTATCTCCAGCGCATCAGCCTGAGCTTTCTCGTCGACACGATGGACAAGCGCCGCGGCGGGTGCGCGCCGAACATCGCGTACACGCTCGCCCTGCTCGGCGAACGGCCGCGGCTGATGGGGACGGCGGGGCAGGACTTCGGGGAATACCGCCGCTGGCTCGAGGCCGCCGGCGTCGATGCCTCGCTGGTCAAGGAGATTGACGGCAAGTTCACCGCGTCGTTCTTCTGCAGCACCGATCAGCAGGGCAACCAGATCGCATCCTTCTACACCGGCGCGATGGCCAACGCCGGGGAGTTGTCGTTCGGGGCCGCCGGCGGGTGCGACCTCGCGATCATCTCGCCGAACGACCCGGGCGCGATGGTGAGCTACGCCGAAGAGTGCCAGCGTCTGGGAATTCCGTACATCTTCGACCCGAGCCAGCAGGTGGCCCGCATGGACGGCGCCGAGTTGCTCAAGGGGCTGCGCGGAGCCCGCATCGTGATGTCGAACGACTACGAATTCGAGATCATCCGCGAGAAGACCGGGCTCGGCGAGCAGGCCATGCTCGAGACGGCTGCCGCCGTGGTCGTGACCAAGGGCGAGAAGGGCTCCAGCATCCTGCTGCGCGATCGGACGATCGACATCCCGGCCGTGCCGCCCGCGCGCATCGCGGACCCGACCGGCGTGGGCGACGCGTTCCGCGGCGGGTTCATGAAGGGGCTGGCCGCCGGCGCCGATTGGGAGGTGTGCGGGCGGATGGGAAGCGTGGCCGCAGCCTACGCCCTCGAGCACATGGGCGGTTCGAGCCATCACTACACGTGGGCCGAGTATGTCGCCCGCTACGAATCACAGTTCGGTCCCTTTCCCGCCGTCCGCCGGTGATGCGGGCGTGGCGCGCGCGCGTGGCGGCCGCGCTCATCGTTGCGTGGGCGGCGTGGCTCGCCGTCAGCCCGCTGGCCGCCGCGCAGGCGAGCCAGTCCTGGATCCTGTGGAGCGTGGCCGCGACGTACCGGGCCGGCCGGCTGATCTGCCATCAACAGCCCGGGCGATCGCCGCGCGTCGGCGGCGTGCAGACAGCCGTGTGCGCACGCTGCCTCGGACTCTACGAGGGCGCGGCGGCCGGTGCCGCGGCCGGCCTGGTGTGGGCGCGGCGGCGATCGGACGCCCGGACGGGCGCGCGGCAGCGCCTGGCGGCCGTCAAGTGGCTGCTCGCGGGATCCGCGGTGCCGACCGTGGCGCTGTGGCTGGCTGAACACGCGGCCGGTGTCGGCGTCGGCAATGCCATCCGTTTCGCGGGCGGTCTGCCGCTGGGCGCGGCGGCCGCCGCGTTCGTCGTCGCGTGGGCCGGCGGCGTGCCGTTCGACGACACGACGCGCGACAGTGCGGTAGACTGAGGACCATATGGCGACTCGCACGACCTCGAAGAAGCCGGCGCCGCCGGCGGCGCCGGCCGGCCCGGTCAAGCCGCTGTGGATGGTGTACCTGCTGGCCTGGTTCGTCCCCGGCGCCGCTCACCTGTGGCTGGGCCGGTGGCAGAAGGGCCTGACGTTCCTCGCCGCGATCCTGATCATGTTCGTCGCGGGTCTCTGGCTGCAGGGCCGGCTGTTCCCGTTCGAACCGGCTGAACCGCTCGTGGCGCTGGCCGCGGTTGCCGACGTGGGGCTGGGCCTGCCGTACGTCCTCGCCAAGATCGCGGGCGCCGGTGCCGGTGAGGCGCGCGCGCTCACCCACGAGTACGGCAACGCCTTTCTCATCACCGCCGGGCTGCTGAACGCGCTCGTCCTCATCGACGCGCACGACATCGCCCTGCGCCGGAAGTAGCACCTCATGGCGATTCACAGCCACCTTCTGCTGATGACGGTCTACGCGGCGCTGGTCGGCGCGGTCGCGGGCGCCCTGCTCAAGGACCCGCCCCGCGATCAACTGCGCGCGGCGGCCACCGTCTTTGCCGGGCTGATGGGCACGGCCGTGGCCGTCGGCTGGCTGCTCTACCTGTTCCCGCTCTAGGCCGTCCCATTGGTGACGCCCGAGTCCCCAGGCGATCGTGCTCTCGAGCGGCCTCCGTCCGGCCGGGCCGCCGCGCGCACGGGCGGGTGGTGGCGGTGGGCCGTGGCCGTCGCCTACATGGCGTTGCTCTTCACGCTGTCGGCCCAGTCCGACCTGCCCTCGCCCCCGGTGGACGCCGTGCTTGGCGTGCCGATCGACAAGATCGAACACACCGGCGCGTACGCGGTGCTCGCCGCGCTGGTGACGTGGGCGGTTGCCGGCGGCTGGCGGCTGGTGACGTGGCGCTCGGCGGTCACCGCGATCGTCGTGGCGTCCGCGTTCGGGTACTCGGACGAGTTCCACCAGCGGTTCGTGCCGCACCGCACATACGACCTGTACGACTGGGCCGCGGACACGGCCGGCGCGTCGCTCGGGGCGGCCGGCACGTGGGCGTGGAGTATACTTTTCCGCGGGAGATCCTGAGTCGATGGGCTACGACAACCTGCTCCTCGAACGCGACGGCGGCGTCGCCGTCGTCACGCTGAACCGGCCGTCGGTGCTCAACGCGCTCAACCGCGCGACGCTCCGCGAGCTTGGCGCCGCGATGGCCGAGTTGCGCGATGACGAGGCGGTGCGCGCGGTGATCCTGACCGGGGCGGGCGAGAAGGCGTTCGTCGCGGGGGCTGACATCCGCGAACTCGCGGAGCTCACGCCGGTCGGGGGGCAGGCGTACGCGGCGGCGGGGCAGCGCCTCTTCGATGCCATCGAGCAGCTGGGCAAGCCGGTGATCGCCGCGGTCAACGGGTTTGCGCTCGGCGGCGGCTGCGAACTGGCCATGGCGTGCACGATCCGGATTGCCGCCGATACCGCGAAATTCGGACAGCCGGAGGTCAAGCTGGGCGTCATTCCCGGCTTCGCGGGCACGCAGCGCCTGCCGAGGCTTGTCGGGAAGGGCCGCGCCCTGGAACTGATCCTGACCGGCGCGACCATCGACGCCGCCGAGGCGTACCGCATCGGCCTGGTCAACCGCGTGTGCCCGGCGGCGGCGCTGATGGGCGAGGCGCGAGTCATGGCGCAGACGATCGCGGGCCTCGCGCCGATCGCGATCCGGCACGCGCTCGAGGCCGTCAACCGCGGGCTCGACATGACGGCGGCAGACGGCGGCGCATTCGAGGCGGCGCTGTTCGGCCTGGTGGCCTCCACCGACGACATGCGCGAAGGCACGCGGGCGTTCGTCGAGAAACGCAAGGCCGCGTTCACCGGGCGCTAATCCCATA
>Ga0334722_10002037_pt1 | contig 23526 bp, 21 predicted proteins | sample C3_bottom_MG_FD_207210 | JGI IMG/M metagenome (GOLD analysis project Ga0334722, IMG submission 207210) | Sediment microbial communities from Yellowstone Lake, YNP, Wyoming, USA - C3_bottom | ecosystem: Environmental > Aquatic > Freshwater > Lake > Sediment | place: USA: Wyoming | collected... | reverse complement strand
CCACTCTTTCGGCGAAAAGGCTTTTATTTCTTTAATATTATAACACGTTCAGAAACCTACTGCAAGGGCTTAGGCAAAAAGTATCAGCTGCGAAGTGGGAGAAAGCCCTTTTAAACAACCGTGAGCATCTAAAACTTCTATTACTGCTTTGGTAGCTTTGCCGCGATTTTTTAAGTCTTCAATCGAAACAAACATCCCTTCCTCCCGGGCTTTGACAATGTTTACCGCTGCCGCTGCCCCAATACCGGGAAGGGCAACAAAGGGGGGTAGAATTCCCTCGGGGGTAATTAAAAAGCGGGTTGCATCCGACTTTTCTAAATCTACCGGCAGCATTTTTATCCCCCGGGCTAACATTTCTAAAGCAACTTCTAACACGGTCACCAAGCCTTTTTCCTTAGCCGATAAACCACCGCCGCGCATTTCTAACTCTTCTAAGGTACGGTTAATTTTTTCAGGTCCGGCTAAGATGACCGGCAAATCAAAATCGTCCGCCCGTACCGTAAAGTAAGTAGCATAAAACGCTTCGGGATAATACACCTTAAAGTAGGCAATCCTGAACGCCATCATCACATAAGCCACGGCGTGGGCTTTCGGGAAAAGATATTTAATCTTTTGGCAGCTGCCGATAAACCAGTCGGGAACCCCATGTTCTTTCATTACAGCAATCTCTTCGGCGGAAATCCCTTTCCCTTTGCGGACATTTTCCATTATTTTAAACGCTTTTTTGGGGGGAACCCCTTTTTGCAGCAAGTAAATCATGATGTCATCCCTGGTAGAAATAGCATCAGAAAGTTTACAGATCCCGTCTCTGATTAAATCCTGCGCATTGTTAAGCCAAACATCTGTACCATGGGAAAAGCCGGAAATCCGCACCAGTTCGGTAAAACTTTTGGGTCGGGTATCTTCTAACATCTGCCGCACAAAACGGGTGCCAAACTCGGGTATCCCATATGTTCCTACAGTAGTGCGAATTTGTTCGGGAGTTACTCCTAAAGGCTCGGTTCCTGAAAATATTCCCATAGTATTTTGGTCATCAAGGCGGATGGTCCGCGGATCAATACCGGTTAAGTCTTCTAACATCTTTAAGACCGTCGGATCGTCGTGGCCTAAGATGTCAAGTTTAACCAGCCGGCTGGAAATCGAGTGGTAGTCAAAGTGGGTTGTTACCACCCCGGAGTTTTTATCATCCGCTGGATGCTGCAGGGGCGTAAACCGGTGAACATCGTTGTTCTTCGGAACTACCATTAAACCCCCAGGATGCTGGCCGGTAGTCCTTTTAACCCCTACTATTCCGCCGGTAAGCCATTTAACCCAGGCCTGCCGGGCCGGACGCCCGCTTTCGTCAAAATATTTTTTTACAAACCCAAAAGCAGTTTTATCGGCAACGGTAGCTATAGTCCCGGCGCGAAAAACATAATCTTTGCCGAAAAGTTCTTCGGTATATTTATGCGCCCGGGGCTGGTATTCCCCGGAAAAGTTTAAATCGATATCCGGTACTTTATCCCCTTCAAAGCCCATGAACGTCTCAAAGGGGATATCATGCCCTTCTTTTTTTAATAAAGTTCCGCACTGAGGGCAGTTTTTATCGGGCAGATCAGCACCACAGCCGTAACTGCCATCGGTAATAAACTCACTGTAGCGGCAGTTAGGACACAAATAATGGGGTGGCAGCGGATTGACCTCGGTAATCATGGTCATAGTGGCCACCAACGATGACCCCACCGATCCCCGAGAACCTACTAAATAACCGTCGTCTAACGATTTTTTTACCAGTTTATGGGCAATTAAATACAAAACAGCAAAGCCGTTATTAATAATGGCATCAAGCTCCCGCTTTAAGCGTTTTTCCACAATCTCCGGTAAAGGATTACCGTACATTTCATAAGCTTTAGCATACGCCATGTCGTATATTTGCTGGTCCGCTCCCTCAATAATAGGCGGGTAAAACTCATCCGGTATCGGTTTAATTTCTTCAATTTGCTCAGCAATTTTCCGGGGATTTTCCACTACCACTTTATAAGCCAGCTCGCTTCCTAAATAGGAAAATTCGGTCAACATTTCCTCGGTGGTTTTTAGATAAATCGGCGGCTGCAGTTCAGCATCATCATAGCCCTGACCCTTTTGTAAAATCCGCCGGTAAACCTCATCTTCCGGCTCTAAAAAATGGACGTCGCCGGTGGCAACTACCGGTTTTTTTAAGCGCTCTCCCAGCGCTATAATCTTTTTGTTTAACTCTTCTAATTCCTGTTCACTTTTTAGGCGCTGATTTCTTAATAAAAAGGCATTGTTGGCCTTGGGCATTATTTCAAAATAATCGTAAAAACGGGCAATTTCTAAAATCCGGTTTTCCGGTTGATTTTCTAAAAGGGCAGTAAACAGTTCTCCAGCTTCACAGGCCGAGCCAATTAACAAACCTTCCCGGTGGCGCATAAGTTCGCTTTTGGGAATGCGCGGATGACGGTGGTAATACTTTAAATGGGATAAAGTGATTAAGCGGTAAAGGTTATACAGTCCTTCTTGATTTTTTACTAAAATCGAAACATGGTAGGTTTTCGCCCGGTCATTAACATAATTGTAATTTAATTTAGCTAAATCATTTACGTTTAATACTCCCCGGTCGGTAAGCTTGGGCAGAATTTTTAAAAACACTTCGGCTAAAGCATAACTATCGGCCAGCGCCCGGTGGTGGTTATTTAAACTAACTTGCAGGTATTCCGTTATGGTTTTTAACTTATGATTTTTTAAATCCGGAAACAAAATACGAACCAGAGCTAAATTATCAACTACCGGGAATTTTTTGTTTATACCAAGCTTTTTTAAAGCTTCTTTTAAAAACCCGTAGTCAAAAGCCGCATTATGGGCAAGCAAGATGCAGCCTTCGCAGAAGTTTAAAAAGCTTTCTAAAGCTTTTTTAAACTCTTCCCCTTCTTTTTCTAAAAGGTCATTGGAGATGCCGGTAAGCTCAGTAATTTTTGCGGAAATAGGTTTTTGCGGGCGAATTAACACCGAAAAGGTTTCCTTTATTTCCCCCTGATAGATCTTCACCGCCCCAATTTCAATGATTTCATCCTTTTGGCTGGATAACCCGGAAGTTTCAAAGTCAAAGGCAACCATGGGGGTAGTGTCTAAAGGTAGATCTTCGGGATTAAATACCACCGGTAAGCCGTCATCTACTAAATATCCCTCAAGACCGTAGATTACCTTTATCCCATGTTTGGCGGAAAGTTCCGCAGCTTCCGGAAACGCCTGCACCACTCCATGGTCAGTGATCGCAACTGCATTGTGGCCCCAACGTTTTAAAGTTTTAAACAGCTGTCCCAAATCAACCACGCTGTCCATGGCACTCATTTTGCTGTGAAGGTGAAGCTCCACCCGTTTTTCCGTAGCGGTGTCCAGCCGCCCCTGCGGTTTCTCTAACTCTTCTAAATCATTGATAAACAGTACTAATTCGCCGACAAAACGGTCAAACTGAACTTCGCCTTTTATTTTTACAAACATTCCTTCTTTTAAAAAAGAAGTTTTGTCTTCATCCCCTTTTTTCAAAAAAAGCTTCACCGAAATGGCATCGGTAGCATCGGCCAGGTTAAAAGTAATTAAAGTTCGTTCGGATTTTAGTTTTTTTACCTCTAAGTCAAAAATGGTACCATGAACCACCACATTTTTCTCTTCTTCGGTAAGAGAAGAAATAGGCCGCGGATTTTCTTTTATCTCCCGACCCAAGGTTAGTTTTACCGGTACCAAAGGTTTTTCTGGTTCTTTTTCGTTTACAGTAGAGGACAGCTCTGGCTTTTGCTCAAAAAGCTTTTGCACCAGGTCTTCTTCTAACTCTAACTGCCAAGCTAATTCGTTTTGGGGTTCCTCTTTAAGTTTAAAGACAAATTTATACCGGGGCGCGGTTTGGGCTAAAAAAGTAGTTATAACTTCTCCTATCCGTTTTTGCTTTAAGGTATTTAGTAAAATTTCATTGGTCGTTTCAAAGATAATATTAAAGCCTTCTAATAAAAGCCCCGACTGCATTAATTCTCCCCGCAGCCGCGGCAGTTTCTGCACCATTAGATAACGAATATCTTCTAAAAGAAGCTCACTGTTAATTTCGTCTTTATTTTCCACCGTAAGGTTAATTTCCACCGTTAAATCCGGCATTTCTTCCAGGATAGAGGCTTTAAGTCCATCAAATTCTTTTAAAGAAACATAATGGGGAGCTTTAAAAAAAAGCTCCCATTTATTGCTCTTTAAGTCTACCAGTGTTTTATCTAAATAAACTTTTTGCCCTAAGTTTTCTAAAATCTTTTGAATTTTATCCATAAGCCTTACTCCTTTTGCACCTGAACTACCCCGGGTAAATTAGCAATCTCTTCAATTGCTTTGTAAACCCGGGTTTTATCAGGACGAGAAAGCAAAATAACAATTTGTACTTTTTGATCTTTCTTTTTAATTATTTCTATATTATCAATGTTTAAACCATTTTTCCCCAGAGCTTCGGAGACTTTTGCTAACTGTCCAGGACTGTCTTCCACCACCACCGTTATTGTTTCGCCGCTACGGTAAATTTCCAGATATTTTTCCACTTTACCCAGATATAAAAGAGCTATATAGACAATACCGGTAGCTAAAACAGCTCCAAAGTAAAAACCCATTCCCACCGCCAAGCCCACGCCGCTTACCACCCAGAGGCTGGCAGCAGTGGTAAGCCCGCGAATGGTAAGTCCCTCTCTTAAAATAGTACCGGCACCCAGAAAGCCGATACCGCTTACCACCTGAGCAGCCAAACGAGCAGGGTCAGCATTAACTTTACCGGCAAAGTCATAATATATTTTTTCTGATAAGAGCATAATAAGAGCTGAGCCCACACAAACTAAGATGTGAGTACGAAAGCCGGCAGATTTACCGAGGCTTTCGCGCTCAAGACCAATTAGTCCTCCTAAGATGCTTGCTAATATTAAACGGATGACAATATCAGATTCGCTCATCCTAAGGCCCCTCTAACCCAGTTTAATTTTACTACCAAGACTCAATACTATATCCCGGTACATTTTCGCCCGGGCTATCATCCCTGGAAACAAGCCCAACTTTTCCTCTTTCATGACATGGGTTAAATTAAGAAGCGGAACTCCGACAACCTTAGCTCCTGTTTTTTCAGCATATAATGTTAGAGCAACTTCAATACCATAGCCAAGAGATAAAACTTGTTCACGGTTCTTAAAAAAATCTTCTAAAAAGCTCCGTTTAAAGGCCCGCTGCCCCGATAAAAAAGGGGCAACTTTTTGCGCTAAGTCCGTGGCCATCCGCCCCTGGCTAAAAACACCCACAGTCATCTCGGCTTCACCATTTATGACCGGTAAAAACAGATCTAAAATATGCGCCGGGGTTAGATTTATAAGATCGGCATCAAAAAAAGCTATAATCTCCCCGGTAGATGCTTTAAACCCCTCAAAAAGGGCCGCTCCTTTGCCTTGATTTTGGGAAAGGGAAACCACTTCGGCCCCTGATTTCCGGGCAACTTCAGCCGTTTTATCTATTGAACCATCATCAATCACAATAACCCGTTCAATAATGGATAATTTTTTTAACGCCGACACTACCCTGCCGATATTTTTTTCCTCATTAAAAGCCGGTATTAAAACATTAATGTTCAATATCTTTCCCCCTATAAAGCTTTTAAAAGCTCCCGCAAACCTTCAACAAGATTTTCCCGAGTTAAAATTTTATCTTCCCGGGTCTTTCTTATTTTAACTTCGTAAACCCCTTCATTTACTGTCCGCTTCCCTACCGTAATCCTTAATGGTATCCCGATTAAATCCGCATCTTTAAATTTTACTCCGGGACGTTCATCCCGGTCATCAATAACCACGTCAAAACCAGCTTTTACTAAGCTTGCGTAAACCTCTTCGGCCATTTTCACCTGCTGTTCATCTTTATTAGAGACCGGCACCACAATAATTTCAAAAGGTGCAATGGCCGCCGGCCAGATGATGCCGTCCTCATCATAATTTTGCTCCACCGCTGCAGCCATGGTCCTGGTAACCCCAATACCGTAACAACCCATGATAATCGGCTTTTGCTGGCCGTTTTCGTCTAAATATACTGCCCCCATTTTTTTACTGTATTTATCTTTTAATTTAAAGATTTGGCCAACCTCGATCCCCCGGGCAAATACTAAGGATTTCCCGCACTTCGGGCACGGCTCCCCTTCTTCCACCAAACGGATATCCGCATATTTCACCGTACTGGGGAAATCCCTTTCGGGGTTGACACCGGTAAAGTGGTAGCCGGTTTCATTGGCCCCGGTTACTGCATTTAAAACGTATTTTACTTCAAGGTCAGCAATTACCGGAATCTTTGCCCCTACCGGCCCTACCGAACCGTACTCAGCCCCTAAGACCTTTTCCACTTCCTGGGGTGTAGCCAGCTCTAAGACCAAGCAATCTATCTGGTTTTTAACTTTAATTTCGTTTACCTCCCGATCGCCCCGCACTACCGCTAACACATAGCCGTCATCAGCTCTAAATAAAACTGATTTTAAGATTTGCTTTGGCAGTACGCCTAAAAACGCCGAAACTTCGTCAACGGTTTTAACTCCGGGAGTAGCAACCTTTGTTAGTTCACCTGTAGCCCCAATTAGTTCTGGAGTAACTTGGGTTTCGGCTTTTTCTAAGTTAGCAGCATAGCCGCAATTATCATCAGGGCAGTAAGCCACCACTGCCTCACCGGAATTTGCCAGGACCATGAATTCGTGGGTGGAACTTCCGCCAATGGCTCCCGCATCGGCTTCCACAGCTCTAAACTTTAAACCGCAGCGGGTAAAAACGTTGGAATAAGCTTCATACATTTTTCGGTAGCTTATTTCTAAGCCCTCTTCATCCCGGTCGAACGAATATAAATCTTTCATGATAAATTCCCGTCCGCGCATTAAGCCAAAACGGGGTCTTTTTTCATCCCGGTATTTGTTTTGGATCTGGTATAAAAGAATGGGCAGCTCTTTATAAGATTTAACTTCACCGCGGACTAAATCGGTTATAATTTCTTCATGAGTAGGACCTAAACAGAAATCCCGGTCATGCCGGTCTTTTAATTTAAAAAGCTCGGGACCATAAACATGCCAGCGTCCGGTTTCCAGCCAGAGCTCCGCCGGCTGTAGAATCGGCAGCATTACTTCTTGTCCGCCCTGGCGATCCATTTCTTCCCGGATAATTTGCATTATTTTCTTAAGGACTCTTTGGGCTAAAGGTAAGTAAGTATAAACGCCGGAAGCTGATTTACGAATAAAACCAGCCCGCAGTAAAAGTTTATGGCTTACTACTTCCGCTTCGGCAGGATTTTCCCGTAAGGTCGGCATAAAATACTGGGATAATCTCATTTATGATTCCTCCTCTAACTTTTTTAGTTCTTCTTTTAAAACATCTAAAATTTCTTCTTCTCTAAGTTTTCGGACAACAATACCCTTCTTAAATAATAACGCTTCCCCTTTACCCCCGGCAATCCCAATATCTGCTTCCCGGGCTTCCCCGGGACCGTTTACCGCACAACCCATAACAGCTATTTTAAGGGGCTTTTTAATTTTTTTAGCATATTTTTCAACTTCCCGGGCAATTTTCATAATATTTACCTGAGTACGGCCGCAGGTTGGACAGGAAATCACTTGAGCTCCATGTTCCCGTAGTCCAAGAGCTTTTAGTATTTGAAAACCAATTTCCACTTCTTCTACCGGATCCGCTGTCAAAGATACCCTTAAAGTATCCCCTAAGCCTTCCGCTAAAAGGGCGCCAATTCCCACCGCTGACTTAATAATCCCGGTATTTTTAGGCCCTGCTTCGGTAACCCCTATATGAAAGGGGTAATCGACCTTTTGGGCTAAAAGCCGGTAAGCTTCCAACATTAAAGGAACTTCCGAAGCTTTTAAAGATATCTTAATGAGGTCAAAATCCATATCTTCTAAAATTCGCACATGGTTTAAGGCGCTTTCAACCAAGGCTTCTGGAGTTACGCCCCCGTATTTTTCTAAAAGTTTTTTTTCTAAAGAACCGGCATTTACTCCAATCCGAATTGGAACTTTGCGGCTTTTAGCTTCCTTTACCACTGCCCTTACTTTTTCTATACCGCCAATATTTCCAGGATTTAAGCGTAACCCCTGAACCCCTGCTTCTAAAGCCCTTAAGGCCAATTTATAATCAAAATGGATATCTGCTATTACCGGTAAAGGCGACTTTTTTACAATTACCCCCAAAGATTTAGCTGCTTCCTGGTCGGGCACCGCAACCCGGATAATTTCACAGCCAGCCCGCCAGAGTCTTTTAATCTGCCTCAAGGTTTTTTTAAAGTCCCGGGTATCGGTATTGGTCATCGACTGCACCGAAACCGGTGCACCACCGCCCACCTGTACCGGTCCAATAAATATTGGTTTTGTTTTTCGATATTTTAGCAATTTAACCACCTATAAGCTGCAGGATATCTTTATAAGTAACCACTAACATTAAAAGGAGTAAAAGTCCAAAACCAATTAAGTGAATAAAGTTTTCCTTTTCCGGATCAATTGGCTTACCCCTTAATCCTTCCGCCAGGACAAACATAATTCTACTGCCGTCTAACGCCGGAATGGGCAGTAAATTAAAAATCCCTAAGTTAATGCTTAAAAAAGCCGCTAACTGTACCAGTGAGGCAATGCCAAACTGGGCTGCCCGTCCTATCTCCGATACCACCCGCACCGGTCCTCCCAGTTCCATGGGAGCTTGATGGACAAGCATTTTGCCAAGGAAAACAATGATTAACCCAATTATTTTAAAAGTATAGGTAAACCCAAAATATAAACCTTCCCAGATAGGTTTCTTCTCATTAATCTGGCGGGGAATAATCCCGATTTTACCTTGTCCCTCTTTATCGGGCTTAGGCGTAACCTTTAAAACCAGTTCTTGATTGTTTCGCAGCACTTTAATGGTAAGAAGTTTATTGGGATTTTTATTTATTTTAGCCGCCAGCTCCTCCCAAGAGTTAATTACCGTATTATCTACTGCAATTATTTTGTCTCCCGGCTTAAAACCTGCTGCCGCCGCCGGCATATTAGCCTGAACTCCGTCAATAACCGGAACAGCTTTAGGTATCCCAAAACCGCTAAAAACTAATGTTAACAAAACCGCTGCCAGTAAAAGGTTCATCCCGGAGCCGGCAAACAGCACCAGAGCCCGCTGCCAAATGGTCGCTTTGGTAAAGCTTCCCCGGTCGTCTTCTTCCTTTTCCTCTTCGTCTATATCCAAGCCCTTCATTTTGACAAAACCACCAAGAGGTATTAACCGTAAACTGTATTGGGTTTCTTTTTTGCGGGTTTTGGCCAAAAGGGGTCCAAATCCTATACTAAATTCCTTAACTACTATTCCTACCTTCTTTGCTGCTAAAAAATGGCCAAGCTCGTGAATCCAAATTAGGAGAAAAAAGATAATAATTGAAGCAACCGCCGTTACCATTATTGGTCACCGCCTATAATTTGTTTGGTTAACTCCCTTGCCCGGTGGTCAGCATTTAAAACAGCCTCTAAATCAATTTTTACCGGTGAAAAACAGTTTAATACTTTTTCTACAATTTGAGCAATTTCCAAAAACTTTATTTCCCCAGCCAAAAACGCCTCCACCGCTACTTCATTAGCCGCATTTAAGACCGCAGGATATATATTTCCAGCTTTTCCGGCTTGAACAGCCAGTTTTAATGCTAAAAACCTATCATAATCAGGTTTTTCAAAAGTAAGAGTTCCAACTTCGATTAAGTTAAGCCGAGGAAAGGTATTTTTTAACCTTTCGGGATAGGTAAAGGCATACTGGATGGGAAGCCTCATATCCGGCAATCCCAGCTGTGCAATTACTGAACCGTCACAGTATTCTACTAAGGAATGGACAATGGACTGAGGGTGAATTAACGGTTCAATTTTGCTGTAGGAAATGCCAAACAAGTAATGAGCTTCAATTATTTCTAAACCTTTATTCATCAAGGTAGCTGAATCAATGGTAATTTTACTTCCCATTTTCCAGCGCGGGTGCCTTAAAGCTTGTTCAACGGTTACTTCCGCCAATTGCTCTTTTTTGTAGTTTTTAAACGGCCCGCCAGAAGCTGTAATTAAAAGCTTTTGAACAAAATCTAGCTTTTCACCATTTAAAGCCTGAAACAGGGCCGAGTGTTCGCTGTCTACCGGTAGGAGGTTTTCCCCCAAACGCATCAAAGGTGCTATTATTTCACCAGCAGCCACCATCGTTTCTTTATTGGCAAGGTAAATTACTTTATTGGCTTTTAAGGCCTCTACGGTGGGTAGTAGACAGATTGTCCCGGGAATTGCCGTTAAGATACCGTCGGCCTCCGGTATTAGCACCAGGTTAATAAGCTCTTGTTCCCCAGTAGTAAGTTTAATCCCATAATCCTTAAACTCATTGGCATACCGGCGGTAACTCTCTTTATCCGCAAGATAAGCAGTTTTAACCTTAAACTCTAAACACTGCTGCAGTAAAAGTTCCCCATTTTTAGCTGCAGCCAAAGCAAGGGGGACAAATTTTTCAGGAAACTCCCGCATCACCTCTAAGGCCTGCCGCCCGATAGAGCCGGTACTGCCTAAAATTACTATTTTTTTCATATTACCTCCAAAAATTTATTTTTTAAAGTTAAAGTTTATTATTTCCGCATCAATTAAAGCTTTAAGTATCATTAAAATTATTGGACCTAAGGCAATACCCAATACTCCCATAACCTTTAAGCCAACGTACATCGAAATTAGGGTAGCTAAAGGATCAAGTCCTAGGTTTTCAGCAACAACTTTCGCTTCGACTACTCGCCGAAAAGAAGAGATAGCAAAATAAAGAATTAAAATTTCAATGGCCATAAGATATTTCCCTTGAATCAATAAAATCCCTGCCCAAGGAAAAATAATTAAGCTTGGCCCAACAATCGGCACTAAATCTAAAAAGCCAATTATTAAACCTAAAGTTAAGGGATACGCCACACCAATTAAGTATAGTCCTAAAATCGTAAGTATGGTAGATAAACCAATTAAAATTCCCTGAGCTTTAATAAAGCTAAAGGCTGCTGCTAAAGTTTCTTTAAAAACATATTCGCTTTTTTGCCGGTACTTTTCTGGAATAAGCAATACTACATATTGACGATAAACTGGTAAATCTTTACTAACAAAGTACGCTGCTATTAAAGCAATTAAAAAGATAATAAAATACTCAGGTATTTGAGCGAGACCAACAAATAAGTTTGTAAAGAAATTTTTTCCGGTTTCTAATACTTGATTTAATAACTTATCAGCATTATTTTTAATTGAATCAGCCAAACTTGGTGGCAATTTTCCTAAAAAGCGGTTTCCCCCGGCAATCAGATAGGTTACTTGACTTTTTATGCTGGTTAATAAACCTGGAACAAAGTTGGCAAGACGGTATAATTCACTAACAAGCTTCACCACAAAAGAAGAAATTACCGTTAAAATTAAAAGGATTAAAAGGCTAAGAGAAATAACGGCTCCTAACGCTCGTTTAAGGGAAAAGCGTTTTTCAAGGTAACCTACTAATGGCTCGAGAATTAATGCTACCAAAAAACCAATTACAAAGGGCAGTAAGTAAATAACTGATATTTTAAATAAAAGCCAAATCCCTAAAAGAGCTGCTAAATTTCCCAAAAAGTAAAGACCATACTTTTTCCATTTATCCATACGCCACCTCTAGTGATAAAAGAAAATGAAGTAATAATAAAAAAGGGGTGCTGATAATAAAACACCATCAAAACGATCTAAAACTCCCCCGTGTCCGGGTAGTAATTCCCCGGAATCTTTTACTCCCGCAAAACGCTTTAGGGAAGACTCCAAAAAGTCCCCAATTTGGGCTACCACCGCTGTCAATAAAGCTCCTGGTAGGAGAGCTAAGTAGTATTCGGGTAGCCATAATTTACCTATGTATCCCACCAATAATGCACCTAAAAGCCCCCCCATTGCCCCCTCAACACTTTTTTTGGGGCTTAGGTTAGGTGCAATTTTATGCTTTCCAAAACCTTTGCCGATAAAATAAGCAAAAGTATCGTTTGCCCAAATCAAAAGAAAATAATATAAAAATAAGCCAAAACCAGCGTTGGTATTGCGAATTTCATAAATATAGATAAAGGAATAAGTGTAAAAAATACTAAAAAAGGTATAGATAAATTCCAAAAGCTCATGGTCCCTGTGTTTTATTACAAAGTAAATTCCGGTAGCGCTAAAAAATAAATAGGGAAGTAATTGTTTAGGCAGAATATCAATATAGGCTAAAACAAGGAGAAATACTGCTAAAGGCGCAAAAAGTTTTATATTCCTTTTCAAAAACATTTTGCTTAATTCAAGGTATCCAATTATCGCCAAAGCTCCCGTTAAAATCTTTAAGTAGATTCCACCAAAATAACCTGCTGCTAAAAATAGCGGGATTGCAATAACGGCAGTAACTATACGCAAGCTTAGCATCAGCACTTCTCCTTACGGTTGATTTACGCCACCAAAGCGTCTTTCTCTTTTTTGATAGTCTCTTATTGCCTGCAGGAGGTGTTGTTCGGAGAAATCCGGCCATAAGACGTCGGTAAGCCAGATTTCACTATAGGCAATTTGCCATAAAAGAAAATTACTAACCCGAATCTCCCCGGAAGGACGGATTAAAAGATCCGGATCAGGTATTTCCCGGGTATAGAGGTAGCGGGTAAACGATTGTTCGTTAATCTCACCAGGAGAAAGCATACCTGCTTGAACATCCCCAACAATTTTCCGTACTGCCTCAATGATTTCCCGTCGGCCCCCGTAATTTAAAGCTAAGATTAAATTTAAACGTTGGTTATGGCGAGTTTTTTCCATCCCTTTAGCTAAAGCAAACTGGGCAGATTCAGGCAGTTCGGAAGTCTCGCCAATGACCAAAAGCCGAACTCCTTCCTGGCTTAACTCTTCCACTTCTTTTTCAATATACTCAACTAAAAGATTCATTAGAACATTAACCTCTTCCTGAGGGCGACGCCAATTTTCAGTAGAGAAGGCATAAAGGGTTAAATAAGGAACATTTATTTTTGCACAAAATTTTACGATCCGCCGGACAGTTTCAACCCCTGCCCGGTGGCCAAAATACCGCGGCAACCCCCGCTTTTTTGCCCAGCGGCCATTGCCATCCATGATAATTGCTATATGTTTTGGAAGTTTTTTAGTGTCCAAATCATCTAAATTTATTTCTTTATTTTTTTTCCCAAAAAAATTAAAATCCATTGTTCGCCTCCGCTAGGACTGACTTTTCAAAATAATACTGTTCATACTTCTTTAATTATAACTTATAATTTAAGTTCATAAAAGATTAATATTCCAAAGCTTCCCAGAAATGATTAAACCCCCTCAAACGAGGGGGTTTTATATTAACTACTCTTCAATAATGGCACCTACCGGGCAAGCTTCAGCACAAGTTCCGCAATTCTGGCAGGCATCGGTGATTTTATAAATATCACCTTCCACGATGGCGTTATGGGGGCAGCTATCCATGCAAGTCCCACAAGCCAGGCACTCCTCGGTAATTCTATAAGCCATCGAAAGCACCTCCTTTCTCGTAACCGGTAAAACCGATTACGATTCTTCCCTCGACTTCTCCCCTTTTTATTTGTAAAATACGAGGGTCCCCAGTTGGAAAATACTTACCGGGCGGAGAAGTAATAACTATCTCCCATTTTATTTCTTTTGGTAGTAATAAAAGCCCGGTCTCTAAATCCAATCCTAACAAATCTTTTTCCATATTAAACACTCATGATTTCTTCTTCTTTAGCTTTTAAAAGATCATCCACAGTTTTAATGTATTTATCAGTAAGTTTCTGAACTTCATCTTGAGCTCTTTTACCTTCGTCCTCAGATACCACCTTTTCTTTTTCTAAGTCTTTAATCTGGTCATTGGCATCCCGACGAATATTGCGAATAGCCACACGAGCTTCCTCAGCTTTTTTCTTGGCTACTTTCACTAATTCCTGGCGTCTTTCCTGAGTAAGCGGTGGAATAGCAAGACGAATTACACTACCATCATTAGTTGGGGTAATCCCCAAGTCCGACTTCATAATGGCTTTTTCAATGGCGGCGATCGCCCCTTTATCCCAGGGCTGGATGACCAAAAGTCGTGCTTCTGGGGCAGTAATTGTCGCCAGCTGATTTACGGGCATTTGGCTGCCGTAATAATCCACCAGTACTTTTTCTAACAATGCCGGTGTTGCCCTACCAACACGCATGGTAGCAAACTCTTTTTTTAATACTTCAATGGCTTTTTGCATGTGGTCCTGGGCTTCCTTTAAGACATCCTGGATCACTAACGCTCACCCCCAACTAAGGTGCCAATATTTTCCCCCAAAATAACCCGCTTAATGTTTCCAGGTATTTCTAAGTTAAAAACGATAAGCGGGATATTGTTATCCATGCATAGGGAGGTGGCTGTGGAATCCATCACTCCCAAGCCCCGGTTTAAAACCTCAATGTATTTTAACTCATCGAACTTTTGCGCATTGGGATTTTTTAAGGGGTCAGAGTCGTAAACACCGTCAACCCTTTTAGCCATTAAGATAACATCCGCTTCAATTTCCGCCGCTCTTAAAGCAGCAGTAGTATCGGTAGAAAAATAAGGATTACCGGTACCCGCTGCAAAAATTACTACCCGTCCCTTTTCTAAATGACGAATAGCCCGCCGGCGGATGTAAGGTTCGGCAATCTGGCGCATTTCAATTGCGGTCTGCACCCGGGTATCAACTCCAAGCTTTTCTAAGGCATCCTGCAGCGCTAAAGAATTAATAACTGTGGCCAACATCCCCATGTAATCAGCGGTAGCCCGATCCATACCTTTGGCACTTCCCGAGAGCCCCCGCCAGATATTGCCACCACCTACTACTACCGCAACCTGAATCCCAAACTCATTAATAATTTCAGCTACTTGGCCAGCTATCGAATTTACAATTTCCGGATCAATACCGTAGCCCTTTTCGCCAGCCAAAGCTTCACCGCTTAACTTTAAAACGACTCTTTGATATTTAGGTGAAGGCACACTTTTACCTCCAGTTCCTGTCATTGTTAATTCTACATCTTTGAAAAAAATCCTGTAAAAAATCCGATTTGTGAAAAGTTTATTTATTTAGATTCATAGCTGCCGCAACTTCTGCTGCAAAATCTTCTTCTTTTTTAGCTATACCTTCGCCAAGCTCAAAACGCACAAAACGGCGGATGTTGATGTTTTCTCCGATTTTAGCAATCTTCTCGTTCAGAAGCTCTTTTACTGTTACGTCAGGGTTTTTAATAAAAGGCTGCTCTAAAAGGCAAACTTCTTTAAAGAACTTCTCAATTCTTCCTTCAACCATTTTTTCAACTACGTTGGCCGGTTTTCCTTCATTGAGAGCCTGGGCCCTTAAAATTTCCCGTTCTTTTTCAATAACTTCCTGAGGAACTTCTTCCCGTCTTACATACTCCGGCTTTGAAGCGGCAATTTGCATGGCAATATCCCGGGCAAAAGCTTTAAATTCATCAGTCTTGGCCACAAAGTCAGTTTCACAATTTATTTCTACCAAAACACCAATCCGGCCGCCGCCGTGAATGTAAGCTTCCACAACCCCTTCCGCGGCAACCCGACCGGCTTTTTTAGCAGCCGCTGCTAAACCCTTTTGCCGTAAAATTTCTACGGCTTTTTCCATATCTCCCTGAGCTTCTTCTAAGGCTTTCTTACAGTCCATCATTCCGGCTCCTGTTCTCTCCCGGAGCTCCTTTACCATTTGTGAAGTAATCATTTATGTACCTCCTTTAATTTTAAATTACTATTCCCTAAAAATTATGCCCTTAAGGGCAAAATCTTACAACTGTTTTTGCTTCATAAAAAAGGTAGGGTATAACCCCTACCTTTTATTCTGTATACTGCTCGCCCTGACGACCTTCAATTACTGCATCGGCAATTTTAGCGGTAATTAATTTTACAGCCCGAATAGCATCATCGTTACCAGGAATTACGTAATCGACTTCATCAGGATCACAGTTAGTATCCACAATGCCCACTACAGGAATTTCTAACTTCCGTGCTTCGGCTACCGCAATTTTTTCCTTCCGCGGGTCAACAACAAAAAGAGCATCGGGAAGCTTTTTCATTTCCTTAATACCCGCTAAAAAACGGGTTAATTTTTCCTTTTCCTTTAAAATCTCGGCAACTTCTTTTTTAGGAAGAACCGAAAAAGTACCATCTTGCTCCATCTTTTCAATCTCTAAAAGCCGGTCAACTCTTTTTCTAATGGTTTTAAAGTTAGTTAAGGTACCGCCAAGCCAACGCTGATTTACATAATACATACCGCAGCGTTCTGCTTCTTCTTTAATGGCATCTTGAGCTTGTTTTTTGGTACCTACAAACAAAATGGTGCCACCCTGAGCCGAAACTTCTTTAATAAAATTATAGGCTTCTTCTAATTTTTTGGCAGTTTTCTGCAGGTCAATGATATAAATGCCATTCCGGTCAGTAAAGATGTACTCCGCCATTTTGGGGTTCCAACGCCGGGTCTGGTGGCCAAAATGAACCCCTGCTTCTAAAAGTTGCTTCATGGAAATAACAGCCATTTACAATCCTCCTTTTGGTTTTTTCCTCCACCCGGTTCATCCAGGCTAAAGACCATTGCTGGCACCCTTTAGCCGGTCGCCGAGAGTGCGTTTTCGACACCGAAAAAAATTTTACCACAATTTTATAATCCCCGCAAGGCATTAGCGAGAAAATCTCTTAGCTATTTAATTTTTCTAATTCATCAAAAAGGTGGTCATTTAAGACTTTAATGTAGGTTCCTTTCATCCCCAAGGATTTTGATTCGATAACCCCTGCACTTTCAAACTTTCTTAAAGCATTGACGATTACCGAACGGGTGATGCCTACCCGGTCAGCAATCTTACTGGCAACCAGTAAACCTTCATCCCCTTCAAGTTCTTCAAAAATATGCTTAATAGCATCTAACTCCGAATACGATAAGGTAGCAAGAGCAATCTGTACTGCGGCTTTTTTCCGGGCTTCTTCTTCTACTTTTTCGGCCTGAGCCCGCAAAATTTCCATACCAATCACGGTAGCCCCGTATTCTGCTAAGACTAAGTCACCATCGGTAAACGACTCATCAAATTTAGCAAGAACCAGAGTACCTAACCTTGACCCACCGCCTACGATAGGAACTACGGTCATTACTTTGTTGCTTGAAACACAGTTTACATCCTGAAAGAAAACGCAGGCATTGGCTTTTTGGCAAAAGTTTGCATGGGTTTCGGTTATTTTTAACAGGAAGTTTTCGTTATAATCTTCGGGAAAACGTTCCGTTTCTTCCACCATCTGGCGCATAATATCACAAGTAAAGTTTTTAAAAAAGGCATGGCCTAATATTTTACCCTTGCGGCTAACAATATAAACATTACAGTTAATATTTTCCGATAAAACCTGAGCAATTTCTTCAAAATCTACCGGGTTTCCGGCTGCCTTTTGCAGGATGCGGTTGATACTACGGGTCTTTTCCAAAAGTGTTCTCATCGTTTTTTCCTCCTTACGATTTTTTAAAGATTTTTACAAGATATATTTAGACAAATCTGCGTCGTGAACTATTTCACTTAACTTATCCTGGACAAATTTCCGGTCAATAACAATAGTTTGTCCCCACATTTCCGGGGCATTAAACGACAAATCTTCTAAAACTTTTTCTAAAATCGTAATCAAGCGCCTTGCACCAATGTTTTCATTTCGCTCGTTAACAGTATAAGCCATTTTTGCAATTTCTTCAAGTGAATCTTCTGTAAATTTCAGTTTAACTCCTTCGGTAGCCAATAACTCGACATATTGTTTGGTCAAGGCATTTTCCGGAATGGTAAGGATCTTCTTAAAGTCTTCTACGGATAAGCTTTCTAACTCTACGCGAATGGGAAAGCGTCCTTGCAGTTCTGGGATTAAATCGGAAGGTTTACTCATGTGAAACGCGCCAGCAGCGATAAATAAAATATGATCGGTTTTTACCGGACCATACTTGGTTAAAACCGTCGAACCTTCAACTATGGGCAGAATATCTCGCTGAACCCCTCCCCGGGAGACATCAGGACCGTGGCCATTACCCTGGGAGGCAATTTTATCAATTTCATCTAAAAAGACAATCCCATCTTCTTCGGCTCGCTTGATGGCTTCCCGCTGGACTTCATCCATCTCAATTAATTTTTGCGCTTCCTGCTGGGTTAAAAGTTTCAAAGCTTCCTTTACTGTTACCCGCCGCTTTTTCCGCCGGGGAGGAATTAACCCCCCTAAAAGATCTTGAAAGTTTAAACCCATTTCTTCCATTCCCCCAACGCCAAAAACTTCTACCATGGGGGTTTTTTGCTCTTCTACCTCAATTTCAACCCACTCGTTATCTAAAAATCCCTTTTTTATTTTGTCCTGAAGTTGCCGGCGGCGATTTATTAGGTCGTCATAGGAAGCATCAGCTTTAGGAGCCTCTTCGCGACTTCCCCCAAATAGCATTTCAAAGGGATTTTTCATGCTATCTTTTTTGGGATTAGGAATCATAATTTCTGAAAGCCTTTCCACCGCCAAGGAAAAAGCTTTATCTTCTACCGCTTTTATTTTCTCTTCACGAACCATCCTCAGGGAAGTTTCAACTAAATCGCGAATCATCCCCTCGACATCGCGACCCACATAGCCTACTTCAGTAAACTTAGTTGCTTCAACTTTAACAAAAGGAGCATTGATTAATTTAGCAAGTCTTCTTGCAATTTCCGTTTTACCAACCCCGGTAGGACCAATCATTAAAATATTTTTAGGAATTATTTCTTCCTTTAAATGCGGAGGCAAAAGTTTTCTCCGATAGCGGTTTCTTAACGCAACAGCAACAGCTTTTTTGGCCGTTTCCTGGCCGATGATGTATTTATTTAAATACTCAACTATCTGTCGTGGGGTTAAATTTTCCATTCTATTCACCTCCTAAGGTTTCCACCGTTAGATAATCATTAGTATAAACACAAATATCTTGAGCAATTTTTAAACTTTCTTCCACAATCTCCCGAGCCGAAAGGTTAGTATGCTTGATTAACGCCCGGGCAGCAGCCAAGGCATAATTCCCGCCGGAGCCAATCGCCAGTACTTCATCATCGGGCTCAATTACCTCTCCAGTACCAGAAATTAAAAGAATGCGCTCACTGTCCGCAACTAAAAGCATAGCCTCTAATCGGCGCAAAAACTTATCGGTTCGCCAGGCTTTTACCAGCTCCACTGCCGCCCGGGTAAGATTGCCCTGGGATTCTTCCAGCTTTTTTTCAAACAAATCAAATAAAGTAAAAGCATCGGCTACCGCTCCCGCAAAACCGGCCAATACTTTTCCGCGGTATAATTTCCTTATTTTGTTGGCCTTTTTTTTAATTACGGTCTGCTGGCCAAAAGTCACCTGACCATCGCCACCAATGGCCACTTCCGTACCTTTTTTAACCGCCACGATCGTGGTACCCTCAAACATCTTATTTCTCCTCCCTGCTCCTTGGATGGGCTTTTAAATAAACTTCCCGCAGCCGTTCCTGACTTAAGTGGGTGTAAATTTCCGTTGTGGATAAACGTTTATGGCCTAAAAGTTCCTGCACCGAGCGAATGTCAGCTCCCCCTTCTAATAAGTGGGTCGCATAGCTGTGCCGAAAAGTATGGGGAGTAATCTTCCGGGACAAACCAGCTTTTTTTACGATATTGGTAATAATTAACCGAATTCCCCGAGAAGTTAAGCCTTCTCCTCTTTGATTTAGAAAAAGCTTTTCCGAATTTGGTTTTAAAAAAGGTCTACCTTTCTCTAAATACATCTTAACCGCTTTTAGGGCATAGCTTCCCAGCGGAACGATGCGCTGACGGCGTCCCTTACCGGTCACCCGCACATAACCTTGATTTAAATCTATATCTTTTAAATTTAACCCAGCAATTTCCCCAATCCTTAAACCTGCTCCATAAAAAAGTTCCACTAAGGCTTTGTTTCGAAGCGCCAAAGGGGTCGAGGTTTCCTGGTTTTCTATTAAGTTAACCGCTTCCTCCACGGTTAAAACTTCGGGTAGCGTCTTAGGGATTTTCGGAAGTTCTAAAGTTTGGGCAGGATTTACCGTAATTATTCCCCTTTTTTTTAAAAAACGATAAAAGGACCGTAAAGCTATCATTTTCCGGGCTACAGTCCTGCGGCTTTGTTTTTTTTGCAGAAGATAAACTAAGTATTTTTTTAGATCTAATTCGGAAACAGTGGTAAGTTTTTTTTCTTCCCCTAAAAACTTTTGAAATTCCGTAATATCCCGGGTATAAGCAGCTATAGTATTGGGCGAGTAATTTCTTTCTAAGGAAAGATAGTTTAAAAAAGCTTTAAGCTCCTCCGGCATTTAACTCAAGCCACCTTTTCAGGTCATTTAAACTGCGCTGGGCCAAAAGTTGATACCTTTCTTTTTTGTTTTTAATTTTTTTTTCTAAAGGCAGTAATAAACCAAAATTTACCCCCATCGGCTGAAAATTATCCGGGTCAGCGGTATTAAGATAATTTATTAATCCCCCGATCATAGTAGTACTGGGCAAAGGAGCAGGAAGCTTATTTAATACCGCACCGGCCGCCGCTATTCCTGCCCAGGCACCGGTCGCAATTGCCGCCACATATCCTTCGCCGCCGGTGATTTGTCCGGCAAAAAATAAATTAGGGTATTTTTTTAGATTTAAGTAGGGAGTTAAAACTACAGGCGAATTAATAAAAGTATTTTTATGCATAACACCGTAGCGGATAAATTCAGCCTGTTCCAATCCTGGTATCAGTCGAAATACGCGGTTTTGTTCCCCCCAGGTAAGATTGGTTTGAAAGCCCACTAAATTATAGTAATCACCAGCTAAATTTTCTCGCCGAAGTTGCACTACGGCATACGGTTCTTTCCCCGTGCGGGGATCAATTAACCCTTTGGGCTTAAGTGGTCCATACCGCAAAGTATCCCGACCGCGCCCAGCAATAACTTCAAGGGGAAGGCAGCCTTCATAATATATTCCTTTTTCAAAGGGCTTTAAAGGATGGCGTTCGGCGGAAATTAAAGCTTCATAAAATTTATTATACTCCACTTCATTCATCGGTGCATTTAAATAGTCTTGATCTTGCTGGTAGCGGCCGGCAAAAAATAGTTTACCCATATTTAAACTTTCTCCGGAAACAATGGGTGCCGCCGCATCAAAAAAGTATAAGTAGTCGCTTTCAAGATATTGTTTAAGATTTTCCGCTAACGCCATTGAAGTTAAAGGTCCGGAAGCAATAATCGTGATTTCTTCTGGATTTAGCTCAAAAACTTCTTCTCGCACCACTTCCACTAAAGGATGCTGGGATAATCTTAAAGTTACTTCTTCAGCAAAGGTATTCCGGTCTACTGCCAGGGCATTACCTGCGGGAACCCGATTGCGATCCGCTGCTTTTATTACCAAGCTGTCCAGCATTCTTAACTCTTCCTTTAATAAACCCGCAGCATTATCTAAATTAATTCCGCCCAAAGAATTGCTGCAAACCAGTTCGGCAAAAAAGGGAGTGTGATGGGCCGGACTAACTTTTATTGGCCGCATTTCAAAAAGCCTTACTTTAATACCTCTTTTAGCGAGCTGCCAGGCAGCTTCCGCTCCCGCAAGTCCGGCCCCAATTACCGTAACTTCCCTCATGCTTTTTCCTCCACCAGTTGTTCGGTATGTTTGCAATCCGGATTGGTACATAAAAGATACGGTGACTTTTTCTTGGGCCGTTTTTCCACCATTATGCTTTGACATTCTGGGCACCGCTTATTGCTTGGTAAATCCCAGCTTACAAAGTCGCAAGCAGGGTAGTTTGCACAGCCGTAAAAAGTTCTACCTTTTTTTGATTTTTTAACTACTACTTCACCGCCACATTTCGGACAGGTAGCACCGGTCTTTTGGACAAAAGGTTTTATAAATTTACATTCAGGATATCCAGGGCAGGCTAAAAACTTCCCATAACGGCTGGTTCTAACCACCAGGTTACGCCCACAATTGGGGCATTTTTCTTCACTTTCTTCCACAGGCAAATTTATTTTCTCAATCTTTTCATACGATTGTTTTAATGTTTCGTTAAAGGGCTCATAAAAGCTCCGCAGAACGTCAATCCAGTTGGTTTCCCCTTCTTCAATCCGGTCAAGCTTTTCTTCCATCTCGGCCGTAAATTCCACATCGATAATATCCGGAAAATGTTCCTTTAATAAGTCAACCACTATTCGGCCCAGTTCAGTAGGCTTTAGCTGCTTTTTCTCCTTTTCTACATAGCCTCTTTTTACAATTGTATCCAGGATTGGTGCATAAGTACTTGGACGGCCAATCCCTTTTTCTTCCAAAGCTTTAATTAGCGAGGCTTCGGTATAGCGTGGCGGCGGCTCGGTAAAATGCTGCTTTGGTTCTAAATTAACTAAAGTTAATATTTGTTCTTCCCTAAGGGGTGGGAGTTTTTCTTTTTCCTCCCCCTCCTCTTCTTCCACCTGATATATTTTTGTAAACCCAGCAAACTTTAATACTGAACCGGTAGCTTTAAATAAATAATCTCCCGCTGCAATTTCCACCGTAGTTACATCATACTGGGCGTCACTCATCTGGCTTGCTAAAAAACGCTCCCAGATTAATTTATAAAGCTTATACTGGTCATTCGATAAATATTGTTTTATTTTTTCCGGTTCCTTTTCAATGTCGGTAGGCCTAATAGCTTCATGGGCGTCTTGCACTTTACCTTTTGGCTCTTTAGCTTTTTTGACCAAACCCACATACTCTTTGCCATAGAGTTTTTGAATATATTCCTGGGCTTTTTCTTTAGCTTCAAGGGATATCCGGGTAGAATCGGTCCTTAAATAAGTTATAAGACCGGTCTGTCCATATTCCCCCAGTTCCAATCCTTCATAAAGGGTTTGGGCTACCTGCATTGTCTTCTTAGCGGAAAAATTAAGCCTTTTTGACGCTTCTTGCTGTAAGGTACTGGTGGTAAAAGGTTCAGGAGCCGATTTTTTGGAAAGCTTTTTCGAAATTTTTGCAACCCGATATTCCTTTTCTTGAAGATCCTTTAAAACTTTTTCTATTTCCTCTTGGGATTTAATTTCTATTTTTTGCCCTTGATATTTAAAAAGCTTTGCTGCAAATTTTTTCTTTTCCGCTTCCAGCTGAGCGGTTAGACTCCAGTATTCTTCAGGAACAAATTTCTCTATTTCTTCTTCCCGCTCGCAGATAAGCCTTACCGCCACCGACTGAACCCGACCAGCTGAAAGGCCTTTTTTAATTTTACGCCAGAGTAGAGGGCTTAATTTATAGCCCACGATCCGGTCTAAAATCCTTCTCGCCTGTTGAGCATAGACCCGATTGTAATCAATGGCCCGGGGGTTTTGCACCGCTTTGGTTACGGCCTCTTTGGTAATTTCATTAAATTCAATCCGAATATCTCCCTTATCTTCCAATCCCAGCACTTCTTTAACGTGCCAGGCTATGGCCTCCCCTTCGCGGTCAGGGTCGGAGGCTATGTAAACTTGTG
>Ga0334722_10002036_pt1 | contig 23529 bp, 24 predicted proteins | sample C3_bottom_MG_FD_207210 | JGI IMG/M metagenome (GOLD analysis project Ga0334722, IMG submission 207210) | Sediment microbial communities from Yellowstone Lake, YNP, Wyoming, USA - C3_bottom | ecosystem: Environmental > Aquatic > Freshwater > Lake > Sediment | place: USA: Wyoming | collected... | reverse complement strand
CACCCTGCTCGGCTCGTACCACCCGAGCCAGCAGAACACGTTCACCGGTCGCCTGACCCCGGCGATGTTCGAGGACGTCCTCCGGCGGGCACGCGAGCTGGCTGGATTGCCGGCCAGTTGAGGCCGTTCAGACTGCCATCGCCGGTGCGAGAACGGCTCCCCGGCGCGCCGGTCCACAGGGCGCGTCAGTCAGGGGCGTCGGTCAGGGCTTGACATCGCCGGACAGCGGGTGTTTCCTGACCTGGCCGCGGTCCGGTGATGCCAAAGAATCACGAGCAATCCCGACTTCGCCGACTGGAGGACCGTGTTCGCCGGCGACGAGCGGCTGACCGCGGCACTCCTCGACCGCCTCACCCACTCGCCAACACCGTTGCACCACTCTCGGCGCCCGAACCGCCGATGTGCCAGACTTGCGGTGTGCGCGCCTTCATCTTCGACCTCGACGGCACGCTTGTCGATACCGTCTACGCTCACGTGCTTTCCTTGCAGCAGGCGCTCGCGGAGGCGGGTCTCGAGGTTCCGGCTTGGCTCGTTCATCGCCGCATCGGGATGAGCGGGGGTCTGTCTGCTCGTGCCCTTGCACGCCAGATCGGACGGTCAATCTCGGCGGACGAGCAGGAGCGTCTGCAGCGACGGCATGGCGAGATCTACCGCGCCCTGCTTCCCGAACGCCGGGCTCTGCCTGGCGCGCTCGAGCTAGTTCGTTGGCTTGGCGAGAACGGCGTGCCGTTCGGGATTGCGACCTCGGGGCGGCGCCCTGACATCGACTCGTCGCTCTCGGTCCTGGGCCTGCCGGACGACCTGGTTGTCATCAGTCGGGGCGACGTGCTGCACGCAAAGCCGGAACCAGACCTCTTCCTCGCCTGCCAGCAGCGCATGGGTGTCAGACGTGAGGACGTCTATGTAGTGGGTGACGCTGTGTGGGATCTGTTGGCCGCGCGTCGCGCGGGCATGGCGAGCGTGGGGCTACTGAGCGGGGGGTACGGGGTCGACGAGCTGGTGCAAGCGGGAGCGTTCCGGGTCTACCGCGATCCTCAGGAGTTGCTCGACTCGCTCGATGAGCTGGGGATCCCTCTGCCGGGCTGAGGAGGAGAGCAGCGGAGCTTCAGGCTCCAGGCCAGCGTGGCGGCGACCGGCCTGCGGATCTCCAGCCGCGCCCTTCGCGACGTCGGGGGCTCAGCCGTCGTAGGTGTCGACCTCGAAGGACACGAAGCCGTGGTCCACATTGCTGTCCCCTACGCCGAAGTTGAACCCGATCCCCGGGCTGCCCGAGTCGAAAGTGTCGTCACTGGTGGATATGACCTCCACCCCGTTGATGAACCCCTTGATGACGTTGCCGACGATACTGGCCTCAACGAGGTCCCCATCCGCGACTCCGTACTGCGGCCCGATGTGCTTCTTCAGCGATGTGAAGTCCCCTACCTTTCCGTTCCACCTGACGATTTCCGCGTAGGCACTTTCGGTTTTCAAGCATCTCCAGAACACTTCGTACCCCGTGCAGCGATGGGGCATGATCGTGCTTCTCAAGCGGATTTCGACTTCCTGAAAGTACTTCTCGGTCTGGTTCCTGCTGAAGACCCGTGCCCTGGCAATCTGGTTCTTGCCCCACACGCCGGAGAGCACGGCGGTCGGATCGTCGTAGTCCCCCTCGGGAACGAGGTCGCCGGCAGGAGACAGATTACCCTGCTCGATGCGACGTTCCGCGATGCCCATGCGGGAGACCTCTCCGTAGGCCACCCCGTTCCTGGTCACGACGTTGCACCAGTCGATGCCATCTTTTCGGCCGTTGATCCATAGCCCGCCCTCCAAGATCGGGTCTTCATCGACTTGGAAGCTCGTCCGGTACGATCGGACGGGTGTGCCTTGGGATCGCCTCGTGTCGTTGGATCCGGCTGTCATTGCGTTTCCCTCACCTCATGCGAATCGGGTTGACGTGTGACATCTCCGAAGCGGGCTTCGTTGCGCAGCGTTACTCGAGCGATGGCCGATCCTCGTAGGAGCGGACGGAAACGAACCTGCCGTCCCGGACAACCACGACATTCACGCCACGCACGCGGAAACGCCGGCCTTCCCGGTCGATGAGGACCGCGTCAAATTCCAGCCCGGAGGATTCGGGAGTTCCCACGTATTCCTGCACGATCCGGACCTCGAGACCCGGGTACTCGCGGAAGGAATCCTCGTAGGCCTTGCGGACCTCAGCGTGCCCCCGCCGGAGGCCATCGGCGTCCTCGTAGGTGCCGTCGCTGTGGTAGTGCGCCATGACGCCGTCAATATCCCGCCGGCACTCGGCTGCCCAGTACGACTCGGACACCTCGCGTGGCGTGCGCATGAGGTTCGCTCCATCTCTTACTTTCTAGCGCTCAACGAACAAAGCGATTGGGCAAGACCGGTGGGCGAGGCATGCCCTTGACCCGATCTGACGGACGCTGCTGCGCGGCAGTCGCGCCCTCGCGCCGCCGGTCGACGGATCCACGAATGGCTGAGTGCACCCCGGCCACGATGTCGGCAACTTGTGGCACGGTTGCCTTCTCGAGCGCAAGATTGAACGGGATGGCCGTGTTGAGCCCAGCTACCCGCACGATCGGCGCCCTCAGGCTCTCGAACGCCAGTTCCACGATCTGGGCCGCCACGTCGCTGCCAACGCCCCCACGCTTCACGGCCTCCTGGACGATCACCAGATGACCGGTCTTGCGCACCGAGGCGAGAACGGTCGCAATGTCCATCGGGACTAGGGTTCGGAGATCGACGACCTCGACCGAGATGCCTTCATCCCCGAGCTGCTCCGCCGCCTGCAGGCTCTTGAGGGTCATATGCGACCACGTCACCAACGTGACATCGGTGCCCTCGCGCTTGACCTCCGCCTCGCCCAGAGGGATGACGTAGGGCTCGTCCGGTACATCACCCTCCGTCATGTAGAGGAGCTTGTGCTCGATGAAGATCGTCGGGTCGTCGTCCCGGATGGCGGCGACGAGGAGGCCCTTCGCGTCGCGCGGCGTCGAGGGCATGACAACCTTCAGACCGGGCACGTGGTAGAAGAGCGCCTCGAGGCTCTGCGAATGCTGAGCTGCCAGCGAGTTGCCGGCCCCGCCTTGGGTTCGCACGACCAACGGGACTCGCCCTTCCCCGCCGGACATGAACCGGTATTTGGCTGCCTGGTTGACGATCTGGTCCATGGCCAACATCAGGAAGTCGATGAACAGCACCTCCACGACCGGTCGCTGGCCGGCGACGGCGGCTCCCACACCGACCCCGACGAAACCAGCCTCGCTGAGCGGCGTGTCGATGACCCGCCCGGGTCCAAACGTCGCTAGGAGGCCCTCGGTGACCTTGTACGAACCGCCTCGCTCGCCGATCCCTTCACCGATGCAGAAGACGGCCGCATCACGATCCATCTCCTCCATGAGGGCGGCGCGGAGGGCTTCCCGGTACTTCATCCTAGCCATGGTTCCTTCTCAGTTTCAGTGCGACCGCGGGCTGCGGCGTCAGACTGCCCCGATCTCGGCAAGGAACTCGGTGACCGGCGGGTCGGGGCTCGCGGCCGCGTAATCGACTGCCTCGTCCATGATGGCCTCGACCCGTTCGTCGATCGCAGCGACCACCGCCTCGTCGACGCCGGCCCGCGCGAGGCGCTCGCGCAGAACGATGAGGGGGTCGCGAGCCTTCCAACGCGCCAACTCGTCGGCGGGGAGGTACAGCCCAGGGTCGTTCACGTGGTGGCCACCTTGCCGGAAGGTCATGCATTCCAACAGGGTCGGGCCCTCACCGTTGCGGGCGCGGCGCACCGGCTCCTGCATGGCGCCGAAGACAATTACGGCGTCGTTGCCGTTGACCGTCACGCCCGGGATCCCGTATCCACGCGCCCGCTCAGAGAGCTGGTCTACCCGAGCACTGTCCCGGATCGGTGTCGAGACCGCGTACTGGTTGTTCTCGAGGACAAAGAGGATTGGCAGGTCCCAGATCGCGGCCAGGTTTATCGACTCGTGCCACATCCCGTTGGCCGAACCGCCGTCACTGCAGAACGCGACCACGAGCTCCGAGCCGCCGCGTTGCTTGATCGCGAGCGCCGCTCCGGTCGCGATGCCCAGCCCACCGGCGACAATGCCGTTGGCGCCCAGATTGCGGATAGACCGGCTCGCGACATGCATCGAGCCGCCGCGGCCGTGGCAGTAGCCGGTCTCCTTGCCGAACAACTCGGCCATCATGCGGCGCGGCTCGTGGCCTTTCGCGATTGCGTGCCCATGGCCGCGGTGGGTGCTCACGATGTAGTCGGTCGCCTCGAGCGCGGCAATGGTCCCGACAGCGATCGCCTCCTCGCCGAGGTAGGGGTGCAGGTAGCCGCGGATGTTGCCGAGCCGGTACTGCTCGATCGCGCTCTGCTCGAAGCGCCGGATCGTGGCGGCCATCTCGTACATTTCCTGGAGAAGCTGTGGGCCGATCTCACTCATGGACGTGCCGTCTCCATCTCGTTCATCGCCCCAGCGGCCGCCGCGTCGCGCAATGGACGAGGAGAGGCCGTGGACGTCGTGAGGGTTTCTATGGCAATGTGGGTGGAAGCACCGCCGATGATCGCCACTGATCTGCACGATGTCAAGCGTCGAGCTGTGGTATGTTGTGGAAAGAGTCTGGTATAGTCACAAGGTTGTCTGTCCAGCTCCCGCCTTTGTCCCTGTCTTGCAGGAGTTGTGCCCGTGCCGCAGCAGCTACTCCCGGCGGACCGCCTCCAGGTCATCGCGGATCTGGTTCGGCAGCAAGGGAGCGTCCGCGGCCGCGACCTGGTCGAGGCATTCGGTGTCACCGACGAGACTATCCGGCGGGACCTTGCCCGATTGGCCGAGCAGGGGGTCGTTCGACGGGCCCACGGCGGCGCCGTGGCGCTCCGGCCGGGTGACGAGGCAGACACGGCCTTCCGACTGCGCGAACACGCGCGCGAAAAGCTCGCGATCGCCCGCCGTGCGGCGGAGCTCGTCATACACGGCAGCTCGATCATCCTGGACTCCGGCACCACGACACTGGGGCTCGCCCGGGCTCTCCACAGCGTGCAGGACCTCACCGTGGTCACGACGGCTGTCACCAACGCTCTCGAACTGCTCCGCAACCCACGGACCACGGTGATCATGACCGGCGGCGTGATCCGGCGGACGACGTTCGGGGCCAGTGGCCAGTTGGCCGCCGCAACCCTGCGCGACCTCCACGTGGACCAGACCTTCCTGGCGATCCATAGCGTCTCGGTGGCCGGTGGCCTGACCTACCCGCTCCTCGAGGAGGTCGATGCGAAGCGGGCGATGATCGAGGCGGCGGGCGAGGTGATACTCCTGGCCGATCATTCCAAGTTCGGCCGGCAAGCGCTCGTCCGCGTGGCGCCGATCACGGCGGTCCACCGAATCGTGACGACACCCGGCATCGACCCGGCCGAGGCCGCGGCGATCCGCGAGCTCGGCATTGACCTGATCATCGCCGAGCCGGATCAGACCGTCCCCGAGCCGCGCCCCGCGGCCGCGCAGCGAGCCGCGCCCCCAATCGTCAGTCCGCGTAGCGCGTGAGGAGGCCCGCGATGCCCGTCGTTGCGACCCAGGAGATCCTCGAGCGAGCGTTTCGGGACCGCTTCGGCGTCGCCGCCATAAACATCGTCAACGATCTCACCCTGGAGGCCGTTCTCGCCGCGGCCGAGGAACTGCGCGCCCCGCTGATCGTCCAGACGTCGGTCAAGACGGTTCGGATGTACGGCGCTGGGGTCCTGTATGGGATGTGGGAGGACATGACCCGTAGCATTACAGTCCCGGTAGCGCTCCACCTCGATCACTGCCCTGAGCGCGAGGTGATCTCGACTTGTCTCGCGCTGGGCTGGAACTCCGTCCTGTTCGACGGCTCCAAGCTGAGTGTTGAGGACAACCGCCGCCAGTGCATCGAGGTCGTCGCCGAGGCGCGCCGCTACGGCGCCGCGGTCGAGGGCGAGATCGAGGGCATCAAGGGCGTCGAGGATGGAATCGGCTCCGACGCCGAGAGCACAGTCCAGGCGCTCGACGTGGCGCTCGACTTCATCCGCTCGACCGGCATCGACTGCTTTGCACCGGCCATCGGCAATGCCCACGGCATGTACAAGACGACACCGCACCTCGACAACCAGCGGGTCAGCGACATCGTCGCGGCGGAGCCCATCCCGATCGCCCTCCACGGCGGGACCGGCATGCAGCCCGAGCAGTTCAGCGACCTCATCTCGCGGGGCTGCGCCAAGGTCAACATCTCCACGGCACTCAAGATCCGGTTCATGCAGTCCGGCTACGACTACATGACCGACCACCCGGGCGAGTACGACCCGCCGGCCCTGTTCCGGGCCCAGCGCGCGGCGGTCATGGACATGGCCATGGACCACATCCGCCTGTTCGGGAGCGACGGCAAGGCCTGGTGACGACCCTCATCTTCGACTGCGACGGCGTCCTCGCCGACACAGAACGATACGGCCACCTGCCCGCGTTCAACGCGACCTTTCGCGAATTGGGGCTGCCCGTGCACTGGTCGGAGGAGGAATACGGCCGGCTGCTGGCCATCGGCGGCGGCAAGGAACGGATGGCTACCCTGCTGACGCCAGCGTTTGCCGGGGCACTCGGTCTGCCGACCGACCCGGCGGTGCAGGCAGCCGAGATCGCGCGCTGGCACGAGCGCAAGACGACCATCTACAAGGAAATGGTTGCCCAGGGCAAGTTGCCAGCCCGACCGGGGATCAGGCGAATCATCAGCGAGGCGCAGGACGCTGGCTGGACGCTGGCCGTCTGCTCGACTTCTGCGGAAGTCTCGGTCCGGGCGATCCTGGATGTGGCCGTGGGTCCTGAGCGAGCGAGCCGGTTCGATCTCGTCCTGGCCGGCGATGTTGTGGCTCATAAGAAACCCGCGTCAGACATCTACGAGCTGGCGCTCGAGCGGCTTGGCGTCCGGCCAGCCGAAACGCTGGTAATCGAGGATTCCCGCAACGGGTTGCTTGCGGCTGTTGGCGCTGGGCTGCGCTGCGTGGTGACGGTCAACGGCTATACCGAGGACGAGAACACATCGGAGGCTGTTCTCGTGGTTAGCTCGCTCGGCGACCCCGGGGGTGAGGCCACTCGCGTCCTGGCGAACCGGAGCGCCGCCAGGCCGGGCGACTGGGTCACCCTCGCCGACCTGGAGGCCTGCCTCCGCACCTAGCCCCGTCATGCAGCACGGAGGTGGTCGTCCGCGGCTGGCCGTGACAGACTATCATTCTGTTGTGGTCTCGACGCGCGCCCGAAGACATGCCCGCGCCCTCACCGAAATCGTGCCGGAGCTCGCGCGCGAGCTGCTTACCGTGCCCGAGCCGCCAACCCGTCTCAGGACGATGCGGGAGCTCGCGACGGACCATCGATCCAGCATCGCAACAATCCATGCCGCGATGGGCCACCTTGAGGATGCGGGTGCGATTCGGATCGAGACGCGCGGCCGGCTCGGCGCATTCATGGTTGAGCGATCTCTCGGCCCGCTGTGGGCCATGGCCGAGGGTGGTCCGTTGGTTATCAGCCTGCCGCTCGCGTCGTCGCCGCGATACGAGGCCCTCGCCACCGCCATCAAGCAGCTGCTCACGACCTCCGGGCTGGAGGTCTTCCTGATCTTCGTTCGGGGCTCGCGACAGCGACTCCAGGCCGTACGCGACGGCCGGTGCCACCTGGCCGTGATGTCCAGCTTCGCCGCCGGCGAGCTGTGCGGACCCGAGGACACGGTCGTCGTCGAGCTGGCGCGCGACTCGTACAACACCGGCCATCGCGTCTTCTACTCGGCGGCGAATCCGGACCCGCATCCGGTCCGGGTCATCGTCGACCGATACTCGGCGGACCAGCAGCTGCTCACCGCCCTCGAGTTCGACGGTCCCGACGTCACGCTGGTGCCGGCGATGCCGGCCCAGATCACGCGACTCCTCCTGAGCGGCCAGGCCGATCAGGCCGTCTGGACCGTCGACGAGATGCAGGTCGGGCAGCCAGAAGGGATCCTTGATCGGCCGCTGTCCCCGTCGGTCCAGGAACAGATCGGCGACCGGATGACGAGGGCGGTCCTGGTGGGGCGAGCCGTGGACGCGGAGGTAATGCGGGCCGTGACCGCGCCGGTCGAGCGCGATGCCGTTGCCCAGATCCAGCTCGACGTGCTGGCCGGACGGGTCGTTCCCGAGTACTGACCACGCGTTGACAGGCCGCCGTAGAATGCGGTCAGGGTAGTGTTCTGTGTTCGCAAACGGTCAACGGTTGCCCGCCAACAAGCACCGCGCCTACTGTGGCCGGGCGGCCGCACGGCAGGACCTGGAGGGCCCTTGAGTCAGCGTTGAGGCCTGCGTCCACGCACGATCCAACGCGTCAACTGCGCATGTTGGGGGACCGCATCGAGGAGAATGTGGTCATGGAGGAGCGGGAATGGTGACCGAAGGCGTACGAGAGGGTAGGGTCCTCGAGACCGATCTACAGCGGGATGCCATCGGCTTGGTCGGCGCGACGATGCAGGCGATCACCCACATCGCCCCGGCGATCGCTGGCTTCTTCTTCACCGGCTTCATCGTCAGCCTAGCTGGGATCACCGCGCCGCTGGCCTACTTCGTTGGCTTCCTGTTGGTGTTGATGCTGGGCAGCACGCTCGCCCAGTTGTCCAAGCATATGCCGTCCGCCGGCAGCTACTACACCTACGTCAGCCGGGCGTTGCATCCCCGCTTCGGGTTCCTGACCAGCTGGATGTACATCCTGTACTCGCCGCTGGTCGGCGGACCGCTGTCCGGGTTCTTCGGCTTCATCGTCCAGAACGAGCTCAAGTCGAATTGGAACATCGACGTCCCGTGGCTGTGGTGGGTCTCGGTGCTCATCTTCGCCCCGCTGACCGCCTACCTCCAGTGGGAGGGGATCAAGCTCTCGACCCGGTTCATGGTCATCACCGGTGGTCTCGAGATGATCATCGTCATGGCGCTCGCGATTACCGGCTTCCTGATCCCGCCGGCTGGCTCGTCAGGGATCTCACTCGACGTGTTCAACCCTGCGTTCATCCCCGCCGGCGAGGGCTTCGCGCTGGCCGTCGTGTTCACGGTCCAGGGCCTCACCGGTTGGGAGGCTTCCGCGCCACTGGCCGAAGAGACGAAGGATCCAAGGCGCAACGTGCCGCTCTCGGTGATCCTGTCCATCGTCCTGATCGGGAGCTTCCTGGTCATCGTGTTCTGGGGCGTGATCACCGGCTTCGGCAACGACGCCGACGCGATCACGTTATCCGAGAACCTGCCGGCTCTTGCCCTCGCCCACCGAGTCTGGGGCGCCGGCTGGATCATCATCCTGTTCGCATTCCTCAACAGCGTCGCGGCGGTCAGCATCGCCTGCGCCAACGTGGGGACCCGGATGTGGTACGGGATGGCCAGAAGCGGATCGTTCCCGAAGCAGCTGGCCAAGGTGCATCCCATCCACAAGACCCCGACCAATGCCATCCTCGTGCAGATGGCCCTCAACCTGGTTGCCGGGCTGTATGTCGGGTTCGTGTTCCAGCCCGACACCGGGTTCTTCCTGGTGACGGGCCTGATGCTCGTCCTGGCGGTGTCGGTCGCGTACATCCTGGCCAACGTCGGCGTCTTCCGGTACTACTGGACCGAGCGGCGTGGCGAGTTCAACTGGATCCTCCATCTCGTCTTCCCGGTTGTGTCGACGCTCGTGTTGCTATACGCGATCTACAAGTCCTTCCCGCTCTCGACCCCGTTCGACCTCGCTCCCATCGTGGACGGGAGCTGGTTCGTGATCGGGATCCTGCTGCTCCTGTACCTCCGAGCCCGCGGTAACGAGGACTGGATGCTCAAGGCAGGTGAATCAATCGCGGAGGCGTGAGCGCGCCTCGCCATCGGTGGCCCCGGCCAGCGCCGGGGCCACCGACCGTGGCCCAGGGCTCGCCGTCGGATGACTTTGCCTCGCGGTTCGTGACCGTTGCCCCTGTCCGTCGCGGATACGTCGACGGATCGTTACCTGACAGACGCCCGCTTCGTCCAGGGCGCAGAAAGGAGTCGAGACCATGGAGAAGCGGTTCGTCGGCAAGGTCGCCCTGGTGACGGGCGCAACGAACGGGATCGGGCAGGCCACCGCCGTGCGCTTGGCCGCCGAGGGCGCCCTGGTCGCGGTCAACCAGCGGCCGACGGGCGACCCGAGCGTGACCCTGCAGAAGATCGAGGAGGTCGGCGGCGAGGCCTTCCCGGTCGTCGCCGACATGCGCGACCCGCAGCAGGTCGTCGACATGGTCCAGGAGGTCGCCCGGCGTGGCGGCCGGTTCGACTACCTGGTCTCGAACGCGGCGATCAACCCGTTCCTCAAGTGGGACGAGACCACGATCGAGGACTGGAACAACCTGTGCGAGACCAACCTGCGCGGGACCTGGGTGGTGACCACCGAGGCCGCCAAGCAGATGGTCAAGGAGGGCCACGGCGGCGCGATCGTGTGCGTCAGCTCGATCTCGGCGCACGTTGGCGCGCCATACCAGTCGGCGTACTGCGCGACCAAGGGCGGCATCTCGATGTGGACGAAGGCCCTCGGCGCGGTCGTCGGCGCGCACGGCATCCGGGTCAACGCCATCGAGCCCGGTTGGATCAAGACCAACATGAGCGCGCCGATGTTCGACGCCGCACCAGAGGTGTGGAAGTACTACATCGACCGGATCGCCCTGCACCGCCCCGGCGAGCCCGAGGAGATGGCCGGCGCGATCACCTTCCTGCTGTCGGACGACGCCAGCTACGTCACCTCAGCGACGCTGCTGACCGACGCCGGCTTCATCGTCAACGCCGAGCTGTAGACCCGACCGGGACAAGGAGACTAGGAGCATGGCCGTCAACGTCATCATGCTCCAGGCCGGACAGGATCTCGAGACAGGGATCGTCCGACAGTGGCTGAAGGCCGAGGGCGACGTGGTCGCGAAAGGCGAGGCGATCGTCCAGATCGATACGGAGAAGGTCTCGCTCGAGGTCGAGGCTCCGGCCGCCGGCGCGCAGACCGAGACGGCTATCTTCTCGGTGATCGGGATCATCGGCCAGCCGGGGGAGGACCTCTCCTCGGCGTCTACCCGCATCCCGGGCCGACCCGCTTCGGGCTGCGGGTAGACGCCGATCCCGTCGCGGACCAGCTCGACCGGCCAGCCGAGCGTCACCGGCGCGACCGACGCCGGCCACGGGGGCGACCGAAGCCCCACCCCCTGGTCGCGGAGAACGAGCAGCTCCGCCGCCGGAACGCCCGACTCGAGCGACGGCTTGCGACCGCGGAGCGGATCATCGAGATCCAGGGAAAAGTCTCCGAGCTCCTGGGCATCCCGCTCGCCCAGACGAGCGACGACGACGAGAGCGGGTCATGATCGAGACGGCCCTTGTGGTCGCGCCCGAGATCGGGCTGGCCGGGGCGTGTCGGGCACAGCGGGGCGCTTGATGCATTGACAGGCGCGCGTATGATGGGCCTGGTGATGTTCGCTGTTCGTAAACGTTCAACGTATCCGACATCGCGGAGCGGCTCAGCGAGGGCCTAGGCGCTCTTGGCTCCGCACAGCGCGACTCAACCGAGCCGGATGAAGCACGGAAGCCCCGCATTCAGAGGAGGACGCACCACATGATCCGAACCATCAGGATTCTGCCCCTCGTCGCGACCACGGCTCTCGTGGTGGGTTGTTCGAGTGCGGCGACGGTGAGCTCGGTTCCAAGCACGGTACCTGCGACACCAGCGCCCGCGGCCACCGTACCCACCACGGCCCCGGCGGAGGCATGGACGCAGAGCGACATCTTTAAGGGCTTCGATCCGATGAGCATCGACCTGCAGGGGTATACACCCGGGCCGAACGGCGAACATTCGACGGCGGTGGCGGATCTACCTGATCCCTCGGCCGAATGCGTCGCTAAGATCAAGGGCGAGAATCTCAAGCTCGCCTTCCTCTCGTCGGCCCAGATCACCTGGTTCGCAGCCATCGAGAAGGGCGTGCGCGACGAAGCCGCGAAGTACGGGATCAGTATCGCCATGACGGCCGACTCAAACTTCGATCCGGCGAAGCAGGCCTCGGACGTGGAGACCGCCATGGCGAGTAAGCCCGACATCCTCATCGCCCTTCCCAACGACCCGGTCTCTGCCGCGCAGGCCTTCAAGCCCGCGCTCGATGCCGGTACCACGATCGTCTTCTACGACAACCCGGTCGACGGCTGGACCGCCGGCAAGGAATACGTCACCATCTCGACCGGCGACCACTACCGTATGGGAATGAAGGCGGCCGATCTGCTCGCGCAGGCGATCGGCGAGAACGGCACCTACGGCTTCATCCAGCTCGACGTGGTGTTCTACAACAGCAACAACCGCGAGAAGGGGTTCCTCGCCGAGATGGCGCAGAAGCACCCGGGCATCAGGAACGTGGCCTGGGCCGGCTTTACCGACGCGGCCACTGTGGGCCAAGCCACCGACGCGATGCTGAGCCAGCATCCCGACCTTGACGGGATCTACGTCTCCTACAGCGGCGGCCCCGCGACTGCGGTGCTTGCGTCTCTCAGTGCCGCGGGCAACACGCACGTCAAGGTCGTCACCCACGACCTTGATGCCGCCAACGACGTCGTTATGGCTACTCAGGGCAGCAACTACTTCGGAACCGCCATCGAGTCGACGTATCTCGAAGGCGCGACCACGGTGAAGGCTGCCGTGCTGAGCCGCTGTGGCGTGGCCGTCCCGCCCTTCGTCGTGGTGCCTGCCCTCAGCGCGACGCGCGAGACACTCGTGCAGGCGTGGCACGACGGGCTCCACACGGACCCACCGGCGGATGTCCTCAAGGCATTGGGCCAATAAGCCTCGACCGCACCCTAGGTCCCTGTGAAGTCCATCAGCGCGCGCGGACGTCAGGGCGTTCGCGCGCGATCATCTGCAGGAGCACCGGTGCATGAGCTCCACGAGATGAGCGGAGGCACGACGGCGGTTCCCCACATGAGGCGCCGGCTGCATCTCGTCAGCTTTCGCCTGCTTCGGGGCGCGATCGTCTACTTGGGCTTCGTCGCGATCTTCGTTCTCTTCTCTGTCGCGCTCCGTGACAACGGGTTCCTCACGATCGAGAACCAGCTGAACATCCTGCGCCAGACGGCCTTCGTCTCGGTTATGGCCTTCGGCACGACGTTCGCTCTATCGGCGGGGGAGATCGACCTCTCGATCGGACAAGTTGTCGCCTTGAGCGCGATGGTCACTGCAGTCCTGCTCCGGGACACGAACGCCCTCATCGCGGTGCCGGGTGGCATGGGCGTAGGGATCGTCATCGGGTTCGCCAATGGCCTGTTGACGACGAGGCTGCGGGTTCCGTCGTTCCTCATCACCCTCGGGATGGCCGGGATCATCGGCGGGCTTTCGCGCTGGATCACCCAGCTCAGCCCGGTCCCGGTCCTCGACGCCACCTACACCTTCGCCTTCGGCTCGGGCAGTGTCGGGCCGTTTCCGACGCTCTTCCTGTGGACCATCGCGGTCCTCCTAGTCGCCCACGTCATCTACCGCCGGACGACCTTCGGTCGCCAGCTTCTGGCGACGGGGGGCAACCGGACGGCGGCGCACTACTCCGGCATCAATACCGACCGAATCCGCATCGCTTCGCTTGTCATCTGCTCGAGCACCGCGTCGCTGGCCGGCCTCCTCTACGTGGGACGGCTGCACAGTGCCCGCTACACCCTGGGCGACACGGACCTGTTGACGGTGATCGCCGCCGCGGTGATCGGCGGTACGAGTATGGCCGGGGGGCGCGGTTCGATCATCGGCGCCCTGGTCGGTTCGCTGGTCATGGGCGTGCTCAACAACGGACTCATCCTCATGGGCCTCGCGGTGACCGAGCAGATGATCGCCCGCGGCGTGATCATCATCGTCGCCGTTGCCCTGAGCCTGCGAGAAGCGCCGGAACGCTAGGGCCGATGACCGAGATGTCTGCTGCCCTGGCCGACCTGCCGGCGGAGCCCGTCGTCCTTGCCGCGCGCGGCATCCGCAAGTCGTTCAGCGGGATCGAAGTTCTTCACGGCGTCGACTTCACCCTGCGCCGGGGCGAGGTGCACGGGCTCGTCGGCCAGAATGGCGCCGGCAAGTCGACCCTTGTCAAGATCATCAATGGAGCCTACTCGCAGGACGCGGGCCAGGTCGAGGTGAACGGCACCCCGCTCGTCGAAGGCGCCGCCGGAGAGACGCGGCGGCGCGCCCTCGCGATGGTGTACCAGGAGTTCAGCCTCATCCCTTCGATGCCGGTGGGCCAGAACATCCTGCTGACCTGCGAGCCCATTGGCCGGAGCGGGCTGATCGACGACGGCGAGGTCCGGCGACAGGCGCAGGCCGCGCTCACAAGGATCGGCGCGGACATCGACCCGGATGACCTCGTCGAGGAGCTGCCCGTCGGGTCTCGCCAGCTCGTCGAGATCGCGAAGGCCATCTCCCGCGATGCGAGCATTCTCATCCTCGATGAACCCACTGCCTCCCTCGCCCCCGCCGAGATCCGGGTCCTTACCGAGGCCATCGCTCGGCTCACCGAGGAGGGCGTTTCGATCATCTTCATTTCCCATCACCTCGACGAGGTCGTCTCGATATGCGACCGCGTGACGGTGCTCCGGGACGGCGAGGTGACGCTCGTGACCGACACCCGGGACGTGACCCTTGCCGGTCTCATCGAGGCCATGCTCGGCCGATCGCTCGAAGGCGCCCTCGCCTACCGGGCGCACGAGGTGGATCGGACCGGGGAGCCGCTTCTGCGCGTCACTGGCCTGAGAAACGGGCGTCTGCGAGACGTCTCCTTCGAGCTGCGGCGGGGCGAGATCCTCGGCATCGCCGGGCTCCTAGGCAGCGGACGGAGCGAGGTCATGCGGGCGATCTTCGGGATCGACCCGCTCGAGGGTGGGGCGATCGAGGTGAACGGCGCCCGGGTGGCCATCGGTGGACCGGGCGATGCCCTCCGCGCCGGCATCGCCCTCGTGCCCGAAGATCGAGTCCGGGCCGGTCTCGTGCGCGAGCACTCGGTCGCCGACAACATCATGATGGCCTCCTGGCGACGCGTCGCGCGGGGCGGCTTCGTCGACGACGGGGCGGCCAGGCGTGTGGCGGCCGGCTTCGTCGAGCAGCTCAAGATCCGGACCGCCGGTCTCGGGCAGGAGGTCAAGGGCCTCTCGGGCGGCAACCAGCAGAAGGTCGTCGTGGCAAAGAACCTCTCGGCAACACCCGCGGTCCTGCTCCTCGACGATCCCACGGTGGGGGTCGATGTCGGCTCGAGACGGGAGCTCCTCGAGGACGTGCGGGCACTCGCCGTGAGGGGCAACGGCGTCGTCCTCGTCTCGTCCGAGTTCGAGGAGCTGAGCGGACTCGCCGACCGCGTGCTGATCATGCGCGGCGGCGCCATCCACGCCATCCTCGACCGCCGGGCCGGCGACGACCTGTCCAACGAGGCGCTATCCCGCGCGGTCCAGGAGTAACGGATCAGGAGTGAACGAAATCGTGGAGAAGCGGTTCGTTGGCAAGGTCGCGCTGGTGACCGGCGCGACGAATGGGATCGGACAGGCGACGGCGGTGCGGCTCGCGGCCGAAGGCGCCCTAGTCGGTGTGAATCAGCGTCCTACCGGGGACCCGTCCGTGACTTTGAGGAAGATCAAGGACGTCGGCTGGGAAGGGTTCCCGGTCGTCGCGGACATGCGCGACTGCGCGCAGGTGGTTGCCATGGTTCAGGAGGTGGCACGCCGCGGAGGGCGCCTCGACTACCTGGTCTCGAACGCGGCGATCAACCCGTTCATGCCATGGGACGGGACGACGGCCCTGCATCGCGGTGGCGAGCCTGAGGGGATCGCGTCCACGGTAGCGTTCCTCCTGTCGGACGACGCGAGCTACATCACCTCGGCCACCCTCCTGGTAGACGGCGGGTTCATCGTCAACGCCGAGCTGTAGACAACGCGCATACCAGCGCTACAAGGAGGGTTCCAACGTGGCCGTCAAAGTCATCATGCCGCAGGCAGGTCAGGATCTCGAGACCGGGGTGGTCAAGCACTGGTACAAGGCTGAGGGCGACACCGTCGCGAAGGGCGAGCCGATCGTCCAGATCGAGACTGAAAAGGTGAATCTTGACGTGGAGGCGCCCGCCACGGGAGTCCTCCTCCGCGTTCTCGTGCCGGACGAAACCGAGACGGCGATCTTCTCGACCCTTGCCGTCATCGGCCAGCCTGGCGAGGACATCTCCGGGATCGACTGATCCTCGAGGCGGTGGTGATTCTTGCGAAGATCGGGCGTCCCGACGGCGGTCGTCGGTACTCGGTGTGTCGAAGGAGCTGCGCGGATGAGCCTCATCGGGATTGACCTGGGGACGAGTGCCGTCAAGGTCGGGGCGTATGCCGTCGACGGCACGCCCTTGGCCGACGCTACCCGCAGCGTCCCCGCCTATCGACCTCAGCCGGGGCACTGGGAGGTGGACGTCGTCGAGGCCCGAGAGGCGCTCCGATCGGCCCTTGGCGAGGTCGCGACGGAGCCGGCCCTGCACGACGATCCGCCGGTCGCCATCTCCTTCAGCTCGTCCGGCCGGGAGGTCTTCCCGGTCGAGGAGGACGGTACGCCGATCGGGAGATGCCTCATGACAGCGGACATCCGGGGCGACGATGTCGCTCAGGAGACCGCTTCGCGTCGGAGCGAGGAGGAATGGCAGCGAGTGGCGGGCCACGTGCCGCGCCGGATGGATCCGGTGAACCGGGCACTGTGGTGGCGGAAGACGGATCCGGGGGCGGCAACCCGTGCGCGCTGGTTCATGAACTGGCATGAGTTCTTCGCGCTCTACCTGAGTGGTCGCCCGGTGATCGACTGGAGCGACGCGGGTACCTGGGCGACGTACGACCTCGAGACCGGGGATTGGTCGCAGGAACGAATCGTCGAGACCGGTATTGACCCTCGCTGGTTGCCGGAGATCCAGCCCAACGCGACCCCGATCGGCCGGATCCTGCCCGGCCGGGCCGCCGAGCTCGGTCTCCCCGCCGACACCCTGATCGTCACGGGCGCGTTTGACGCCTTCGCTGCCTCCGTCGGCTCGGCCGCGATCGACCCGGGCGTCGTCTCGCTCGCGTGCGGGACCTGGAATTCGTTCACCATGCCGCTCCGGCCGCCGCTCCCGGTAGATCTCGTCAATGACGGTATCGGCGTGTACCCCCATCCGGGCTCGACCGGATTTGGGCTCCTCGTCACAAACCCGAACGGGATGAGCGTCATCGACTGGGCTCGCAAGCTTCTCCACCTGTCGATCGCCGATCTCGAGGCGGGGCTTGCCGCAGCCGATCCGGGTCCCGGTCACCTCTTCGCGGACGCGGCGTTCACGCCGTTGCCCCACTTGCCGGCGGTGCCCGGGTTCGGCGGCACGTTCACAGGCGTTACCCTGGCAGCCACCGCGGTCGACATCGTCCGGGCGCTCCTCGAGGCGATTGCCTGCGAGTTCGCGCTCCGCCTTGATGCCCTCCGGCGCCGCGGCATCGAGGCGCACCTCGTCCGGGCGACCGGCGGCGGCTCGAAGAACGCCTGGTGGATGCAGCTCACCGCGGACCTGACCGGGATCCCCGTCGAGGTTATGGCGCAGGAGGAGCCGGGTGCATTCGGCGCCGCCATTCTGGCCGGCGTTGGGGCAGGAATCTACGGATCGGTGTCGTCCGCGGTCGCGGAGCTCGTTGCCGTGGGCCGTCGCTTCGAGCCCGACGCGGCCCGCGGCATGCGATATGAGCGGATCCGCCAACGCCTTGCCGCTGCCACCCAGCCGGTGCTCGCCTCGAGCGCTGCCTGATGGCGACCACGATCGCGCCGACGGGCACCGCACCGGCGCTTACCCTGAGCACGCCGGCGCTGGTCGTCGACCTTGACGTGTTCGAGGCGAACGTGGCGGCGATGGCCTCGATGCTCCACGGCACCGGCAAGACCCTACGGCCGCACGTCAAGACCCATCGCACCCCAGAGCTTGCACGCCGGCAACTGGGCGGCGCAGCGGTCGGGATCACCTGCGCTACCGTCGGAGAGGCCGAGGCAATGGTCGGAGCAGGGATCGACGACATCCTGATCGCCAACGAGGTGGTGGATCCGCGCAAAGTCGCGCGCCTGGTCGCGCTCGCCGATCGTGCGCGGATGGCAGTCGCCGTGGACGACCCGGAGCCGCTCGTGACACTGTCCCGCGAGGCCGCGCGTGCCGGCGCCACGGTCGACGTCCTCATCGACGTCGACATCTTGCTCCACCGCTGCGGGATCGGCTCGGCGGAGGAGGCCATCCAGCTCGCCCAGGCGGTCGACCGCGCCCCAGGCCTGCGACTTCGCGGGATCATGGGTTACGAGGGCCGGCTGCGGCCGGGCGGTGCCGACCGAAGCGACAAGATCGTTCGCGCCTACGCGTTTCTTGCCGAGGTGCGGGCCGCCCTGCTGGGTGCCGGCTTCCCGGTCGAGGTCGTGTCCGCGGCTGGGACCTCCACGCTCCCCGAGGCTGTCGCGGATTCGACCATCACCGAGATCCAAGCCGGGGTCTATGCGCTGATGGAGCCGGAGCTGTTGGGCGCCGGCCTGCCGTTCGCCTGCGCCGTCGCGATCCGCGCCACCGTCATCAGCTCCCACCCCGATCGCATCGTGCTGGACCTGGGCCGCCGGGTCGTGGGCATGGAGTACGGTGCCCCCATCCCGATCGGCTTCGAGGTCAGGCGGATCGCCATCAGCGATGAGCACGCCACGATCGAGATGGCGGATCCGCTGCCTGCGCTGGGGAGTCAGGTCGACCTCGTACCGCGCCAGATCCGAACCACCTTCAACCTGCACGACCACGTGTGGGTCAGTCGCGGCGGACAGCTCGTCGACTGCTGGCCGGTCACGGCGCGTGGGAGCTCTCAGTAGTAATGCTCGGGCACGAACCACACCCTTTGGAGGCTGGACATGCGGGAACCCGCGCCGCCGGTCATCGAAGCCGACGATCCAGCCAGCCCGCGTTTGGCGGCGGACATCGGCAAGTCGCGCGACAGCTCAGCGCCGCTCGGGGGGATCTCGAGCGGACGGAGGCCGGGACGCAGGGCACCTCGACGGGCCCTTCGGATCGACCTCAAGGTATACAGCCCTCACATCGCGCTCTTGGAAGCCGGCGGCCGAGATTGAGGACTCTACCGATGCGAGCCCCGGCACCGTCCTGTCGGCCGCCGGCACCGCCACCGTATTCTGGACCGGTGCGAACCCGCGGATCACCGAACTCCAGCTCGGCTCGTACGCGGCAATGGACGACTAACGCTACCTCATGGAGCTGCGCTTCAGGAAGGCGACCTCGGCCGTGGTGACGGTGATCGGTCGGCGGAAGGACCGGGTGGTCCTGAGCCCTGGCAAGAAGACGTTCGGCGCGGCCGACGTCCGCGGAGTCCCGGCCTACCCGAGGATCGTTGGCCACGAGGGACTGAGGCCATATCGGTTCGACGAGGAGCAAGCCATTTGCTCGACGGACGCGAGCTGCCCGCTGAAGGTTGGCGACGTGGCCGACTTCCATCTGGGCTACACGCTGTTCGCCGTCAACAACTTCGACGCTTACCACGTGGTCCAAGGCGGCAGGGTCGTGGACATCTGGCCGATCATGCCGCGGGCCCTCCACAGTGGCCTCATGCAGCTGCTCGAAACGGGGTACTGAACGGTGGATCGATGACTAAGCGGGCCGCCTTGACCATGCCCGAGGGACTCGACCCAGGCCAGTTCGTAGTCGCCACGTATGCTTATCGGACACCGCCTGGGGTTGACATACACGAGGCTGTCGGCGCCCTTGCCGAGATGCAGTCCACGGGTACGTGGGTGGCGCTGGAACGTGAGACTGCCGCGCTGCGTGAGCGTCATGCGGCCCGGGTCATCAGTATCTGGGAGGTACCGGATCAGGAGGTCGTCGACCTGGCTGCGGTCCACCGGGACTGGGTAGTCCAGCTGGCCTTTCCGGTCCACAACCTGGGCGCTCAGATACCACTCCTGATGGCCACGGTCTACGGCGAGTGTGCCTCGGCTGGGGAGATCCGACTGCTGGACCTGAACCTGCCGGAGGCATTCACCAGCGCGTTCCGGGGGCCCAAGTTCGGGATGGACGGGATTCGGACGCTGGTCGGCGCCGAGGACCGGCCGCTGCTCATCGTGATGATGAAGCCGTCGATCGGAATGACTCCCCGTGAGAGCGCCCAGCTCTTTTACGAAGTGGCGTTGGGCGGGGCCGACGGCGTCAAGGACGACGAGCTCCTTGTCTCTCACCCGTGGAGCCACTTCTTGGACCGTGTCCGGGAGCACGAGCGCGCGGCCCGAGCCGCCTACGAGGAGACCGGCAAGCGGACGCTCTACTTCGTTAACATCACCGACCGGCCCGACCGACTCGTCCAGAACGCCTACCGGGCGGTCGAGGCGGGGGCCTCGGCGATCATGGTGGACTACCTGACGGTCGGGATATCCGCGCTCTCGATGCTCGCCGACGATCCGGCGATCGCTGTTCCGATCATGGGTCACCTGGCCTTCTCGGGTGCGCTCTACGCCGCGCCACGGACGGGCGTCAGTTCGCACCTGCTCCTCGGCAAGCTGCCGCGGCTCGCGGGCGCGGACGTCGTGGTCTACCCGAGCCCGTACGGTACGCTGCAATTCACCCGCTCCAAGCACCTTCGCCTGGCCAGCGCGATGACCGATCCGTTCCACGGGATACGGCCCACGCTCCCGGCGCCGGGCGGGGGTCTCCACGCTGGCAAGATCCACCGCCTGTTCAGCGATCTCGGCATCGACTTCGCGGTCGGCGCGGGCGGGGCGGTCCACGGTCATCCGATGGGCCCAACCGCGGGTGCCAGGGCGATCCGCCTGGCGATCGACGCCATCGTCCGGGGCGAGCCGCTGGCAGCGGCCGGCGCGAAGCACCCAGAGCTGGCGACGGCCCTCGAGCGTTGGCCGAGCGATGGCGACCCGGCCGAAGCGACTGCCGAAGCCACTGATGCGGCGACATCGAACTGAGTCATAGCGTCACGCATGAGGAGACACGGCGATGGCGACAACCTTCCAGCCAGGCCCCAGGGTCAGCTTGGCGGAGTTCGAACAGATCTTCGAGGCGGTCAAGAACTGGGGTCGCTGGGGTCCCGACGACCAGCTCGGTACCCTGAACCTCCTCACTCCGGAGCGAGTGTGGGCGGCCGCCGGGCTCGTTCGCTCGGGTCGCCGCGTCTCCATGCAGATCCCGATCAACACGACGGCTGGTCCTGACAACCCGAACCCGGCGATCCATTTCGTCACACAGGGCCACGACATCGACATCGGGTCCAACGGAGTCCGGTTCGGGCTCGACTTCCTCGGCATGGCCTGCCACGGCGACTGCCACAGCCACATGGACGCCCTCTGCCATATCTCGTACAGGGGCCTGACCTACAACGGGAAACCGGCCAACGAGGTGCTAACCAGCAAGGGCGCGACTAGCCTCGACGTTGCCAGCATCGGCGAGGTTGGCGTGGTCGGCCGTGGGGTTCTGCTCGACCTGCCGCGCTTCCGTGGCGTCAAGTGGCTCGAGCCAGGTGAGGCCGTCACGCGGGCCGAGCTCGAGGCCTGCGAGGAGGCACAGGGCGTTCGGGTCGGCGAAGGCGACATCTTCGTCTACCGGACCGGCCACCATCGGCGCCGGCTGGAGCTGGGACCGTGGGACAACGGTCCGGATGGCGAGGGCAAGGCCGGGCTGCACGTGGACACCATCCCGTGGATGCACGAGCGTGGCATCGCCGCGTTCCTGCCCGACGGCGACGGCGAGGCGGTCCCGAGCTGCGTGGACGGCATGGTCTATCCGATCCATCCCCTCCAGATCGTCGCGATGGGTATGTGCACGGCTGATAGCCTCCAGCTCGAGGACCTCGCTAAGGCCTGCGAGGAGGAAGGTCGGTTTGAGTTCATGGTCGTGGGTTTGCCCCTCCGGCTGCCGGGCGGAACCGGCTCGCCTTGGAACCCGATCGCGATATTCTGAATCGCTCGCAATATCGTGGACATCGTCCGGACGACCCTGGTCGATCCGGTATCCTGCGACGGTGGGCGGCGGGCACCCGTCGGGCGTGACGCTCTGGCGATTGCGCCCGAAGACATCATGAATTCCGCCATCGTAGCCGCGAGCGCGATCGCGGAAGGGTCTGGATGCGAACCCTCCTGGTGGCGGACGACGTCGTCCCCGAGCCTCGTTCGAGATCAAGCCACCTCGGGGGATCACCGGCCACGCGATGACGCGGACCCGTCGTGCAGCGATCCACGATGATCATTCACATCGGTGCGAGCTCCAAGATGAACCTGACGTCGACCCAGGCCGCTGCGTACCTCGACGCCGTTCGGCCGATGGTCGCGGACCTTGTCGATCGCAACGTGTTCGTGCTCTTACCGTTCACCTCCATCTGGGTCGCTCGGGAACGCCTGGCCGGGAGCAACGTGCGCTGGGGTGCCCAGGACGTCCATTCGCAGGACGCCGGTGCCCACACCGGCGACATTTCCGCGCCGATGCTGGCCGACCTCGGGTGCACGTACGTCGAGGTCGGCCATCACGAGCGGCGCCGTGACTACGGTGAGACTGACGAGCTCGTGGCGGCCAAGGTTGAGGCCGTCCAGCGGTCCGGGATGACGGCGATCGTGTGCGTCGGCGAGCGGCGCAAGGTCGCCATGGACGAGGTGGTGGGCGAGCTCCATCGGCAGCTCCGCCTCCTCGGGTCGGCCGATTTCCGCCGCCTGATCGTGGCCTACGAACCGGCCTGGGCGATCGGCGTCGGCGCCAATTCCGCCCCGCCAACGTATGTCGGCGCCGTCCATGACACCATCCGCGCCCAGCTGGTGGAAATGCGTGCGGAAGGGCGAGACGTCCCGATCATCTATGGCGGCAGTGTGACGATGAAGCATGCCTCCGCTCTCTTGGCCCAGCCGGGGGTGGACGGCCTGTTCGTGGGGCGGATGGCCCTCGATCCGGCCGTCTTCTCGGCTATCGCCCACACCCACGTGGAGCGGGACTGGAGCCGCGGTGGGTGACGACGGCCTGTCCATGCGGGCGCCACGGGATACTGTGCGAGTGAGTGCGGCAGGGTCGCCTCGATGCGCCTCGGAGGACAGCGATTCCGTCCAGCGTACCTGCGTCTTTCGACCCGCCACGTCCCCGGCTCGGCTCGAGCCGGGGACCGCGCCTCACCTCGTCGCGAGGGTCGACGACGCGACGGACCTGATAAGCGGCGGGATGCTCACGCTCCGGCGGACTCGACCGCGTCAAGGGCGCGCCCGACTTGGTCAGGCTGGGCCACCCGGTGAGCAGGGGGCAAGTCGCTCGAGATCGCGGGTGGGACAACCGCCGAAAGCGCCGTGGCTACTCTGGTTCACCGGGACCGTCCAGGTCCAGCCGCTGAGCGTCCTGTGGTTCACGGTCATCGGGGGAATCCCAGGCTACTCCAGCCTCGCAGGCGTGCTTCGCGGTCAACAGCCCGGCGGCTCCGGGAAGTAGTCGAGCCCGACCGATGTTACCGATCGACACGTACGCAGTCGGCGGAGCCCTCCTTGCGATCTCCGCGCTTGCGTG
>Ga0334722_10002032_pt1 | contig 23563 bp, 18 predicted proteins | sample C3_bottom_MG_FD_207210 | JGI IMG/M metagenome (GOLD analysis project Ga0334722, IMG submission 207210) | Sediment microbial communities from Yellowstone Lake, YNP, Wyoming, USA - C3_bottom | ecosystem: Environmental > Aquatic > Freshwater > Lake > Sediment | place: USA: Wyoming | collected... | reverse complement strand
TGCTCACCGCCGAGCACATGTCGAAGATGAAGGACAAGGCGATCGTCGGCAACATCGGCCACTTCGACAACGAGATCGACATGGCCGGGCTGAAGAAGATCCCCGGCATCCAGTGCATCAACATCAAGCCGCAGTACGACGAGTGGCGCTTCCCGGACGGCCACAGCGTGATGGTGCTGGCCGAAGGGCGCCTGCTGAACCTCGGCTGCGCCACCGGCCACCCGAGCTTCGTCATGTCGGCGTCGTTCTCGAACCAGGTGCTGGCGCAGCTCGAACTGCACCTGCACAATGAGAAGTACGAGAAGAAGGTCTACATGCTGCCGAAGCACCTCGACGAAGAGGTGGCCCGGCTGCACCTGCCGCACCTCGGCGTCCGGCTGACGAAGCTGACGAAGGAGCAGGCGGACTACATCGGCGTGCCGGTGGGCGGGCCGTACAAGCCGTCGCACTACCGGTACTAAGACCCGTGGAGCACCACCCTTCGGCGTGGCTCAGGGTGCCCTGAGCGACGTCGAACGGGCAGGCTCCCGCCTGGCCTTCCGAATCGACATGAGCCGGGGTTCTGGCCCCGGCTTTGTTTTCCGTCCCATGATGGTCCGCCCGATACACGTGCGCCGATTGCTTGGTCTCGCCGCCGTCGCCGCCTTGGCAGTGGGCTGCGCCGCGCGGGCCGCTGCGCCCGTCGTCGCACCGGCGCGCGCGGAGCAACCTCGCTCACGCGCGGCCGTTGAGGAGTTGATTCGAGCGAGCGGAGCCGACGTCGCCGTCGCGTTCCACACACTCGACACTCCGGCCGGCCCTTCGCCCCGCCTCGAACTGCTGATCCAGCCCGACGTCGCGTTCCATGCCGCCAGCACGATGAAGGTGCCGGTGATGATCGAACTGTTCCGGCGCGCCAAGCTGGGCCAACTGAAGCTGACCGATCGGCTGCCCGTGAAGAACGAGTTCAAGAGCATCGTCGACGGCAGTGCCTACACGTTGAGCACGGGTGACGACTCGGACGCGGACGTGTACAAGCATATCGGCGGCGACATGAGCTACGCCGAGCTCTGCGAGGCCATGATCACCGTCAGCTCGAACTTCGCGACCAACCTGCTGATCGATCGGCTGGGCGCCGGCACCATCCAGAAGACGGTGAACGACCTGGGTGCTCCGGGGATGCACGTGTTGCGCGGCGTGGAAGACAACAAGGCCTTCGAGAAGGGGTTGAACAACTCGACGACCGCCCGGGCGCTGATGGTGCTGCTGGAGAGGCTCGCGCGCTTCGAAGCCGTCGACGCGGCGTCCAGCCGCGAGATGCTGGACATCCTGAAGCGGCAGCACTTCAACGACGGGATTCCTGCCGGGCTACCCGAGGGAACGCCGGTGGCGCACAAGACCGGCGAGATTACGAAGATCCACCACGACGCCGCCATCGTCTACGGGCCGAAGCCGTTCGTCCTGGTCGTGCTGGTGCGGGGCATCGAGGACCGCAAGGTCAGCGCAGCGCTGATGGCCGCCATTGCGAGGCTGCTCTTTGCGGACGCGACCGCCGCGCCGGTTCGGTCGGCCCTCCAGGCGCCCCGCCCGTGATCCGCACCGCGCACGCCTTGAAGGCCCTCCGCCACCGCAATTTCCGGCTGCTCTGGATCGGCCAGGTCATCTCCTTCTCCGGTTCGCAGATGCAGACGGCCGCCATCCTGTGGCACGTGTCGCTGCTCGCGCCGGAGGGCTACAAAGGCCTCGCGCTCGGGACCGTCGGCCTGGTGCGCTTCGTACCCATCGTGCTGTTCTCGATGATCAGCGGCGTCGTCGCTGACGTGTACGACCGCCGGAAGGTCATGCTGATCACACAGAGCACCATGGCCGTGCTGGCGGCCGTCCTCGGCGTCCTGGCCTGGAACGGCGTGCAAAGCGTGTGGCCCATCTACGTGCTGGCGGGCCTGACCGGCGCGGCCGGCTCGTTCGATGGCCCGTCACGGCAGGCCCTGATCCCCAACCTGGTTCCGCGCCAGGACCTGCCGAACGCGATCAGCCTGAACACGACGATGTTCCAGATCGCCGCCGTGGTGGGCGGTCCGGCGTTTGCGCTCAGCATGATGCTGGGGCACATCGCCTGGGCGTACTGGCTGAACGCCGTGTCGTTCCTGTTCGTGATCGGCGCGCTGCTGATGATGCGCGGGCTGGATCAGCCGGGCACGCGCCACGACGACGCTCCGAAGGAGCTGAGCGTGGCCGCCGCCATGGATGGCCTGAGATTCGTGTTCTCGCGGCCGCTCATCCGGTCGTCGATGCTGCTGGATTTCTTCGCGACGTTCTTTGCGTCAGCCACAACGCTCCTCCCGATTTTTGCGCAGGACATCCTGCTGGTGGGTGAGCATGGTTACGGCTGGCTCTACGCCGCGCAGTCGGTCGGCGCGCTCGTGGCGAGCGCGGCGATGGTGCAATGGGTCGATCGTATCGAGCAGCGCGGCCTCGTCCTGTTGTGGTCCATCGCGGGCTTTGGCCTGGCGACCGTGGCGTTTGGCCTGACGTCGTCATTCTGGGTGATGTTCGCGTGCCTGGCGCTGACGGGGGTGACCGACACCGTCAGCATGGTCTTCCGCAACGTCATCCGGCAGATGGAGACGCCCGATCACATGCGCGGCCGCATGGTGGGCGTCAACATGGCCTTCTTCATGGGCGGCCCGCAATTGGGTGAAGTTGAAGCCGGCCTGGTGGCCAACGGCTTCGGCGCACCCGCCTCCGTCGTCACGGGCGGCCTCGGCTGCCTCGTGGCCACCGCCTGGATTGCCGCGACCACGCCCGCGCTGCGGCATTACCGGAAGGAGACGGGGCACCCATGACCCAGACGCGCGGCCGTCGCGTGGTCGTGGTCATGGCCCTCGCGGGCGCCGTGGTTGCCCTGCTGTGGATCGAGGAGTACCTCAAAGAGTGGTTGCACCCGGACATCACGCCCTGGGAATCGCATGCCATGACGGTCGCACTGGCCGGGATCGCCGTTGCCGTTGCCAGTTACATTGTCCTGCGTTCGCGTGACGCGCTGCACACTCGCATCGCGGAGGAGTCGGAGATGCGCCGGCGTGAGGTTGAACGCACGGCTGGCGCCAACGCACTGCTGTTGGCGACCATCGAGGCCAATCGCGATGCCGTCCTGGTGGCGACCCTGGACGGCAGGATCCTGACCTCCAACCGCAAGTTCCTCGAGATGTGGGGCCTGAATGGCCCCGTGCTGCATGGCCCATCCCGGGACCTGGTGCGTCACACGAAAGAACAACTGAGCAATCCGGACCGGCTGGCTGAGAGCATCGCGCGGCTGCAGTCCGACGAGGAATCCGAAAGCACCGACCTCCTGGCATTCAAGGATGGTCGGTTCGTCGAGCTGTTTACTGCCCCACAACGGCTGAATGGGATTGTGGTCGGCCGCGTGTGGAGATGCAGGGACGTCACCGCCCACCGATTGGAGCGGCAGCACATCGACATGCTGGCGCAAACCATCCGGTCGGTCTCCGAGTGTGTGGTCGTCACCAACATGGAGAACCAGATTCTCTTCGTCAACCAGGCGTACCTGGATACCTTCGGGTTCGAGGAATCGGAGCTGCTCGGTCATTCCGTCGCGGTGGCGCGGTCTCCCCGGACGTCCACCGACGTGGTCCAGCAGATCCTGCCGGGCACGCAGCGCGGGGGCTGGAAAGGCGAGGTGTGGAACCGGAGGAAGGACGGCACCGACATCCAGATGTTCCTGTCAACGTCCGTCGTGCGCGACGAGAACGGCGCCCCGGTGGCTCTCGTCGGCGTGTCGCGGGACATTACGGAGGAGAAGCGCACGACCGCGGCGCTCAGCCGGGCCCGCGAATCCGATCGCATCGTCACGCTGGCAGCCGGCATCGCGCACCAGTTCAACAACCTGCTACAGACGGTGCTCGCCGAAGCCGAGTTCGCGCGCGAGGACGCGCCTCCCGGCAGCCCCGCGCGCGCGTCGATGCAGGCGATCCTGCAGGCGGGCGGACGAGCCGTCGGTCTGACGGAGCAGTTGCTGGCGTACGCCGGCCGAGGGGTCGTGGTGCGGATCGCGACAGTTGATCTCAATAGTCTCATCGAGGAACGAGCGAGGTTCCTCAGGTCGCTGATGCCGCCGGATGCGGTGTTCGAGCTCGACCTGGCGCCCGGGGCCGCCGTGGTCCGGATCGACCCGCAGCAGATCCAACACGTGCTGGTGAACCTGGTGACCAACGCCGCCGAAGCGATGGCCGGCCGGCACGGCGGCGTGAGAGTGCGCTCCCGCATCGAGCACATTGGTGCGGCCGATCCGCGCCCGTGGGTCGGCGGTGAGGGCCCTACTCCAGGGCCGTACGTGTCCATCCTCGTGGAGGACGATGGGATGGGGATGGACGCCGAGACCACCCGCCGCGTCTTCGACCCGTTCTTTTCGACGAAGTTCCTCGGTCGGGGCTTGGGTCTGCCCGCGGTGATCGGCATCGTCAACGCCAGTGGAGGGGCCATTGCCGTCGAGAGCACACCGGGACTCGGCGCCCGCGTGACGGTGGTGTTCCCTCACGCGGCGTGGGGCGAGCGTGACAGAAGAGTGTGAACGGGCCCACGGACGCACCGTCCGTCGCTTCAGCGATGACGGCCGCTACGTCGCCCCGCCATCTGCGGCCGGGCGCTAGCAGGCGAAAATGGGGTCGGACCTATTTTCGGAGACGCGCGGCGAAAATAGGTCCGACCCCATTGTGCTCTACCGCAGGATCGTCGCCTTCACCTCGAGGCTGGCCTTGCGCTCGCGGCTCGGAACCGGATCGGACGACGAGGCGACGACGAGCGGCTTGCCGCTCTCGAGGACCACGTCGAGGTTCTGCCGGAACTGCGCAAACGACGCCATATTCTGGCCCGCCGGAGAAACGTTGGCGCCCTCCGCGTTGGCAGTCTTCTCGTCCACGGGGTTGTATTCGACCGCGATCCTGAGCTTGACGAAATTGTCCAGGATGCTCACCGATGTCACGTCGAGGCTGAGCCCCATGTCCCGGTACTGATACGACGTCATCGGGTTGGTCGCGGCGCCGCCCGACGCAACGGGAACAAATGTCGTGCTCGGAACCGGGAATGAAACGCCGGATCGCACCGATCCCCGACCGTCGTTGCGAACAGTCACGCTGATCGACTTCTGGCTGGAGGAGCTGCCGCGAACGGCGTCGGTAATCGTCACGTCCACGCGGACATTCGCGTTCCAGTCCTTCGCCGGCGGGGGCGCGGCCGCGCGTGCCGACGCAGGCGTCGGCGCGGCCGCTGGTTGCGGGGCTGCGGCCGGCTTCGGCGCCTGCGGTGCCGTCCTGTCGGCAATCGGAGTGGCAGCCTGATCGGTGGTTTGGGCAATTGCCGGCTGTGCCATCACGCCGAACAGGGCAATAGCGGCAATCACGAGGTGCAGCGGCCTACGATTTCGCATGATGCTTCCTCTCATTGAACCTGACCGGGGCCCTTCGGCGGCCAGCGGTCTTCAATCAACGGGATCTCGATCGCGCGAGTGGCGATCGGCGTTATTACAAGACTTGTAATATCGATCGGGCGATCGGTGATCGGGATCGGATCGCCCAGCGGGGCGATGATCGCGTCGGCAGCCTCCGTATCCGCGTCAACTGCGGGTGATGCGGACCAGCCGCCGGAGACGCGGTTCGCGTCCCGCGTTGAGGCATTCAACCGCGCACGGGCTGTTTCGACTTTCGGGCTCGGAACGATGGACCTCGCCGGGCGGACCGCCGTGCCGGCGCCTGACCGGGCGGCCGTGGACCCGCCCACCGCTGCGACGAGGGGCGAACGCGACTCAGACGTCGGGTTCGTGGCGAGCTGCTGGGCGGGCCGCGGCGGCGCCTGACTCCGCCGCAGCAGTTGAGGTACGGCGAGCGCGGCGACGATCCCGATGATCGCTAGAACGGCCAGGGGATCCTGCAGCGCCGCCAATCGCAGCCGGCCTCCGAGCCAGAGGGGTGTGGCCGGCTCGGGAGCTGACGCCCCGTCGATGCGCGCCAGCACTCGAACCCGCACTCCCTGACGCGGCGATCCCGCGGTCATCTCCCGCAGAGTCTCGTCGATGACGCCGTCCAGTGTGTCGGTGTGGTCACTCATCCCGAATACCCAACCGCGTCAACTTCGCCCTCAATTGCCGCCGCCCCTCATGGACTCGCCACTTCACGGTGCCCGCCGGAATCCCGAGGAGCTCGCCCATCTCTTCCATCGTCAGATCGTCGGTCGTGGCGAGCAGCAGCGCGTCCCGGTACTTGGGGGACAGTGTGAGGACCATCTGTCTGACTCTGGCCCGAAGGTCGCGACTGATCAGCGTGTCTTCCTGCGAAGGCACGGGCCTCGGTCCGAGTGCCCCATCCGTCGTGTCGGATTGCCGGAACCGGTCCAGCCACCGCCAGGCCCCCCGCCGCTGCATCCGTGCCGTGTTCCACGCGATCGCGAGCAGCCACGTCTTGAAGCTAGCCTCGCCGCGGAACTCGCCGAGCTTCTGGAACGCGGCGACAAACGCGTCCTGCGTCACATCGTCGGCCTCGGCCGCCGAGCGGAGTGCCGCACGCGCCACCCGGTACACGGCAGCCTGGTAGCGCTCGACGAGTTCGCCGAACGCGTCCGCGTCGCCGTCGCGAGCGCGCTCGACCAGCTCGGTTTCGCTCACACAGAGGTTAGATGCCGCGGGCAGCCCCACGGTTGGGAATTGTAGTGTGGAAGTCGGGCGTGGTTTTCCACGGGCTGGCGGATTACCGTGGTCTGTGGAAGACTAGCCCGTCCCCATACTGTGAGGGCGGTGATGAGCACGCTACCTGGGCGGCAGCTGGCGGGTACGATCCTTGGCCTGCTGGCCTGCTCGTCGATGCTCGTCGGGTCGACCGGTATCGGCTCGTCCTACAAGCCCGAGTTCACGATTGACGACTGGCAGACTGACGACGGCCTGCCTCAGAGCTCCGTCAAGTCTATCGTGCAGACGCCCGACGGCTTTCTGTGGCTGGCGACGTTCAACGGCCTGGTCCGATTCGACGGTGTGCGGTTTACCGTCTTCGATACGAGCAACCTGCCCGGCCTTCCCAATAATCGCATCGTCGGCCTGACCGTCGACCGGGCCGGAGTCCTGTGGATCGTGTCCGAGTTCAACGATCTCGCCCGACTCGAAGACGGACGCTGCCGCACGCTCACCGCTGCGGACGGCCTGCCGGCCGACGGCGTTGACTGGGTAGGCGAGGATGGGCAGGGCGGCATCTGGGCCGCCGGTGCCAGGCACGGTTTGCACAGCTGGCAGAACGGCAAGTTCGTGCCGGCGGCCGTGCCAACGGCATTCGGGGCGGATCCCGTCGATCACCTCATCGTCGATGGCAGCGGAGGCACCTGGTTCCAGCAGGGGCCGCGCGTCTACGGCCTGAAAGCCGGACGGTTCAAGGTGTTGCCCGGTCCTGGAGGCCGTGGAGAAGCCGAAGTCGATTACGCGTGTGCCAGCAGCGACGGTGGGCTCTGGGTCGTAACGCCCGCCGGCCTGAGGAAATACCGGCACGGCCAGTGGACGACGGACGTCTGGGCGCGCCCTGACATCCGAACCGTCATCGTCGGTGCGGGCGAAGATGCGGCTGCGAACCTCTGGGTGGCGTCGTACGGCAGCGGGTTGTTTCGATTCAGTCTGAGGGAGGGCTGGACCAGGCTGGGCGTGGAGGCCGGCCTCACGACGATTTCGCTGCGAAGTCTCTTTGCCGATCGCGAGGGAAACGCCTGGGTCGGAACCGACGGCGGCGGGCTTCTCCGGGTGAAACCGCGCTTGTGGCGAATGATCACGTCGCGTGAAGGGCTGGGGATTGCGGCCGTCCATTCGATTTCGCAGGACGTGCAAGGCCGCATCTGGTTCGTCGGGGGGACCAGCACTCCGTACGGCCTGAAGGATGGTGCGGTGTCGGCGGCGATCCGGGCGCCACAGTCCGACCTGATGCAGGGCGTGTGGTCTGTGTTGGGCAGCCGATCAGGCGCCACGTGGATTGGCACCTACCGGGGCAAGGTCTTCCGCTACGATGCCGGCAAGGTCACCGAGTACGGGGAGTCCGAAGGGATGCGCGCCGGTTCCGTCCGCGCGCTGATGGAGGTTCGCTCGGGGGCCATTTGGGTGGGCGGAGTCGACGGCCTGAGCCGGATCGAGCGCGCGCAGGTGACCCATTACTCCGTCAGCGACGGACTGTCCTCGGGACGAATTCAGGCGTTGGCCGAGGACTCCCATGGAAATCTCTATATCGGGACGGCGGACCGTGGCTTGAACCGGCTGGCTGGCGGACGGTTCACGGTGTTCGGTCGGGAACAGGGTTTGCCGGACTCGATTGTCGCATCGCTCTACATGGATGCGGACGACGCGCTGTGGATTGGCACGCACGGCGGCGGGCTGAGCCGTTTCGACGGCCGGAGCTTCTTCAACTTCCTCCCGGCAAAGGGCGGCCTGCCTGTCCGGAGTGTTGGGCCGATGCTGGAAGACGGTGACGGCTTCCTGTGGATGTCGTCGAACGTCGGCATCTTGCGAACGAATCGGAAGGAACTCAACGAGTTCGCCGCGGGCGTTCGCGCATCTGTCAGCTACGTGGTGTTCGATCGCAGTGACGGGTTGGCGACGGTCGAAGTCGGAGGAATCCAGCCGGCCTGCTTGAAGGCGCGCGACGGTACGTTGTGGTTTGGGACCGCGAAGGGTGCGGCCTACGTCAATCCCAGGGATCTGCGTGTGAATGCACTCCCGCCGCCGGTGCTGATCGACGAGGTGCGGGTGGACGATCAGGTCATCCAGGAGGCGGGTTCGGACGTCCCGCGCCCCGTATCGCTGGTCACGATGCAGCCCAGCCAGCGTCGCCTTGACATTCGATTCACGGGCTTCAGCTACGCCGCTCCGACGCGCGTCCAGTTCCGTTATCGGATGGAGAACTTCGATCCGGACTGGGTCGATGCCGGCACCGTGCGCGGCGTCTCGTACACGCGGCTGCCGCCGGGACAATACCGCTTCCGGGTGACCGCGAGGAACAACGATGGCGTGTGGAACAGCACGGGCACGTCGCTCACCGTGGTCGTGAATCCGGCATTCTATCAATCCTGGTGGTTCGTCCTGACGGTGGTGGCGGCAGCAGTTGGCCTCATCTCGATCGTCTTTGTTGTGCGCGTATCTCGCCTGAAGCAGATCGCCGGGCTGCGTGCGCGCATCGCCGGGGACTTGCACGACGAAGTGGGCAGCAACCTGGGCGGCATCATCCTGCTGAGCGGGATGTCGAAGGACGTGCCGGACCTGCCGGCTGAGGCGCAGGAGTCGCTGGAGGAGATTCACGCAACTGCGCAACGGACCGCCAACGCGGTGCGCGACATCGTCTGGTTCCTGAACCCCGAATTCGACACATTGCCGGACATGGTGGTGCGGATGCGGGAGTTCGCGCGGACCCTGCTCGTCGGGACCGACTGCCGCTTCGCGGCGCCGGCCGACTTGCCGGCTGCGCGGCTTCCGCTGGAGTTCCGACGCAACGTGTTCTTTGCGTTCAAGGAGATCCTGCACAATGTCCGCAAGCACGCGGCCGCCACCCGCGTGGCGATCACCGTGAGCGTGGCAGTCCGGGAGATCACGTTGCGCGTGGAGGACAACGGGAGCGGATTTGATACCGCCGCTTCGTCCACCGGCCATGGCCTGCGCAGCCTTAGGCAGCGCGCGGCGGATGCGGGTGGCACCGTGACGGTCGAGAGCGGGCCTGGGAAGGGGACTCGCGTGACACTTACCGCCAGGATTCCATGAGGCGGGGCATCACGAAAGTTCGTGAGTGGTGGGTCCAGGTTGGCCGTGCCATTATTCGAGCATGGGTACGCAGGTGATTATGGCGAACCCGCCAGTTCACGCGTCGAATGAAGCCGTCAACGTCTGGCTGGTTGAAGACAACGAGACGTACCGGATGGCCATCAAGCGGGCACTTGGCCATGCGTCGGGGCTGCGCTGCACGGGCGCATTCGGATCCTGCGAGGAGGCGCTTGAGCGGCTGAGGCAGGACGATCCGCCCGAGATTATTCTGCTCGACATCGGCTTGCCCGGCATGAGCGGCCTGGACGGCATCGGACAATTCAAGGCCTTGTCCGCCGCCACGCACATCGTCATCCTCACGGCGTTCGAGGACACCGACAAGATCTTCAAGGCCATCTGCGCCGGGGCGTCTGGCTACCTGCTGAAGACGTCCACGGCGTCGGCCATCGAGGCGGCGATCCGGGAAGTGCTGGGCGGCGGCGCGCCCATGACTCCGCAGATCGCCAAGTCTGTGTTGGGTCTCTTCGCGAGGATGGCGACCCCGGCGCCGGGTCCCGAGCAGGGATTGAGCCAGCGCGAGAAGGAAACGCTCGAATGCCTCGTGCAGGGCCTCGCGACGAAGGAAATTGCCGACCGCCAGAACCTGAGCATCCATACCGTGGACACGCATTTGCGAAACATCTACCGCAAGCTCCACGTGCACTCCAGGGCCGGCGCCGTCGGCAAGATGCTCGAGTCGAAACTCCGCTGAACCAATCCCGCCGGCTTTCTTCAATAATCAACGCCACCGGCTCGGCGGGCCCTGGCCGTCGGCCGGTTGCCTGGTGCCGATGTACGGCGGCATCACGTGTTTTCGTGAATTGTGGCGACCGCCACCGACGACTACTCTGACACCGTGCTTCGAACTCATGCCGAATCGTCGCAGCCAGACAGCTCCATCGGGCGCAACGGCGTTGGAACGGTTCACCGAACTCGGATCGCAGTCAGGGAGGCTTCAATGTTCACGAGACGCGGCGTCATACTCGGGTGTCTCTTCTGTTGCGTGATCGGCATCGCGATGAGCGCCGACACCGTAATCACGATTACCGACCTGGGCACCATCGGTGGCACCGAGGCCAGCGCCAGCGGCGTCAACACCCAGGGCGAGGTCGTGGGATGGGCCTTGACGGGCTACATCGACCCCTCTGGCCAGCGTGTCCACCATGCTTTTGCCTACACGGCCGGAGGCGGGATGGCGGACCTGGGTGCTCTCGCTCCGCCCGATGTGGCGAAGGAGTACTCGAGCTCAGCAGCGGCAATCAACGATCAGGGCCAGATAGTCGGCCGCTCGGACTACGTCACATCGAGTCCTGGAGCCCACTACAATTACTACCACGCGTTCCTCTACACTCCAGGCCTGGGCATGGTGGATCTCACGCCATCTCTCGACGGGCTCAGCCAGGCCTGGGACATCAACAACGCCGGCCAGATCGTGGGGTGGACGGAAACCACTGACGGCCCCCAGGGGTTCCTGTACGACTCAATCACCGGGAACCTAACTGTCTTGTCGTCGTTGTGGAAGGCCTATGCCATCAACGACAATGGTCAGATTGCGGGAGAATCAGCCGCCACCCACCATGCTGCGGTCTACGACTCGGGTCTCGGTGTTACCACAGAACTCGGTGTGCTTGGGCTGAAACCGAGGCTTGAAAGTATCGCGTACGGCATCAACAACAATGGCCAGATCGTGGGAGAGTCGGAGACCGACGTTCTCGACAGCAACGACAACCCGGTCCGCCGCGCGTTCCTGTACGAAATGGGCGCGATGAGGGATCTGGGCACTCTCGCCGGTCCCAGCCACACCGACATGTCGGGCGCAGCCTTTGGGATCAACGACCGCGGTCAGGTTGTCGGCCGCGCCTACTACGAGGAGCTCAACGCCAACCGCGAGGTCGTGATGACGGGGAATCACGCATTCCTGTACACGATCGGCGGAAGCATGAGGGACCTCGGCGCCGTGACGAATTCCTACGGATCAAGTCCGACGAGTCAGGCCAACAAGATCTCTTCGATGGGGCAGGTCGTGGGCTATTCTCAAGTTCCTGTCCCTCCAGGCGGAGATTTCCAATACGCTGCCGTCTCCTGGACGATTACAGATCGGACCGCACCGGTCGTGACGGTGCCGGCGAACATTACTGCCGAGGCGACGGCGTCGGCGGGTGCGGTGGTGCGGTTTGCGGCGTCTGCAACAGACGACACGGACGGCAGCGTGCCCGTCACCTGCGTGCCGGCGTCCGGAAGAACCTTCCCGGTCGGGACGACGACGGTGACCTGCACGGCGAAGGACGCCGCCGGCAACACGGGAAACGCGAGCTTCACGGTGACCGTCGTCGCCACTACGCCGTCCAGCAGGCCGGGCGTGCACGTCCACGGCCAGGGCATGATCTTGGTGAACGGCGCCAGGGCCACCTTCGAGTTCAACGTGCAGGTCACAAAGAAGGGCCAGGCGGTGGGCGTCTTCTTCTTCGATGAAAGGCGCATCCGGCTCGACGTGGACAGCACGAGCATCACGTCTGTTGTGGTGACTGGCACGCACGGGCGTATCACCGGAACGACGCGGGTGAAGGATCGCGGCCGGTGCACGTTCGTCGCGGACGTGGACGACATCCGGGATCCCGGCCGCCACATCGACAAGTTCGCGATCCAGGTCAGCACCGGGCTCGTCGTGGCCCCGGCGATCCTGCAGCGGGGCAACATCGACATCGACTTGAAGGGCGGCGACGACCGGTCCGGGGATCGCAAGTAGACGGAGCGGTCTGGCCAAGTGGCTCGGTCCGGCCAGCGCGAAGGCGCTTCCCAACTGGCCGGTCCCGGGCCCGCGTGATGGGATCGGCCCTCGTGCAAGATCGACGAGTACGGGGCTGAAGCCCCGTGGCTACGTACCACTGTAGCCGCGGGTCTTCACACGCGCGCCTTACTTGGGTTCCTGCGCCATGTGCAGCAGAATTGCGATCTTCGACTGGGTGAGTTGCACCACCCCGAACTTCTTCTCGAAATCCACGAACACGAGGCGCGTGCTCGTCTTGAGCGTGGGCTTCAGGTAGGAATCAAGTTTCGCCTGGATGTTCTTCATGGCCGCGGCGGCTGCCGCCGGCGAGGGATATGCCGCAACGATCTTGGTCACGGCGCCCAGCCCGGCGATCTTGTAGTCGCCAGCCGCTGCGGTCAGCGTCCCGCCGAGCTGCAGCACGTCGCCGTCGCCCAGCGTGTACATGGCTTGCAGCCCGAAGGCGCCACGCATCAGCCGTTGTGACCCGTGCACGAGGTCCTTGGGATCGAGCAGGGCGAGCGCCGGCACTGCGCCGTCCGTGGGCATCTTCGACGCCAGCGCGACGCCAAACCGCACCAGTGCAGGCCGCAGCGTGTCCGTACCGGAACCGTTCGTCACGATGACGAAGTAGCGGTCGCGCTGGAACATCAGCTGGTACCGGTTGACCGTGTGGCGTTCCTTGAAGGCCGCGTCCCGCTTCTCGACGCCGCACTTGGACAGGTAGATACCTCGGGCCGCCGTGGCATCGGTCATGCGGTAGATCTCGGCCTCGATGACCGGCGATGCCGAGCCTGACTTGTAGGCCTGCACGAGGAGCTGTTCGAATCCAAGCTCGAGAAACGCCTCGGCGCCGCCGTCAATGCGCCCGTAGAGATCGGCCTTGGTGAAAGTCTTTGGCGCGCCGGACTTTGCCCAGGTCTCGAAGAACCTGTCCGGAGGCATCAGGCCCGCATCGAGGGCCGTCGTCTGGCACATGCCCGGAGCCGGGGCGCCCACGACGCACACGGCGACCAATAGCAGGAGGGTGACACACCAGCGCAGGGCGGCCCGCATGTACGGCTCCCGGGTTACACGCCAATCTTGACGAGATTGATCTTGTCGTCCGCCACGAGACCGAGGCCCAGCTTCTCCGCGTTGCGCAGGTACTCGGTGAACCGCGGGTTCTCGTTCACCGTCACGCTCATCGCCTTGCGCTTGGCCAGGATCTCCTTGTGACACACCATGTCGAGGGCAAACGGGTCCGTGGCGAAATAGAGCGTGTGCGCGTTGTAGACGAACTGGCTGTTCTTGTCAGGGCCCCCGTCGTACTGGGCGCGGAGGGCATCGGTCACGTTCAACACGAGCTTGTCGCGGACGACGGGCGCGGCCAGTACCTCGGTGCAGACCTGCAGCGACAGCGGCGCATGCAGGCGCCCCACGTTGCACAGCGAGCCGTACCCCAGGTTCTTCGTGGCCATGGAGATCCCGTGGCCCGTGTTCTTGAATGCGGCCAGGTTGATAATCTTCGTCAGCTTCTGCGTCAGAAGTTTCCCGAAGTACGAATACTCGCCGTTGAACACGTGCTGGTTCAGGTAGAACTCGTCGTTCGGGTACCCCTTCACGCCCTTGCCCACGATTCCCTTGGCAAAGTAGAAGACCTTCTGGTCGAAGTTATTGATGCTGACGTGATTGCCCGACGCGTCCCGCCACGTGTTCCCGGTCTCGTCCATCGTCTGCAGGCCTTCGATCGTCACGCCGGCCGGGAACTTGTCGGCGGTGTAACCCGCATCCTTGAGCATGTAGTCAAAGCGATCCCAGATCACGATCCGGTTGGCCGGGACCTTGTTGGCCATCAGCCACGCGACGACGGCCTGCGTGAGCTCGATCTTCGTCTGGATGAGCGGCGGGCCCACCGGGTTGACCTTGATGCCGATCAGGTCGTTCGGCTCGAAGAAGAGGTCGTAGCTCTCCTTCATGGACTTGCCGGTCAGGGTGCGAAGGCCGCGTTCGAACATGTCGGCCACCACCTTGGCGTCCGGCTTGTCATCGACGAGCGACTTCGGGTCGGTGACCGTGACCACCTTGCCCGGGAAGGGTCCGGGAATCGCATGCTTGCCCTTGGGGACCTTCATGAAGTCGTCGATGTTGGTGACCGGAGGTGCCGACGCCGGCGCCGCGCCCTGCGCGTCGAGAAGTGCCGGCGTGCCGAGCACGACCGTCCCGGCCGCCGCCGAGGCGACACCGACCGCCTTGACGAAATCCCGCCGGCTCACCGCCGACGAGGTGTCCATGGAGCGATACGAACGCGATTTGCGCATCACGACCTCTGCAAGGGCTTGTTTTCGGGCAGCAGGAACTGGTTGGCTCGCGACCGGCTCTCGCCGGCGTTGGTGACGTACACCGCGGGCTTGCCCTTGATGGGGCAAGCATACTCGCACGCCCCGCAACCGGTGCAGAGCTTGGGATCGACGTACGGCTGCTTCACGGTCTTCGTCTGGCCGCTGATGTCGGGCACATCAGCCGAAACCAGGTAGATGGCCTTCTTCGCCGTCGGGCACCATTCTTCGCAGACGATGCATTCGATGCCCATCGCCCACGGGAGGCAGCGGCCGCGGTCGTAGAACGCCGTGCCGATGCGGTTGGGCTCGCGTGCCGCCTGCACCACCGTGCCGTCGGGCCCGAGCTTGGCCGTGGCGCCAACCTTCTCGGCGACGGCCATTTCCCAGATGGCGCCCGTCGGGCAGATCTGGGTGCAGAGCGTGCAGTTCGGTTCGCAATAGCCGATCCGCGGAACGAGCACCGGCGACCACATGCCTTCGACGCCCGCCTCGAACAGCGCCGGGTGGAGCGCGTTGTTCGGGCACACCTTCATGCAGTCGCCGCAGCGGATGCAGCGGTCGAGGAAGTGTTCCTCGTCCACCGAACCCGGCGGCCGGATGCACAGCGGGTCGCCCGCCGCCTTGACGCCCGGGCCGGTGCGGAGCAGGGGCAGCGCCACGGCGCCGGTCACGAGGCTGGTGATCACGGCCCGCCGCTGCAATTGGGGCGTTTCACGAGTCTGCTTGCCCGGCGTACCGGCCCACGTGAACGTGATCGCGCCTTGCTGGCAGTCGTTCAGGCAATTCAGGCACAGGTGGCACTCAGCCTTCCGCCACGTGGCGCCCGGAATCGGATCGTCGCCGCCCTGGCAGTGGAGCAGGCAGCGCCGGCAGTCGTTGCAGGCCGCGTCGTGCTTCTGCAACTGCACGAACGACCAGCGGTTGAACACGCCGAGCAGCGCCCCGAGCGGGCAGATCGCGCGGCACCAGAACCGCGTGATGCGCAGGTTCAGCGCCAGGACGAATACAAAGATCAGGCCGAGGGCCAGGGCCTGCTCGAAGTGCGGCTGCTTGAACGTCAGGATCGTGGCTTGCATCCCGGCTGCCACGCCGTTGACCACCATCTTGCCGGGGCCCGGCGCCACCGACTGGCTCCAGTCGAGCGCCGCGCGCAGGCCGTAGTTGATCGCCGGCAGCGCCGCCGTCGACATCGAACGCACCAGGAACGACAGCGGGTCGAGCAGCAGGCCCGCCACCGATCCGAGCACCGCCATCAGGAGGACGATGACCAGGATGTAGTACTTCGTGGCCTGCCAGCGCTTGTACCGGTTCGAGTCCAGCAGCTTGACGCCGCGCTTGGACTCGGACTTCCAGCTGCCGACGAAGTGGTGGAGCGTGCCAAGCGGGCACATCCAGCCGCAGAAACCGCGGCCGATCACGATCGCCAGCAGGAGCAGCGGGATCGCCCACCAGAGGTGCCGGTAGAGCGTGCCGGTTGAAAGCGCCGTGGCGAGCGCCACGAGCGGATCCGTTTCGAGAAAGATGCCCACCGGGTAGGGCACCTTGATGTCCGCGCCGCCCGCCTTGACCGATCCCGGGAACTCGGTCCGCACCAGCAGGAACACGAACAGCGCAAAGAAGAAGATCTGCGAGCCCAGACGGAGACGGCGCCAGGTGCGGTTCGACATGGCCTACACCTGGAGAATGTGCGTCCGGAGCGACGCGAAATCGGCGCGGCCCAGGCCGCGCTCCTGGGCCAGCCGGAGGAAGCGCAGCCGCGGCACGTCGAGATTCCACCAGGCCTTGGCGGCGTAGGCGTCCACGGCCACCTGGTCGGTGCTCACGATCAGCGTGTCGCGCTGCTCGACATTGTCTGTGCCGCCGCCCGTCGGGCCGTTGCGCATCAGCACGCGCGTGGCATCCATCACGGTCAGCGTCGGGCGCGCAAACGCCGCCAGGTCCACGATGCTCTCGTGAATCCGCTGATGCAGCCGGCTGCGGTTGCCGCCGATGATGCCGTACCAGTTCTTCATGCCGAGCGTCACGCCCGTCAGGCTGTGGTGCTTGGCGATCGGGACGTTGATGACTTTCGTCGCTTCCAGGAACGGCTCGAGGACGGGCCATACGCCCAGCGTGCCGCCCTTCAGGTCCGCCTGTTTCATATAGCGGGCATGGGGGAGGACGACCTCCGCCCCGGCCGCTTTCGCGGCATCGGCGATCCCGCTGCGCGCGAAGCAGTTCTCGGCGTCGTTGCACGACACGTCGGTGACGATGACCGACCGCGCGCCGGCCGCCCGGCACAGGCGCACGATCTCGGCAACCACCTCGGGGTTCGTCGTGGCGGCTTCTTCGGGGGATCGGTCCCACGCGATGTTCGGCTTGATGACCACCGTGTCCGCCGAGGTGACGAACCGCGACATCCCGCCGATGTCGGCGAGGGCCTTCTGGACCCGCTCCGCCGGCGAGCCGCCCTGGGCCACGACCATTTCGGGCAGGGCGGCTATCGCGGGCACGGCGTGATCGCGTCCGACCCCGCCAATCGCGCCTTCGCCAGGCCGGCGGCTGCGTCCGGACAGGTAGGCGCCCAGGCCAATCGTGCCGGCGCTGGCCGCACCGACGCGCAGGACGCGCAACAGGAACTGGCGGCGGGCTTCTTCGGGGGTCGGCGAACTCATCGACACGCTCCTCACGAGACGCATTATCATAGCAGCCGAAAACCACTCCCGGAGTGATTACCTCCGAAACCACTCCCGGAGTGGTTCTGATGGCGGGGGACAGCGTGATCAGGGAAACGATCAGCAACTTCGGCGATGCCGTCTGGGGCATGGCGTACGGCCGGATGCAGAAGGACATCCGCGGGCAGGCCGTGGAGTTGAGCGACCTGTTCCTGCTGCTGTGCTACATGGAAAGCGTGGGCCTGCCGAACCCCGCCATGGCGTACCTGCTCGAGGTCTATCCCCTCCTGATGGACGAGTTCCACCTGTGGCACCGGCGCATGGGCGCCGACCGGTCTCCGCTCGCGAGCTTCTCGTGCTGCTGACATGCGCGACCTGCTGAGCCGGCGCGTGCTGCTGTTCGGCGGCAAGGGCGGCGTCGGCAAGACGACGTGCGCCGCGGCGCTAGCGCTCGCCGCGAGCCGGGAGGGTCGCAACGTCCTCCTGGTCTCGACCGACCCTGCGCATTCGACGTCGGACATTCTCGGCATGCCGCTCGGGCCGGAGCCCAGCGCGGTATCGCCGGGTTTGCGAGCCATTGAACTCGACGCCGAGCACGAGGCCTCCCGGTTCCTGGCCACGGTGCGCACGCAGATGAGCTCGCTGTTTTCGCCGTCCGTGCTCGCCCAGGTCTCGCGCCAGTTCGAACTCGCCGCCTCCATGCCGGGCGTCATCGATGTCGCGCTGTTCGATCGGATGGGCGAGTTGATGACGCAGCCGCCGGCGGGCGTCGATCTCGTCGTGTTCGATACGGCGCCGACGGGCCACACGCTGCGCATGTTGCAGATGCCGGAGTCGCTGGGCGTGTGGATGGACGCGCTCGCGGCGCGGCGCCGTGACATGGTCGAGCGGCAGGGCGAACGTCGCGGCGACGATCCGGCTGCCACCGCGAGCGCCGATCCCGTGCTGGCGTCGATCGAGCGGCGGCAGGCACGGCTGCGCGCCGTCCGCGACGTGCTCAAGGACGCGTCCGCGTCCGCCGTCGTGCTGGTGCTGCTGGCCGAGCGCCTACCCATCGAGGAGACGGCCCGGACGCTGGCGTCGCTCGACGCCGCCGGCATCAGCGTGGGCGGCCTGGTCCTCAACCGCGTGCTGCCGGACGGCCTCTACGGGGACTTCTACCGGGCGCGCGCCGCGCAGGAGCGGCTCTACCGCGACGAGATCGCGCACCGGTTCGGCGACCGCGTCCGCGCGGTCATCCCCCAGTTTGACTTCGACATCAACCGGCTGACGGATCTCGAACGGGTATCGACGATCCTGACGGCGTCCTGACGGACGGGAGACCCATGCGCATCACCGAGCCCATGACGCTGGCCACCGACTACCTGCTGGGCGCCTGTGCCCTGGTGTTTGCCATCCGCCTGCTGCAGGTCGCCGGGCAGGCGGGCAACTGGCCGGTCCGACTGTGGGCGGGAGCCATGCTGATGACGGCGACGGCGGCGTTCGTGGGTGGGTCGTACCACGGCTTCGTCGAGATGCTGGCCCCCGATGCCGGGCGGCTGCTCTGGCAGCTCACGTTGATGGCCACCGGGATTGGGAGCGCGGCGCTGCTGGCCTCGGCGGTCATGGCGGGCACCGGCGGCTCGCTCCGGATCGCCCTCCTCGCGGTGGTGGCCGTCAAGCTCGTGGTGTACCTGTGGTGGATGGCGTCCCGGACGGCCTTCATCTTCGTCATCGCGGATTACAGCACGGCGCTCGCCGGCGTCGTGCTGCTGGCCTGGCTGGCCAGGCCAACCGGCTTGACGCCCGCGGCCCCGTGGATTGCCGGCGGTGTGGCGGTGTCGGTGGTCGCCGCCGCGATCCAGGCACTGCGGCTGGCCCCGCATCCGGACTTCAACCACAACGATCTCTTCCACGTCGTGCAGGTGGCCGCGCTCTACCTGTTGTATCGCGGCGGCTTGCTGCTGCGGTAGGGTGAGGCCGTGCCGGGGTCCGGCGCTCCAGGGAGCCGAGGGCCGATGACGGCGGGCATTGGGCCGCCCCGTGCTGTAAGATGCGTGCCTGCCCGCCGGCCTGACGGCCGGCTCGACTGGAGGTTGCATGTCCACGCCGACCGCCGCGCCCGACACGAACGCGCTTCCTGCCAACGCCTACAAGAAGCTCGAGCCCGGGCAGGTCTATCAGCCCGTGGTGCCGGCCGCGGCCGCGGTCCCGGAAACGACGTGGCGATCGGTGGGCCTGGGCCTGCTCTTCTGCGTGATCTTCACCGTGGCGTCGGCCTACTCGGGGTTGAAGGTGGGGCAGGTGATGGAGGCGGCCATCCCGATCTCGATCCTCGCGATTGGGCTCGCGCGCGTCTATCGCCGCCGGTCGACGCTGCTCGAGAACGTCATCATCACCAGCATCGGCGGGACCTCCGGCGCCGTCGTGGCCGGCGCCATCTTCACCCTGCCCGCGCTCTACATCCTGAACCTGAACCCGCACCCGGTGCAGACGATCTTCATCTGCCTGGCCGGCGGCTGCCTCGGGATGCTGTTCCTGATTCCGCTGCGCCGCTACTTCGTCCGCGAGATGCACGGCGAGTTCCCGTACCCCGAGGCGACCGCCATTACCGAGGTGCTGGTGACCGGCGAGAAGGGCGGGTCGCAGGCCACGCTGCTCGTGAAGGCCACGATCATCGCCGGCGTCTACGACTTCTTCGTCACGACGTTCCAGGTCTGGAAGGAATACGTCGATTTCCGCTTTGTCCCGGTCGTGAAGACGCTGGCCGACAAGGCGAAGATCGCCACCAGTTTCGACGCCGTGGTGTTCATCCTCGGCCTCGGGTACGTGATGGGGCTCCGGTCGTCGATGCTGCTCGTGGCGGGCGGGGTGCTGTCCAACTTCGTGCTCGTGCCGCTCATCTGGTTCATCGGCCAGCATCTGCCCAGCCTTGTCGTCTCGCCCGGCGCCCTCCCGCTGGCGGACATGTCCGCGAACCAGATCTTCCGCGGCTACGTGCGGTTCGTCGGCGTCGGTGCGATTGCCACCGCCGGCATCTTCGGCATTTTCAAGTCGCTCCGCATCGTCGTCGGTTCGTTCAGCATCGCGGCGAAGGCCTTCCGGGCCGGAACCGGGGCGCTCGACGAGCGTACCGACCGGGACATCCCGCTGATGACGCTCCTCGTGGGTGTCATCGTGTCGGCGCTGGGCGTGGCCGTGTTCTTCGGCAGCCTCGGGACGTCGATGACCGTCCTGTTTGTGGGGCTGGCGCTGACGCTGCTGTTCTCGTTCTTCTTCGCGTCGGTCGCCGCCAACGCCATCGCCACGGTGGCCCGCAATCCCGTGTCGGGCATGACGATGCTGACCATCATCTTCTCGTCGGTGGTCCTGCTCGAGTTCGGGCTGACCGGGCAGACCGGCATGTTCTTCGTGATGGCCATCGCGGGCATGGTGTGCACGGCGCTCTCGGTGTCGGGCCAGATGATCACCGACCTGAAGACGGGCTACTGGCTCGGGTCGACGCCGGCCGCGCAGGAACGCGTCAAGCTGCTGGGCGTGGTGGCGTCGGCGCTGGCCGCCGGGCTCGCCATTGTGATGCTGGCGCAGGGCTACCAGTTCGGCGAGGCGGTGGCGGGCAGCACGAAGCAGGTGCTGGCGGCCCCGCAGGCGTCGATCATGAAGGCGCTGGTCGAAGGCTTCATGAGTCATCAGCCGGTGGCGTACGTGCTGTTCGGCGCGGGCGCGATGATCGCGGTCATGATGGAGATGGTCCGCGTGCCCGCGCTGACGTTTGCGCTCGGCATGTACCTGCCGCTCGAGCTGAATCTGCCGGCGCTGGTGGGCGGCGTGATCGCGCACTATGTTGACCGGCGCTCGGAGCGGGTCGGGGGCGGGCACGGCGCCGCGATGCGCGAGCGGGGGGTCATCATCGCCTCGGGCTTCATGGCGGGCGGCGCGCTCGGAGGCGTCATCGGCGCGGCGCTGCGGCTGATCCCGTGTGACGGCGCCTGGGTGCCGAGCGTGTTTGGCGCCCGCATCTGCTACGCGGAGTCGGGCATCAAGACCCCGTTCTTCGACAACGAACCGGTGGCGCAGATCGTGTCGGCCGTGCTGTTCACCGGCGTCTGTGTCTACCTGTGGTGGGATTCCACCCGCAAGGCCAAGTGAGAATCGAGCATGAACGCGATCACGCCGGGCACGCCTCGCACGACCGTCCAGGCCACGTTTCCTGACGGCAGCATCTTCGATGCCCCGCCGGGGACGCGCGTCGACGAGATCCTGCGCGTGGCCTACGGCGCACCTGCCGTGCCGTACATGGCGGCCATCGTCAACGGCCGGTTGCGCGAGTTGACGTGGCGCCTGCTGCACGACTCGGAGGTGACCCCGCTCTCGGCTGGCAGCACGGACGGCGCCCGCATCTACCGGCGGTCGCTGGTGTTCCTGATGGTCGTGGCGGTCAACGACGTGTTTCCGGACGCGGACCTCTTCATCGAGCATTCCGCGACGACGACGGGCGGCTACTTCTGCGAAACACGGGAGCATCGCCCGTTCTCGCAGGACGACCTCGACGCGATCGAGAAGCGCATGCGCGAGATTGTGGCCGAAGATGCGCCGATCGCGCGGTTGACCGTTCCCGTCCCCGAGGCGATCGAACTCGTCAGCAAGCGGGGGCAGACGGGCACGGCCCGCCTGCTGGCGCATCGCGACCGCCCGACCATCGAGATGTACGAACTCAGCGGGCGGCGGGAATACTTCCAGGGCTACATGGTGCCGTCGACCGGGTGTCTTCGATACTTCGCACTGAAGGCGAAGGCGCCGGGGTTCATGCTGCTGTTCCCGCACCAGGGGTCACCCACCGTGGTGACGCCGTCCGCACCGTATCCCAAACTCTTCGCCGTGTTCGAGCAGGCCGGGCACTGGCTCGACCGGCTCGGCATCCGGAACGTCGGGGCGCTGAACGACTCCCTGGCGGAAGGACGTCTCCAGGAGGTGTGCCTGGTGTCGGAGGCGCTGCACGAGGCGCGGCTCTCGCGCATCGCCGACGAAATCACGTCAGCCAATCGCCGGATCCGGGTCGTCCTGATCGCCGGGCCCAGTTCCTCCGGGAAGACGACGTTCTCCAAGCGACTGGCGGTGCAGTTGCTGGCCAATGGCCTGCGGCCGATGCCGCTCGGGCTCGACGACTACTTCGTGGACCGTGCCAGGACGCCGCGCGACCCGTCGGGCGAGTACGACTACGAGACGATTCGCGCGCTCGACCTGGACCTGTTCAACGAGCATCTCCGATCGCTCGTGGAAGGGCGGTCAACCGACCTGCCGAAGTACAACTTCATCACGGGGTCGCGGGAGACGGGGCCGACGGTGAAGCTGGACCGGGATAGCGTGATCATCGTGGAAGGCATCCACGGGCTGAACCCGGAACTGGGCACGCAGATTCCGGCGGAGAGCGTGTTCCGAATCTATGTATCCGCGCTGACACAGTTGAATCTCGATAGATACAACCGGGTGAGCACGTCCGACTGCCGCCTGATCCGGCGCATCGTGCGGGACGCGGCCACGCGCGGCTACGACGCGACGGACACCATCCACCGATGGCCGGCGGTGGTGCGCGGCGAGAAACAGCACATCTTCTGCTTCCAGGAGAACGCGGACGCGATCTTCAACTCGTCACTCGTCTACGAGCTGTCGGTGCTCCGCCCGATTGCCGAGCCGCTCCTCCTGCAGGTGCGGCCGTTCACGCCCGAGTACCTCGAGGCTAATCGTCTGCTGTCGTTCCTGCAGTGGTTCCGCCCCGCGCCGGCGGCGGGTGTGCCGGAGAATTCGATCCTGCGGGAGTTCGTGGGCGGGTCGGTGCTGGCGGGTTTCCGTCTGTGGCGCACGCCGCCCGCGGCGAGCCTCGCCAATCACGGGACCCATCGCCCGCCGGGCCCGATCGGCCTCGCCGGGGTCGAGATCCCGTAGACGGGCGTTCGCGTCGCACGGGGCTGAAGCCCCGTGGCTACGGACAGGTGTAGCCGCGGGTCTTTAGACCCGCGTGTCCATGGCTATGCCCGAT
>Ga0334722_10002031_pt1 | contig 23566 bp, 17 predicted proteins | sample C3_bottom_MG_FD_207210 | JGI IMG/M metagenome (GOLD analysis project Ga0334722, IMG submission 207210) | Sediment microbial communities from Yellowstone Lake, YNP, Wyoming, USA - C3_bottom | ecosystem: Environmental > Aquatic > Freshwater > Lake > Sediment | place: USA: Wyoming | collected... | reverse complement strand
CAGGCCAAGCAACAGGAGTTGCTGGCATCTGCCGCCGGGCTTGTGGAAAAAGGAGGTGTGATCGTCTATGCGACCTGCAGCATTGATCCTCTGGAAAACGACGAGGTGATTGCTGCTTTCATAAATGAGCATCCTGAATTTTTCATCACCCCGGCGCAGGAGTATCTTCCCGAAGCGGCCAGGAGCTTGTGCGATGCAAAGGGATTTTTTAAAACCACGCCTGAGCAGGGGTTGGATGGGTTTTTCGCGGCGCGGATGGAGAGAAAGGGATAGGAGCCGTTGTGCGCTCGCGATTGATGATTACAGTGAATTATCACAGCGCTCAAAAATCAGCGCAATCCGTTGTGAACTGCAAACTGGTGTTCCATGGAACCAAAATACATCAGCATCCGTGGTGCGCGGATGCACAATCTGAAAAATATCAGTGTGGATCTGCCCCGCAACCGGCTCGTTGTTTTCACCGGCCTGAGCGGCTCGGGCAAATCCTCCCTGGCCTTTGACACCCTCTATGCCGAGGGGCAGCGCCGCTATGTCGAGTCGCTGTCCACCTATGCCCGGCAGTTTTTGGGGCAGATGGAAAAACCCGAGGTGGATTCACTGGAGGGCTTGAGCCCGGCGGTGTCCATCGAGCAGCGGACCACCAGCCGGAACCCCCGCTCCACGGTGGGGACCATCACCGAGATTTACGATCACCTGCGCCTGCTTTTTGCCAGGGTGGGCAGACCCTATTGCCCGGAGTGCGGCGAGGAGATCCGGCCCCAGTCCGTGCAGGACATGGTGGCAAGCCTGCTTGCCCTTGAGGAGGGGACCAAGATCGTTTTGCTGGCCCCGCTGCTGGACGGGAAAAAGGGCGAGCACCAGGCGGTGTTGCAAAAACTCCGGCGGGATGGCTATGTCCGGGCGCGGATCGATGGGGAGGTCCGCGATCTGGCCGAAGAGATCGTCCTGGAAAAGAACAAGCGCCATACCATCCAGGCGGTGGTGGACCGGCTGGTGATCAAACCCTCGGTTGCCAGACGGTTGTCCGATTCCGTGGCCACCACCGTGCAATTGGGCTTGGGTTTTTTGCTGGTGCAGTTGCCTGAGTCCGGCAAGGAGATTCTCTACAGCGAGCATGCCGCCTGCGTCCATTGCGGCAAGAGCCTGCCGGAACTCAGCACCCAGCTGTTTTCCTTCAACAACCCCAAGGGCGCCTGCCCGGAATGCGGCGGCCTGGGGGTGAAGCAGTTTTTTGATCCCGAGCTGGTGGTGCCAAACCCGCGCCTCAGCCTCAACCAGGGGGCCATCCTCCCCTGGCAATCCAATTCCCCCTCCACCTATACGCAAGAGCTCATGGCAGGGCTTGCCCGGCAGTACGGCTTTTCGCTGGATACTCCGTTTGCCGAGCTGTCCGAGCGGGCCAGGGAGGTTATTCTGCACGGGAGCGGGCTTGAGGATGTTATTTTCGACTATGTGCGGTTCCGCAGAATCCATACCCACCGCAAGCCCTTTGCCGGGATTCTCCCGCAACTGGCCCGGCGGTATCTGGAGACCGGCTCCGGCTCGGTGCGGGAAGAGCTGGAACAGTACATGAACGAGCAGAACTGTCCGGCCTGCCATGGGGCGAGGCTCAGGCCCGAGGCCCTGGCCGTCCGGATCGGGGAGTGGAATATCCATGCCCTGACCTGCCAGAGTATCGCCGGGCTTTTGAAAACCCTACCGGCTCTTGCCTGGACGGATCAGGAGATGTTCATTGCCGAGCGAATCCTCAAAGAAATTATGGATCGGCTTTCCTTTCTGCACGATGTGGGACTGGGCTATATTTCCCTTGCCCGCAAGGCAGCAACCCTCTCCGGCGGCGAGGCCCAGCGGATTCGGCTGGCCTCCCAGATCGGTTCGCGACTGGCCGGGGTCTTGTACATTCTCGATGAGCCCAGCATCGGTCTGCACCAGCGGGACAATGCCCGGCTGATCAACACCCTGACCCGGCTGCGGGATCTGGGCAATACCGTGCTGGTGGTCGAGCACGACGAGGATACCATCCGGGCGGCGGATCATGTGCTGGACATGGGGCCGGGCGCCGGGGTGCACGGCGGGGAAGTGGTCTACAACGGCGAAGTGGCGGGACTCTTGCGCCAAAAAGCATCCATTACCGGCGGCTATCTTTCCGGGCGGTTGTCCATCCCGATTCCCAAGAAGCGGCGGAAACCCGCCTCGAAAAAGGCCTGGCTCACCATCCGGCAGGCCACGGCCAACAACCTGCAAAAGGTCAATGTTCGTATCCCTCTGGGTCTGATGACCTGTGTCACCGGGGTTTCCGGCTCGGGCAAAAGTTCGCTGGTGATCGAGACCCTGTTCAAGGGGGCAATCAACTTTCTCGCGCATCCGCAAGGGCAATCCGGCAAAGGCTGCGTTTTTGAGGGTTTGGAGCAGATCGATAAGGTGATCGATATCGACCAGAGCCCCATTGGCCGGACACCCCGCTCCAATCCCGCCACCTATACCGGTCTGCTCACTCCGGTGCGTGAACTCCTGGCCCGGTTGCCCGAGGCGCGGGCCAGGGGCTATCAGCCGGGCCGCTTCAGTTTTAACCTGAAGGGAGGCCGGTGCGAGGCCTGTGAAGGCGAGGGGGTGATCAAGATCGCCATGCATTTTCTACCGGATATTTATGTGACCTGCGAGGCGTGCGGCGGCAAACGCTACAACCCAGACACCCTGGACATTGCCTATCGGGGCAAGAATATCGCCGAGATCCTGGCCATGAACGTGGAGGAGGCCCTGGCCTTTTTCGCCAAGGTCCCGCAGATCAAGGGCAAGCTGCAAACCTTGCTGGAGGTGGGGCTGTCGTATATTGCCCTGGGCCAGTCCTCCGTAACCCTGTCCGGGGGCGAGGCGCAGCGGATAAAGCTGGCCAAGGAGTTGAGTAAAAGAAGCACCGGCAGAACCCTGTACATCATGGACGAACCCACAACCGGACTCCATCCGGCGGACATCCAGCATCTCCTCCATGTGCTGAACCGGCTGGTGGAGAGCGGCAACACCGTGGTGATCATCGAGCACAATCTCGATGTGATCAAAACCGCCGATCATCTTATCGACCTCGGCCCGGAGGGCGGGGATCAGGGCGGCGCCATTGTCGCCCAAGGCACCCCCGAAGAGGTGGCCCGGGTTGAGGAATCGTATACCGGGCAATTTCTCAAGAAAATTTTGGCAGGAAGGGGTTAGGCGGGGAGCCGCGGAAATCCTAACCGTAATGCTCCCAGGATTTGACGAAGGCCGTTGTTGAAACTGTTGGTTATTTAGTATGGTCAAAACGGCATACGGAGCCGTACAGGAACGACCAAAACTGGATAAGTTATTTTTTGACGGCTCCTAAATTGTAAAAGACCGTTGAAGTTTCGGCATATTTCATTATAAAGAATGAAGCGTAGTACTGAAAGCAGGTTGAACCGTGGCGTGTGCCATACAGAAACTCAAACAAGGAATTGCGAATCATGGCGGAAGAGAATAACGAGGGCGCTCAGGCGCCGCAACCCCCTGTTTTTCGGCTGCAGAAGATGTATCTCAAGGATTTGTCGTTTGAAAATCCCGAGGCTCCCGATGTTTTTCTGGCTAAAGGCGAACCCAAGGTTGATGTGAATCTGGGCCTGAAGCACCGGAAGCTGGAAACGGAAGATCATTATGAGGTCACTCTGGCTATTACCGCCAAAGTGACCAACAGTCAGACCGAGAAAACGCTTTTTATCATCGAAATCGAGCATGCCGGGGTGTTTTTGTTGAAAAACATCCCGGAGGAGCATATGGCGCCGGTATTGTCGGTGGAATGCGCAGCTCTGCTTTTTCCCTTCACCCGGCAGATAATCAGCCAGCTTTCGGTGGATGGCGGGTTTATCCCCTTCCTCATGGAGCCGATCAATTTTCACGCCCTGTATGAGAATTCAAAAAAGCAGAAGGCGACCGAACAGTAATAGATTTTTTGGAGAGTTGAGGAATAAAAAAAGCCCGGCAGAAGCCGGGCTTTTTTTATGGAACATTATAGATAAAAATCAAAGAATCTTGGGCTGGAGCATGATAACCAGTTCGCTCCTCTTGGTGGCCTTGTAAGACTTGGAGAAGAGATTGCCAAGAATGGGAATATCACCAAGAAATGGGACTTTGTTGCTCTTGTTGGTGCCAGTACCGGTGTCGTCGGCAGTGTCAATAAGACCGCCGATCACAATCACTTGTCCGCTTTTTACACGAACAGTGGTGTTCATTTCCCGCAGCTTAATCCTGGGAACACCGATTTGCCCTCCCCAACCGACGATATAATCAACTTCATTTCCATTAAGCTTTGAAGTGACCGGAGTCAGGTTAAGAATAATTTCGTCGTTTTCCATGATGGTTGCAATCACCGACATGCCGATCCCAGACATAAGGGTTGCGGTTGTGATGGTATATGTCACCGCACCGGTGGTGGCATCAACCCTGGATTCAACCTTGTCGATATATTTGACACTGTCACCCGCAGTGATGAGACCTGGCTGGCCATTCATGACGCTTAATTTCGGGTTGGCCAAGACGTTGGAATGCCCTTGGGTGTCGAGAAAGTTCAGGGCTAGGGAGAAAGGATTGGCGCCAGTACTAACTTGGCTTACTCCCCGGCCACCTTGACCAGTGCTCGGATTATAGATGATGCCGTTGGGGCCAAAAAGTTGAAAATCGAGCGTTTTGCCGGTCAGGAAATTGGTCCAGTCAATACCACGGCTTTCACTATCATCTATGGCAACCTCCACAATTTTAGCCTCAATGGAGATTTGACGGTAGAGTTCCGATTTCAGGTTGTCGAGATATAAGCCAATCTTGTCAACGAGAGGTCTCGGCGCAGTCACGGTAATCAGGCCGATGGGTTTGTCGATGCTGTAATACCCTTTGCCGGACTTGACATCGCGTTTCGTCGTTGTTGTGGTGGCGGTAGCGGCAGGAGAAGGAGGTGTGGCGGCAGCGGCATATGTCGCTGCTCCTGTTGCTGTCGTAGTTGTAGCCTGAGCAGGGGTAGTCGTGGTTTCCTCCCAGATTCCAAGTATTTGGTCGAGATTTGTTTTGATGTTGTCCCAAATATCAAAATCGTTTTTATCGCTGGTAAGCTGGATATTGCCCTTAAGGCCACTTGATGTTGTACTGCTTGATGTTGTACCGCCTCCCAGCACATCCCCACCGACTCCGGTGGCGTAAGAAGACTTCACAAAAGGCATGGCCACATGAAATTTTCTGGTTTCCCGGTACTTGACCACGATGGTGTTACCCTGGACTTCGTGGAAATAATCCTTTTGTCGGAGGATATTTTCCAGCGATTTGAAAAAGTCGTCCTCCGCCCGGATATCCACATCCACCTCGGCCATCTGATCAACATCGCTTGCCCAACTGATATTCATGCCCTTTAAAGCGGCCAGCCGTTTCATGATGTCGCGCAGCGCCACCGGACCGGTATTGGAGGATATATCGGCGCCCACCGGGATTGTAATGCTTTCGGCATTCCCCGCCCCAATATTTTGGGTAGAACTTTCTCCCAGCATATAACTCGGTTTCTGGAAGCGGACCGGCAACTGGCCAGCTTCCAGAGCCTTGCCCTGTTTTGCTGAGGCCGAAGCCTTTGTTGCCAGCGGATCTTTTGTGGCCGCAGTGTTGGCGGCAGGTGCGCAGGCAGTAGTGAGCAGCAGACAGATCGCTGCACCGACAAAAAAGGTAACTAGGTTTTGAGTTTTCTTTTTCATAATGGCAGTCTTTATACTTTTTTTGAGGTGAAAGAAATTTGTTGAAATCGCAAAAGCCGCGTTTACAACAGTGGTCACTTTTCACGAGACCATCAAAATTCAGGTAAAAATCGAAAACGCCTCAACCTGCATGTTAATTTGCTGCGGTAATGCGTCCTTTAATGAACTGCTGCAAATCTTCCGGCACTGTGTACCCGGAAAGCAGAACCGCATTGTATGCCGCCACGGCCTGGGCGGAAAGGCCAAGTTTGTCAAGAATGCGCGCTTTGGCCACCAGGGTGTCGAGGGTATCGCCGAACAGGGCTTCATGTCTGGCAAGCAGGGCAAGGGCAGCATTATAACTTTGGTATTCTTCGGCAAAGGAAGCGTAGCTGATCAGCGCTTCGCTGGCAGGCGTTTCCCCGCTGATGGCCAAGTCAAAATATGCTTTGGCCGCTTCGGTTTTCTTCATGTTGGCCGAGCCAATGGCAGCCTGAAGGGCAGCTTCTGCGTTGGCTGGCTCAAGGGTCAGCGTTGCCTTGGCATAGTGCACGGCCTTGGCATTCAGCCCCAATTGGGTAAGGCAGAGCGAGGCGATGCGGCTTGCAAGCTGGGCATTTTCCGGCCAGTTGCTGAAGGCGGTTTCGTAAAGAGACAAGGCCTTTTCGAGCTGGCCGCTTTTTTCGGCGGCAGTGGCTTGCTGGATGAGAGTTTTCGCTTCAATAACCCCTTTGGGCGTTTCCAGGCGCTGCTTTACGGAGATGGCTTCAAGTTTCTCACCCCCCTTGACGGCAACCGCATCCGTGGCGCCTTTTGGCCAGTGAAACTGTTTGGCTTTTGGCGAGATGACGATGGTGTTGAAACGTTCTTCTTTCTGTAGATCCTTGAGGTTGAGGATGATATCCAGGGCAAAATCCCAGGGAATATCGTTGAGCGCAAGCGTCAGGGTGCCGTTGACCCCCTCGTCCACAACGATATTCTGGCCGCTTATTTCGCCAAAAAGTCTGAACACGTTGTGGAGATCAATTTTAAAGAAATCCACGGTGATTTTTTGTTTTTCATATCCTGCGAAGGCAAAGGAGTCCGCCTTGCTGGTCTTCTCCGAAGCTTTCTGGGCAGGGGAGGGTGCAGCTGTCTTGGCAGCCTTGTGCTCTTGGGCTGGCTTGGCGGCAACGATTTTGGGTTTTGTCTTTGCGCTGGCGAACTTGGGAACGATCAGCTCCGGAGTGATTGTCTCGGGAGCTGGGGCGGCCATTTCCTCCGGAGGTGCGGCAACCTCTACAGGCAGGGAAGGCTCAGGCTCTGGCTGCGGGGGAAGCATTTTTGCATCCTGCTGCCGGGGTTCTGGTTTTTTGGCTGCGCTTTGCTTGAGGAGACCTGCCACGATGGGCTGGGCCATGGAGGCCGACGGCTCCGCGATCTTTACCAGCAAGCCATCGGGCCTGTTTTCCACCTCATAGGTGAACAGCTCCTTGAGGCCGGAATCAAAAACGATGCGGACCGTTGAATTACGCTGGGCTGCACGTATTTTTGCCAAGGCCGTTCCAACCGTGTGCTGCAACATCTTCCCCGGAAGCGCGACGTTGGCAATGTCAATATACATTCTGGCGGGGAGTCCGCCGCTTTTAGCGAGATGGGCTTTTTGGAATTTCGCGATCGGTCCGTTTGTTTGGATAAAAACGCGGGTCTCGGCCGGGTTGGTGGTGTCAATCTCAATGTCCTGAAGCAGTGAGGCCGGATGAGCAGCCGGGCTGACAATGGGTGCGGATGCGGGTTGCTGTTCCGCTTCGGGTTCGGTTGCCGCCTCTACGAGTTGGGGTGGGGTGGGCATTGTCTTTGCAAAACAGACGACAATATTGTTCCCCTTTCTTTCGATGGTATAGGCCGGGTCGTCGGAGAGGTAGATTTCCAGCCGGGCGATGGCCGGTTCCTGATCGGTTAAGGCGATATTTTTAATGTCCTGCACCGGCCCTTGCGGCAGATTTACCGGAATCGCCGTGGAGTCAAGGAGTTTGGCGTCGGCAATGTCCAGTACGATCCGCAGGGGATCGAAGAGTTCGTACATCGTATAGGTGGGCGGGGTGCGCCCCTGGATAACCAGTTGCAAGCCATCGGCTGTCTGGTCAAGGGTAATGCCTGATATTGTATAGGTCGGTTTTGTCTGGGAGGCGGCTTTTTGGGCAAAAGTTGTCCCGGTCAAAAGAAAACAAAATATCATCAGCCCGGCAGAGATACATTTCAGGCGGGTAATAAGGGGCGTCATTATTTTTCTCCCTCTTTGCTTAAGATCATCTCAATTTTGCGGGATGTGCGTTCACCGGTTACACTTTTAAATGATTGCTCGATGATTATCTTGTCTTGGGCTATTTGTATCACTTCTCCCTTTTCCCCAATTTTAGTGCCCTTGCGGAGCACATAGCCGACGCCGGAGGAGTCCTGCACCATGGCCAGTAATCCGCGTTTGCCTGAAACGATGGCGACCAGGGTCAACTGGGCCGGCTCAAATTTTTGTGTTCCGGTGAGTTCTGCCTTGGCCTTGGCCTCGGCTTTCATGATTTCCTGGGTGAGAAACGGGAAAAAGGGATCCGGTCTTTCGCGATTATACACAAAAGGCGGCGTTTTCCCGCTTGCAAGGGTTGCTTCCAACGCCTGAGCCGGGTTGACGGTGGCGGCGTCCGGCGTGACAGCCTCGGGCTGGGCAGATGCCGCATCCCATGATGCCCCCACCCAGCACACGCTTGTAACAAGGGCAATTGCGAGAAAAATATTCTTTGAGGACACGCTGTTCATCATGATGAGTGGTTCTCGTAATTTCGTGGTGCTCACCTGTTTACTTCTTCCCTTTCGCATCTTTCTTCGCGTTGGCCTCTATTTCAGCAGGATCGAGAAAGCGATAGGTGACAAGCTGAAATGTTGAATTCAGGATCATTTCTCCACCCATCTGCTTTGGGGAATCCATCTTGATGTTGTTCACGGAGACAACCCGGGGAAGCTTGCTGATCTTGTCAAGAAAGATGCCCACATTATGGTATGGACCCTGTACTCCTATATCAACTGGAATTTCCGCGTAAAATTGCTGCGGTTTTTCGGCAAGCGGCTTGAAGGAAAGAACATCCAGACCCGAAGCGGTGGCCTGCCCGGAAATGGTGGACAGGAGTGAGGGGATTTCTTTTTCGTCGGGCAGCAACATGGATGCCTCGGCAAACTGCCGTTGCACTTCCGCCATTTCCGATTTGTGCTTGTCAAGGTCGCTGGCGATTTTTTCTACTTGCCGAATTTCTTCTTCGATCCCGGCCTTTTTTGTTTCAAGGGCATTTATCTCGCTATTTTTCGGGGAATAGGCAAGGAAAAAGAAGGCCACGCAAGGCAGGATGCCGGCTGCCGTAGCAATCAGCATCTTTTGCTTCATGTCAAGCAGGCTTACCTTGCCGTCGAGAAACTTCTCGATGCTGGCCTGGATTTGTTTTACGTCAAGCGCCATGGCTTCTCCCGCCCAAGGTGTTAACTGTTCGGTGTGACAACATTTGTCGTGAGAGAAAAAGATTTCAGCTTCTGTTTTGCGACGTCCGTTTGCGCAGAGCTGGTCAATTCCGTTTTTTCAAAATACTCCGAGGCCTCCAGTTGCTGCATGTACTGGGCGATGGTTTCGTTATCCAGAGCAATGCCTTGTAGCTGTAGGCGTCCGGTGGACTGTTGCAGGGAGTTGAGCCACATGCGACTTGTGGGGGTGCGTGACGCCACTTCATCGAGGACGCGCACCGTAACCTGGGCGCCGGCCTGGAGTTTTTTTATGGAGTCCAGCTTTTGCTCCACCATCGCCTTCTCTTTTTTCAGGGTATCAATCTGCTTCAGGATGGGCTGGAACGATTGTTTTTTTTGCTCAAGCGCAACAAGCTCCTCCTGCAGGTTGGTAATTTTTCCTGCCAAGGCAAACCAGCCGACAACAAGGACGAGCAAAACCAGAACAAGGGCGGCGGAAAATCCCAGAAGCTCGGTCTTCAGGCGCGCTCTTTTTTTTAGCTGCCTGATCGGCAGGAGGTTGATGCGGATCATGCGGCTATACCTCCACCGGTCTTGTTGCCAGACCTGCGGCAAGGGTCATTTCCGGAGCAATGTTTTTCAGATAGGCGGGATCAATGGTTCTGCTATCCACCGAGGTTTGTTTGAAAGGATTGAAAATTTCCACAGGGATCTCAGTCTCTTTTTCAAAAAATTCGGTAAGACCCTGTATCTTTGCGCCGCCGCCGCTCAGGACAATTTTCGAAATCGTTTCGTCCGGATGATTGGAATAATAAAAATCAATGGCGCGTTTTACCTCTGTTACCCACTGGTTGCAGGTATTCGCAAAAAGGCCTTCAAGCTCCGTCCGTTTTTCTTGAGAGACGATTTCTCCAGTTTTCAAGGCTTCTGCCTCTTCAAAGCTGACCCCAAAAAGATTTTCTATTTGCTCGGTCAATTGCCGACTGCCAAGGACAACGTCCCGGGCCAGAATTGAAGAGCCATGGGAGATGATATTGATGTTCATTTTTGAGGCGCCAATATCCACCAGGGCGACATTGTCCGCCAGGTTAAAATTTGCCTCAAAGGCGTTTTCCAGGGCAAAGGCATCCACGTCAACAACAACCGGCTGGAGGCCCGCCGCCCGCAACATGTTGAGATATCCGTCCACGACATCCCGTTTTGCCGCAACCAGCATGACATCCGTGCGGTCTTCGGCCGCGGTGCTGGTTTTTAAATCCTGGAAATCCAGATAAACGTCTTCAATATCAAAGGGGATATACTGCTCCGCCTCGGACTCGATATGTTTTTCAAGCGCCTCTTCGGTCATCACCGCCAGATTTATTTTTTTGACGATGACAGAGTATCCTGAAATGGAGATGGCGACCTTTTTATTCTTGATTTTCAGATTGTTGACCAAGGCGGTGATGACTTTGCCCACGGCAGCCGGGTCTTGCAAGGCCCCGTCTTCAAGGGAATCGGGCGGGAGCAGGGCGCTTCCCAAGGCTACGAGTTGATAGCCGTTGCCTGTTTCCGCAAGTTCACAGATCTTCACGGCATGGGAGCCAATATCAAGGCCGATGGAGAGTGTTTGTCTTTTGAAAAAAGGGAGATGCAAGGATGGCAATTGTAATTTTTTGAAACCGGACTTGCCCATGAGCGCCCCGTGACCTATTGGTTTCTAACGGCGTAAATTCGCAGGCCGACAGCGATTGCCGCGCGGAATACTTTCTAACTATGCTTGGTGATTATAATTTTATCTATTTTATTGCATTAGAGACACAAAAAAAACATGGTGTCAAGAATAAAGTAAGCGGTAGATCATGGATTTTTCTCATAAAAATTGAGTAATTGATTAAGAGGGATGAAGTATGGCATGGTGAAAAAACTTAAAAATACCGCTATGTTGTGTTTTTCATAAATGCTTGCCACTACATGTGGTTCGTACTTCTGGAAATAATTCAAGATTATTATGCAAGACGGGATCTGGATAATTTCTTGGCCAGATGCATTCCGCCCCTTGTATTTATTTCGGTCTTCGCTTATTTTGTGGCCACCTTTCCGGGTGATGGGCTTGCCGCGGGGTGGCCTTGTGTTCCCTGGATGAACAGATTGTGAGACGAGGATTCAACGTGTTGAAGAAAACTCCTGGCAAGACCATGGAAAAATCTGTTGTGCGTGAATACGTTGAGGCAATCATTATTGCCTTGCTGCTTGCATTTTTCATCAGGACTTTTGTGGTGCAGGCTTTCAAGATCCCCTCCGGGTCCATGATTCCCACTTTGCTGGTTGGCGATCACATCCTGGTCAACAAATTTGGCTATGGCGTGAAAAATCCCCTGAGCGGGACCGACTGGATCACTGTGGGAGATCCCCAGCGGCATGATGTCATTGTTTTTAAGTACCCGCAAAACCCTTCCCAGGATTTTATCAAGCGGGTTGTGGGGGTTGCCGGGGATCGGGTTGAAGTTGTGCGCAAAAAGGTATTTGTCAATGGAGAACCTTTTGTGGAGCCAAACGCCGTGAATCTGGATCCGGAGATTCTTCCTTCTCCCAGAGACAATATGGCACAGATAACCGTGCCGCCCGGTTCCGTCTTTGTCATGGGGGATAACCGCGACAACAGCCACGACAGCCGGTTCTGGGGTTTTGTCGATCTCAAGGCCATCAGGGGCAAGGCCTTTATGCTGTACTGGTCATGGGACAGTGCAAATTTCACGGTGCGCTGGGGCCGGCTTGGCAAAATAATTCCTTAAACCGTTGTGCAAAAATAGCGGCGCCGCTTACGCTCCTAATTAAAGGCGATGGTCGCAGTAGCAGTGTTAGCGGCGATAATTTTTTAACGGCTCCTAAAAAAGTTCTGGACCAAAGGCGACCGTTTTTTCTATTCTGAATTGATGCGGCGTTACTCCTTAGCAATTTTGGCGCGGGATGCCACCACCGGTTCGCTGATATTTTCACGGAAAGAATCGTATGAATCCTGAGTACCGATTCAGCCATAAACATGTCCTTGGGCTTGCCGATTTTTCCGTGGAAGATATTCAGGCCGTTTTGCAGACTGCAGAATCGTTCAAGGAAATTTCTTCCCGAGCCATAAAAAAAGTCCCAACCCTCCGTGGCAAAACCATTATCAATTTTTTCTTTGAGCCAAGCACCCGGACCCGTCTTTCTTTTGAGGTGGCCGCAAAGCGCATGAGCGCGGACACCTTCAACATATCCAACTCTGGCAGCAGCACGGTGAAGGGGGAAACTCTCATTGACACCGCGCGTAATCTCGCCGCTATGAATCCGGACTGCATCATCCTCCGGCATCCCAGTTCAGGCTCTGCTCGCCTGCTGGCTGATCATATCAACGCCTCGGTGATCAACGCCGGGGACGGAACCCACGAGCATCCCAGCCAGGGTCTCCTCGACCTGATGACGGTCCGGGAAGCCAAGGGAGGGATCGCGGGGCTCAAAATCGCCATTATCGGCGATATAGCCCACAGCCGGGTAGCGCATTCAAATATCATCGGGTTTTCCAAGATGGGGGCCTCCGTTACGGTGAGCGGTCCGGCGACGCTGATCCCTTCCGGCATCGAGGAGTTGGGCGCCCAGGTCAGCCGCACCGTGATGGAGGCGGTTGACGGGGCGGATGTGATCATGGCCCTGCGGATTCAGAAAGAGCGGCAGCAGGATCCACTGTTCCCGTCCCTGCGGGAATATGCGAAATTTTTTGGAGTTTCGCAAAAGGTGGCGGACGCAGCCTCGCCCGAGGCGATCATCATGCACCCCGGCCCGATAAACCGGGGGGTTGAGCTCGATCCTAAGCTTGCCGATGGCAGCCGGTCGGTGATTCTGGAGCAGGTTACCAACGGGGTGGCTGTACGGATGGCTTTGCTGTATCTGATAATGGGAGGCGATTAGCATGCCCGGATTTATACTTTTAAAGAATGGGCGTGTGATTGATCCGGCGAACGGGATTGATCAGATTCAAGACGTGCAGATCGTCGATGGCAGAATAAGTGCGGTGTCCCAGCCAGGCACACTTTCCGGGCAGACAGGGGGCATTGTTTATGACCTGCGAGGGAAGTGGGTGGTGCCGGGGCTGATAGACATGCATGTGCACCTGCGTGAACCTGGTCAGGAGTACAAGGAAACCATAGAAACGGGAACCCGTGCCGCTGCAGCCGGGGGCTTTACCGCTGTGGCTGCCATGCCGAACACCAAACCGGTCAATGACAATCAAACCGTGACCGCATTTATCCTGGCAAAGGCGGCGGAAGCCGGTTTCGCCAGGGTCTACCCGGTGGGCGCGATCAGCTGCGGGAGTAACGGGGAACATCTCGCCGAGTTTGGCGATCTGCGTCAGGCCGGGGCGGTTGCCGTAACCGATGACGGCCTGCCCGTGGGCAACAGTCAGCTCATGCGCCGCGCCCTTGAATATGCGGGCAATCACGATTTGCTGGTTATTTCCCATGCCGAGGAGATGACGCTCAGTCACAGCGGCGCGATGAACGATGGGGCGCTGGCCACCCGGCTCGGCCTGCGGGGCATCCCCCATGTGGCGGAAGAAATCATGGTGTATCGCGATCTGGCTCTGGCGGAATTTACCGGACGGCCCATTCACATCGCCCACGTTAGCACCAGGGAATCGCTGGCTCTGATCAAAAGGGCCAAGGAAAAAGGGGTGGCCGTTACCGCGGAAACAGCGCCGCATTATTTCACCCTCACCGAGATGGCGGTGGATGGCTACAACACCCTTGCGAAAATGAACCCTCCTCTGCGAACCGAAGCGGATGTCGCCGCGGTTCGGGAGGCTTTACGGGACGGAACCCTCGACGCCATTGCCACGGATCATGCACCGCACGGCGAGCTTGACAAGGATATGGAATTTGATCTGGCAGCTAACGGCATAATCGGCCTGGAAACAGCGGTGCCGTTAACCTTGCGGCTTGTTCGGGAGAATCAGCTTGATGCCCGGAGGATGGTGGAGCTGCTGTCGGTGAATCCGGCAAGGATTCTTGGAGTGCCCGGCGGGACGCTTTCCGTGGGTGCACCGGCGGATATAACGGTGATTGATCCTGAGAAGAAGTTTGTTTTCAGCGAGGAGGGTATTCAGTCCAAGAGCCGGAATTCCCCGTTTCTTGGCTGGGAATTGCAGGGTAAGGCGGTGTTGACCATCCTGGCCGGCAGGATAACCTGGGGCCAGGACACCTTCAGCTCTTGATGTCCAGCAGATTTCCAAGCATCTCATTTTGAACCTGCACGGTTTTCAGGTTGGCCTGAAAAAAGCGGCGGCTCAGCATCATATTGGGCAACTCTTCGCTCAGTTCCACGTTTGATTTTTCAACCAGGGTTTCGCCTGCGGATGTTTGTTCGTACACCATCGGCCCGGGCGTTTGGTCCTGTTGCACCACAGCCTGTATGCCTTGCGGGTCCTGTGCGTACAGGGTAACCTGTGTTTTTTTGTAGCCATCCGTATTGATGTTGGCCACATTGTTGGCGTTTGATTCAATCTTTTTTTGGATGGCGGTCAGGCCGGAAAGTGCCGAATGGATGCCGGAAATCATGGGGTTTCCTCCTCGTGTCTTTGCGCAACTGATGCATATATCATATGTCCTTATCGGCCTTTTTGGCAAGCAGCTTTATTTTTGCTGGTGGCAATGGGTCGGGTTTGCAGGTATACATGATAGGAATTCTGTGGGTGCGCAGGGCCTGTTTTCTTATTAATGATGTCCGATGAGGGTTTTCATGCCTTTTTATACCGCCCAGGATGTGGCGCGATTTTTTCTCAATCCGCTCTTCCCGGCATTTTTTATCGGGGTGGTCCTGTTGCTCAAAAAGCAGCGGACGCGCCTGAGCCTGCTTCTTCTTCTCGCTTATCTCTATGGGGTCAGTATTCCCTATACTTCACAGATTGTCATGGCCAGATGGTCGGTGGCGGATACGGTGGACCGACATAGTCGATATGATGCCGCCGTGGTGTTGGGGGGGATGGTTGATTATAAATGGTATGTGCGACATGCGGCGGAGAATGAAGAAGAGATCTTCAAATATGTATCCGACTACCAGCAGCTGGGGCAGAGTTCAGCGCGGATACTTATGGGAGCTGCGGCGATAAAAAGCGGTCTTGCTGATACCTTGCTTCTCAGCGATGTGAGTATCAAGGGCGTGAACGAGACCAAAATTCTCATTGGTCTTCTGGAAAGGCAGGGAATTGACCCACAAAAAATTGCAGTCCACGGCAAGGTCCGCAATACCCTGGCCGAGGCAAAAAGCGTCAAGGCATACTGCGAGAGCAAGGGCATCAAGCGGATTTTACTCATTACCTCGGCCAATCATATGCGTCGAGCGTCAGCGCTCTTCCGCAAGCAGGGGCTGAGTCCGGACCTGTTGTCTGTTTCCAGGGACAACAGGCCCGTAAGCAGCGAGAGCTTTGTCCCTTCTTTTGATGGCTTGGAGGATACCTACGGCATGCTCTATGAGATTGTCGGCTATACCGCCTATTTGTTCCAGGGGAACCTGTAAACCCTCCCCCCATTGCGTCATGTGATCTGGAAACAGGTTATTCTTCCTCGTCGATCTTTTTTGTATACCCGCATTCCTTGTTCGGGCAATGCAACTGTAGACCGCTTTTTTTCGTCTCCCGCTCGAGAAGATAGGCAGACCCGCACTGCGGACACGGCTCATTGACCGGTTTGTCCCACAGAGCGAAAGTGCATTTCGGATAACGATTGCAACTGTAAAAAACCTTGCCGCGCTTGGAGATTTTCTGGATGAGTTCTCCGGTGCACCCCTCTTCCGGACAGGGAACCCCGGTGCCGGTGGCGCGGATATTTTTACAGGCCGGATAGCCGGAACAGGCCAGAAACTTTCCATAGCGCCCATTCTTAAAGACCATGGGTTTGCCGCATTTTTCACAAAGCTCGCCTGATTCGGCTGGCTGCTCCCTTTCAACGGGCACGATCTTGCCCTCGTCGTTTCTGGTGAAATCCTGGGTGTGTTTGCACTCCGGATATTTCTCGCAGGCCAGAAATTCGCCGTTTTTTCCCCACTTGATCACCATTTTTCCATCACAGAGCGGACATGGCAGTTCGGTGGGGATGGCTGTTTTCTTGACCGATTTCATCTCCTCCTTGGCCGCGTCCAGGGTCTTGCTGAACGGACCGTAAAAATCCCGCAGGACTTTTAGCCACTGGGTGTTGCCAGCCTCGACCTCGTCAAGCTTTTCTTCCATGGAGGCGGTGAATTCTATGTCCAGGATATCCGGGAAATGGGCGACAAGCAGTTCGTTGACCAGCTTGCCCAGGTCGGTGGGCATGAACTTGCGCTGAACCAAAAGGGCATATTCCTTGTCCTGAATGGTGGAAAGAATGGAGGCATAGGTGGAAGGGCGGCCCACCCCGTTTTCTTCCAGAGCTTTTACCAGGGTCGCCTCCGTATACCGGGGAGGGGGCTGGGTGAAATGCTGCTTTGGCTCAATGGCCAAGAGGGAGACGGTGTCGCATTTTTTCAGGTCCGGCAGGGCGGCATTGTCGCCTTCCGCGCCATCCGGGGAGGGACTCTCATCCACCGCCTCTTCGTATAGAGCCATGAAGCCCTGAAAACGCATGATGGAGCCCACGGTCTTGAAAACAAAGTCTTTGGCCGCCACCAGTGTGATGGTGGTCTGATCATATTCTGCCGGGGCCATCTGGCAGGCGAGAAAGCGCTTCCAGATCAGAGAGTACAGGGCCAACATGTCTTTTTCCAGAAAGGGCGCGAGCCTTTCCGGGGTGTTGCGCACATCGGTGGGGCGGATGGCTTCGTGGGCGTCCTGGGCTGATTTGCTGGTTTTAAAGATATTGGGTTTGGCAGGGAGGAATTGTTCCCCGAAGGCCTCAGTGATATACCCTCGAGCCTCTTCCAGGGCCTCGTTGCTGATTCGGGTGGAGTCGGTTCGCATGTAGGTGATTAGGCCGGTGGGACCATCGGCGCCCAATTCGATGCCCTCATAAAGCTTCTGGGCCAGAGTCATGGTTTTTTTCGCGGAGAAGCGGAGCTTGCGGTTGGCGTCCATCTGCATGGTGCTGGTGATGAAGGGCGGGCTGGGGTTGCGCTTCTTCTTTTTCTTTTCGAGACTCTCCACCAGAAAAGACGCGTTTCGCACTGCGGCGACAATGGCTTGGGCCTCGGCATCGGTGCCGATCTTGTTTTTCTTGAGATCAATCTTTTTGCCGTACGCCTGGTCGAGTTGGGCGACAAAGGGCGGGGGAGTTTTTCCTTCCAGGGTGGTGTGGATGGACCAGTACTCTTCTGAAACAAAGGCCTCGATGGCCTGCTCGCGCTCACAGACCATGCGAACCGCGACGGACTGCACCCGGCCCGCGCTCAGACCCCGGCGGACCTTGTCCCATAGCAGGGGAGAGATCTGGTAACCTACCAGGCGATCCAGGATGCGGCGGGTCTGCTGGGCCTCGAAACGCTGCTGGTTGACCTCGCTGGCCTGCTCGATGGCCGCGAGGATGGCTTTTTTGGTGAGTTCGTGGAAGAGAACTCGCTGGATGGGTTTGTGGGTGGATTGTAAAAATTCGGCGATATGGTGGGCAATGGCCTCTCCCTCGCGGTCTGGATCAGGGGCCAGGTAGATCCTGTCCGCTTTCTCCGCCGCGCTTTTCAGGTCGCTGATGATTTTTCCCTTGCCCCGGATCGTGACGTATTGGGGGGAAAAATCATTGGCAATATCAACGCCCAGGGTTTTCACCGGCAAATCGATGATATGGCCGACCGAAGCCTTGACCGTAAAGGTTTTGCCGAGATATTTCTGCAAGGTCCGGGCTTTGGCCGGAGACTCAACAATGATAAGCGATTGTGACATGGTGTCCTGGTGGTCCGTTTTTGGTAAGCTGGCGCAGCTGCGACCCTTTCTCTAGGGGCCTTATACACTGGACGTATGTGGTTCTGCAAGCCTTTGGTACTGATTGCCCGGTAAAGAGGCCACCAGGCCCCGCAGTTCCAGGTGAAGCAGGATCTCGGTTATCCTCTGGGCCGGCAGCTGAGCCGCCTGGATAATCTCTTCGATGTTTCTGGGGTAGACCTCAAGCAGGGAGAAGACCTTGCCCTCTTCCGGGGGCAGGGGTGGCGTCTGTGGTTTTGCCTCTGCCGGGGAGGCAGCAGGGGCGCTCAGGGCCAGTTCCTCAAGGATATCGGCGGCGCTGTGCACGAGCTTGGCCCCTTCCTGGATCAGGCGGTGGCAGCCTTCGCTTTTTGGGGAATCGATCCTGCCGGGGATGGCAAAAACATCCCGTCCCTGCTCCAGGGCCTGGTGCGCGGTGATCAGGGTGCCGGAACGGTGGGCCGCCTCGACAACCACGACACCCAGAGACAAGCCGCTGATAATCCGGTTTCGGGCGGGAAAGCGAAAGCCCTCCGGCGGGGTTCCCAGCGGGCTTTCGCTGATGATTGCGCCGTGAGCGGCTATCTGACCATGGAGTTTCTGGTTCTGGCTGGGATAGACAATGTCCAGGCCGCAGCCCATGACCGCGATGGTCTTGCCCCCAGCCGCCAGCGCCCCCCGGTGGGCGGCGGTGTCTATTCCCAGGGCGAAGCCGCTGGTGATAACACGATCGTGGCGGGCCAGTTCCGTGGCTAACCGTTCCGCCACCTGCAATCCGTACGAGGAGGCTGCCCGAGCCCCGACCATGGCGATGCCCGGCGCGCTGAGGAGTTCCGGGGAGCCCAGGACATAGAGAATCGGCGGCGGATCGCTTATTTCCTTGAGCAGGGGAGGAAAGAGCGGATCGTCCCAGCAGAGCAGGGATATACCGGCTTTTTCCGCCCGGCGAAGTTCATGGTCTGCCGCCTTGGCAATCGTCCTTTGGTCGCACAGGGAGGCGAGGCTGTCTTTGCGTAAAAAAGGGCATTCCTCAAGGGCCTTGCGGTTCGCCGCGAGAATTTGCCGGGCGGAGCCGAATCGTTCGCCAAGTTTTTTGAGGGTGGCGGGGCCAAGCCCCGGGGTAAAGGCAAGGGAGAGCCACTGATGTCTGATGTCCATATCAGCGAGGCCGGAAGGAATGGAAGGGGCGAACGGTACGGATAGTCTATTTTTCCGGGTAAAGCTATCGTCAGGCACGGGCGCCGAAGAACAGGAGCGGAGACCCTGTTCTTCGGCTTGCAGGCCGCTTAATCGTTATAAAAGGCAAAAAGCAGATTGCGTCGGGTTGGGTGTTTGAGTTTTTTTAGCGCCTTGGCTTCGATCTGGCGGATTCGTTCCCTGGTAACGGCGAAGTTGTCGCCAACTTCCTCCAGGGTCAGGTCAATCGAGGTGTCGATGCCGAAACGCATGCGCAAGACCAGTTCCTCCCGTGGGGAAAGGGTGCGCAAGACGTTGCGGAGGTTTTCCCGCAGACTTTCCATGGCGGTTGCCTCGTCCGGCGAGAGAGAGTTCACATCTTCTATAAAATCGGAGAGATAGCTGTCTTCACTGCTGCCGATGGGGGTGTCCAGGGACAGGGGTTCCTTGGCGATTTTCAGGATATTCTTGACCTTGCTCAGATCGACATCGAGGCGTTCGGCCATTTCCTCGGGAGTGGGCTCCCGGCCTGTTTCCCGCAAGAAATCCTTGGCGCCCTTGAGGAGGCGGTTGATGGTGTCGATCATGTGCACGGGGATACGGATGGTGCGGCCCTGGTCGGCAATGGCCCGGGTGATGGCCTGCCTGATCCACCAGGTGGCGTAGGTGCTGAATTTGTAGCCCCGGCGGTATTCGAATTTTTCCACGGCCTTCATCAACCCGATGTTGCCTTCCTGGATAAGATCGAGCAGCTGTAGCCCCCGATTGGCATACTTTTTTGCCACGCTGACCACGAGACGCAGATTGGCCTGCACCAGGGCGTTTTTAGATTCGCGGCTGACTTTTTCCCCATCGGTGATTTCGGCAAGCAGGATGGTCAGGGATTCAGGGTCGATGCCATGCGTTTTGACGCAGCCCTGCAAAAAGAGGGGATATTTGACGGTGTCTTCCCGGATTTGGGCTGGCGGGGTAAGTTTGGCCCCTTGTTTGCGCAGCCGGGTGATGATGGCGGAGAGATGCTTGGCGCTGATACGATCGTGCTCAAAAAGTTTGGCGATCGCTTTGCCGTTACGCTTGACCCGGATTCTGATTTTCTGGGCTTCCGCCTTGGTAATGGCGGGATTCATCAGGTCGAGGCGGAAGGCCGCGAGTTCTTCATTGAGCCGGTGCGCTTCGCTGATCTGCCAGAGGAAGCGCTCCTTTTTTTCTTCATTGACCTGGGTCTCTGTTTCATCCAGACCGCGGAGAATATCGGCAATGGAACGTTTTCCAGCGAGCATCTTGTTCGCCACTTCGCGCAGGTATTCAACGGCCAGCGGCGTGGTCAGGAGGGTGTCCTGGATAAGTTTTTCCCCGTCTTCGATCTTCTTGGCGATCTCGGTTTCTTCGTCCGAGGAAAGCAGGCCGACGGAGCCCATTTCCTGAAGATACGCCTTGACCGGATCCAACTGGTTTCCGGAAAGATCGCGGGCTTTTGTGATCAAGCCTGCGCCCGGGTTATCATCCTCCTGACCGACCGGATGCAAGCTTTCCTCCAGATCTCCTTCGGTGTCCAGATCCAGATCAAAAATGGCGGTCAGATTATTCGGACGTTCAACCGACCAGCTGCTTTCCTCTTCCCCCCCGCTTTCAAGCAAGGCATCCTCGGCCAGCAGGACGCTGGTCATTTCCTTGGCTGCGGTTATTTGTGGTTGTCCGGATCCTTTCTCGTGCCTCGCCATAGCTTTCTCACCCTCCTAAGTTAATTCGCCCCACCTCTTTAACTTATTAACAAAAGCTGTCGATCGAAGTTCTGGTCCTAAGAATGTAGCGCCTTGTTCATCTGTATTTTTTTGGTCATCAGCTCCATCTCGAGCTGTGCATTCTGGGTGTGCTGGGCCTCGCGGCCTTGCTGCGTAAGCTGTTCTTGCGTTGCTTTCAGCCTGGAGGTCGAGAGCCAGCTCAACATTCCCTGGGCTATCTGTTCTCGCATCTCTTCGGAATGCGAGGGCGCGGAGATAAGCAATCTGGAAATAAAAGATCGTTCCTGGCCCGTGGCAAGCTCAAGGAGCTGCTCCGACCCGCCGGAGAGTTCCGGCTGCCTTTTGAGCAGATCGAGAATCGCCAAGCCGAATTGATTCATGATAATTTCTTCAAGGCCCGCATCCAGGAAGGCGGGCAGATACTCGGGGTAGGCCACCAGGAATTCAAGCAGCTGCCGTTGTTTCATGGGGAGTTGGGCCTCGCCTTTTCCCTGGGAGGCGGTGGGCTTTGGCGTCTGGCCGCTTGCGGCGGGGATGACTCCCTCAAGGAGCTGCTGCGGGGCGAGACCAAGTTTTTTAGCGAAATGCGAAACAAAGAGGGTGCGCTGGAGCTGCTGATCGCCAATGGCCTTGATCAGCTCCCGCAGCTCTGCCACGATTTTGGTCTTGCCGGCCACGCTCAGGCCATGTTGGGCAACGAGCTTGTCAAAAACAAACTCCGGCAGCGGCATGGCGGCCTCAAGGTGTTTAGCCAAGCCATCCCGGCCAAACTCCCGGACAAAGGTGTCCGGATCATGGTTCTCGGGCAGCACGGCGATTCTGGCTGTGACCTGTTCGCTCAAAAAAAGCGGGACCGAGCGCATGGCTGCCTTGAGTCCTGCCTGGTCACCGTCAAAAAGAAGAATCACCTCGTCGGTGTAGCCCTTGAGCGAGCGGACATGGGCTTGGGTCAGGGCGGTGCCCAGAGGGGCGACCACATTGCGCACTCCATGCACGACCAGGGACAACAGGTCGAAGTTGCCTTCAACCACCAGGCAGTTTTTGGCTTGGCGGATGTGCTCCCGGTTCTGGTAGAGGCCGAACAGGGTCCGGCTTTTGTCAAAGACCGGGGATTCCGGCGAGTTCATGTACTTGGGCTGACCATCGTCCAGAATCCGACCGCCAAAGGCGACAACCCTGCCGGTCAGACCGATAATGGGAAACATGACCCGGTTGCGGAAGCGGTCATAAAAACCGCTGTTATCCCGGGGAACGATCAGGCCGGCTTCTTTGGCTGCCTCGGTGGCGATCTTCTGCTTGGGCAGGGCGTTGACGAGAAAATTCCAGCTGTCCGGGGCAAAGCCCAGGCGGAATTCTTTGATGATTTCTTCGGGGATGCCTCGTTTGCCAAGATACTCGCGGGCCTTTTGCGCACCCGGATCGGAAAGCAGGAGCTGATGGAAGAGTTCGGCCGCTTTTTCGTTGGCGACATGCAGCGCCTCCCGCTTCTGGGCTTTTTCCAGCTCCTGCGGGTTCAGCGGCTTTTCCGGCAGGGCGATCTGGTATTTGCGGGCCAGTTCCTTCAGCGCCTCGGCAAAGCTCAGGCGGTGAAAGTTCATCATGAAGCTGATGGCATCTCCCCCCTCGCCGCAGCCAAAGCAGTGGTAGGTTTTACGCTCGGGGTTGACGGTGAAGGACGGTGTTTTTTCGGAATGAAAGGGGCAGAGCCCCTTGAGATTGGTGCCCGCACGCTTGAGGGAGACATGTTCGCCGATGATTTCGGCGATGTCCGCGGCGTCCTTGATGAGCTGGACGGTATCTTCACCCTGATATACAGCCATACCGTCAAAAAGACTCCTTAACTGCAAAAGGAAAGGTGCAAGATTCGCAACAACTGTTGTATGATAACAGCTATCTTTTCTGTGTAATCCATCTGAGGGGTGTGTCAAGGAAAAAACATAGAAAAGTCAGCTTTTTAGCTGCTTTGCGCGTAAAGATTTTATTAAATAATTAAACCATTGAAGACTTCCCCCTCCCCCGGCGTGCAGCCGCATTTTCAGGAGAAGCTGTTTCATGAAGAACCGTTATGATGAAAAAGAGGCCCAGTCTTTTGTGGGGGCCTATCCCCAGTGCCCGTCGGAACTTGCCCTGAGAGTCTATACCTCGCGGCTCCTTGGCGCCGAAGATGACCTTGTGTTGCATGGCGGCGGCAATACCTCGGTGAAGTGCGTCATCGCCAACCTGGTGGGGGAAGAGCAGGAGATTCTCTATATCAAGGGCAGCGGCTGGGATCTGGGGGTCATCGCGCCCCAGGGCTTTCCCGGCCTTGATCTGGCCTATCTCCGCAAGCTCCGTCAGGTTCAGAACTTGGGCGATGCGGAGATGGTCAACCAGTTCCGCACCCATCTCCTTGACGCTGGCTCTCCCAACCCGTCCATCGAAACCCTGGTGCATGCTTTTTTGCCCCATCGCTTCATCGACCACACCCATGCCGACGCCATTGTTACCCTGACCAACCGGGAAGACGCGGAAAAGCATCTGCACGAAGCCCTGGGCGAACATATCGGCATCCTGCCCTTTATCATGCCGGGTCTGCCCCTGGC
>Ga0334722_10002030_pt1 | contig 23572 bp, 21 predicted proteins | sample C3_bottom_MG_FD_207210 | JGI IMG/M metagenome (GOLD analysis project Ga0334722, IMG submission 207210) | Sediment microbial communities from Yellowstone Lake, YNP, Wyoming, USA - C3_bottom | ecosystem: Environmental > Aquatic > Freshwater > Lake > Sediment | place: USA: Wyoming | collected... | reverse complement strand
CCGTCTAAGGCTGCGGCCGCAGCCTGGTTACCGGGATTCCGCAGAGGAAGGCAAACGGTTCACTGCCGGCATTCGCATACTCATGCTCGCTGCCCGGCGGCACCAGCACAACGTCACCAGGCGCGAGGTCGTGCCACACACCGTCCATGAACACGCGCCCGACGCCGGACACCACGAAGTTCTCGTGCTCGTAGTCGTGCCGGTGATGAGGCGAGTGACCTCCCGGGGCGATCTCGATCATACGCAGCGCGTAGACGGGCGCGCCGTCGTGGGTATCATCAATCAGCCATCGGATCGTGGCACCCGGCGCTTCCGCGCCGACGACATCCGCTTTCACCTTCGTGTAGTGACAGACCTTCCCTTTCGCTTCAGCCATGACGGTCTCCTTCCGAACGGCTCACGCCCGGGCGGCCGGTGCGAGTCGCGACGCGAGGTCGGCGACCACTCCCCGGTCCGTCACATCGTACAGATCCTCCGGCGGATACAACGCCCCGCCGAACGTCACCCACGGACGCTGATGGGTGGACTGGTCGCGGCACGTCTTCCATGCGGCGATATGCACCTGCCGGCAGGACGTTCTGGCGAGAACCTCCTCCAGTTGATACGGCTTGATGCCGCCGCCGGGCAGGATCTGAATGCGGTCGCCGGCATGCTCGACGAGCCGTTTGATCAGGTCCAGCCCCTCGAACACCGTGTCGCGCTGGCCGCTGGTCAGGACGCGCGTGATGCCGAGATCCACGAGTTCATCAAGGGCCCGAAAGGGATCCGGCGTGACATCGAAGGCGCGATGGAACACCGCGTCCTTCCCGCCGGCCAGCGCGCGCAGCCGGCCCGTCCGGCGGGGGTCGACGCGCCCGTCGGCGGTCAGGATGCCGAAGACGAGTCCATCGGCCCCCTGCCCGACGGCCATCTCCGCGTCACGCTCCATGGCGGCCATCTCGGCGTCGGTGTAGCAGAACCCGCCGCCGCGGGGACGGACCATGAAGATGACGGGAATCGTCAGGCGGCGTTTCGCTTCGACGAGCGCACCGAACGACGGCGTCAGGCCGCCGAGAAAGAGGGACGAGCACAACTCCACGCGGTCGGCTCCGCCTGCCGCGGCCTCGAGCGCGTCGTCGATCGACCCGCAACAGATTTCGAGCAGCACCCTGGTCATGAGGTCTCCTGATGCGTGATCAGTGCTTCGCCGGCGTGTCCGGCGGCTGCAGGGCCGTCGCGGCGTCGCGGGCGAGCCAGACGGCCATCTCCCCCGCCCCGCGGTGCGCCCACGCATAGTACGGAATCAAGGTCAGCGGCACTCGCTCGGACGACGTCGTGCCCTGCTGCCCGATCCACCGCGTGGCCTCGCCGGTGATGATCGTGACGCCTCCCAGCAGGCCTGGACGCGGTGCGGCGCGCAGCGCCGCCTTGTCGTCCAGCACGAGATTGGTCACCCGGCCGCCGTTGTCGACGAACTCCGCCGCATACACGAGGGGCCCGCGTTCGACGGCCACCCGGCCGGCGTCGGCCTTGACGAGCGGATGGGCGACGACCCGGCGGACGCGCATGGGCAGATGGAGCACCGCGCTGTCTCCGCGTCTCCATTGACGCGACACGCCCGTGTAACCGCGCTCGACCGTGAGCCCGGCCACGCGAGACCCGTTGAGCGCAAGCGACGGTTTGTCGGTGGATGCGCCGCCGAGGTCCCGGTAGAGGTCACCGGGCACCGGATGCCCCTGCGCCCATCCCGGGACGCGCCACTTGATGGTCACGGCGCCCGCGGGCGCGTCCGTCACCACCAGTCGCACGTCCCCGTCCCACGGGTAGTTCGTCGTCACGTCGAACGCCAAATCACCAGCGGCCGTGGCGACTCGCGCGCGTCCCTGAACGAAGAGGTTCACGAACACCTGCGTCCCCGCCACCGCGTAGGCGTGACCGGGGATCGACATGATGAACCGCGGCAGGTTGCTCGGACAGCACGCGCAGGTGAACCACGGGCTGCGCTGATGCTGCCCCATCGACAGCAGCGGGTTCGGATAGAAGAACCGGTCGCCCGACAGTGAGAGGCCGGACAGCATGGCGTTGTAGACCGCGCGCTCGTAGACGTCGATGTAGCGGCCGTCCTGTTTCGCCAGGAACATCCGGAAATTCCAGAGGGCATTCGCGATCGACGCGCAGGTTTCGGCATACGCGGTATTGGGGAGGTCGTACGCCGGTCCGAAGCCCTCCCATGCGCCATTGGCGCCGATGCCTCCCGTGAGGTACAGCTTCTTCCCGACAACATCGTCCCAGAGCCGGTCGAGCGCTGTCATATAGGCGGTCGTTCCGGTGAGCGCCGCGACATCGGCCATCGCGGAGTACATGTAGGCCGCCCGCACCGAGTGCCCGACCGCCTCCGCCTGGTCGGCCACGGGCAGGTGATCCTGGGCGTACTCGCCGTAGAGAGCATGTCCCTCCGGACGCCCGCGCTGGTCCAGGAAGAACTTCGCCAGCGTCAGGTACTTCGCGTCGCCGGTGAACCGGAACAGCTTGACCAGACCGATTTCCACTTCCTGATGGCCCGGCACCATGTGGAGGCCCGTCGGCCCGAACGTGCGGCTGATCGCCACGTCGAGCAAGGTCCGCTTGCCCGTCGCCTGCACGTGGGCGACGGCCGCCTCGTAGAGATGCCCGAGATTGTAGAGTTCGTGGCTGTCCTTCAGGTTCACCCATCGCGCCGGGCCCGCCATCGCCATGGTCTTGGCCGGATTGATCGTCCGCGCCGTGTAGAGGTAGCCATCGGGCTCCTGCGCTTTCGCGATCTTCGCGATGAGGCCGTCCAGGTACGTGTCCAGTGCCGGATCCGAATGCCGGCGCAGGGCGTACGACGCCCCCTCGATGATCTTGTAGACGTCTGAATCGTCGAACGCATACCGCGAGCAGAAGCTGCCGTCGGCGCTCCCGCCGGCGATGTCGAAATTCCGGATCCGGCCCGTCTCCTCGCTCTGCCGGAACGCCGCCTGAATCGTGACGGTCCGGACCGTTTCGAGGCGCGGCGCCCAGAACGGATCGGCGAAAGCCACCCGGTCGGCCGGGACGGCCTGGGTCGGATAGTCGGAGCGCGGCGCCTGCGCCGACACGGCCGTGAGCAGGCCAACCACCGCGATCAACGGGACGGGCAGCATGCGGCTGATTCGCATGGGTGTATCATGCCCGAATGTCGCTGGTTGACGCCATCGCGCACCTGATTGAAGCCGAGCCCGACCGCCCGTCCTGGGATGAGTACTTCATGGCCACCGCGCTGCTGATGGCCTCTCGATCGGCGTGCGGGCGGCTTCACGTCGGCTGCGTGCTGGTGTCGGGCGGCGAGCATCGCAACCGGATCGTGGCCGCGGGCTACAACGGGTTCCTGCCCGGCACGCCGCACCAGTCCCGGGTCCGCGACGGCCACGAGCAGGCGACGGTCCACGCCGAACAGAACGCGATTGCCGACGCCGCGCGGCGCGGCGTGAGCGTGGCCGGCTCCACCGCGTACGTGTCGCACTTCCCCTGCATCGGCTGTGCGAAGGTGCTGGCGGCAGCCGGCGTGCGCGTCATCACCTATCACTTCGACTACAGCAACGACCCGATCGTCCTCGAGCTGCTCGCCGACGCGGGCGTCCTGGTGCGGCAGCTCTAGCGCGGGCCCCTCCGGCACTACGGAGGCTGGTAGTAGTCCGCCTCGTCCGCTAAGCTCCCAGCCAACACGCCGGTCGCCCCCATGGAGAGCCTGCCATGAGTCCTCGCGACCTCGGGACCCGTTCCCTGCCCGCCCACACGCGCACACTGGCGGGATGCGCCACCTTCGCCGCCCTTCTTCTGGCCCTGCTGCCGGCCGCCGCAGGCGCACAGACGCCGCCGACCGCAGACCAGCAACAATCGCCCCCGGCCGCTGCACCGGCGGCCCAGAAACCTGCGGCGCCGCCGGACGCCAAGAAACCGGACGATCCCCAGCAGGGCCTGGCCGTGGCGTACGACGTCGTGGTCACCGCGCCGAGGATGGAACTGCCGCTCAAGGATGTCCCGGCCGCCACATCGGTCGTCAATACGGATCTGCTCCGCACGGTGCCCCGCGGCATCGGCGCGGAAGAGGCGCTCAGGATGGTCCCGGGCGTCAAGATAGACAACCAGGCGGACGGCGAACGGGTCCACGTGTCGATCCGCGGCCAGGGCTTGCTCACCGAACGGGGCGTGCGCGGCATCAAGGTGCTGCTGGACGGCCTGCCGCTCAACGACCCGACAGGTCTGGCGCCCGACCTGTTCGACGTCGACTGGCTGACCGTGCGCCGGGTCGAAGTCCTGCGAGGCCCGTCGTCCGCCTTGTACGGCGGCGGCGCCGCGGGCGGCGTGATCAGCATCACGACGCGCGACGGCGGCTCGGGGCCGCTGGGCGGCGAGGTGTCGGGGTCGGTCGGGAGCTACAGCTTCTGGAAGGGCCTCGCGGAAGTCGGCGGCACCGGCAACAAGATCAACTACCGGGTCTCGGTCTCCCGCAACTCCGGCGACGGCTACCGCGTCCACACAGCCTTCGATTCCACGAACCTCTACGGCAAACTGCGATGGGACGCCTCGCCGACGTTTCACGTGACCGCGATCGCGGCCCACACGAAGTTCTTCAACGAGAATGCCGAAGGCCTCAATCTCACCTGGCTCCAACAGGACCGGCGCCAGCCAAACCCGGATGCGGTCACCTTCAACGAGTACCAGCGCACCTCGCGCCTGACGGCGGGCGTGTCCGGGCAGTGGGCGATTTCGGCCCAGAACGACCTGCTGTTCAGCGCGTACCTGCGCGACTGGACCTGGAGGGAATCCGTCCCGTCGTCCGTGCAGCACCGCGACTACAGCGCGCCTGGCCTGCTCGTCCAGTACACGAACCACCGGAAGAGCGGTCCGATCGCGAATCACTTCACGCTCGGCGTCGATGCGGACTGGCAGCGCATCGGGGACGTCAAGCACGCGAATCTCGGCCTGGCGGTGGAAGGCACGTCGCGTCTCGCCGACCAGCAGATCGACCAGCGCAGCGCCGGCATCTACGCGATGGACCGCGTCGAACTCGGACCGAAGTGGGCGATCACGGCTGACATCCGTGCTGACTGGCTGAACAACTCGCTCGCGGACCATCTCGCCGATGCCCAGCTGGATCTGTCCGGCCAGACGAACTTCCACAAGGTCACGGGCCGCGTCGGCGCCTCGTTCGCGCTCTCCGCCAGCACCGGCTTGTATGCCAGCTGGGGCCAGGGATTCCTGCCGCCCACCACCGAGGAGCTGTCCAACAACCCGGCGCACCTCGGCGGCTTCAACACGGGGCTGCAGCCGGCAACCTCATCGGGCGAGGAACTCGGTGTGCGCGGCCATGCCGGCGAACGGCTCATGTACGACCTGACCGTGTTCCACCTGCACACCGACAATGACTTCGGGCGGTACCGGGTCGCGGCACGGCCGCTCGAGACGTTCTACCGGAATGCCGGATCGAGCCGGCGGTACGGCCTCGAGGCGGCCGCCGGCTGGTTCCCGCTGACCGGCCTGTCGGTGAGGATCGCCTACACGTGGTCGGACTTCAAGTACACGAACATCAAGAGCCTGTTCGGTGATTTTACGAACGCCGTGATCCCGAACTCTCCCGCGCACCAGTTCTCGATGGACGCGGAGTACGAGATGGGCGGCCACTGGGTGATTGGCGCCGCCATCGACTGCCAGAGCGGCTGGTTCGTGGACCAGTCCAACGTGGCCCGGGTGGACGGATTCAGCCTCGTCACGCCACGGCTGGCGTATCGCTGGAATGGCTTGCGCTACCGGGGTGAGGTCAGTGTGTCGGCGCGAAACGTATTCGGCGCCCGGTACATTGCGTTCACGGAGCCCGACCCTGACGGCAATTCCTATCAGCCGGGACCGACCCGGGAGTTCTTCGTCGGCGTGCGAATCGGGTTCGGCAAGTAGCCCGGGAATCAGGCAGCGGCCCGGGCCGGCCGGCCCAGCAACTGCCGGTAGGCTTCCGAGAGCCCGGCGAAGACCAGCGACAGCCGGGCCTGTTCCGAGGCGCTGCTGCCCAGGTGGCGGTCTGGATGAAACCGCTTGGCGAGCGTGCGGAAGGCGCTCCGCAGCTCGCTGTCGGTGAAGTCTGCGCCCAGGTCCGCGCCATGGCGCACCAGCTGGTCGAGCCACTCGCGCTCGACGGCCGTCAGGGTACGGTGAGGACGTGGCGGCGGCGTTGGCCGGACAAACGGCCGAACCCGGGGCCCGGCACCGGGGCCGAACATGGGTCGGGACGGCGCGGCCGCCGCGTGGAACCGCAAATCGAAGTGCAACACTGTGGGGCCCTGGGCCGGACGGCGCCAGGCATGTGCGCTCGCCGCTGGCGGCTCGGGGTCGAAATCACCGAGTTTCTGCTGAAGGACCTCGGCAAACGTTCCACAGTCGGTCATACCTCCGCAATCGGCACATTGGCCGAAAGGTTGAACGACCGCGTTTCCGGCAGGTTCAGACGCCCGGCGGGCGGCCCTTCGCCAATGTCGAGATGACTTCCTCGGCGACCTCGGGATAGTAGATGCGCAGGCAGTCCGGGCAAAGACTGTGAGTGAACTGGGCGTCGGTGTGCTGCACCACGTAGGCCTCCAGCGGCTGCCAACCTCCCTCATCGTCGCGGATCTTCCGGCAACCCGAGCAGATGCGGAGCAGGCCCCGAAGCGTCTTGACCTCCTCCAGCGCCCGCTGAAGCTCGTGGTTCAGGCGGCGCAGTTCGACCAGGTCGTCGTGGCGCGCCACGGCCAGTTCAACCGCCCGGTGCAGGGCGGCGGCATCGGGGGGTTTCGTCAGGTACGCGCCCACACCGGCGTCGGCGGCCTGCCGGACAAAGTCTGACGTCTCGTAGGCGGTCAGGATGACGACAGGCGTCGGGACCTCGTCCCGGATTCTCCTGGCCGCTTCGAGTCCGCCCATGACCGGCATCTCGATGTCGAGGATGGCTGCCCCGGGAGACACGCGGCGTATCAGCTCCACCCCTTGAAGGCCGTCGGATGCGGTGCCGACGACCTCAAAGCCGGCCGCCTCTGCCGCCCGGACCACTTCCCTCGACACGAGAAAGTCATCTTCCACCACCACGACGGTCAAACGCTCACCCGTTCGAGGCATGCTCACGCTCCGCCGGCATGACCTGCCGGAAACTCGATGTCCGTCACAGCGCCGCCGTCGTTCCGCAAGCTCAGGTGCCCCCTCAGATTCTGGGCCACCATCCCCCGAATCAACTCGAGTCCGACCTGGCCCTTCGCCGTCCCCGCCAGCACCGCCTCGGGATAGCCGCGCCCGTAATCGCGGTACGACAACCGGACCGCGTCGGTGGACCGGCCAATCGCCACTTCCGCCAAGGTCGAGGCCGGCCCGGCGCCGTACTTCGCCGTGTTGGTCGCCAGTTCGCACAGAACCAGCGCGAGGCTGTGCGCCTGGTTTGAATCCACTTCGACGTCCGAGTCGGCAATCCGGAAGGACGGCTTACCCGCACCGTGGCCGGCGATCGACGCCGTGATGATTCGCGTGCACAGGTCTGTGAGCCGGACGGGCCGCCATTCAGTGTGAGACAGCATCGCGTGGACGCTGGCCAGCGCCCTCAGCCGCGCATCAAGTTCCTTCAACGCGACGGCGGCGACCGGCTGACCCGCGCCCACCGCCTTGTCCTGTTCGAGGTGAACCACGCCGAGGATCGCCGCGAGGTTGTTCTTGACGCGGTGATTCACCTCTCGAAGCAGTGCTCGCTGCGCTTCGGCGTAGACCGCAAGGGCGTCCACGGCGTGCCGCCGTTCGGTGACATCCTGAATGACCCAGATGGCACCCAACTCCGGATGCGCAGCATCGACGTATCGGCCGGCAAGGGAGACCCAGATCGACTCGCCCTTCTTCCGCCTCATCCGGACCTCACATTGGTAGGTCCCGCCCCTCGCGAGCATTCCGTATCCGGTGGTCCCGATGTCGTCGTAGTTCCGGCGTTCCTGATAGAACGCGCTGGTGTCCATACCTGTCACTTCGGCCGGAGAGTAGCCGAGAACGGCCTCGACCGCCGCGTTGGCCCACACGACCCGCCTGTCGACGACGCACCAGATGCCTGCCGGCATCGTGTCGAGCACCGCCTTCTGCTCGGTCACGGCGTGGCTCAGGCGATCTTCGCTGAGCTTGCGATCCGTGATGTCCTGGTGCGTGCCGGACATCCGCAGCGGCCGGCCGTCCGGGCCCCATTCAACCACCCGGCCCCGATCCTGCACCCAGACCCAGTGCCCGTCCTTGTGACGCAAACGGGCTTCGCAGTCGTAGGTGTCGATCTCCCGCTTGAAACAGCGCTCGAGCAACTCGCCGGACCGACGCCGATCCTCCGGGTGCGCCAGAGCGGTCCACGTGGCGATGCTGACGGGCGACAATTCCTCGAGGGAGTACCCGACGATGCCAGCCCATCGTTCGTTGAACGCGGCCTCGCCCGTCTGGACATGCCACTCCCAGGTGCCGATGTTGGTGCCCCAGATCACCTCCGCGAGCCGCTGACTCTGCTGGCGGAAACGCTGTTCGCTGACGGACAGGCCCTCCTCTGCCGATCGCCGCTCGGCCGCCACTGCGGCGGCCATCAACGTCGTCGCCGACGCCACCGCGAGGAACAGCTGCGCGCCAAGCGCCTGTCCCCGGACATCGCTGGTCCAGGTGATGAAGGTACCCTGACGAAGCACGAGGCCTAGCATCGCCGACGCCGCGAGGAGGCCATTGGCGGCGACCGCCGCAGGGGGCCCCCTCCTGACGGCCAGGTACAGCAATAGCGGAACGGGCAGGTAGGGCCTGGCAGCAAACGCCGACCCGGGGTCCGGCGGGAGTGCGAATACCCAGACGATGATCACCGCCGCCCCTGCCGCGGCAAGAGCCTCTCCGAGCGTCCACGGCGGCTGGCTGCGCGCCAGGCCAGCCATGTGCCGTCGAACGAGGACGACGGCGGATCCCACCAGCAGGATGCCCATGCCGTCTTCGACCCACCACCAGAACCAGAGGGCGCCGAAAGAGCCGCCGAATGACAGGCGGACGACGCTCGCACCCAGCAGGCCGGTCACCGCGTTGCTGGCCATCCCGGCGCCGAGTATCAGGGCTGACACGTCCCGTGCAGAATCCAGGCTGAGCTGCCGCCCCAGCATCCGCCTCACCACCACGGCGGCCGCGAACGACTCGGTGACGTTGGCCACGGCAAAAGCGAGGCTCGTCGGGATCGAACTACCGCCAGCTACGTAATTGGAAGCCGTCACGACCGCGAATGCCGTCGACAGCAGCCACGGCCACGACTTGCGCTCCGAGGTGACGAGATAGCCGAACAGGACACCGGCCGACGGCCAGATCAGGGCGAGGTTCTCGGGCTGGACCACGAAGAACAGCGCCAGGCGCGCTCCGAGGAGGTACAGCCCCCCCATGACGGCCGCTTGCAGCAGCTCCTGCGTCCAGCCTTGTTTCCGCCCGCCGTTGGTCTCCATGAGCAAGCACACTCTAGCCGATTCCCCGCCGGCTGGCGAGACGCCTGGCACTATGCTGAGGGGCAATGTTGGCGGGCAGGAGTGCGGGATGAAGACGCTGATCGTCGAAGACGACTTTGCCAGCCGCCAGATTGAGAAGACCGCGCTCGGCGACGGCGCCAAGGGAGCGCGCATCCTGATGGTGACGGGGCGCGCGGACGAGAACAACGTCGTCGAAGCGGTACGGTGGAATCCGCGCGTTCTTCAGAGATTCCGCTGCCATGACGTGGGTGGCGAGGGGCCACGGGAGGCACGTCGTGCCCATCGCGGCCCCCTTTCCTGACCCAAGCGCGGCCCGTGATCTGTCAGGGGGCCCCGACTACCGACGGACCAGCGGTCCTTCTCTCGCCCGAGATCGTGCGACTCAACACGCAACGCCTGCCGTGTTGGATCCCGCCCTGCGCAGCAGCATCAACGCCCCCCCTGCGAGCGCCAATCCCAAAAGCAGGTAGGCGAACCCGCCCATCGTCGGGACCGGCACGGCGGTCCACTGCGCGTACAACGTGACGTTGGAGGACCCCATGTTGAAGGTGGCCGCGCCGGTCGCCGGGTAGGCGTTGCCCGAGCCATTTGCTGCGGCGTTCCAACCGTTGAACGTGTAGCCGGCCCGAACCAGCGAGCCGGTGTTGGCTCTGACGGTGACTGACTGGCCATTGGTGTACGTTCCGGCATCCACCGGGACGGAGCCGCCCGTAAACCCGTTCCCGTTGTAGGTGACGGTGTAGGTCGGAATCGTCACGTTGAGCTGAACGTCGTCGAAGCCGGCCACCGCGTTGCCGACATTCGAGTCCGACACGATGATGAGCGCGAGGCGAACCGTCTGCCCGGCAAGGGAACTGACGTTGATCGATGATTTGTTGAAAGCGACAAGCGTTGAGTCCGACGTGTTCGGAAGATAGATAGTCAGGCCTGAGAACACCAGGGCTGCATCTCCGTAGGCCGGCACCTTCGTGGTCGCGTACAGACCGCCTAGCAGGCCCGCGTTGATCCCGGCCTTCCCCCCGTTGAGCTTGCGCCCCCAGTACCCCGACAGGGTTGCGGTGGCGGCGCCGGCGGGAATGGTCACGTCCTGATACAGGACGCAACTCCAGTGGCCTGAGGTCTGCGTGTTGCTGCCGAGAGCGATGTTACTGCCGTGCATCGCCGGAAAGCCCGCCGTGCTCGTGAGGGTTTCGGTGCCCGGGGCCGCGGCCGCGTTGAAGCCGCAGGTTCCCGTTCCGCCGTCGTTGCTGGACGACCCGTAGGTCCATCCCGTCAATGTCACGGCGCTGGTTTCAAACGAGCCGTTGGTGACGACGTTGGTCTGGGCGAACGCCGTGCCCGCCGTGGCGATGGCGAGGACAACCGTCAACGCGAGAATCACTCGGAGACGCATGGGGGTCCTTTCGTCAGGGTGCGGCGAAAACCGCTTCTGGCTATGACGCCGGCCTGTCTGACGAGGATCCCGATTCTTTGTGACGACCCTGGGTCCTGGTGCCGGGGGTGGGAATCGAACCCACACGACCCTTTGGGAGTCCCGGGATTTTAAGTCCCGTGCGTCTGCCAGTTTCGCCACCCCGGCATGCGGGGACGAGTATGCCATGCGCCGGCGCTGCCGCACTAGGGAGACAGCAGCCAGTCTCTCAGGTCGGAGGCGGCATTCTTCCGCCTCGCAGCGGCCTGCATTCGCTCGTCGCCCGTCAGCAGCAGCCACAGATGGCGGCCGTGCCGCAGCAGGATGTCCTTTATCCGTACGGGGTAGCAGAACCACACTCGCAGGGAATTCGCCGGCGCTGGGTACATCCGCGCCATCGTCGCCCGGGACGGAAACGCACTTCTGAGCAGCAGGAGTCCCCGCTGCAGAAGCCGTCCCTTCTCCCACACGCGAGCGACCGTCGGAGACAGCGATGCCCCGTCATCGTTCCCATGGCCCCGTGCAAGTACCCGCTCTCTGGCCACTCCTGCGTACATCTCGCCAATACCGTCCGAGGTGGGCACGCGGGTCAGATCGTCCGGCACCGATGCTCCCAACATCTCGCGGGCAAGTCTGAACGCGACGCCGAGACACTTCGCCACACCCGCATGCGCGCTGCGATCGCGCAACAACTGCCAGTCGATGTCGTGCCCGCAGGAACGAATCGTTTCGACGATGTCAACGAGGGGCTTCAGTCCCACCTCGAACCCATGCTTGGAGGCATGCACACACAAGTAAGTCAGGAGATCTTCTGGACAGAGTACCCACGCCTCGACACCGGCAATCGTGGCGGGTCTGGCCCGCCCCCACTGTCCGTCGGTGTCGAGGTGGAGGCCGTGCATCGAAGGCATCAGCGCCCAATGAACCTCGACGAACATCTCCCTGTCCGGCAAGCGATACAGGAAGTGACAGTTATCTGCGGCAACCTGTCTGTGACACTCGGCCGGGACATAGCCCATCCCGACGAGCCGTTCCTCGACTCTCGACAAGTCGTCCTGGTACACCAGCAGATCCACATCGCTCATGAACCGGAGAGCGTGATTGCCGTAGACCAGATCCGCGAGATGGGCGCCTTTGAGCACAATCACGTCGATATTGTCCCGACGCAGTCCCGCCAGGACCTTGCCAAGCTCATGGTACACACCCATGTTCCTGGCGCCGTTCTCCAGGTAGGCCCGCCGCAGCCGTTCCACCTGCCTCGGCGGAACAGGCACGCCCGGCAGGCATTCGCCGAGCCGCTGGTAGAGCAGCGGCGCGACGCCATGCCGACTGGACGCATCGATCACCGCGTCCCAGTCGGCGGCGGAACGCGCCTCGAACCGGCCTTCGGCCGCTTCGCCCGGCGCCGCACGGAGGCAGTTGACGAGCAGGTTGTCGATTGCCGATTGGTCCACGCACGCTCCCGAGGCTGTCACGGCTTCACCGGTAGTACTGAGCCTGGGTTTCGAATAGCCGGGCGTAGGTGCCCCCGGCACTGACGAGTGCATCGTGGGTGCCCTGTTCGGTGATTCGCCCATCGTGCAGCACGTAGATGCGGTCAGCCATCCTGACGGTGGAGAAGCGATGACTGATCAGGACGGCCATGCGGCCGGTCGCAAGCGCCCGGAAATGCCGAAACACCTCGTACTCCGCCTGGGCATCCATCGAACTGGTCGGTTCGTCCAGGACGATTATCTGCGCGTCGCGCACAAATGCGCGGGCCAGAGCCACCTTCTGCCATTCGCCGATGCTGAGTTCCTCCCCCTGCTCGAACACCTTGCCGAGGACCGTGTCGTAACCCCGTGGCAGCCTGCCGATCACGGCATCAGCCCCCGAGGCGCGCGCCGCGGCGACAATCCGGTCGTCGCCGGGCGGCAGGGCGGTGTTGCCGAACCAGACGTTCTCGCGCGCCGTCAGGTGGTAGTGCGCGTAGTCCTGGAACAGGATGGAGAATTCCCGCCTGAGCGCGGTGGTATCGAACCGGCGAAGGTCCACACCGTCGAGCGTGATCGCCCCGCCGGTTGGGTCGTACAACCGGCACAGGAGCTTGACGAGCGTCGTCTTTCCCGATCCGTTTTCTCCCACCAGCGCCACGACCTCGCCCGGCCGGATCGCACACGACACGTCGTCGAGCACCGTCCGTGCGCCCGTCGGATACCGGAAGCTGACGCGATCCAACACTATCCCCGTCTGCATGGGGCGGGGAACCGGCTCGGCGTGCACCGGATCGGCGACCCTCCGTTTGAGGTCGAGGAATTCATGCATGTTGGAAAGGAACAGGTTGTCTTCGTAGAGCCCAGCCAGGCCGCCCAGCAGCCCCTGCAGAAACCCCTGCCCGCGCTGGAGCGCCTGGTAGTACATGACCAGGTCCCCCAGTGTGCTCGTCCCCTGCAACGTCCGGTACGCGACAAACGCGAGACAACCGTAGATTGCCGCAGCAGCGCCGCTCTGCGCCGCAAGATCGGCGACGGAACGGCGAACCGCGATTCCCAACCGCTCCCCGCGAAGCTCCCGGCGCAAATCGCGAAAGCGGCGAATCAGCAGGGGACCGAGATCGTATAGCCGAACTTCCTTGGCATGGCCGCCGCCCGTGAGCATCCCGTGCAGGTAGCCGGCAGACCGTTCCGTCGACGTCTGTTTCCGCTGCCAACGGTACGTCGTGCCGGCATACGACACTCGCACGGCGATGCCGGGCAGAACGGCCACGAACAGGATGACCGCGACGATCCAGTGGAGCAGCACGAGCAGTGCAGCCATCGCGACCAGGGAAATCCCGTTCTGGCCGATCTGCACCAGCCCATTCACCATATGGGTGGGCCGGTAGGGCGCTTCGCGCTGGGCCCGATGCAGCGTGTCGTAGTACTGCGCGCTTTCGTAGTACTCCAGGTCGATCTCGACTGACTTGGCGTGGAGCACGTCGTTCATGTGGTCGGTGACGGCCAGGGACTGCGCTTCGCCGGCCAGCCCTGCCATCGAACGGAACAACACGCCGAGAAGGGTTGCGGCACCCATGAGGACGACGAGCCACACGACGTGTCGGGACACGGCCCCCTTGTCGGGGGCCCCCAGGCCTGCGGCCGCCGCGTCCACGATCAGCTTCATGAGATACAGCGGCAACAGCGGCAGCACGCCCTGCACCGCCAGGAGAACGCTGTTGGCAATGGTCCAGCCTCTCGCGCTTTGCCAGACGAACCGCAACGCTCTAGTCATCGGCCTTCACGACGCGTCTCTCGAGCGTCCGCTCGATCTCCTGCCAGAAGGCGCCGGACAAGCTGATGTGCAGGACGTGTGTCGGTACGGCGCGGGCCAGCGTGCAGAGGTTGTTGAAGCGCTCCGTGCGCAGCACGCGGGCGTCGTCCGTGCTCAGGCCCCACGCCATGAGCTGCGATGCCTGCTCGGCACACTCGACGAGCAGGCTGACTGCCTGCCCCGGGCCGACGGGCGTCACCCGGTCGTCGATCGCCCGCGACAGCAGGAAGATGCCCTTGAGAGGAACCGCGTGCTGTACGTCCCATGCGCCACCCGGCTCTCCCCACCGGAAACGGCTCCACGTGGGCCACGGGTGCGCCCAGCAAGTCCCCTGTGGATCCCGCACGACCAGCGTCGTGTCGTCGCACAGCGACCGCCACGACGGTGGAAGCCTGCCGCTGGCCGTGGTCTTCCCCGTCCCGCTCGGCGCGGCCAGGATCACACCGACGCCGTCCTTCTCGGCGAGGGCGCCGTGCAGGAGCACTCCGCCGCGAGTGTGTGCGTCGCGCGCAAGGATGGACGACAGCCCGAGAAGCTGGACAAACAGCCCATCGCTGCCGCCACATGAGGGCAGAACGCACTCGATGGAGCCGTCCTCTTCAACGTGGCGCGGCGCAAAGCAAGTGGCCGGCGAGCGACTCGAACGGGGGGCGTCACTCCACACGACAAGACGCCGCACATCGCCGTGGCGAGGCGGTTCGCCGGGGCCTGTCGTGCGCGTCCCTCCTGTCACCTGGGGATGTGACGCCGGCGGACTCATCATCCGCAACTGCATCGCATGACCCATGTGCGAGACGATCGATGCCGTCTCCTTGTCGCCCGGAGCAATGGCCCACCGGCGTCCGTCAACCAGGCAGAGCTCGAACTCGCGTGGGAGCGCACGCGCTGCCACAAGCACGCGAAACGGTGCCTGGATTTGCCAGTGACGTGTCGGGGCATCGTATCGCCCGATGAGTCGCCGTCCCAGCATCAACCGAAACTGGTCGTGATCCTTGTGCCGGAAGACGACGACTCTCGGCCGGAAGGGGGCAGGCAAGAACCTCGCAATCACTCCGCCGCGGGCGAGGGCGTGGTACGGGGCACGCAGGACACGAGACGCCCCGTGGCCACGGGCGCGCCGCCAACGGCACCAGCGGTTTGCCAACCGGCCCAGCAACCCGCCCGAGATGCTTCGCCGCTTCTGGCCACGCCACGCGCCCACCACCCGACCCTGAACGTCCCCGGGCTGCAGGAGGACCGCGTCCTCCCGGGAGTTGTTGTCGCCGAGTGTGGATATGCCCGTGGGGGTCACACGAACCACCCGGTGGACCATTGGCAGCGCGCTTTCCACCGAGAGAAAGAAGGCCACATCGCCAACCCGCACAGGTCTGCCGCCATACGGCCGGACCTCGATAATCTCCGGATCGCGCAAGGTCGGGTTCATGCTGGGGCCGACATATGCGGCAAGGAACTTCGTCATTGACTGCACGACCGTGCGGCCGCTGATCCCAGACGCGACGTCGGGAAGAGACCCGCTTGCTCCGCTTGTTCGCAGAACCAGTTCGGCGCCCACAGGCTGCCATTGGTGTAGTAGTTCTGGGCGACGCACGAACCCAGACAGCGGTGTTTCATCAGGCAGCGGGTGCACACGCCTTCCAGTCGCGCGGGCAGTCCTTCCCGAAGCGCCTTCAGGACGGCGTGTTCCCGCCACACCTGTGCCAGGGGGTCCTTCCCCACTTCGCCAAAGACCAGATCCGGCACCTGTTCGCCGATGCCGCACAGGGCGTAGCGTCCGCTCGCGATCACGCCCAAAATGCCGAACACCCCGCAGATCCCGCACCCGTCGTCGCTCGCGATGCGGTGGAGGGCTCTGAAGGCCATGGGGTAGAGAATGAACAGCTTCAGTCGGGTCCTTGGCGCCAGTTCCTGTTCCACATGCCGTCCCAACGCGATCAGTTCCCGGATGGCCAGCGTCTCCTGGTCTCTGTGCAACTTCTCGCCCCGCGCCGTGGGCTGCACGACGTTGAACTTGACCGAGACGGCGCCCAGCTGCTCCGCCATCTCCACGATGGCGTCCACCTGGCCGGCGTTGCTGCGCATGACCGTGAAGATGATCTGGGGACGAATGCCCGCGGCCACGAGGTTCCTCACCGCCTGTCGGGCCGCGTCGAAGGACCCCGGCACACCGCGCACCCATTCATGGGTCGCGGCGTCCGATCCGTCGATACTCACCGACACGAATCGATCTGGAGACCTGGCGATATCAGCGGCGATTGCCGGTGCGCACAGCACGCCGTTGGTCTCGATGATCAACCGCAACCCTTCACGCCGGACGATCTCCAGCAAGTCGGTGAAGCGGGGATGCCACAACGGTTCGCCGCCCGTGAGCTTGACGCCGGTCAGCCCCAACGGCCTGGCTTCGCGGATGGCCGTCTCGAACAGCTCAACCGGCAACGTGGGGCGGTGGTTGCCTCCGGCATCGAACGCCGGCCCCATCCAGCAATGACGACACGCCAGGTTGCAGCCTTCGGTCAGATAGAAGTACAGGGTGTTGATCGCCGGCGTTCCGGTCTGTCCCGTCTTCGGCTGCGTCATGCCATCCGGGGACGTCATGGAATCGTGCCTCCCTCCACCAGGAACCGTCGCAGACAAGCATCAGGACTTGGATGGTCGACATGGCCGACGATCGTGTAGGCCAGCCCCGGACAGTTGCCGGTGCAGTACGGGATGTAGGGGCAACCAGCGCAGAACTCAAACGCCGTCAGCGGGATCATCCGTCGGCTGCGGAGCTGGTTCAGAAGCGGGCTGTGGTGCCATATTCCCGCCAGCGAATCCTGATTGATCCGCCCCAGTTCGCCGTGGGCCAGCATGCTGCAGGCCACAATGGTGCCGTCGGCGCGCACGGCAATCTTGCTGCTCGGGCAGCCGCACCCGGTCAGGCGGCCCCGTTCGGGCATGGCCGGCACGCCCCGTGCCCGTGCGTCCTCCATCAGGCGCCAGGTGCGCCCGTCAGACAACGGGCCGGCGTTCGCCGAAATGAGGCCAGGGTATTCCTCGGCCAGGCGCAGCAATGTCGCCATCGCCAACTGGCGCTCCGGAATGGTCAGCATGACGTCGTCCGCATTCAGACGGCAGGTGCCCAGGTACGAGGCCGCGTTGGTGCTGAAGCCCGGGAGCCCCAGATCCTCTAGAAGCAGGCGAGCGATGTTCTCCAGATCGCCGACATTGTGACGATGAACGGTGACACGCACCGCCACGTGCACGCCATGACGCTGCAGCGTCCGAATGCCACGCATCGCGCCATCGAACGCCCCGCGTCCGCGGCAGGAGTCGTGTACCGCCGCAGTGGAGCCGTCCACCGAAATCTGGACGCACTCGCAGCGGCCCGTGTCGCAGACAAAGCGCGCCATCTCGTCGTCGATGAGCGCCCCGTTCGAGAGGAGGGTGAAGCGCATCCGGTTCCGGACGATGCCCCCAAGAAGCACGGGCAAGTCCTTCCGGATGAACGGCTCTCCGCCCGCAAGGGTGACGTCCATCACGCCCAGCGCACCCAGTTCGTCAAAGAACGTGAGCCACTCGCCGGTAGGCAAGTCCCGATACTCCACCGCCTGGTTATGGAAGAAGTAGCAGTAGCGGCAGCGCAGATTGCAGCGGGCGGTGATGTCGATGTCCACCTTGCGGGGGGTGCGCATGACCTGCGGCAGGCCTGCACCGCCTCGCTCGTCAGCGGCGCGGTCGACGAGGGGTGTCGGTGAGCGCATAGCCCACGAAACCGTACTCCGCCAGCGTGCTGACAAATGCGCCGATTTCCTCCAAGCCGCCGGCGGGAACGCCTTCGAACGTGCGATCGATCTCCTCGACGATCTCCTCGAGACTCCTCCTGCCGTCCATCTGTTTCCAGACCTCCACGCCGACAGGGTTGGTGCCCACGGCGGCGGCCGTGTCCGGGTTGAAGAGGATGGCCCAGTCGTCGAACTCCTCGCGGAGCACAACGACGGGGCTGGCGATCGGCCTATCGGTCGGGTTCATTCAATTGTCGTCCCGGCAGAGCATGCGCTGTGAGCATTGCCGCCGGTAGCAGTGCACGCAGCAATCACTGCCACGCCGCCAGCTGTACAGGCCGTGTAGGCCGCATTGCCGGTGCTGGTGCAATACGAGGCCGCAGCTCCTCCCGCCGTGCAGTAGTCCGAACTGGCGTTTGACCCGGCTGAACAATAGCCGGTCCCCTTGGCCAGCCCGCCCAGAAGAACGACAGTCGGAGCCTCGTACTTCGGCCTGCCCCGCCCGTTGTCCGACATGCCGAGGCCTCCTGTCCGAATCTGACTGCCCTGAACAGACGATACCCGGGCGTCAGCGTTGGACGTGTTCAAAAGTGAACAGGTGGGACCTGGTCCGTTCCCGCGTCGCGGACGACCGGCTAGCGGGTCAGATACGCCGCCAGGTTCGCCAGCATCATCGGCACCGCCCGAGGAGCGCGGGTGAGGCGCACCGCTGAGGCGGCCAGCACCTTCTCCACTCTCGCCCCCCAGTCGGGGTTGCGGCTGAGGCGGCCGATCGTCAGCAGATTCCGCACGGTGACCGCTGTCGCCGACGGCTCGGCACCGTCGTAGTCCTCGCGCAGCCTGAGCAGGATCGAGGGATCTGCGCCCGTCGTGCTGTACCAGGCGCTCCCCTGTTCATCGAGGAACCGTTCGTCCTGCCGGCGCTGCAGCGCCAGCGCCCAGTCCAGCCACTCGCCATTGTCGATGGCCTCGCCCAGGGCAAGGGCGCCCCAGACCGCGCCGGCGTAGTCCTCCGCGAAGCCCTCGACGGCCACATCGCCGTCGCCACACCGCCGGAACAGCACGCCGTCCGATTCCCGCCACATGCGGGTCCGCATGAACGTGGCGGCCCGCTCCGCCGCATCGAGGTAGTCCGACCGCCCGCGGACCATGCCTGCGCGCGCCAGCGCCGCGATCATCATCCCGTTCCACGCGGTCAGCACCTTTTCGTCGCGATGCGGCCGGGGGCGCTTCGCACGCGCGTCGAACATCCGCCGGCGGGCGGACGACAGGCGCGCCCCCACTTCCTCGACCGGGAGGCCGAACGCGGCCGCCAGGTCGTCGATCCCGCGCGCCTGGTACAGGAGATTGCCCGTTCCGAATTCGTCCTGCGGATCGAACGGTGCGTTGCCGTCCTTCTCCACCCCGAAGTATGCCCGCACCAGATCGGCGTCTGCCCCGAGCAGCGCCCCGAGTTCGTCGAAGCCCCAGAGGTAGAACGCGCCCTCGGCCTTGTGCGCATCGGCCGACCCGGCCTGCTCCAGCGGCAGGCTGTCGGCGTCCTCCGCCGAGTAGAATCCGCCTTCCGGCGCCGTCATCTCGCGCACGACGTAGTCCAGCGTTTCCTCGGCGATCTCCGCGAACCGGGGCTCGCTGGTGGCGTCGAACGCCTCGATGTACGCCAGCGCGAGTTGGGCCTGGTCGTACAACATCTTCTCGAAGTGCGGCACACGCCACGCCGCGTCCACGCTGTAGCGATGGAACCCGCCGCCCACATGGTCGCGGATCCCGCCGCACGCCATGGCGTCGAGCGTAGCCTTCGCCATCTCGCGCGCAGCCGTGTCGCCGGTGCGACCGGACTCTCCCAGCAGGAACAACAGCTCAGTCGGACGAGGGAACTTGGGCGCTCCGCCAAAGCCGCCGCGCGCGCGGTCGAAGGCCGCGCTGTACTGCGCGACCGCCGCCGTCAGCGCCTCCGGCCCGGGTGCGGTTCCGGCCGCATCAATCTCCAGTGACGTCTTCAGCCGCGCGAGAATGCCGTCGGCCGATGCGGCGATACCGGCGCGATCGGCCTTCCAGACGCGCGTGATCTCAGCCAGCACGTCGAGGAACCCGGGGCGTCCGCCCCGCGACTCCGGCGGGTAGTACGTCCCGCCGTGGAACGGCTTGAGATCCGGCGTCAGCCACACGCTCATCGGCCAGCCGCCCGACCCCGTGGTCGCCTGCACGAACAGCATGTAGACACGGTCCACATCGGGCCGCTCCTCGCGATCGACCTTGATGCAGACGAAGTCCCGATTGAGCACGTCAGCCACGGCCTGACGCTCGAACGACTCGTGTGCCATCACGTGGCACCAGTGGCACGTCGAGTAGCCAATCGACAGGAAGATGGGCTTGTCGCCGAGGCGGGCGGCCTCGAAGGCCTCCGTGCCCCAGGGGTACCACTCGACCGGGTTGGCGGCATGCTGCCGCAGGTAGGGACTGTGTTCGCGGGCGAGCCGGTTCATTCTGTTACGACGCGTTGACGGGCTGCGGAGGTTCCTGCCGTGACCGGCGCAGGCGCGCGAAGGCCGCCGTGAACTCGACGCCGTACAACAGGATGACCGCGGAGATGTAGACCCAGAGGAGGAACCACACCACCGTCGCAATCGATCCGTGGATGCTGGACTTCGCCCAGACGCGCAAATACCAGGAGAACGATTCGAACGCCACGCGCCAGAGTAGCGCCGTCAGCACGGCGCCCGGCCACACGTCGCGGAGACGCACCTTCGTGTTGGGCACGAAGTAGAAGGTCATGCCGACAATCACCACGAACACCCCGAACGCCACGAGCGGCCACGCCCAACCCTGCAGGATGGCCAGCCGCGGAAAATCGCTCACGAGCCTCGTGAACCACAACGCGCCCTGGAGCTTCGACGTGCCGAGCAGCACCAGGGCCGCGAACAGGAGCACGACGGCGACGGCCATCATGAGCATGGAAAACAGCCGGTGCGCCCAGAAGCTGCGCGGCCGCTCAACAGCCCACGCATGATTCACCGCCGTGCTGACCGCCCCGAACACCCCCATCGACGCCCAGACGAGGGCCAGCAGCCCGCCCACGCCAAGGTGCGCTCCGGTCGTCCGGAACGAGTCCATCTGGCTCGCGATGAAATCGGGTTGCGCCGGGAAGTACCCGAGCACCATTTCGAGGACGTGATCGCGCACGGCCTGTCCGGCCTCGAACGACCCCATCAGCGAAAACGCCACCAGGAGAAACGGCAGGAACGACAGCAGGGCGTAGTACGCGATCGACGCCGCGTGCGTCAGATCGTCGCTGCTGTACAGGATTTCAACGATGGCACGCCAGGCGGCGCGGCCCATCAGGATGAGCCCGTCCTCGGCCTGCCGGGACAAACGACGGATCCGCTCGACGACGCGAAGCATCACGACCAGGTGAACCTCGCCACGGGGCCAGAGCGGCCGTCAGTACATCACCGGCGGTCGGGCCGGTGTCCGGGTGGGCATGGGTCGCCGGAGGTCTTCGATGGCCGTCCAGCCTTCCTGGGCGGCAAGCCGAGCCTTGTCGACGGCCGACCGCAGATGCCGGAGCTCCCGCAACACTTCGTCCATCCCGGGCTCCAGCCGCTCGCGGACGCGGCTCCCATCCTCCGTCAGGAAGAGATAGCCGCCGATGCCCCCGGCAATGGCTCCGAGCACGGCCGACAGGAACACACGCGACCGATCGTCCACGACGCCTCCTTGCGCAGGCCGAATCCAGCCGGCCGCACAGCGACAACATATCCGATCGCGCGGTGCAGTTCCAAGCGCACCGCGAAAGGCGGGTATAATCCTGACTACTCTCATGGACGTCCTCGACACGCACGTACAAACGGCGAGCCCCGAGTTTTCGGCGAATCGCCAGTATTTCGAACGACTGCTCTCGGACCTGCGCGGCCGCCTGGATCTCGTCCGGGCTGGCGGCGGCCCGAAGTACATGAAGCGTCACCGGGACCAGGGCAAGATGCCGGTGCGCGAACGCATCGAACGCCTGCTCGATCCCGGATCGCCGTTTCTCGAACTTTCGCCGCTCGCGGCCTGGGACCTCTACGACAACGAGGCACCGGCGGCCGGTGTGATCACCGGCATCGGCCGCGTCTCGGGCCGCGACGTGATGATCGTCGCCAACGACGCCACGGTGAAGGGCGGTTCGTACCTCCCGCTGACGGTCAAGAAGCACGTCCGCGCCCAGGACGTTGCGCTCCAGAACCGGCTTCCCTGCGTCTACCTGGTGGACTCCGGCGGGGCCTTCCTGCCGCTGCAGGCCGACGTCTTCCCCGACCGCGATCACTTCGGGCGGATCTTCTACAACCAGGCCCGGATGTCGGCGGAGCGTATCCCCCAGATTTCGGTCGTCATGGGATCGTGCACCGCGGGCGGCGCGTACGTGCCCGCGATGTCGGACGAGGCGATCATCGTCAAGGGCACTGGCACGATCTTCCTGGGGGGCCCGCCGCTGGTGAAGGCCGCCACCGGGGAGGAGGTCACGGCCGAGGAACTGGGCGGCGCTGACGTCCACACCCGCCTGTCAGGCGTCGCCGACTACTTCGCCGAGGATGACGAGCACGCGATCCGCCTGGCGCGGACCATCGTGTCAACGCTGAACTCAACGAAGCATCTGCCGGGCGACGTGACGACGCCCGAAGATCCGCTCTACGACCCCGGCGAGATCTACGGCATCGTCCCGGCGGACACCCGCACGCCGTACGACGTCCGCGAGGTGCTCGCGCGCATCGTGGATGGTTCCCGCTTCGACGAGTTCAAGGAACGGTACGGCGCCACGGTGGTGACGGGGTTCGCCCGGCTGCACGGCTTCCTGGTCGGCATCGTCGCCAACAACGGCGTCCTGTTCTCCGAGTCGGCGCTCAAGGTGACGCACTTCATCGAACTCTGCAACCTCCGCGGCATTCCGCTCGTGTTCCTGCAGAACATCACGGGCTTCATCGTCGGCAAGCAGTACGAGCGGTCGGGGATCGCCAAGGACGGCGCCAAGATGGTGCACGCCGTGGCCAACTCCGTCGTGCCGAAGTTCACCGTGATCATCGGCGGGTCGTTCGGCGCCGGCAACTACGGCATGTGCGGGCGTGCCTACGAACCCCGCCTCCTCTGGATGTGGCCCAACGCGCGCATCTCCGTGATGGGCGCCGAGCAGGCCGCAGGCGTGCTGACCACGGTCAAGCGCGACCAGATGGCGCGCGAAGGGCGGGACATGACGCCCGCCGAGGAACAGGACATCCGCCGGCCGATCATCGAGAAGTACGAGCGGGAAGGATCGCCCTACTACTCGTCGGCGAGACTCTGGGACGACGGCATCATCGAGCCGGCCAGGACGCGCGACGTGCTGGCGCTCGGCTTGTCGGCGGCGTTCAACGCCCCTATTCCCGACGCCCGCTTCGGCGTCTTCCGGATGTGACGTGGCCTTCGAACACCTGCTGCTTGCACGCGAGGGCCCGGTCGAACGCGTCACCCTGAACCGGCCCGACGTGCGCAATGCCTTCAACGAAACGCTCATCGACGAACTGACCAGGTGGGCCGCGTCGTGCGCGGCTCCCGGCGCGCCGCGGATCGCCGTGCTCGGCGGCGCCGGGCCCGCG
>Ga0334722_10002029_pt1 | contig 23580 bp, 26 predicted proteins | sample C3_bottom_MG_FD_207210 | JGI IMG/M metagenome (GOLD analysis project Ga0334722, IMG submission 207210) | Sediment microbial communities from Yellowstone Lake, YNP, Wyoming, USA - C3_bottom | ecosystem: Environmental > Aquatic > Freshwater > Lake > Sediment | place: USA: Wyoming | collected... | reverse complement strand
AGCTTTGTTTATCCTTACATTACTGTCGGATGCAATTTTAGCTAAATTATATAAAAATTCTGCTATTCTCTTTGTTTGAGGAAATTCCGCATCCAAAGTATTTAACTGTTCTTTCGTACTTTGGATCTCCTGATCGATTTTATTTATTTCTCTCGCATAGGAACGAAGAGTTGCCGTATCTTTTTCTAATTTAATGATATCAGACCTCACCATATTAATTTTTTCAATCTGGGGGATTAAAAAATAATTTATATAGATTACAAAAAGTATTACAATTAAGCCTCCTATTAAAAAGAAATTTTCTCTTTTGGTTAACCTCACTATATCACATCCTTATTTATATTGCCACTTCATTTTAAAAGCTATTGAAAACTCATAGACACCCAATTCCTTATTATAATTCACATAAACAATATTTCCGTCAAACAGATACTGAAAGTTTTTAAAACCTTCCATAAAGGTTACAAGTTTTTCATAATTTGAAGTATAACCGTATATATTTAAATTATTGGTATCCCCATATATTTTCTTCAATTTTACCCCATCCGGCAATACGCTTATAACGTCGTCGAGAACAGTAGACCACATAATGTTCATGGACTTTATCGAATCGGCCAATTGTTTCTTATTCTCAAGCTCTGCCCTCAGTTTTTTTAGAGTATTTAACTTTTCTTCCACCGATTTTTCTTTTTTATACTCCGACTCTGCAACAATTTTTTTATTATAATAATCTTTAAAAATAATATTAGGTATTGAATAAATTATTATCGAGAACAGTAAAACCATGATCATATAAAAATACTTCTTCTTTGTTTTTTCCTTTTTAAGCCTGGATTCTTTTATTGTTTGAGGCAAGAGATTAATATCCTTCATCATCCTACTCCTCTCGTATAACAACCCCAATGGCATTTAACAAAAATGGAATATTTTTTTCATCTTTTAATGATATTTTATCATTAAAGAAATTACAATCTATAACTTTCGTTGGTACCTTAAACCATTTGAAATAAATATCGGTTATGCCGTTAATAAGTGATGTCCCGCCATACAGAAATATCTCGTTTACAGGACTGTTGAGATTGGAAGAGCAGTATTCGAATATCCTATTCAAATCCATAAAAAAATTGTTAATCATAGGAACTACGGACTCTCTGAGCTCTTCTTTAGCATCCGTTACATCCGTGAGATCAAGGTGTTTAATCTTTATTTCTTCCGCCTCTTCGAAATTAAGATTATACAGATTAGCTATAGACTGTGTTAAGTCAAAACCTCCAAAGGAAAGCAATCTATTAATTAAAAGTGTATCACCCTTAAATATGGAAACATTCGTATACCTATCTCCCATATCAATAAAAGCTCTCACGTTATTTTTACCGTCAACAAGGTTATATTTTTTAATCAGCTTTAAAATACAATTGGTGTGTATATCAATGGCTTTCAAATGAATATTAACGCTTTCTATAAGTTGGACATATTTTTCAACTATAGCGTTTGCAACGGCTACCACCAGTAGATTATAGAACTTTCCACTGTTATCTTCCAATTCCTCTAAAATCTTGAAATCAACAACATAATTATCAAGTGTCATCGGTATATACTGCTGCAGCTCTAAATCCAAATAGTCTTTTATTTCTTTAATGGGCATTTTGGGAATTTTTATAATTCGTGTTATAAGCCTTTCGTCATTTATTGTCAAATAAACATCTTTTGCCTTTTTAAAACTCTTTAAAATATCGTTAAGAATATTCAACATCTCTTTATCATCTTCTGTTTCACCGTTTTTCAATCCCTTCGGTATGGATTTGATAATATAATCACTTACAACCTCATTTTTAAAAAATACAACCTTTATATTTTTCGTACCTATATCCATTCCAATTTTAAATTTATTAAACATATGTTCCCCCCTATAAGTCGTTATTATGGTTTGGATTGTTTTTTACCTTTTCTATCCCCTTTATTATAGCTGCAATAATATCTGCCCTGAATTGCTGAACCAAAACATTGGTGCTCACAAAGACTTCACCCCTATATGTAGACACATAAAGAGGCTTGAGATTATTTAAAGCTATAGCAACTATATCCTCCCTGCATTTTTCGCATTTACATATATCAAACTCCTTTAATACGTCGTCCAACATCCATCGGACCGCATCTTCCATATAATTTTTTACAGGCATAAAAACCCCCCTTACTTTACTTCCCATTTAAGAACCTGAATTGGTTCGGAATTCTCGGTATCATCGATCTCCTTTTTTGATGGGTCTACAATATAACCTCTCAAAAGAGGCAAAGCCCTATCCTTCACGCTGGATTGTATATAACTAACTTTCATTGGTGAAGATAAAGAACTGTTATATAAAACAACACGGCCCTTGGCTATGATAATTCCCTTTATATCGGTATAATCAACATACACATCGCCATCAGTAAAAATAATACCTTCGAAAGTTTTATTTTTATGGGTTCTTATTTCTACTCCCTGTCTGGCTATTATAACGTCCAGGGCTTTTTCCTTATCCAGAACATATCTACCATTGGTCACAACCATTTTATTATCCTGATACTCCGGAAGATTGGAAATTAAATCAGGAAATACCATGGTATCTTTATTTTGAATAACCCTTCTACCCCAACTCAGAAAATTAAAATTTCCAGCGATACCTGAGCTTAAGGTATCACCCTCCAAAATAGGATAAATGAGATTAATATAATCACGTCCTTCAATTACATCCTTGGTAGCAATTACATAATTTATTAGATCGTCCAACGTATAGACATTGGAATTAATTAGGGGTAGATCAGATACATTTTTTAAATTAATTTTCAATATGACATTTGCAACCTTTTCTGATTTTGAATAAGTCCCTTTGGCATTGACTGTTACCGTAAAATCATCTTTATTGTAGGATATGCTAATTATTTTAAACTTACCGTTTTGGTCTAAGTTTTCCTCCACTCCTATTAAAGGGTTTAGTATCCCATTAATACGATTGGACACATAGTTTTTTATATCCTCAAGAAGCAAATCCGCAGATTTTCTATTTTGAGGAGGCAAATTAAGATTATCCCTTATAATTTGATTTACTCCTTGCTGAATGGAATTTACATTGTTTTTCAACTCTGCGATAACCTTCTCTATGCCGGATTCAGCAGCATAGGTAGCATTAGTACTGTTCTGGTAATAGGTAGATATCTTGAATTCGGTAAAGGCTAACTCTAGTATTGCTATTCCCAATATAGAAAGAACCATGACAGCTAAAAGAACCATAATAAGAGCAGAACCTTTATTAGTTTTCATAAAAACACCTTACCTTCTAAGGCTCAAAGTCGAGGTCAAAGAGTAAGTATCCGAACCTTCTTTTGAAATGATGGTAATCTTAATAATTTTTTTGCTCTGATCATAACTAACTTGAAAATCTTCTATATAATTTGCTATTTCATGACTATCATCATCCAGACATAGACTTTTTTTATTGGGTGAGTAATAAAAACGCTTTCCATCCACAACTATGGTTTTATCGTCTCTAACCTCTATTTTTGTAGAATCATTTACACTCCTAATTTCTCTTACAATATATTCCATTGCAAACCTGGCACTCTGCTGAGCTGTAATTCTATTTTCAGTAGAAATATATGATCTGACGCCAGCAAAATACAAAGCAATAATTACCGATAATACAATACCTAATATAGCCATTACTACAAGAAGCTCTATCAGTGTAACACCGTGAAACTTTTTATTCATAACAACCATCCCTAAAAAGATTATAGTTTACTTCTTACATAATTTATAACATCACTTAACGTATAGTGTTGCATATTCTTGAAATGATCGACAACATCGTAAATAAACTGCCAAGCATAGGTAAAACCGCGTGTAATATTTAGATATAAAAACAGTACGATTAAATAAATAGCTATAATTATAACAGTTATATCGTTTAATATTTTATTTATAACCTCAAATATATCCTTGGGAGGATTTACACCGGAGCCTCCGCCCCCGCTACCTCCTCCACCATTTCCTCCACCGCCACTCCCACCTGTTCCTCCGCCACCTCCACTCGGTAGGCTCTGGCCGGAAACATAAGACACCATGCTGTAAACCTTGCTGGCATCATTTTTTGGATAAACCGATACCTTAACCTTATATAGATTACTATTCAGTTGTTCTATTTCGGGAGGCATTATAATAAAATTATCCTCTTCTCCCTGAACATTCGTATCGCCGCTTTTAATTCTTTCAAAGGTATTCTGAAGTACCGTCACAGCCTTAGTTTTTATAGAAGCATCACTGTTGGTTTTAACAGAAATGGAAAATAGACCAAGAATAACAGTTGCTACTATACCCAAAATAGCAACAGCTATAACTATTTCAATAAGAGTCATTCCTTTATATTTCTTCAAAATCATATTAACCTCTCCCTAAAAAGGGGTTTTTATCTTTACTCTGCCTGTTACGGGTATAACCGTAATTTCGTATAGCTTATTATTAAACTTTAAAGTAATGGTTCCACCCATGGAAGGTGCGCCTGACTCCGAATAGTAGAACCTATTATCAATAAAATTAGTGCTTACAATATCAACATTTTTAGGTAATTTTCTATATAAAATCACCTTTGGCGATGGATTATCCGGTTTGGTAATATAATATACTTCCGAAGAAGGAAAAAAGCATACGGTATAAGGTATCTTCTCACCAACGGATAGCTCTTGTGCCATTCTTATGTCAGAAAGCAACTGATAAACAGCAGACCTAAAACCCATATAATTAGAATAAGAAATATAGGATTTCGTTGAGGGTACCAATATCAACAACAATATAATAAAAACAGACATAACTATTAAAAGTTCTATAGCAGTAAAACCTCTTCTACCTACCATTATACCATATCCTTCCTAAAAACCTATATACCAAAAATACCACCTTAAAATATCATTTCCAAATAAAATAGATAAAAGAGTAGCAAGACTTATAAAAGGAGCAAAAGGAACATAATCTCTTCTGGATTTTAACCCCAAAATAATGAGTAATATCCCCGCAATACCACCTAATAGAAAGGATAGGAAAAGCGTCAAAAGGGTTAGTCTTAATCCCAAAAAGGAGCCTATCATTAAAAATAGAAAGAAATCTCCCATCCCCATACCTTTTGTAAATATTATTATAAGTAAAATAAAACCGCTTCCTATAGTTGCTCCCCAAAAAGCATCAAGTAACCTGTCCAAACCAAACAAAGCATAATAAGATATCGAAAAAATAATACCTGAAAAAATTAGAATATTCGGTATTAATTTGTGCTCCAAATCAATGAAGGAAATAATTATTAAAAGAGATGACAAAACAATATATTTAAGAAATTCTTTTGAATACCCAAATTTATAAAACAGAATTAAAAACAGAAGTCCAGTTAATAATTCAACCAAAGGATATCTTACGGAGATAGTACCTTTACAAAATCTACACTTTCCTCTTAAAAATATAAAACTAAAAATAGGTATCAAGTCTATGGATTTTAATCTATTGCCACAATTCGGACAATGGGAAGGAGGAAATAAGATAGATTCATTTTTAGGTATTCTATAAATACATACGTTAAAAAAACTACCGAATATTAAACCCAACACAAAAATCAAAAAATAAATCATATCTAACCTCCAAAAGTAAATAGAAATACAAGACATATACTGCGAAGGTATATGTCTTGTATTTATTGTAATAAATTAAATATTATGGATATAAAACATTACCATTTTGATCTTTTGCTCTTACAGTAGCTTTTCCGTTATTATCAACTGTAAGATAAAAATCATCTCCATTGGACATTTTAGGTACCTTATTCAAATACCCACTATCAACCAATGCTTGTATACTAGCAGGAGCACTACCTTGTTCTATGAAATATCTTTCAGCAGCCTCACCTATAATCTTAGCATTGGCTTTATCTGTTGTTTGCTTTGCGTTTGTCAAAGATGTACTTACTCTCGGCACTACAAGAGTTGCCAAAATACCGAGGATAGCAATAACTATTACAAGTTCGATAAGAGTAAAACCTTTATTTTTCCTATTTATAAGCTTTACAAACCTCTTATACATGAGTTCACCTCCTTTCTAATAACCGATTTTACCCATAAGTTCATAAATAGGTAGAGCAATAGATACAACCACAAAACCTACTACCAGAGCTAAGGCAATTATTATCAATGGCTCTATCAAAGATGCCATTTGATTAACCGTATTTTCAACCTCGTTATCAAAAAAATCGGCGGTTTTTTCCAGCAATCTATCCAGGGCACCCGATTCTTCACCAATTGAAACCATTTGTATTACCATAGGGCTGAAAATTTTCATGTTATTTAAAACCTTTGAAAGACTGTTGCCCTTCTTTACAAGTTCCTTAGCATCTTCCAGGTTATCAGAAATAATCTTATTATCCACCACCTTCGATAATATATCCAATGATTGAATTATTGGCACACCGCTATTTAATAGGATTCCAAGGGTTCTTGTAAACTGAGATGTGATAACCTTAGTATAAAATTTTTTATAAAACGGCAGAGTAAGCTTGAGCATATCCTTCTGATAAGATCCTTTTTCGCTATTTATATATTGTTTCACTAAAAAGTATATGATAACAAGTAACCCTAAAATAACATACCAATAATTATTAAAAATATTACTTATCTTTAACAATATTCGAGTTGGAAGGGGCAAAACCGCTCCAACACTTGCAAAAAGCGATACAAATGTCGGCAAAACATAGGTTATCAGAAAAACTACTATCATAAAAGCAACAATTGTTACCATAATCGGATATGTCATGGCAGCTTTTATCTTCTGCTTAAGCCTATATTCCTTTTCATAGTGATTAGCTGCTCTCTCCAAAACCTTATCAAGGTTACCGCTGGCTTCACCGACTTCAATCATGTTTATTAAAAAAAGCGGGAATATGTCTCTATAATTTTTAAGGGTTTCGGTAAGGCTTTTCCCCTTCTGAACATCTTCATATATTTCGCCAAGAGCCTTTTTTAATGTATTACTTTCCGATTGTTTCTTCAGTATATCCAGACATTCTATTATTGAAACACCAGAAGTAATAAGAGTAGCAAACTGTCTGCAGAATACAGCTATATCCCTTATCCTTACTTTTCTATATCTGAAATAATCCAAAAGATCCTTTCCCTCGTAATATTCTTCGAGATATAAAGGATAATAGTTTTGTTCTCTTAAATGGTTCAAAACATAATTCTTGTCATCAGCCTCATATAGACCTTTTATCAGTTTACCTTGTCGATCCCTGGCCTTATATTTATAAAGTGGCATATTTTCACCTCTTATTACGTACATATGTATTTACCGAGAGTTTCTATATCTACTGCATAAGTCATGGCTTCTTCATAAGAAATAAGGCCTCTCTTATAAAGTTCGGCAATTGACATATCCATGGTATGCATACCATATTTGGCACCGGTCTGAATTGCATTCTGTATCTGATGCGTCTTGCCTTCCCTTATAAGATTTCTGATGGCAGGTGTTGCTACCATTATTTCTGTGGCAACCACTCTTCCCGAACCATCCTTTTTGGTCAAAAGCTGCTGGGATATTACTCCCTCTAAAACGGTGGACAACTGAATTCTAACCTGCTGCTGTTGATGAGGTAAAAACACATCTATAATCCTATCAATTGTCTTAGCAGCTCCAACGGTATGTAATGTTGAAAGTATAAGATGGCCGGTTTCAGCTGCCGTTATCGCGGTTTGTATTGTCTCAAGATCCCTCATCTCACCGACCAAAATAACATCCGGATCCTGTCTCAAAGCTGCTCTAAGGGCACTGGCAAAATTCTTAGAATCATAACCTATTTCTCTCTGGTTAACTATGCTTTTATTATGTCTGTGCAGATATTCAATAGGGTCTTCGAGTGTCAATATATGACAGTTCCTTTCATTATTTATAAGATCAATCATTGCTGCAAGGGTAGTGGATTTACCACTTCCCGTTGGCCCTGTTACAAGTATTAATCCCCTTGTCTTTCTTGCCAACTCTTTTACAACATTCGGTAATCCCAGTTCCTCAATAGTCGGAATCCTTAACGATACAACCCTTATAGCTATACTATAAGTACCTCTTTGTCTGTAAACGTTTATCCTGAAACGTCCAAGCCTTGAGACCGAAAAAGAAAGATCCAATTCGCCGTTTTCTTCTAATAAAAGCTTTTGTTTTTCATTTAACAACTGCTCCACAAAAATCTCGGTATGAGAAGGTTGCAATGGCGGATATTCATTAATTCTAATAAGTCTCCCGTTAAGTCGAATAACCGGCGGTATCCCAACCGATATATGTAGATCGGAAGCCTTAAGGTTGACAGTATATTCCAAAAGTTTCCTTATATCCATTTCCATATTATTTAATCCTCCATACCCCAAACTCTTACAAATTCCTCCACCGTTGTTATACCTTTTAAAACCAAATCCACACAATTATTCCTAATGGTCTCCATACCATTTTTTAAAGAAAGCTCCTTTAGAACATCCGAAGATGCCTTATTATTTATCAATTCCCTGTGTTCCTTGGTGACTTCCATTATTTCGTGCACAGCAGTCCTTCCCTTATAACCTGTTTTATTACATACTGGACATCCCTTTCCTCTATACAACCTGTCAATTTTCATCCCGGAAACGCCCAAATATTTCAATTCATGTTCTGAAGGAATATAACCTTCCTTACACTCATTACAAATCCTTCTAACAAGTCTTTGAGCAATAACCGCCATAAGAGAAGAAGATACCAGATAGGGCTCTATTCCCATATCTATTAATCTGGTCACACTGCTTGCCGCATCATTTGTATGAAGCGTGGATAATACCAAATGACCTGTAATAGCAGACCTTATCGCTATCTCTGCTGTTTCTCTATCCCTTATCTCTCCTATCATAATAATGTTTGGATCCTGTCTCAATATGCTCCTCAAAGCATTGGCAAAGGTCAAACCCACCTTTTCGTTCACCTGCACCTGATTTATACCATCTATGGAATATTCAACAGGATCTTCGACGGTAATTATATTTTTGGAAACGGTATTTAAATAATTTAGCATGGTATATAATGTCGTAGTCTTTCCACTTCCGGTAGGACCCGTTATCAATATCAACCCATACGGGATTTTTAATAAATTTTCGAAAATCTTTAAATTTTTTTCACTAAGGCCCAAATCACCAATCTTGAATATAAAATTACCCTTATCCAATATTCTGATTACGGTTTTTTCACCATAAATTGTCGGAAGAACCGAAATCCTAAGATCCAAATTTTTACCGTTTACCTTTAACTCTATCCTTCCATCCTGCGGCAACCTCTTTTCTGCAATATTCAAATTTGCCATTATTTTGATCCTGGTAATTATCGGACCGAGCGTATGCTTTTCCAAATGCATGATATCCTGAAGTTGTCCGTCTATCCTAAATCTAATTCTTATATCCCTTTCAAAGGGTTCTATATGAACATCGCTGGCCCTGGATTTTACCGCCTGTTCCAGAATTGAATTCACCAATCTTACAGCCGGAGCATTTTTTATTTCATCTATATTCTTGTCATCCTGGTTTACAGACTCGTATTCCTTTTCAAAGTCCTTCATTGCTTCTTCTGCTGAAGTTTTACCATAAAACCTATCAATTGCTTCTAAAATCTCTTCTTCATAAGCTATAAGAGGTTTTACCTTTAACTTAGTAATAAGAGCAACGTCATCTATAGCAAATATATTTAAAGGATCGCTCATAGCAACAAACAAAGAGTCTTTTTCTTTTTTCACCGGTATTAAAATATACTTTTTCGCCACACTTTCAGGAACAAGTTTGACCGCCTCGGGATCTACAAAAAACTTGCTAAAATCAATGTGCGGTATTCCAAGCTGGAATTCGAGAACCTCTATAATCTGCTTTGGAGTAACAAATCCTTCCTTTACCAAAATTTTCCCCAGCTTTTCACCGGTTTCCCTCTGAATTTTTAGAGCATGCTCGAGCTGTTCTTTTGTTATTATTCCTGCAGATATTAAAATATCTCCCAATTTTCTCTTTTCAACCATCAACAACACCTCTAAAACAATAAAACCGACAAACTGATACAGTCAGTCGGTTGCACCACCACATCATCACAGCATAAGGTGCCCAAATATAGCTGTGAATCATCTGCCCCTGACATATTAAAATTTATTACAATAGTTCTACAGAAACTAAAAAAATCCTTCTTTTTTTAATTCTTTAATAATACATTTTTCTAAATTATCATCTAAATTACCCCAAATTTTTTGAGCCTCTATTGCCTGGAAAACAAGCATATCCTTACCATCGTAGGATGTTATACCAAAATCTTTGGCTACATGAAACAAAGAATTTCTCGGCGTATTATAGAGTATATCGTATATAATCGCATCTTTTTTGAGATTATTTAAATTTAAATATCTAAAAAAATCATTGTCTGACGTCATTCCCATAGAAGTCGCATTCACCAACAGGTCCACTTCGGAAAGATAATTACGAACATTATAAATACTATCCGCTATACAGCTTATCCCGGAAACCTCTTCCAGTTCCTTCTTTAAGGAAAAAGCCTTTTCTTGGGATCTGTTTAATATATAAATGGTCTTGGGCTTTCTTATAAAGATAGAAAATAAAATAGATCTTGCCGCACCGCCAGCCCCCAATATCATAATATTTTTATCTTCTATATGAATTCCTCTGTAATTTAAAGCCCTTATAAAACCTATACCATCTGTATTAAAACCACTAAGCTCCTCACCATTTATTTTAACGGTATTCACAGCACCAATCCTTTGAGCCTCATCGGATATTTTATCAAGATACTTCATTATCATTATTTTAAAAGGATGCGTAACATTAAAACCCAAAAAACCTAAAGCTTTCATACCCAATACAGCTTCCCTCAAAGTATGGGGTTGTATAGAAAAAGCGAGATATTGAAAATCCTTTTTAAGCACTTTAAAAATCAAATTATGTATACCGGGTGATAAACTGTGTTTCACCGGATTTCCGATAAGAGCATAATATTTCATAAGCAATCCCTTCTATAGTGTTTTAAAAGAACTCTTTCGATTTTACGAATCAATCTGGTAAATATAAAATCCTTATCCGAGAGCGGTTCAACAAGAATAGTATAAAAACCCATCCTATTACCTCCCAGTATATCTGTAAAAATTTGATCCCCTATTATAGCAGTTTTCTTACCCTCTGCATTTAAAAGTTTTATGGCTTTTTTAAAAGGTCTTTTGCTCGGTTTTGCAGCGTTGTAAATAACCGGAAGGTTTAAAATCCTTACAAAATTTTCCGCTTTTTTCTGAGTATTATTAGAAACAAGACATATACTAAACCCACTATTTTTCAAGTGTTCGATCCACCTAATAACCCTTTCATCCGGATATTTTTTTTCATACTCGGTTAACGTATTGTCTATATCTATTATTAATGCTTCTATTTTTAAAGACTTTAGAAAAAATGCATCAATATCAAATATACTCTTTGCAATATAATCTGGATATAAAAGTCTTTTCATAAGACACCTCTAAAAAACATTTTATTTAATTATAAACAGAAAAATAAGCAGCTGTCAACGACAACTGCTTATTTAAGTTCTTTGGCCAATTTATTCAAAGCCTTCTTTTCAATTCTGGAAACATATGACCTTGAAATTCCCAATGCTTTTGCAATCTCCATTTGGGTCTTTGTAACACCATTCAAAAGGCCATATCTTAATTCCAAAACTAATTTTTCCCTATCTTTCAGAGAATTTTTCATTCTATTCATGAGTTTCTTAATCTGTATTCTATTATCCACTTCATTAATTATAGAATCGCCATCGGTTCCCAAAATATCCATAAGTGATATTTCATTTCCTTCCTTATCCACTCCAATGGGTTCTTGCAAAAAAACTTCATTGCGAGTCTTCCTTACATTTCTAATAGTCATTAGTATTTCATTTTCTATACATCGCGCAGCATATGTGGCAAGTTTGGTGCCTTTATCTGTATCAAAAGTGGTTATTGCCTTTATCAATCCGAGAGTACCGATAGATATCAGGTCATCTATATCCTTTGTAAAACTGCTGTATTTTTTTACTATATGTGCAACCAATCTTAAATTTCTTTCAATTAGAATATTTTTAGCTTCTTCGTCTCCATTTCTATAGGCTTCCAGATATTTTATCTCTTCTTCCGGAGTTAATGGTTGGGGGAAAGAATTTGTGTTCGTAATGTAGCCGGTCAAAAATACATAAGTTTTTGCCAATAATTCCAAAGCTATAAAAGCAGGTAAAAACATAAGCACACCCCCAAAAAATATTCACAATAAATTATATTCTAAAGTCCAAAAGGGTGTGCATGTCTATTATCTTTGCAAGATACTTTTTGCGATCTCATAAAATAACTGTGCAGCATCATCGCCACCTGTGGTTCCCTTTTCTAAAAAAACCACTATTATAAACCTGGGTTTTTCATAGGGAACAAACCCTGCAAACCATGTATTATTAATATTCTTGGTTACTTCTGCAGTTCCACTTTTACCACCGGCTCCTCCGTATTCCCCCAATTTTATTTTGCTTCCGGTACCCTCCAAAACAACCTTTCCCATCATTTCTTTAAGTTTTAAAGCAGTTTTCTCGGAAATAACCCTAATACCCTCATCAGAATTATGTAAAACCTGTTCTTTATCACTGGATACTATACTTTTTACCAATACCGGATTTTTCCTTATTCCTCCATTAACAATGGTGGCAATTATTTCTGCTGCATGAAGCGGTGTAATAGCAACCTTACCCTGTCCTATAGCCAAATTTCCTATTCCTGCCCCCATTGCATCTCTCTCATCGGGTAGGGATCCCTTCTCCATAGGTAAGTCAATATCAAAAACTTCACCTACCCCAAATTTTTTCGCCATATCTATTATATTCTTATATCCTACACGCTGAGCAACCTGAATAAAAGTAGAATTACAGGACTTTGAAAAAGCCTCTTCAAAGGATATATAACCGTGTTTTTCTTCTTTATAACACCTGAATTTGACACCATTTACAATATAAAAACCGTCACAGAAAAATTGTTCATCCAAATCCACAATTCCCTTTTCTAAAGCAGCAGCAGCAACTATAATCTTAAAAACTGAGCCAGGTGCATAGTTTAAAAGTGCCTTATTTAATAGCTCACTCTCTGTGCTCTTCAAATACTTTTCTATATTATCCTGATCAAAATTCGGTCTGCTTGCCATCGCTAAGATTTCTGAATTCTTAGCATCCAATACAACAACCGCCCCATTTCTTTTATACTTATCCAAAACATCTTCCACAGTTTTTTGAATATGATAATCAAGTGTCGTTTTAATAGAATATGTTTGATTTTTATTAAGCACCCTTATTCCCAAACCTCTAATGAAATTTTTATTGGCATCAAAAAAAACAGCTAATTCATCTCTGTTATTTCCGCTTAGAACTTCGTTAAAGGTTTTTTCAAGGCCGCTCTCGCCGTACCCATCTCTTTTATTAATATAGCCTATTACATGATGCGCCAAAGTGTCCTCGTATCTATCTTCGTATTTCATGATTTCAATTCCTTTTATACTCATATCTTCCACAATATCATCTTTCGAACTTTTTAAAACCAGGACGTTGTTCTTGGGATTAGTGATCATATTAAATATCTCTTCTTCTGAATAGTTTGTATATTTTTTTATAAAAGAGATGACTTCCTGAGGAGAATTGATTAGCGATGGAATAACCACTATATATGTATGAAAATTTCTTCCGGTTAATGGAATAAAGTTTCTATCATAAATATCCCCTCTTATAGGATAAAAGCGAAAACTTAGAGACCTTTGATTCATGGCCTTTTCACCGTAATAATCCCCATTGACAACCTGAATATAAAAAAGTCTAATAACCAATAAAAAACAGATAAAAATAAAAAATAGGTTTAATATTTTGTATCGTTTAAAATCCATTGCAAACATAAAAATCCCCTTCCTCTTTTAGATATTATTTCACCAAAAGAGAAAGGGTATTCTTTATACAGCTTTAAATCGACTTTTTTCTTAACATATAAAATGGTTTGACGGGCTTTTCTAACACCATATATACTTTCTGCTGTGGATGTGGTGCCGCATCAATTTCGTTGCCATCTTGGTCCCATATTTTTTCGATCTTCTGCACAAAATATGTTCCTTCAGGACCAAATACCTCTATAACATCGCCAACAACCATTTTATTCCTTTGCTCCACTAATGCCAAATTAGTTTTATCATCAAATTCCAGCACAAGCCCTACAAAATCATACTCCTTAATATATTTACTGGATTCGTAAAAATAATCCTTTTCATCCGGTTTTCCAAAATAAAAACCCGTCGTAAAGGACCTATGACTAACCTTCATAATTTCTTCGAGCCAAAGAGGATTAAACTTGTAATTTACTCCATCTCTAAAATATTCATCGATAGCCTGTCTGTATGATTTAACAACGGTTGCTACATAATAAGAACTCTTCATTCTTCCCTCTATTTTAAAAGAAGATACGCCTGTTTGAACCAATTCAGGTATATATTGAATCATGCATAGGTCTTTCGAATTCATTATATAAGTACCCCTATTATCTTCAAATACCTGAAAATATTCATTAGGTCTTTTTTCTTCCATTAAATAGTATTTCCACCTGCAGGGATGGGCACACTCGCCTCTATTGGCATCTCTATGGGCAAGATAACTGCTCAAAAGACACCTTCCCGAGTAGGATATACACATGGAACCGTGAACAAAAACTTCCAAATTCAGTTCGGGAGGTGTTTTCTCCCTTATTTCTTTTATTTCCCTAAGCGATAACTCTCTTGCCAAAATAATTCTACTAACTCCCTGCTTATACCAAAAATTTGCACTCCTCCAATTTGTGGTGTTTGCTTGGGTACTCAGGTGGATCTCCATCTCCGGCGTAACCTCTTTTATAATTTCCAAAATGCCAGGATCAGATATAATTACCGCATCCAATTTTACATTTTTGATTTCATTTAAGAAATCTGGCAATTCTACTAAATCTTCATTATGAGGTATTATATTCAATGTTAGGTAAACCTTCTTGCCTCTCGAATGAGCAAATTCAACAGCTTCTCTCATTTCATCCAAAGTAAAATTATCCGCAAAGGCTCTAAGGCCAAAATGTTTTGCTCCAATATAAACAGCATCCGCACCATATATAATAGCCATTTTTAGTTTTTCCAAATTGCCAGCTGGTGCTAATAGTTCTGGTTTATTCATTTAAGCCACCTTCCTTTTTATAGCTTATTGCTACACCATCGTCTATAGGGATAATCAGGGTATCCAAAATAGGATTATTCGTAATCTCCCCTATGTACCTTTTCATTTTTTTAATCATGGTCCTCTTCCTTCTCTCAACAGATAATATTTCCTTCTCCAGAAGTCCGCATACCGAAATGTTATCAGAAACAAGAAGACCTCCATTTCTCAGTAGTCTTATGCAATGAGGTAAAAATTGAATATATTGACCTTTGGCCGCATCCAAAAATATAAAATCAAAACTATTTCTAAAGCTCGGCAAAACCTCCACCGCATCACCGTATATAACTGTTATTCTATTCTCCAATCCCAATTTTTTTATATTATTTAGAGCCATATAAAACATATTTTCATCTTTTTCTATTGTAATTATTTGAGCCTTCTCAGCAAAAAAAGCAAAATGAATTGCCGAATATCCTATTGCAGTGCCTATTTCAAGAATTCTCTCGGGATTTAACAATTTAATAAGAATGTTTAAAAGCTTTTTTGTTTCCTCTTTAATTATTGGTATATATCGTTCCTTTGCATATTCTTCCATATATCTTAAATATTGCTCCGATTCCAATATATCTCACCTCTTTCAAAATTAATACGTGGCATTAAAAACCACGTATTTATTTCTTCATATTATTTTGTACTGCTATATGCTCTTTATAAGTTTTGCTAAAAATATGGCTTCCATCTTCCTTTGCTACGTAATAATAGTAATCATGTTTTGCAGGATACAAAGCTGCTTCTATGGACTTTAATCCGGGATTACATATAGGTCCTATAGGTAAACCTTCATATTTATAGGTATTATACGGTGAATCCACTTCTAAATCTTTGTAAAGCACCACATCCTTATGACCACCCAAAGCATAAAGAACCGACGCATCAATCTGCAACTTCATCCCCTTTTTTAGACGGTTATAAATAACACCCGCTATCATCGGTCTATCGTCGGGAATTACAGCTTCCTTTTCGATAAGAGAAGCAATAATTATTATTTTATCCTGAGTTTCGCCGATTTCTTTAGCCCTATCATAATACTCCTTTTTGAAAACTTCATTAAAGCGTTTTAACATCATGGTTATTATCTCTTCTTCGGTAGCTCCTTTTTTTATAATATAAGTATCGGGAAAAAGATATCCCTCCAGTCTATGGGGCCTGTTTTTGGGAATCGATTTTAAAAACTCAAAATTAAAATCTCCTTTATCGGCTAAATAAATAAATCTATCTTTATTCACCAATCCCAATTCGGACAGCTTCTCCGCTATCTGCCTTATTGTATATCCTTCCGGTATGACAACCCTTACTCCCTCTTCTCCGCTTCCTTTTAATAGATTATCTATAATGGTATATAAGGACATATTGGTATTTAAAAGATATTCGCCTGCTTTGAGCTTTGTTTCAAAACCTTTAAATTTTATCATTAGTATAAATAATGTCCTATTCTTTATCAGATTATTATCATAAAGAATTTTAGCTATTTGACTGGTAGTAGCTCCTTTGGGTATTAGGATATCCTTATCTACACCTTTAGAATCCATTGGCATTATAGCTTCTTGATATAAGGATAACAAAATAAATAAGACCAACAATATAACCAAAATAGTAAAAACTTTAAAATCCCTCATTTGTTTTGAAAGCATAGAATCACCCAAACCAAAATATTTATGATTTTATTATATTATTTTTATATTCTTTTTACAAGAAAATAAAAAGCAGTAAGGTCAATAACTTACTGCTGAACTCCCAAACCCAATGTGTCGCTTATAATCTTATATATATCCGCCATTAGCTTACTGAAATTCATCTCTGATTCCAAAAAGTTTTTTATCTCGCTATTTGCCATTAATATTTCGTAAAGTTTTTGAAGATGAGAGATTTTCTGCTCATCAGGTTTTTGGCCCGATAGCTCTATCATTTGCAATTCCAGCTGTTTCTTTCTAAAATCCTCTACCATCCTCCTGTTTTCTGGATTGTTATTAAGAGAATCAAGAGCTTTTTTATAATTTTTATATATCGGATTTTCCATAATAGCTCTGGCCAATTCATGAGCTTTATCATATACATTCATTCAAATTCCCCCTCATAAAAAACTTAATATTATGGGAATAAGAATAGGAACAAGAGAAGATAAAATAACTCCGGTTATAAAAGATAACACCGCTGTCTCGGAATCCGTAAATCTTGTTATTAGAGGTAATGTGGTATCCATTGCAGTGGCACCTGCAGAAGCAATTGTTTCCATTTTTCCTATATACTTTGCGATAAAAGGAATGAAAAGAATGGATAAAACCTCTCGTATGACATTTGATACAAAAGCTATGATTCCCAAATCATAGCTATAAATTTTTGAGATAATTATTGCTGAAAGGGAATACCAACCAAATCCAGCTCCTACTGCCAGTGCTTCCCTAATTTTAAGACCCGTTATAAAACTTGCAAATAAAGAACCCAAAAAAGTCCCAATTATAATACTAAGTGGAAGTATTATAATATTTATGCCTATATCCTTAAAATGTGACATAATTTTTCCTCTATTTCTACCGATATCAATTCCAACCAGAAAAAGTATCAAGCATAGAAGAATCGAAACAATATTATCCAAATAAAAAGCTATATCCTGTAAAGCAAAAAGATAACCCACTAAGATTCCTATAAATACAAAACCTATTATTAATAGGGTCATTTTTCCATACCTCTTTTATTTTTAATTAAACCAAAGACAAATTTTCTTATAAAATATAATACAAAAACACTTCCCATAATGCTAAACAAAGAAATAATAAATGCCTTATATCCTATCATCCCGAAATAATTCAATATCTCTTTTTTTGAACCAATCTTATAGCCCATGATAAAAAGAATAAGAGCCAAAAAAAAGAGTTGTAATATATTAGATATTTTATTGAAATTAGATGAAAAATTGGCAATAACGCCTATAAGAATACCAATTAAAAGAGAAATAAGGTAGTAGGTCATGTTTTCCTCCCTGATCTTTATTCATAATCTTTATAAACCTCAGGCCTTCTCTCCTTTAGATCGTTCCTTATACTTCTCACATTGTCCACTTCATCGGTACTAATTTCACAAAGTAGCAATTTTTCTCTATCATCACCGTAAAGCAAAACATCGCCGTTAGGATTTATAACTAAGGAATTACCGAAATAGGACTGATGTTTATCCTCACCCACTCTATTTACTGCAACCACAAATAACTGATTTTCCATCGCCCTTGCTCTTAAAATTGTATACCAATGTTCCTGCCTTGGATTCGGGAACTGAGCTGCAACAAATATAACCCTTGCCCCGCTCAAAGCAAGTATTCTGGTTAGCTCAGGAAATCTGATATCATAACAAATCTCTATACCGAACCTAAGTCCCTTTTCTTCGAAAATTGGAATGGAATTTCCTCCAACATAATGCTTCTTTTCCGGGCCGAATATGTGTATTTTTCTATATTTTCCCTTTACAAATCCATTAGCTCCTATTACATAGGCTGTGTTATATATTTTGTCCTTTTCTACTTCGGTAAAAGAGCCAGGAATGATTACTGCTTTATAATCTCTAGCCAATTTCTTAAGATTATTCATAAGTGCACTATTTTCATTCTCAGCATAATCGGTAGGATTAGAAACAAATCCGCTTTTCCACATTTCCGGCAGAATTACAAAATCCGCCCCCTGCTTTAATGCTTGTTCTATAAAGGATAGGGCTTTTTCTTGATTTTCTTGAGTTTCATGTAATTTAACATCTATCTGTACCAAACCGATTTTATAAACGGACATAGGTAAAACCTCCCTAAATCTCCATAATCACCGGAAGAATCATGGGCTTTCTTTTTGTTTTCTCATATAAATAATTTTTAGCCGTATCCTTTATAATGGTCTTCAGGGTGGCCCAATCTGTTTCCTTTTCTTTTATACAATCATTTAGAGCATTTCTTATGACGGATTTACATTCCTCCATCAAGTCCTCTGATTCCCTCACATAAACAAATCCTCTGGATATAATATCCGGGCCTGCTACTATTTGTCCGTATTCCTTTGAAATGGTCACAACCACAACAAGGAGCCCATCCTGAGCCAAATGTTTCCTGTCCCTTAATACAATGTTGCCCACATCTCCTATTCCTAATCCATCCACCAAAACATTGCCTGCTGTAACACGTCCGGACACCCTTGCACTATCTTGATTAAATTCCAATACCACACCATTATCTATAATAAATATATTAGACGGACTCATACCCAATTCCTCTGCTATTTTAGCATGAAGTATGAGATGTTTATGCTCTCCATGAACCGGCACAAAATACTTGGGTCTTACCAGTGTATGAATCAGCTTAAGTTCTTCCTGACAAGCATGTCCGGATACATGAACATCTGCAAGGGTCTCATAAATAACTTCCGCCCCCTGTTTAAACAATTGATTTATTAATCTGTTGATATTTTTTTCATTCCCTGGAATTGGAGATGCGGATATAATAACAAGATCCCCAGGATATATCTCTACTTTTTTGTGTTCCGAAGTCGCAATCCTTGAAAGGGCTGACATAGGCTCTCCTTGGCTTCCCGTTGTTATTATGACCACCCTGTTATCAGGTAAATTCTTTATATCGTCTATATCAATCAATAAATTATCCGGTATTGTTAAATATCCAAGATCCAAAGCAACCTTCACAACATTTTCTATACTCCGTCCGCAGATGGCAACTTTCTTATCAAAAGAAGAAGCGGCATTTATGATCTGCTGAATTCTGTGAATATTGGAAGCAAAAGTAGCAACAAGTATTCTTCTTTTAGCCTTTCCAAAGATATCAAAAAACGTTTCTCCAACTCTTTTTTCGGACATGGTATATCCTGGTCTTTCCACATTTGTACTATCAGCTAACATTACAAGAACTCCCTTTTTGCCGATTTCGGCTATTCTATGAAGGTCTATAACTCCTCCGTCAATCGGAGTATAATCTATTTTGAAATCTCCTGTCATAAACACGATACCAACTGGTGTTTCTATGGAAAGGCTAACAGCATCCGGTATGCTATGATTTGTTTTTATAAGTTCTATGCTGAAACATCCTAATTTTATTATATCGCCGGCCTTAACCGGCATAAGCATGGGGTATTTTTTTATATCGTTTTCCTCTAATTTTATTCCAACAATTCCCAAGGTCAATTTGGTGCCATATATCGGTATATTTTTCAGCTGTTTCAAAACATAAGGAAGTGCACCCACATGATCATCATGAGCATGGGTAAGTATCAACCCCCTTATTTTATCCTGATTCTTAACAAGATAAGAAACATCAGGGATTACAAGATCTATCCCCAACATTTCATCTTCTGGAAAGGCAAGTCCGCAATCTATAACAATTATGTCATCTCCATATTCTAAAACGGTCATATTTTTACCTATTTCATTTAATCCACCCAAACTAAAAATTTTCAATTTATCACCGATTTTTTGCAAAGCTATTAGCCCCTTTCTGAAGATTTAATTTATCTCAATTAATTCACAAATTAAAGTGTATTTATAGCAATTATATACATAAATAAGGTATTTTGGTAATAATCCTCAAATATTTCCCCTGCATTTTGAACAATAACCGTAAAATTTTACATTGTGGTCTATTATCTCAAAATCGTTAAATTTTTCTATCTTCTTTTCCAATACCTCGAGTAAATCTTCGTTTACTTCTATCACCCTTCCGCATTTTAAGCATATCAAATGATGGTGCTGATGATCGGAGCCGCTTCTATAGAGCTCGTACCTGCTACATCCATCATTGAAATTAAGTTTATATATAAGTCCCATTTCATCAAATAACTGAAGGGTTCTGTAAACCGTTGCAAGACCTATTTCAGGATATTTCTCTTTTACCAAATCGTAGATTTCTTCGGTAGATAGGTGTTTATCTTGGTTTTCAATGATAACATCTAAAATGGCTCTTCTCTGGGTTGTTAACTTATACCCTTTTTCTTTTAAATGCTGTTTAAACTTATTAATATTAAACCATGGCATTTCATTCACCTTCAAATCCCATTTAAATTTTATTCTTAACCCAATATGGCCTCAACAAAAGCCTCTTTATCAAAGAGATCCAAATCATCTATCTTTTCACCCAGGCCGACATATCTTACCGGTAACCCAAGTTCGGATTTTATCGCAATAACTATACCACCTTTTGCCGTTCCATCCAATTTTGTCAAAACAATCCCGTCTATAGGTAGTATTTCCTGAAATATTTTTGCCTGTTGAAGGGCATTCTGACCCGTGGTTGCATCCAAAACCAGTAAAATTTCCTTATTTACATCAGGTGCCTCTCTATCTATAACTCTGTATATCTTTCGCAACTCTTCCATCAAATTCTTTTTATTATGAAGCCTTCCGGCGGTATCACAAATCAGAATATCCATATCCCTTGATTTAAAAGCCTGTATTGCATCGTAAACTACCGCAGCAGGATCAGATCCTTCTTTATGTTTAATTATATCAACTTTGACCCTATTTGCCCAAATTTCTAATTGGTCTATGGCAGCAGCTCGAAAAGTATCCGCCGCGGCTAATATTACTTTCTTACCTTCGGATTTAAATTTATTTGCCAGCTTTCCGATGGTGGTTGTTTTACCGACACCATTTACACCCACCATCAAGATAATATTTTTACCCTTATATTCTTTTTCCTCTTCTTCTAATATACCCATCAATTCCCTTTTTAAAAGTTCCTTTATCTTATCTGGAGTATTAATTCCCTCTTTTTTGGCGGTTTTCTTAATATTTTCTATTATGGATAGTGATGTATTAATGCCGACATCAGAAATAATTAATACCTCTTCCAGTTCATCAAATAACTCATCATCCAATTTTCTGTAATTATTTATGATGCTGTCAATTTTTTCGGATATATTATTCCTCGTTTTTATAAGACCTTCTTTAAATCTCTGAAAAAAACCCTTTTTGCTTTTTTCTTCCATTAAATCTCACGCTCCTAACCGGTTTTTTCCTCTAATTTAACCGAAATAACCTTAGATACACCAGTTTCCTCCATTGTTATGCCATACAACACGTCTGCAACTTCCATCGTATTTTTTCTATGGGTTATCAATATAAACTGAACCTTGTTTGAGAGTTCCCTCAGGAGATTAGTAAATCTATATATATTAATATCGTCAAGAGCTGCCTCAATTTCATCAAAAATGCAAAAAGGAGTAGGCTTCAGACTCAATATGGCAAAAAGCAGAGAAATAGCAGTTAACGCTTTTTCACCACCAGAAAGCAGAGCAATATTTTGAAGCTTTTTGCCGGGAGGTTGAGCCATTATATCTATTCCGCTATTCAAAATATCTTCTTTCTCGGTTAAGACAAGATCCGCCTTCCCGCCATTAAACAATTTAACAAAGTAATTTTGAAACTCTACTCTTAAATCCTCGAAAAACTCCTGAAATCGTTTTTTTGCTTTTGATTCCATTTCTTCTATTATCTGATAAAGAGATTCTTTAGCCTTTTCGAGATCCGATTTTTGCAAAACCAAAAAGTCATATCTTTCTTTTAGCTTATCATATTCCTCTATTGCCATAATATTAACTGGTTCGAGCTCTTTTATCCTGCTCTTCAGATTATTTATATCGGTAAGCCTTGGCTCCAAATTTTTGTTTTTTTCTCTTATTTTAGAAGCTTCTTCTATAGTTATCTCGTATTTCTCCCATAAAATTTCTTTAATACTATTATATTCGGTTAGATAACGACTCAACTTATTGTCGATCTGGTAAAATTCTCTATTTAGGATATTTAAAGATTCTTTTAAATTGTTTATTGCGGAATTTTTATTCAGTAATTTCTTTTCCAAATCTTCTTTTTCGACATTGCATTTTTTAATACTCGATTCTAATTCTTCTAATATCCTTGTAGATTCGGATAATACAAAAGATTTCTCTTTTAGTATTTCTATAATATTTTGACATTCATTTTTACTTTCCTGCAATTCTTTAAAAATATCAGACTTTTTATTTAGAACTTGGGTTAAATTCACCTTTAATCCATTAATCTCCTTTTCTTTATCCAAAAGTTCCTGCTGTAACTTTGCCAATACAACTTTTTCTTCGGTAATCTCGTTTCTTAATGCCGCAACCTTTTTTTCTATTTCCAAATCATTTTTCTTTGTCTTTTCCAAATCATCCTTTATTTTCTCATAAACTTCGTTCAAGTTATTTATTTCTGAAGACATTCCTTCTATATTTTTTGATATATCT